>Ga0105048_10004874_pt1 | contig 21803 bp, 14 predicted proteins | sample MAT05_FD_78382 | JGI IMG/M metagenome (GOLD analysis project Ga0105048, IMG submission 78382) | Freshwater microbial communities from Lake Fryxell liftoff mats and glacier meltwater in Antarctica - MAT-05 | ecosystem: Environmental > Aquatic > Freshwater > Ice > Liftoff microbial mat | place...
AATCACGCCAAGTGCAAGCACAATAACTTGTACAACAACTTCAATAAATTTAGTTGCGAGTGGCGGTGTTTCATACTTATGGAATGACAATTCAACCAACGCAACACGGACTATTACTACTGGCGGAACATATTCTGTAATAGTTACTGGTAGTAATGGTTGCACTGCTTCGCAGTCGGTAACAATTGGAACAAATAACACAGTACCAAATGCTACAATTACAGCACCAAGCACAGCATGTAATGGCATACAATTTAGCGTAAGTGTAGCAAGTGCAGGCGCAAGCGCAACATACAGTTGGACAGGAAACGGAATTGTAAACACCAACGCAAATGCAACAACAGCAATGCCTACAAGCAACGGCAATGTTACTTATGGTGTGATGATAACCGCAGCAAACGGCTGTACAGCTTCGGCTACAGCAACAGTAAATGTATCGGCAACAGCAACATGGTTCCAAGATTTTGATGGAGATGGTTTTGGAAATGCTGACGTAACCCTTAGCCAATGTACACAGCCAATAGATTATGTAACAAACAACACCGATTGTAACGACAATAATTTTAACGTACATGCTGCACCTTCAACACCAACAATATCGGCAGGTGGCGCAACAACATTCTGTGCAGGTGGTTCGGTGGTTCTTACTTCATCTGCGGCAAGCGGAAATACATGGAGCAACGCAAGCACATTGCAAGCAATAACGGTTACAAGCAACGGAACATATTCTGTTACAGTAAGTAATGTTTGTGGTAGCGCAACATCAGCACCAATAACCGTTACAGTAAATCCTGCGCCAGTAGCATCAACTATTTCGGCAGGTTCGGCAATAACTTTTTGCCAAGGAGGTTCGGTGGTTCTTAGCGGAAACGTAGGCGGTACTTGGAGCACAGGAAGTACACTGAGTTCAATAACTGTATCATCTAGCGGAAGCTACTCGATAACAAATGCAAATGGTTGCGGAAATGCAACTTCAAATGTAATTACTGTAACTGTAAATACATTGCCAACACCTGCAATTACTGGCGATGCGAGTTTCTGCCCAAACAGTAGTGCAACACTTTCTACAACACAAAACTACAGTAGTTATGTGTGGACTGGAGGTTCTACAGCAGCTTCAATTAATATTACTATTGCCAATACTTATAGCGTAAATGTTACCGATGCAAATGGTTGTACGGCTTATGCAACGGTGGTTGTAGCGGCTTGCAATAGCAATTTGCCGACAGGTGTATTTGCGGCAAACCAATGCGGATTTATTAACCAAGTGCCAAACGGATATATGAAAGCTACAGCAATTTCTGGGGCTGTAAGCTATTTGTATAGTTTTTATACTGTAGGAGGCACAACACCTTTTGCTACAAAAACACAAGCCTCTATCAACCTATATTTTGGACAAGTAACAACGCCAAACACAGGTACAATAACTGGCACAGCATTTAATTGGGGCACACAATACGATGTTACCGTAACGCCAATAATGACAGGCAATGTAGTAGGTTTGCCAAGTACAAAATGCAGGTTCGGTTTTATACAACAACCTACGCCGCAAAACATACCTAGCACTTATTTAAAATCGCCAGTGTGTCAAACAAATCAGCCCAATGCAAGTGTTGTATTGAACACTGCAACCATTACTTGCAACACTGTTTCGCAAGCAAATGCTTACCAATTTAAGTTTGTGAATGTTGCCAATAGTGCCAATACTATTATTGCTTACGCAAACTATGTAAACCAACGCAGCATTGCACCACTAGGATTAACGGTTGGCGCAACTTATGCTGTGAGTGTGCGTGCCACTATTTTAGGTGTGCAAGCAGCTAACTTTGGGGCTGAGTGTTATATTACAATACAAGCCCCCTCAATCCCCCAAGGGGGAAGGTTGGGAGTACAAAACACTTCGGTTAGCATAACCTCCCCTTGGGGAGCATTGGAGGGGCTTTCTATGTCTGTGTACCCTAATCCATTTACTTCGGAGTTTACATTAAATGTTACATCTGCGAAAGCTGAGGTTGTAAATGTTGTAATTACTGATTTAACTGGTAAAGTGATTGCTTCTCAACAAATTGCAACGAACACCAATCTTAACTCTTCAATTTTAAATCTTAAATTAGATGGTGGTGTTTATTTTGTGTGTGTTACTGCAACTAATGGCGAAAGAAAAGTGATGAAGGTTATTAAAACGAATTAAAGGTGATGACTATTACCTAAAAGTCAAATTAGAAAATTGACAAATTATAAACGCCCCCAACTAGTAGAATTAGTTGGGGGCGTTTTGTTTTGGTGTTGAGATATATTGTTTGAAAACGTTTAAAGAATAGACGCAGGAAATTTTTCTAAATACCCCCCCCAATAGGCAAGCTCGTTTATTTAAGAAGAGATTATCAATGAGAGTTTATTTTTTTGTATTGATGAGGCTTCGCGTTCCTCTGCGCGCGGCGGAATGACAGCATTTTCAGGTTAGTAAAGGAGGAAAAAAGGTGGCGAAGCCGCCCTTTTTTCCTCCTTTATTGGTTTTTTAGAAACTGTCATTCCGAACGCAGAGAGGAATCTTTGGTAATGGGGGAAGTTATTTTGGAACTTACACTTACTAGTAATACAGGCAATAAATATTTTGCACGCACACAACTCGGAACTCCGTGTTATAGGTATGCAGTTGCACGCACACAACTCGGAACTTCGTGTTGTATGTAAGTAGTTGCACACGCACAACTCAGAACTCCGTGTTATATGTAAGTTTTGTACGCGGTTTTGGTTTAGAGTGTAATTTAGTAATTTATTTACGGGAGTATAAATCATAATTATGTGGTTTGATAAATACTTTAACACGCCTAAAAAACGACTTTTGAAACTGCACATTTTTTATGCCTTTTGTTAAATGAAAATAGCAAGATGTTATTGTAGAAATGATTAATGCTTTGGTAATCAAAAATAATATCTTTGGAGAGAAAAAAGGGTTAAACTGTTTGAAGAGAAAACTCATACTATATTTACCAGAAGTGAATTGGTGGAAGTTTTTGAATGGAGGAGTTGGTCTTATATGAAAGTTGGCGGTTATGCTATGAGGACACCATTAAAACATAAAATCAAATGACACTTGAAGAATTAACTCAACAATATAAGACTGAAGACTACAAGTTTTGGAAGTATCGTGACAAGGACGCAAACAATATCACAACTCATTTTTTCTTTGAAACTCATTCTGACTACTTGGAAAGATACTTAGGATTTTATAAAGAATTACCTAACCTGACAGAGGTAATAGTTCATGCAGCTGACGGAATTTTCAAAATAGCTAATCAGGGAATAGAATTTTTTATCAGACATAATCATCAAGAAGTATTTTTAGATAAGGAAGGCAATCAGCGAGAAGTTCCTTACGAAGTTTCAAAACAAGTTAGAGACAATTTAATAAAACGAACAAATGATATTTTAAAGGCAAGGACGTTTGACGAGTTATTTAACATTGTGACTGAATGCAAGGTAAAAGGGTTTGGCGAACTTTCAATCTATGACACTGCAATGAGAATAGCAACTCATATGAACATTGAACCAGACAAAGTATATCTTCATGCTGGAGCAAGAAAGGGGATGGAAATATTAGAAGATAAGGGTTATGTTGATTCTGGAAGTTCCAAAAAGAAATTCATTGAATTGAAGGATATGCCAATGCAAAATTTAAAAGCGGCTGAAACAGAACACTTATTATGTTCTATGAAAGACAACATGAACTAGTTAGAACATGCAGAAAAGAATCAATAATTCAGACAGACAAGAAGCCCGAAACGCTAACATCACCTACAATAAATTACCAGTTCAGTGGTTAAATGAAGCTTTGTGTATGCTGCTGCGGATTAAGTGCTGGCAGACAGTTTAGTGTTTCAAAACCGCCATCTTCTTATAGCGCCAAACCATTAAGCGCATTCCTCTTCCAGCCTTTAATCAACTATCCTCAAACGGACAGACGAATATTTGAAATTCTAGAAAGACGTTTTAACAATGACAAAAATGACTACAGCACACCTCATATCATTTCTCACTACAACCTGCACTCTTTTTCCTAACAAAACTCCCGTATTTTGTATACTAAATGTGTGAATAATACAATGTTTTTCCTTAATTATATAATACTTAGCTTTTAGAATGGCTGTAACATTGTTGAGTTCACACACTTCATTAACAACATAAAATATTTTAAAATGAAACAGTATATAAAATTGGTTTTTTTAGTAGTAGGTTTTGCATCTTGTAGTCCGAAATTCTATACACCTAATACCCAAAATGTTCCTTTGATTTCTGAAAAAGGAGAAACAAACCTATCACTTTCAGGAAATGGCAATCAAGTTGAGTTTCAAGGGGCGTATGGAATTGCTAAAAATATTGCTTTAAAAGCAAATGGAGGACTATTTATACCATCTGACCTTGACAATGGGAATGGAGGGTCTGGTAAGTTCATTGAATTTGGTGGAGGATACTTTAAGCCCATAACCGAGAAATGGATTTTTGAAACTTATGGAATTATTGGTATTGGAAGCTTTGAGAATCACCTCCCATCTGCCAAAACTGTTTCTCCTCAAACGAATGGCAACATTTCGGCCAATATTTTAAGAGTAGGAATCCAACCAAATTTTGGATATAAATCAAAATATTTTTCTGCTGCAGTGTCTTCAAGAATTGTTAACCTTTCTTATAGCAATATAAATGGAGATTTGATTTTTGAAAACGAAAACCAACCAAACTACTTAAAAACCAATTCTTCTAACTTCCTTGTAGAGCCTGCATTAACTATAAAAGGTGGGGGCGAAAAGTTAAAATTACAGATACAATATGGATATAGTTTAAACCTTACCAATAGTAATTTCAGACAAGACAAATCGTTCCTGACATTGGGACTAAACTTTAACTTTAAATAAAAATAATTTAACATGAAAAATATATTAAGACTTCTATTCATTATATTTATTCTTAGCGCCTGCAAAAAGGATAAAAACAGAACATCTGGCGTTTGTTATTGTGAATTCGCAAATGGAAAAAAACAAGAGTATAATTTAACTCATTTATCAAGACAACAGCAAATTGATACATGTAATATGCATAGTAACAATGCAGCAAATTTTGGTGGAAAATGTGAGTTGGAATAAAACAAAATGACTAGTTATTCCTATCCTTGAGGCAGAGTAATAGAGGTATTACGGAAAAACTTCGGATAAAAAAGCCGACCTTCATTTTGAACAATTTTTATTCTATGCCAAAATTATTAGTGCCCAAACCTTTTATTAGAGGCCAAAGCCTCGAGGTGTTATTTGAATAAATAAAACCTAACAAAAAAGCTCATTTCTACCTATTATATTCATGGTGGTTATTTGTAGAAAAGGTGAGGTGGTTACTTTTGGTGTACGCAGAAATAAAAACAAACGTGTAACAACCGAAAAAAAGCACGAACCACTAACAGCATGTAGAAGAAAATTGGCGGGTCAGTGGTTATATAAAACTTTCCTGATAAAGGGTACAAGTCGTGCTTCGTATCAATACCGATAGCTATCGGCATTGTGGTGGCAGATAGTTTATTGCTAATAAGTCTTGTAGCTTCGCCAATTCAAAACTGCTCCTTCTTAAACAATCAAACGCACAACCCATGCTCACAATACCTTTTCAAACTATAGATTGGACAACAATCAATAAAACAGAACACAAAGGGATAACAGGAACATCCTATTGGCAGACCATACAAATTGGAGCTTTGCGTGTTCGTATGGTAGAGTATTCTGCAAATTATTTTGCCGACCATTGGTGTCAAAAAGGACACATTGTTTATTGCCTTGAAGGAGAATTTGTAAGTGAACTAGAAAACACCGAAACAGTGCAGTTATCAAAAGGAATGTCGTACATTGTTTCCGACAACCAAAGCTCACACCGTTCTATATCCAACAAAGGTGCAAAGCTTTTAATCATTGATGGTGATTTTTTAAAGTGAAAGTGCAAATAATTATTAGTGCATTAACAACCAAAACTGATTAACTAACATTCAAATGGTTTAGCAGTTTTGTTTTTCAATATCTTATTATTTCATTTACAAACATCAAAATGAAATATTACAAGCACATACTTTTTATACTTGTTATAGTATGCTTTAGCACTATAGTCTCTGCGCAAAATGCAAAGTTGGAGGAACTAAAGTTGCGTTTGAAAAATGCAAAGCACGATACCATACGTGTAATTACGCTGTACAAACTCGCGGTGCATTATAATTTAATTGGCGATTTTAAAAATGCTGAAGCTTATGCTAAAAAATCTATTGCACTTGCCAATAAAATTCACTTTGTGAGGGGCAGCGCTGGGGCATATAACAATGCCGGAGTTGTGTATTTTAACAAAGGCAATTACCCTGATGCACTTCAATCTTATTTAGCAGCTTTAAATTATAGCAAACAAGCAGACATGTTCGACGTTATTTCTCAAGCCACCATGAATATTGGGATTATATATGCCGTACAAAAAGAATACGACAAGGCAATTATTTATTTGAATGAAAGTTCTAACATACTCCAGAAATTAAAAGATACAACCGCATTAGCCGATTTGCATAACAATATGGGTTGCCTATATAGCGAACAAGGAAAATATACAGAAGCATTAAAAAACCACAACATTGCTATGCAACTTTACGAGACACAAGGCAATAAACATAACCTAGCAGGCGTTTATGATAATTTAGGTGAAATTTACATGAAGTTAAGTTCTGATAATAATGCATTAGAATATTTTTTAAAAGCACTAAAAATAGGAGAGGAAACTATTGATAAATACAGCCAAGCCTATTCTGAAAACAAGATAGGTTCCATTTATTTAAGACAAGGCAGCAATGCCAAGGCTATTGAATACCTCAATAAAAGCTTGGCAAATGCAAAGGAAATAGGTAGCCTCGATTTGGCTAAAGAAATATATAAAAACTTATACGAAGCCTTTAACAATTCGCACAACACTGATAAAGCTTTAAGCAATTACAAAAATTATATCCTTTACAGGGATAGTGTGTATAACCAAGAAAACACAAGGAAGATTGTACAGTCGCAAATGCAATACGATTTTAATGTGAAAATGGCAGCCGATAGCTTGCGCAAATTAGCCGAAACCCAAAAACAAAAAGCACTTGATACCCAGAAAAGTAAATACTACCGCACTATTGCAATTGCTTCTACCATTGCACTTATCATAATTATTGCTTTAATAGTTGTCTTTACTAACAATAAACAAAAGTTAAAGAATAAGTTAGCCGTGCAGCAAACCCGCGACACCATTGCCCGCGACTTGCACGACGAAATAGGTAGCACCCTCACAAGCATTACGTATATGAGTGAGTTTGGTAAAATAGCAAACGCTAAAAACGATGAAGAAAACACAGTGTTGATGTTAGATAAAATTACAAAAACATCAAGCAGTTTGGCAACTCTTATGAATGATATTATTTGGGCTGTAAACCCCGAGAAAGACGGTTCACAGCACTTGGTATTAAAAATGAAATGGTTTGTGCAAGAACTATTACAGGCAAGCAACATCCAAATACAATTTGATATTAAAAAGGAATTGGAGCTGTGGAACTTTACCATAGAACAGAAAAAAAACTTATACCTTATCTTTAAAGAAACACTTAACAACGCTTTTAAATATGCTAAGTGTAATAACATTGAAATAGGTTTGAATATTGAAAACAATATACTCAACATGAAAATAGCAGATAATGGCATAGGGTTTACGCCAACAGGAACAAGCACTGGCAATGGCATTAGAAATATTATGAAAAGAGCCCAAAACATAGGAGCTACAATTGATATTAAATCTAACGAAGGAAAAGGTACCGAAGTAAATCTGCAACTAAAACTATAATCCCCAATATTGGGGATAACATTATAAAAGTTTTAAAATTAAGTTTGCCACATGAGTCAAATTAAAGTTGCCATATTCGAAGACAATGATTCCCTTAGGGAAGCAATGTTTTTCCTTATTAATGGAAGCGCAGGGTTTACATGTGTTAGCACTGCACACAACGCTATAAATGCAGTAGAGGTAATAGAAAAGCACATGCCTGATGTGGTGTTGATGGATATTGACATGCCATTAAAAACAGGCATTGAAGCCACCAAAGATATTAGAGAGGTATTTCCTGATTTGCCAATACTAATTCAAACAGTGTTTGAGGAAGATACTAAAATATTCGATGCCATTTGTGCAGGCGCCAATGGCTATATTCTAAAGCATACATCGCCCATTAAACTATTAGAATCTATCAAAGATGTGTTTGAAGGTGGCTCACCCATGACACCTTCTATAGCCACTAAAGTGCTTAAATTCTTTAGTGCAAAAAAGGTTGTAGCAGCTACTGAGAACTATCAATTAACCGAAAAAGAAAAAGAAATTCTATTAAGCCTTACCAATGGTTTAAGTTATAAAATGATTGCCGAAAAATCTTTCATTTCTTATGAAACAGTTCATTCTCACATAAAAAAGATATACAAAAAGCTACACGTAAATTCTGCCCCCGAAGCCATATCAATGGCACTAAAACACAAGATTATTTAGTGCAATTGTAGATTTATAATTTAAGATTTAAGATTGAAGATTGGCGTTATTCTGTTGTTTTTGATTGCAGGATTCAATTAAACCAAATCTTAAATCTTTACTGATAATGAAGTCATGTACTTTTTGAATTAACATTCTGTTGCACAAATCTTAAATCTTAAATTCTCAATCTTAACTGATATCCCCACATTTGGTTATTGACGTGCATCCTCTTCCCCAATAGATTTGTAGAAATTTTAATACTCATTACAATGAAAAAAATTCTATTCTTTCTAGTAGCTGTTGTTATAACAGCAAATCTATTTGCACAAGCCCCTGATAGGTTTTCTTATCAAGCGGTGGTGCGCAGCAGCAGTGGGTTGGCAATGCCCAATCAACTAGTGAACTTCCGCATTTCTATTTTGCAGGGTTCGGCAAGCGGTACAGTTGTTTATTCAGAAACCAAGCAACTTACAACTTCCGCAGGCGGTTTAGCCGATTTTTCAGTAGGTAGCGGAAGCATTGTTTCTGGAACTATGGCAAGTATTAATTGGGGCGGCAACACTCATTTCCTTAAATTAGAAATGGATGCAACAGGTGGTAATACTTTTGTGCTTATGGGCACAACGCAGCTTTTGAGTGTGCCTTACTCGTTAAATGCGAAGAAGGCGGAGAGTTTGCAAGTACCATTTGTAGCGAGTGCAAATAGTTTAAATGACATTATTAATATAAGCAATAGCGGCACTGGTGTTGCAATTAGAGGGGTTAATACTAGTGCAACTGGCAATGTGGCTGGTGTTGTAGGCAGCTCCATTAGCCCCGACGGAACTGGCGTTTACGGAGCTTCTGTCTCTCCAACAGGCAATACCTCAGGAGTAGCAGGTACATCATCAAGTCCTAATGGGGCCGGTGGCACATTTGGCAATACCTCAACCGGTGGGCATGCATTGGTTACACAACAAGGCGATGTAAAACTTGGCGACTTAAGTGGTACTGGTACAAGAATGGTAGTTGCAGGGGCTGATGGTACTTTAGGAACACAAGCTGCACCTAACAGTCAATGGACAACAAATGGAAATAATATCAGCAATAGTAATACCGGCAAGGTTGGTATAGGTACCTACAGTCCAAATGCGGATGTAAATGTTGCGGCAGGGAAAAATGTTTTGTTTGGTGCTGATACTACAACTAATGGTGCAAAATTATGGTGGATACCAGGTAAAAATGCTCTTAGAGTTGGGCTTCAAGCTAATGGACTTTGGGATAGTATAGGTAATGTATCAACGGGACTAGGGGCTTCAGAAGCTAGCGGTGATTACTCAACGGCATTCGGTACATCATTGGCAACCAAGTTATTTGCAACTGCTGGCGGGCATAGTGAGGCTATGGGCGAAAAATCAACTGCATTCGGATTTTCTACAGCTAAAGGAGAGGGTTCAACGGCCGCAGGAAATTTTACTATGGCAAAAAGTATGGGTGGTGTTGCATTAGGTTCCTTTAATGATACATTGGATGCACCAAACCCTGTCACTTCTGCTCCAACGGATAGATTATTTCAATTAGGTAACGGTAATGCTTACTATGATAGAAGCAACGCCCTCACAGTTTTACGAAATGGGAATATTGGTATAGGAACTACCGTGCCGGATGCACTCTTACATGTTAGTAAGGATGCTGATGTATGGCATGCAATGATTGGTGGCGCAACTGGCAGGCTTTTAATTGGTGGCCAGTCTTTAAGCGGTTCTGTATTGCAATCATGGAACCCAACGGCTAATACCCCAAGAGATATGTATTTGCAGAGAGATGGTGGCAATGTCGGAATTGGAACTAATACACCAGGTGCAAAACTCGAAGTGGCAGGACAGGTAAAAATAACCGGTGGCACTCCGGGGTCAGGCAAGGTTTTAACCAGTGATGCCAATGGTTTGGCAAGCTGGCAGGATGGAACCGGTAACCAATGGACAACAAACGGAAATAACATTTACAACAACAATACCGGCAATGTGGGTATAGGCACCAATAATCCTTCGGCTAAGCAAGAAATAACCTGTGGTTCAAATCATATTACTACTCAACTAAAACTAACAGACACCATTCAAAATAACTATACCAGGCTCACCCTGGACAATACACACTCAACTAACTTCTGGACATTAGCGGGCTTAAATACGGATAGTGCTAAAAATGACAAATTCGGTTTCTTTCACTCTACAGGTGGAGATATCATGCAAATGAGAGGCGACGGACGAGTAGGTATTGGCACTCAAAACCCAAAAGCTCCTTTTAATGTGGCAGCGGGCAAAACAGTTTTGTTTGGCGCTGATACGTCTGGAGGAGGAAGTAAAATGATGTGGATACCAAGTAAAAGTGCATTTAGAGCGGGTAATGCATTTAACGCGGATTGGAATAAAGACAGTATAGGTGAATCATCATTTGCTACTGGTGAAAACACAAAAGCAAAAGGTGGCTTTTCATTTGCAAGCGGACGTGGGTCATCAGCAACAGGAGCTTATTCAACTGCAATGGGTGCGTCTACAGCTAAAGGGAATGTTTCAACGGCATTAGGCGGTTCTGTTGCTTCGGGAGACTATTCATTTGCCAGTTCATATTCGCAAGCGAAGGGCGGTCAATCTACGTCAATGGGATTTGGTGTGGCTCAAGGTGTGGCTTCAACAGCAATGGGTGGCTCTACGGCAAAAGGGCAATATTCTACAGCAATGGGTATAACAAAATCAAAAGCGTTCAACTCTTTATCAATTGGTGCATATAATGATACTTCTGACAGCCCAAATCCTGATTTACCTGCCAATACTGATAGGATTTTTCAAATTGGTAATGGTTATTTTATCTACACATATCCCTATACATATGACTATACTTATTCCAACGCCCTCACAGTTTTGCGTAATGGGAATATTGGTACAGGCAGCATTTTAGCTCCAACTGAGAAATTAGAACTGGATGGTGCCTTAAAAATTGGTAACACATTAACCAACAACGCTGGTACAATAAAATATGACGGAACAGATTTGCAAGGCTATGTTGGCGGGCAATGGAAAAGTTTAACAACAGGTGGCGGAAATTCTGATTTTACAACAACAGGCAATAACACATACCAAACCAATACTACAAATGGTACAGTTAGTTTGGGTGCAAGTGCTGGTTTGCCAACAACCAAACTTTCAATAACTGGTAACAGCACAAACCCTATTGGTTTATATATTGCTCCAGGCACAGGCGGTGCTGCTATACTTACAAGCGGTGCAGTGGGCATTAATACCATAACACCTGCTGCTGGTGTAGCTTTAGATGTAAACGGTGCTGTAAAAATAAATGGTGGTAATCCCGGCAACGGTAAAGTACTAACAAGTGATGCAAACGGCATAGCATCGTGGCAAACACCAAGTGGCGGCACAAACTATTCGGCAGGTAGTGGCATTAATATTTCAGGTGGAAACGTAATCAGCACAGTACCTCAAACACTTTCTGTTTCTACCAATCAATTAACATTATCTAATGGTGGCGGCACTGTAACTTTACCAACTAATACTTACACAGGCGGCACTGGCATTGTGGTTGCTGGTAGCACCGTAAATGCCTTGCATACCACAAATATCTGGAATGCAAATAAATTGCAAGGCAATAATGTAAGCACCACAACCCCAACAAATGGTCAATCGTTGGTTTGGAACAATACTACAAGCCAATGGGAACCACAAACTGTAAGTGGCGGTGGTGGCTCTTCACCATGGACAGTTACAGGAAACGATATAAACAACAGCAACACTGGTAAAGTATTAATGGGTGATGCACCGTTTTTGACAGGCAGTTTTAAACCACGTTTCCAAATTAGAGACAACACAACAACAAGTGGTGGCAACCAAGGTACACTTGCTTCTATCACTCAACTTTCTACCTCATATTCTGCTGCTTTATATGTTGCCGATAGTGCTTTTAGTGGTAACCCTAAAGGTAGCCCTGCAAGCGGGCAACCGGGCAATGTAGGCGTACAAGCTTTTAGTAGATATGGAGATGCATTTTATGGCAATACTCAAAACGGTAGAGGTTTATACATTAAAGGAGGAAACGACTTTGGCAATTATCCTGCTGCACAAATAGAAAACAGAGGTGGTGCAACATTCACAGCACTTACAACTGTGGGTGGTGTTGATATCACAGGCTTTTTGAAAGTAAACGATGGCAACCAACAGTTGGGCCGTGTGCTTACTAGCGATGCTAACGGTTATGCAACATGGCAAACACCTTCGGGTGGAGGCGCTGCATACACTGCTGGTACAGGTATTTCTATTACAAGCAATGTTATTTCGGCTACAGCCGCGACTACTTATACCGCAGGAACAGGTATTGCAATTAACAACGGCGTAATTTCTGCATTAGCAGGTGGTGGCAGCGCAAGCGGCTGGACAAGCGACGCGGGCGGACACATTTATAACAATGCTTGGAGTGCTGATGGTGCAGTAGGTATAGGAACAGACGTGGTTTCAGGTGATATATACAGATTAAAAGTAATTGGTAGCACTAACAAACCCATAGCGGCTAAATTCACGAATTTAGATGCTGCAAATGGCGGCAGGGCAATTGAGGCAAATGGTTCTATTTACGCTACAAGTGGTATCAGGGTTGGTGATTTTCCTTTGAATCCTAACTCAACTTACGACGGTACAATACGATATGATGGCGTAGACTTTTTTGGAAGAGTAAATGGCATGTGGAAATCCATGACAACAGGCGGTGCAAGCTACACTGCAGGCACAGGCATTAACATTACAGGTTCAACAATCAGTAGTGCAGCGCAAACATTATCATTGTCGGGTAGTGACCTTACCCTTTCGGGTGGTGGCGGTACTATTACATTGCCCGCAGGTGGTGGCGGTGGCAGCGGCTGGGGATTAACCGGAAATGCAGGTAACTCCGCATCTACAAACTTTATTGGTAATACGGATAATGTTGATTTAGTATTTAAAACAAATAATGTAGAAGGATTTAGAATATCTTCTGGCGGTGCAATATTAGCCAATGGTAACACTACTACTGGCACATTGCCAATATCGGGAGCTGGCACAAGAATGATGTGGGCTCCTTATAGAGGAGCATTTAGAGCTGGAACGGTTACAGGTTCACATTGGAATGATTTCAATATGGGATTTTATAGTGCCGCATTTGGGCAAAACTGTATAGCATCGGGGCTTGCCTCTTTTGCAACCGGCGATGGTTCAAGTGCTGGTGGTAATAGTTCTTTTGCTGCAGGCAAAAGTGCAAGTGCTGGTGGTGCTAACTCTGTGGCATTGGGCTATACTGTAAGCGCTAACCAAGCTGGTTCATTTTGCTTTGGTGACCAAGATTTTTCAAACTCATTGAGTGCATCTACAACTAACCAAATGAATATGCGTTTTAGTAATGGTTACAGGTTGTTTACCACAAGCCAAAGTACAGGCGGCAGTGCAATTGGTGTGTCGCTGGCAGCAGGCGGCAATAGTTGGGCAATGATTTCTGATGTGAGAAGAAAAGAAAATTTTGTACCCGTAAATGGCGAAGATTTTTTAAATAAAATTGCAACATTTAACCTTACAAGCTGGAACTACAAAGGCCAAGATGCAAAAACGTTTAGGCACTATGGCCCTATGGCGCAAGACTTTTACAAAGCATTTGGTAAAGATGCATTAGGAACAGTTGGTAACGATACAACAATAAGCAGCGGTGATTTTGATGGAATAAACTTTGTTGCAATACAAGCTTTGGTAAAACGCACAGCTGACTTGCAAAAACAAAATGATAAATTGGTGCAAGAGAACATACAAATGTTACAAAACATAGAGAGTTTAACTGCAATCATCTCATCAGAAAGAAGCGAAATAAAAGCAAAATTAGAGATGATGGAAACCATGTTGAAATCACAAAACAATGTGGAAGCAGCAGTAACAACTAAAAAATAATGAAGAGAAAGATGAATTGTGCAATTGTTTTTATATGACGGAGTAAGCCTGTCATTCCTGCGAAGGCAGGAATCTCAATAGATTGCGGCTTCCGCCGCAATGACAGTGAAACCGTAAATACAAATTCAATTCCTATTTTAATTTACTAACTAATAAATAAACAAAATGAAAAAGATAATTATCCTATTTGTATTCTGTAGCGCAGTGACAGCGTTGCAGGCCCAAAGCTTTACCAATACAGGCATTAATTCTGGTTCGGGTGCTTTTAGCAATGCCAACAATTCTATTTCGTTTAGTATTGGGCAAAGTATTATTGGCAGTTACTCAACAACAAACAGTTTGTTGACAAACGGAACGTTACAACCAGATTTTACGAGTGCAATATTGGCACAAGGCAGTTTCCCTGCAGCGCAATGCGGCTACATTAGCAACATACCAACTGGTAATATAATTTGCAATTCAGTTGTAGGGGCAAGCGGATATATAGTTAAGTTTTATGCAGTGGGTTCTATTATTGTGTACGCACAAAAAAATATAATAGGCACATCCATTACTTTTAGCGGGCTTACACCAGCATTGCAGGGTGGTACACAATACGATGTAACCGTTACACCCATAATGCCTGTTGGTTTTACTGGTGTAGAAAGTGCAAAATGCCGCATGGGATTAATTGCAACACCAACTCCACAAAACATTGCACCTACACAATTAAAATCGCCAGTATGTCAAAGTGTTGCAGCATTGGCACCAACATTGGCAAGCACAGCGGTTATTACATGCACTACAGTAACCCAAGCAGGTGGCTATGAGTTTAAGTTTGTAAATGTTGCAAACGCTTCAAATACAGTTACAGCGTTGGCAAGTTATGTAAACCAACGTACGCTTGCGCCACTGGGTTTAACGGCAGGTGCCACTTATGCAGTAAGTGCGCGTGCAAAAGTAGGAGGTGTGTGGGCTGCTAACTTTGGGCAAAACTGCTTTATTAAAATAAGCCAACCAGCCCCCTCAGTCCCCCAAGGGGGAAGGTTGGGAGTACAAAGTACTTCGGTTAGCACAACCTCCCCTTGGGGAGGATTGGAGGGGCTTTCTGTAAGCGTTTTTCCTAATCCTTTTTCTTCTGAATTTACACTAAATGTTTCATCAGCTAAAGTTGAGGTTGTAAGTGTTGTGATTAATGATGTAACTGGTAAAACGGTTTATTCACAAAAAGCAAATACCAATACACTAATAACAATTAACGATGCACAATTGCAAAGTGGTATTTATTTTGTGAATGTAAGAAGCATTGATGGTAGCAGTGTTGTAAGAAAGATTATTAAGACTAATTAGTTTTTTAATGGCTTTAATGCTACTTCGCCGAGTGAAAATGAATTAGAGGATTTGATTATATATAAACAGGTATTTGCAAAACAGCCACTCAACTTAATGTTGACGTGGCTGTTTTGTTTTGGTTGAAGGCTAAACATCTAATACCTAAAGCCCTCCATAGGTAGGTTGGAAGGCTGCCTTTTTTGCATTTCGCATACACCAAACTGCATTTCGCAACATTTATTTGTTAATCAAAATTGTTTTTATGTTCATTACGCTTCAAAATTTATTAGTTGAAATTTATAACCTTCATTATCTGTTTTTTTGTTAGTACAACAATTGCCTTTGCAACAAACATTACTGCCAATGAGAAATTACTTTTAAAGGCCGATTCGTTAATCAATTGTTTTCAAAGTGACGATGCCATAAGGCTTATAACTCCTTTGCACAATGCTTTGCAACACACTGCAAGAGAAACCGATTTTTACAGCAGGCTTACAATATCCTACATAAAAGCGTTAGAAAATGCCGAACAAAATACCTTGGCTATTGATTTATCATTACAATTATTGGCAACAAAACAAGCCATAAACCAACGTACCGAACTATTGATATTGATGGCACGCATGCACGAAAAAGTTGGTAACTATGAACAATGTTTTAGCTACTTAATGAAGGCTAAACCTTATTTGCAATTGCCACTTGGCAAAACATTTATACCAATATGGGAAGTGCGCATGGCATCGTATTACAGGGTAGCTACCCAACACAAAGATTCAGCTTTATATTATGCCAAACGTGCCTTTGCGTCATCTATAAAATATAAAGATGAAGAACAATTGGCGGTGTCTAATTTCTTACTTGCTTTTTTGACGGACGATTTGCAGCTACGTAAAAAATACTTCAAAGCATCTCTCAACACCTGGAAACTACAACATGATGTTAACGGCATGGCAGCAATGTATATAGGCCTATCAAAACTCGAAATAAAATTAGGAAATAAAAAGGCAAGAAAGCAATACTTAGATTCGGCCAAAACCATAATAGTACAAAATAATTTGTTGGGTAGTAAACGTATGATTTACGACGCTTTGTACAAATACTTTGAAGATAATAAGCAGTTAGATTCTGCAATATTTTATCTTAAAAAAGTGGACGAAAGCGATATTGAATTAACCCAACTGCATAACCAAGTAGAACTGTATGTAAGAGACAAAAAGTTGGAAGCAAACGAACTAAAACAAGTAGTTGCTAAAAACGGTGTTGAAATTAATGACAAAAACCAGCTTATTAAAAATCAGAAGAAAGCAAAATTGCAACTCGTACTTTTTGGAATTACAGTTTCTGCTTTGCTACTTATAATTCTGTTTTTTGCAACACGTGAGTTTAAAGCACGAAAGCTGTTGCAAATTAGAAAGGAATTATTGCAACGCAAAAACGATGAATTAGAAACCGCAATGCAACGCAACAAAGAGTTGATGAAAGAAATGAATCACGGCGTGAAAAACAACTTAAACATACTATCGGGTTTATTAGAAATACAGCTTTCGCGCAATGAAAATGAATTTGTGAAAAAAGAACTGCGTGATAGTATTAACCGCATTAACACCATTGCCGATATACATAAAAAGCTGTACGGCACTAATGAAACTGCAACCTTAAATGTGAAATCTATACTATCCGAATTAGTAGTAAAACAATTGCAATTGATGAGCATTGATACCGAAAATCAATTGCAATCAAATATGAATGACATACAACTAAATGTATCGCAGATAGTGCCGCTTTCGCTGATAATAAACGAACTAATTACAAATAGCTGCAAGTATGCTTTGCTGCAAGCAAATGATAAAATTGTGGTAACCTTTACACAAACCAAAAACACCTGTACACTTACTGTTGCTGATACTGGCACGGGCTTTGGCAGCGATGTAGATATTGCAAAGTTAAAATCGATGGGATTGTATTTGGTGCAATTGCTTACCAAACAATTAGATGGTAAATTGAATTGGGGATTTGTAGATGGGCTTTTTTGTGTTACTATTGACTTTACAATAGTTTAAAGTTCAAAAGTTAAAATGTAAAGTGCGATAACTTAACGCGGCGCTTTGAACTTTACATTTTTAATTTTACACTAAATGAAAACCATCCTCATTATTGAAGACGAAGCCTTAATAGCCGAACTTACTGCTATTATGATTGGTGAAATTCCAAACTATTCAGTGGCAGGCATCTTACACACAGCCACCAACGCCATAGAAAAAGCCCTAGAATTAAAACCAGATTTAATACTATAAGACATTAACCTTGGCAATGGCAACGACGGTTTATTGCTAGCACAAGAGTTTTATAAATTACAAATACCATTTGTGTTTGCCACATCGTATGCCGATGACGAAACCTTGCAAGAAGCATCTAAATACACACCCTTAGGCTACATTGTAAAACCCATTGAACGCCAAACATTAAGAGCCACCTTGCACATGGCATTTGCTAAAATAAAGCAACACAAAACCATAGTTATAAAAGACGGACACAATACCTACAAAATACCCGAAACAGCAATACTCTATTTAAAGTCGGAAAACATATACACCGAAATACACACTACCGAAAAACGAATAACCATAAGGCAAAGTATGCAGTTATTGCTACAACAAATAAGCATACACTTTGTGCAAACCCACAAAAGTTATTTTGTAAATCCTTTTCATATAAATACAGTAGGTGCGTATGTGTTACTGAAGAACAATAGCGAAATACCAATTTCCAGAACCTATAAAAAGGCAGTAATGGAAAGTTTGACTCATTGATGTAAGAGGTAGTTCGTTTAATGCTTAGAACATACTCATGTTGTTGTTTTACACATAGCGTTTTAGGCTTAACTTATGCCACAAAACATTTGTAACACTTAACACAAATCCTCCCTTTTTGGGTTTTGCGATGTTGTAGGAAAATGATTTTTAGGAGGTTTTTTGCATTTCACATACATAAAACTGCATTTCACAACATTTTTTGGTTTGATGATTTATTTTATTGCTTGTTTACAACCTAATCAATTAAATAAATAAAAAAATGAAAAAAACAATCTTTCAAAAAAGAAAAAACAATGCGCAAGTTAGTATGTCTAACACCGCGCGCAAGCCCATCCTTAGTAAGGGTTGGGGAGGCTTTTTGGGGCTTCTTATGCTCATTAGCAGTATTGCAAATGCAATACCCTGCTATGTAAATATTCCTGATGCCAACTTTAAAGCGGCATTGATTAGCAACCTAGCCATTAATACCAACAGCAATTCCGAAATAGAATGTAGCGAGGCTACCGCATATACTGGCGAAATTAATGTGAACACTTTAAGCATTGCCAACCTCACGGGTATTGAGGCTTTTACCGCCATTACTACCTTAAAATGTAATTACAACAACCTTACAAGTTTAAATGTTAGCTCTAATATTGCGTTAACTACGCTTTAGTGCTTTAGCAATTCGCTAACAGCTTTAAATGTAGGTTCAAATACAGCATTAACATTAATCTATTGTGGCAATAATTTACTTGGTAGTTTAGATGTTTCGGCTAATGTTGCTTTGGCTACTTTAGATTGCCGCTCAGCTGCGCTTACAAGTTTAACTTTAGGTACTAATAATGTATTAAGTGATTTGAAATGTTTTAGCAACTCACTTTCTACACTAAACATTACTGGTAATGCAGGCTTAACCAATTTAGATTGCCATGTAAATTCACTGACAGGTTTAAACACAACTAACAATACTTTATTAACTCAATTGGACATTAGCGACAATCAAATTTCAAGTGTGAATTTAGCAACTAATACAGCGTTATCAAAGCTTTACGCATCCAATAATATGCTTACTAGTGTAAACATTGCTACCAACATGGCTTTAACTGAAATATTTGCTGAGAGTAATGTAATTAGTGGTTTTGATGCATCATCACATACAGCATTAACCACCATTCAAATGCAACACAACTCTTTTACAACATTCAATGTTACGGGTTGCACAGCTTTAACAACAATAGGTATCGGATATAATTTGCTTAATAGTTTAAATGTATCAGGCAATGCTGCTTTAACATCATTATATTGCTATAACAACCAACTTACTGCTTTAAACTTATCGGCAAATACTGCATTAACACAACTAAGTTGTGGTCAAAATACCATATCAACTCTAGATTTAAGCGCAAATACAGCACTAGTATGGTTATTTGCGGCTAGCAATGGACTTACTTCGCTTAATATACAAAATGGTAATAACGTTAACATGACGCAATTTTATGTGCCCGGTAACCCTAACTGTTGCATAAAGGTTGATAACGTAGCCTTTGCTAATACTAATTGGAGTGTAAATAAAGATGCATCATCTACTTTTAGCACCGTATGCCCTTTACCATGCTTTGTAACCATACCCGATGTTGCATTTAAAGCTTTCTTGGTAGGTAACGCTTCTATAAACACGAATAGCGATACCGAAATACAATGCTCCGAAGCTATAGCATATTCAGGTAATATTGGTTTGTTTGTTCCAGAAGTTGCAAGTTTAACTGGTATTGAGGCTTTTGTAAACCTAACTTCTCTTAGTTGCGCATTTACATTAATTACTACATTAGATTTGACATCCAACATAGCTTTAACGTATGTAAATGTTCCTCACAATCTGCTAACGAGCATAAACGTAAATGGTTTAACAGCACTACAATATTTATATTGTCCCCAAAATTTACTTACAAGTATAAACGTTAGCACCAATACGGCTTTATTACAAATACAATGTTTCAACAATCAACTTACTTCTTTAAATGTTTCGGCCAATCATTTATTAGACAATGTTTGGTGCCAAGATAATCTACTCACAAGTTTAAATGTGCAACAAGGCAATAATGCAGGTTTTGTTGGTGGAGGCTTTAATGCAACAAACAACCCAAGCTTAACTTGCATACAAGTGGATAATGTAGCCTATTCAAATACAAATTGGGCTACAAACAAAGATGCCAGCGCAAACTACAGTACCAATTGCAATTGCAGCGCACCTGCCGCAGCACAAGCTACAGGTACAAATAACTTCTGCGCAAGCGGCAACACTACCTTTACTGCAAGTGCAACTGGTACGGATGCAAACACTACTTATACATGGAGTGGTCCAAGTGGTTATGCAGGTGCTAGCACAGCAGCTGCAAGCAACTTAACTATTAGTGGTACTTATACTTGCATAATAAGCAATGGCACAGGTTGCACGGCAAGTGTAAGCCGTACTTTAACCATTACCCCAACACCTACACCACAAATTACAGGTAATACTACTATTTGCACAGGTGGTAGCACAACACTTACTGCAAACGGTGGTAGCCAGTTTAGTTGGAGCAATGGTGCTACAACTGCATCTATTACAGTAAGTCCTGCAACAAGCACAAGTTATATGGTTTTTGTTGCAACTAATGGTTGCAGTGCTCCAACAAGCCAATTGGTAACTGTAAATGCTTGCAACCCAACTGTGCAAGGCGGCTTCCCTGCCAACCAATGTGGCTACCTATCAAACATACCAAACGGAGCAATTAATTGCAATACCGTTACTGGCGCAAGTAGCTATACTTTTAAAGTTTACACGGTTGGAGGTTCAACAATTTTATTTACCTCAACTAGAACAGTTAATACATTTAAGTTACCAAATATTAGCGGACAACCAACACCGCTTAATTGGGCTACACAATACGATGTTACTGTTACACCAAATGGTAGTTCTATAACTGGCACAGAAAGCGCAAAATGTAGGTTCGGTATTATTGTACAACCAACAGCAGCAAACATTGCACCTACACAATTAAAATCGCCAGTATGTCAAAGTGTTGCAGCATTGGCACCAACATTGGCAAGCACAGCGGTTATTACATGCACTACAGTAACCCAAGCAGGTGCTTATGAGTTTAAGTTTGTAAATGTTGCAAATGCTTCAAATACAGTTACAGCG
>Ga0105048_10004878_pt1 | contig 21788 bp, 12 predicted proteins | sample MAT05_FD_78382 | JGI IMG/M metagenome (GOLD analysis project Ga0105048, IMG submission 78382) | Freshwater microbial communities from Lake Fryxell liftoff mats and glacier meltwater in Antarctica - MAT-05 | ecosystem: Environmental > Aquatic > Freshwater > Ice > Liftoff microbial mat | place...
GAGATCCTGGAGAGCCAGGCGGTCCTGTCGGCGATCGAGGGGAGGATCGAGATCGAGGTGGGGCAGGCGGAGCTTTTGCGGGCGATCGGGACGCCGCGGCTCTAGCTGGGTTGGGCGGCGGATTCGGATTCGGACTCGATTACGGCCACCGCCACGTTTCTCGATTACGGCCACGGCCACGATCACGCCTACGTCTCACGATCACGATCACGATCGGAGAGGCTCAACTCATTTCGTGAGCGTGATCGTGGAACGTAGGCGTGGCCGTGGCCGTGATCATGGCCGTGGCCGTAATCGAGAAACGTGGCGGTGGCCGTAATCGATGACCGCCCGACGTAGGCACGATCTCCCTTACCGAATCGGCGCTCCGAGGTTAGTCTGCCCGTGCCTGTGACCAACACCCCCGGACAATGGCCGCCCGGCACGGTGATCGCCGGCCGCTACGAGATCGTGCGCGAGCTCGCGGCCGGCGGCATGAGCCAGGTGTATCTCGCGACCCAGCAGCCGCTCGGCCGGAAGGTCGCGCTGAAGTGCCTGGTGCCGCTGGAGCGCGATCCGGAGTTCCACAAGCGCTTCCTGCGCGAGGCCTCGGTCTCGGCGCAGCTCGCGCACCCGGCGATCGTCACCATCCACGACTACGGGCAGGCCGAGGACGGCGCGCTCTACATGGCGATGGAGTACCTCGACGGCGCGTCGCTCGCGGAGCTGGTGGCGCTCGACGGCGCGCTGGCCCCCAAGCGCGTCTTGCGCCTGGCGGGCGGCATCGCGCGCGCGCTGCGGGCCGCGCACCGCGCGGGCGTCGTACACCGCGATCTCAAGCCGGCCAACATCATGCTCGTCCATGACGAGGAGGTGGAGGGCAAGGAGCGCGTGAAGGTGCTCGATTTCGGCCTGGTGAAGGTGTTCGATACGGTGCTCGATCGGTCCGACGGCGCGCAGCTCACCGCCGAGGGCGTGGTGCTCGGGTCGCCGCGCTACATGGCGCCGGAGCAGATCATCGGCGAAGACATCACCCCGCGCACCGACGTCTACGCGCTGGGAGCGGTGATCTATCACCTGCTCGCGGGGACGCCGCCGTTCACCGCCTCGACCTCGACGATGATCTTCAAGATGCAGCTCGAGTCGGCGCCGCCACCGCTCGGGGTCGAGCTGCCCGACGGCCTCGGCCCGTTCCTCGCGAAGTGCCTGGAGAAGTCAGCCGCGGATCGCTTCGCCTCGATGGACGAGGTGATCGGGGAGCTCGACGCCATTCTTCTGCGCGCGCAGACTACGCCGCCGCTGCGGATCAGCGTGCCGCCACCGATGCCGGTGGTGCCGCTGGTGCGACCGCCGAGCCTGGAGCTCGACGACACGCAGGTCAGCCCGCCGCCCGCCGAGAGTGACGGGTGGAAGGACGTGCTGGGGTCGAGCATCCCGGCCCCGGCGATGCCGCCGGTCGTGGTCGCGCCTCCCCCGGAGCCGCCTGCGCCTCGCGCGGCGCCCCCGACGTTGATCGCGCCGCCGGACAAGCGCGCCTCGGTCCCGCCACGGCCGCGCCCGAGCGCCTCGCAGGCCAGCCCCCCTCGCCCGAAGAAGGGCGGCCTGGGCGTCCCGATGGTGGTGCTCGGCGTGATCCTGGCGGCCGCGCTCGGCCTGCTCTTCACGGGCGGCGGTCCGCGCCGCACCACGCTGCGGGTCCGCTCGACGCCGGATCGCGCCGCGGTGAGCGTCGACGGCGAGCCGCGCGGCCTGACCCCGTTCGAGCTGACGATGGAGACGCCGCCCCGCGGACAGCCGATCAAGGTCCGGCTCGACCTCGAGGGCTACGTCGCGCAGGACCTCCAGATCGCGCCGGTGCAGCCGGTCACCGAGGTCGACGTGACGCTGGTGTCCTCCGGCTCGCCCCCGCCCTCCTCCGAGGCACCCGCCGCCTCGCGCTCCATGCTCACGGTGCTGAGCGACCCACCCGGCGGCGACGTCGAGGTGAACGGCGTGCACATCGGAAAGACGCCGTTCGTCGGCTCGGTCCCCGCAGGCGCGAAGGTCGTGCACGTGCGCGTGTCGATAGACGGCAGGATCCCGTGGGAGTCCGAGGTGCCCGCGACGGCGTCGGGGCATTTCAATGCCAGCGCGAAGCTGGTGCTGCCGCCGCAGTAGGAACGGAGAAGAGACCACGGACGACCAGAGGCATTTCGCCCGCGGACCGGCGCCGTGCTGGATCGGCGCAGTGGAGGACTGACGATGAGAGATGCCCGCAGGTCTGCTCGAGTGCTTCTATGCCTGATGATCTTGGCCACGACGATGGGTTGCCCGGATCCCGGGGCGGGAGAGCTCGACGCGGGACCTGCGGGCGACGTTTCGACCCCTGGCGAGACGGACGGGGCAACGGGTCCCGACGCACGTCCCCTCGCAGACGCGACGCGCTCCGATGCGACTTCGTATCCGTCCGACGCAGCGGAGGGTGGCGATGCATCCTTCGCAGCAGACGCCGACGAACCGGGGTTCCCATGCGCGTTCGGGGAGCTATGGCACCTCGGCGCGTACGATGAACAGATATACATGGGCGCTCAAGCCGGCCTCGCGGTCTCGACCAGCGCGAACGGACGTTGGGTCGCCTTCACCTCGACGCTCGCCCTGTCGTCGATCGACACCAATCACAACTACGACGCGTATGTGCTCGACCGTTTGACTGGGGAGTACGAGCTCGCCAGCGTCGACGCCGCCGGGCAGGTGGGGCCAGAGGCCTCGTTTGCGCAGCAGATCAGCGACGATGGGCGTCTGGTTTTGATGACGAGTGACAACCAGCTCAGCCCTCGCGACATTGGGACTGCGAGAGATGTTTACATGCGGCATCGGAACGCCGGTTTCACCGACCTGGTGAGCGAGACCAATCCCCCGCGCGATGGAATGGGTACTCTCTATGATGTACGCATGTCCGGCGACGGCCGCTTCGCCGTGTGGCTCGCTATGCATGGCCGCGAGAACGTGCAGCCGGATGGGAACGGGATGCTCGAGGACATCCTCGTGCGGGATGGTCGGCAAAGCGGGATATTTCGCGCCAACGTGAACAGCCAGGGGGCGCAAGGAACGGGTGTCTCGACAGACTTTGCGATCTCTCGAGACGGACGTTTTGTCGTGTTCTCCGACCGATCGACCAACCTCGTGTCCGAGCAGCGGCCTGGAGAGCACGTGTACATCCACGAGCTGAGCACGGGGACCACCGAGCGCGTGGACACGGCGACAGCGGGTGTGGCATCGGAGGGCGGTTCCGGGGGGCTCAGCGTGAGCAACAACGGAGACTATGTGGCGTTCCTGGGAGCCGTTCCCACGATTGGTTTGCCCGTGAGCGTTCAGATCATCATCAAGAACCGGCGTTCGGGAGCGTTTACCATCGCGTCCCGCGACGCCTTCGGAGAAGTGCGAAGAGGTTGGTATTTTGCCGATCCCGAGCTCAGTCCCGACGGTAAGTACATCCTGTTTCGCGAGCCGAGCGGACAGTGGGCGGGCGACCTCGGCCCGAACGTCGGGACGCCGAGCTTCTACATTAGAAGGATCAGTGACGATGCGATCGTGCGCATCGGATACTCAGATCGTCCGAGTGATCAACCCCGCGGCTACATCGCGAGTAGCCCGAAGGCGCACTGGAGCGCCGGCGGCGAATTCATCTCGTTCGCGTCACCTCAGGTTCTGGTTCTCGAGGCGATGGGTCGTGGAAGCAGCGGCTATGTGTACTCGTGGTGCGGCGGTCGGTAGCCGTCTGTCCGTGTAGACCTATCTCCCAGCTCGTCCGTTGGGTATGGCCATGCGCATGCGCCGTCTCCTGTCTTTCGCTCTCCTCTCGGCCGTCATTGCTTGTGAAGACGGGGGGATGTCGAACGTCGACAAGACCGCCACCGCGGTCGGCGCGTCGCCGCCGCCGGGGGCCGATGCTTCGGCGGACCCCGAGGCGCCGAAAAAACGCACCGTCGTTCCGCCCGCGGCCGCCGAGCAGGCGCCGCCCGCGTCGCCGCGGCTCACCGCGCTGCCGCCGGTCGAGCAGATCACCAAGGCCACCGAGAGCTACTTCTCCGGGCGCATCGGCCGGAAGATCTACGTGCAGGTCGACAAGCCCATCTATCAGCCGGGCGAGACCATCTGGGTCCGTACCTGGGACCTACGCGCGCGGGACATGACGGGGGAGGGCGTCGACGGCGCCATCACCTACGAGCTCGTCAACCCGAAGGGCGCCTCGATCGCGGTGAAGCGCGTGCAGGTGCAGCGCGGCGGCGCGTCGAACGACTTCCCGCTCCCCGAAGGCATCGAGGGCGGTGAGTACATCGTGCGCGCCACCGGGGACCTCGGCGAGCGCGAGGAGCACCCGATCATCGTCAGCGTCTACGAGGCTCCGCGCCTCAAAAAGAAGCTGGAAATGGTCAAAAAGGCCTACGGGGCCGGCGACGAGGTCACCGCCACGATCAAGGTCGAGCGCCCCACCGGCGAGCCGCTCGCCAACCACCCCTTGCGCGGCAGCGTGTGGCTCGACGGCGAGACGCTGCAGCCGATCTCGCTCACCACCAACCCCGAGGGCGGCGGGCTCATTCGCTTCAAGCTGCCCGCGCGCATCGAGAAGGGTGACGGCCTGCTCACGCTGCTGGTCGACGACGGCGGCATCACCGAGAGCGTGTCGAAGCGCATCCCGATCATCGTGAAGAAGCTGGAGATCGCGTTCTTCCCGGAGGGCGGCGCGATGATCGCTGGCCTGCCGACCCGCCTCTACTTCGAGGCCAAAAACCCGCTCGGAAAGCCGGCTGACGTCGAGGGCCGCATCATCGACGATCACGGCCAGGCCGTCGCCAGCTTCAGCAGCCACTTCGACGGCCTCGGCCGCTTCGCGTTCACGCCGGCGACCGGCCGCACCTACTCGGCGGAGATCACCCGCCCGGTCGGCGTCACCGAGAAGTACGCGCTGCCGCTGCCCACGCAGGAGGGCTGCGCGATCCGCACGTATGACGATCTCGACGGCCAGATCACCGCGATCCGCGTCGGCGTGCGCTGCACCAGCGCGAAGAAGATCGTGGTCGCCGCGATGCTCCGCGAGAACCTCCTCGACGCCGCCGCGCTCGACGTCACCGATGGCGCCGAGGCGGTCGCTTATCTCGAGCCGAAGAACCCGGCGCTCGCGCACGCGCAGGGCATCGCGCGCATCACCGCGTTCACCGAGACGCTCGAGCCGGTCGCCGAGCGGCTGGTGTATCGCAACCGCCGCCACAGCCTGAGCGTGAAGATCACGCCCGATCGCCAGACCTACGCGCCGCGCGAGCAGGTCGCGCTCACGCTCGAGACCGCCGATGAGACCGGCGCCGCGGTGGCGGCTGAGCTCGCGCTCGCGGTCGTCGACGACACGGTGCTCTCGTTCGCAGACGACAAGACCGGGCACATGCTCTCGCGCCTGTATCTCGAGCAGGAAATTCCGGGGAAAGTGGAGGAGCCCAAGCCGTACTTCGATCTCACCGAGCCGAAGAGCGCGCTCGCGATCGACTGCCTGATGGGCACCCGCGGCTGGCGTCGCTTCGAGTGGGCGCCGGTGCTCGCGCCGCCGCCGCCGCCGATGCCCACCACGGTCTCCGAGATGGCGAGCGGGTCCGCTGAGGGCGCGAACGTCGTGCGCCCGCGCCCGAACCGCGCGGGGGGAGCGCCGGAGAAGCGCCCCGCACCGGTGATGCCGGCTGCCCCGCCGCCGGTGCAGGCGCCGAAGGGTCGCGCCGCCGCGCCCGACGCGGTGGCGAAGAACGAGCGCCCCAACGACCAGGGCAAGATGGGGAAGAAGGATCAGGCGGCCATAGGCGGCCTTCTGGCCGAGAAGAAGAAGATGCGCGAGCCGGCCGCCGAGGTCGCGCGCCGCGAGGCGCCCGCCGCGAAGCCGATGGCCGACCAGCGGCAGGCCGGAGCAAAGGCCGCCGAGAAGGAGTGGGCGGGCGATGACCTCATCGAGGAGGACCGCGCGGACATGAACGGGAAGCGCATGGCTTGGGCCCCGGTCCGCGTGTTCCCCGCGCCGACCTATCGCGGCGACGAGCCGGCGATCCGCACCGACTTCCGCGAGACGATCCACTGGGTCCCCAGCATCACCACCGGGAAGAGCGGCCGCGCCACCGTGACGTTCTATCTCTCCGACGCGGTCACCTCGTTCCGCGCGGTGGCCGAGGGCGCCGGCGGTGGCCGCCTCGGTCGCGCCGAGCAGACGGTGCGATCGAGCCTTCCTTTCTCGATGGATGTGAAGCTCCCGCTCGAGGTCAGCGCCGGCGACAAGATCCAGGCGCCGCTCACGCTCACCAACGATCGCGACAAGGCGCTCGGCGTCACGCTGAACGCGAGCTTCGGTGATCTGGTGTCGGTCGATAAGAGCGCGACGCTCGAGAACGGCCAGCTTGGCGCGGCCCAGCGCGCGAGCTTGTTCTACGGGCTCACGGTCGGATCGAAGCCGGGCAAGAGCATCGTCAAGGTCTCCGCCAACGCGGGCGGGCTGAGCGACGAGTTCTCGCGCGAGCTCACCGTCGTCCCGCTCGGCTTCCCCCAGGAAGGCTCGGCCAGCGGCACGCTGAAGGAGCGTGTCGCGCACGACTTCGATCTCGGTCAGTCCATCCCGGGCAGCGCCGAGGTCACGATCAAGCTCTATCCCTCGCCGATCGCCACGCTGGTGTCGGGCATGGATGGGCTCTTGCGCGAGCCGAGCGGCTGCTTCGAGCAGACCAGCAGCACCAACTATCCCAACGTCATGGTGCTCGATTACCTGCGGACCAACGACGTCGCGGATCCGGCGATGATCGAGCGCGCCTCGGGCATGCTCGATCGCGGCTACAAGAAGCTGGTCGGCTTCGAGACCCAGCAGAAGGGCTACGAGTGGTTCGGTCAGACACCGGCCCACGAGGCGCTCACCGCCTACGGCCTGGTGCAGTTCGTCGACATGAAGCGCGTCACCGGCGCGGGCGACGACGCGATGATGGCCCGCACGGCGAAGTATCTCGAGTCGCGGCGCGACGGTAATGGCGGCTTCAAACGCGACGGCAAGGCGCTCGACAGCTTCGGGCGCGCGAGCCCCGAGGTCACCGACGCGTACATCACGTGGGCGCTCACCGAGGCTGGCTTCACGCAGTACGGCCCGGAGATCGAGCGCTCCGCGAAGCTCGCCGCGTCGACCAAGGACGAGTATCTGCTGGCGCTCACCGCCGGCACGCTGCTCAACGTGCCTGCGCGCAAGAGCGAGGGCCTCGCCGCGACCAAGCGGCTCGCGGGCCTGCAGGGCAGCGACGGCGCGTTCGTGCGCGCCGATCACAGCATCACCCGCTCGACCGGCATCAACCTCCACATCGAGACGACCTCGCTCGCGCTGCTGGCGATGATGAAGGCCGGCGGCAGCGACGATCAGGTGCGCAGGGGCGTCGAGTGGCTGGCCAAGAACCGCGGCGGCTACGGGCAGTGGGGCGCCACGCAGGCGACGGTGCTCGCGCTGCGCGCGATGACCACCTACGCGAATGCATCGCGGAAGACGCCCGCGCCCGGGATGGTGATCGTGCGCATCAACGGCAAGGAGGCCGGCCGCCAGAGCTACGAGGCGGGCCGCCGTGATCCGCTGGTGTTCACCTCGATCGGCTCGCTGCTCGGCGCTGGCAAGAACACGATCGAGCTGGTGCACGACGGCAAGAGCGAGCTGCCGTACTCGATCGCGATGGAGTACCGCTCGACCAAGCCTGCGACCGCGCCCGACGTGGTGGTGGATCTCGCGACCAAGCTGGAGCGCACGACGATGTCGATGGGTGAGACGGTGCGCCTCACCGCCACGCTCACCAACAAGACGGCCAACGGCCAGCCGATGACGATGGCCCGCATCGGACTCCCGGGCGGCCTCACGTTCCAGACGTGGCAGCTGAAGGAGCTGCGCGAGAAGGGTGACGTCGCGTTCTGGGAGACGCGGGCGCGCGAGGTCATCCTGTACTTCCGCGAGATGAAGCCGAGCGAAGTGAAGACGATCGGGATCGATCTGGTGGCGCAGGTCCCGGGTGAGTACACCGGTCCGGCCTCGAGCGCGTACTTGTACTATTCGAACGACAAGAAGATGTGGGCCGACCCGATCAAGGTCTCGATCGCCCAGCCTTAAAAGTACGCGAGCCAGCCGCGGGGGCACCAGATCCCGTGCCCCTGCAGCGTGATCCTCGCCTCGTTCTCCTCGGTCACCGTGAAGGGCGCGATCTGGTGCATGGAGTGCCCGTCGTGCACGACCATCCTCCCCGGCGCGTACGGGTGCAGCACCGGCTCGAGCCCCTTCACCTGCAAAGCGCCCGGCGGACCGTTGATCGCGATATCCGGCGCGATCTGCGGCCACACGTTCAGGCCCGCGCCCCCGCGCGGGAGCTGCAGCGCGAGCGTGAACGACATCGTGCGCGTGCTATCGACCTCCTCGTAGGGGCGCCAGTCGATCTCGCGGTAGGGCAGATCGACGTGGATCGAGCAGATCGGTGACGCGAACGCCTTGTCGGCGAGAAATATCTGGAACCCCGGCAGCGCGAGGCGAGGGTGATACTCGACCGGCTCGCCGAGCGTCTTCACCAGCGCTGCGAGCACGCGATCGTAGAGATCGCCGAAGAACCCGCGCAGGAGTGGGTTCTGGCGCTTCGCCGCGAGTGTGTACGCGATGATCCCCTTGTCGTGCGCCTCGAGATAGGCGGACACGCCGAGCGTGTAGAACTCGGTGGGGCCGCCGGCGCGGTTCCAGTACTGACGACAGGAGCGGATCTTCGCGACGATCGCCGGGCACTCGTCCGGGGAGAGGACGTCGATTGCGGTCGCCTTCACCGGCGACGACGTACCATGAAGAGCGCGAGCGCGCCGAGCACCCACAGCGCGTCGCCGCGCGCGGTGGAGCCGCAGTGGCAGCCTTCGCTCACCGGCGCGATCGCCTCGGCGGCGTCGGGAGAGACGACGACGGCGGCGTCGGCACCAGAGACGACCGCCGCAGCGTCGGCAACGGAGACGACCGCCGCAGCATCGGGCAAAGTCGCTGCGTCCATCGGGCTGGCCACCGCCGCGTCGCTCGCTGGCGTGGCGGCAGCGTCATCGGCGAGCGCCGCATCGCTCGGCCCCGCGTCCTGCTGCGGCGTGCATAGGTTCGTCGTGAACTCACACTGCGAATCGACGCAGGCCCACGTCCCGGTGCACCCGGCGATCGGCGTCGGGCGGTTGGCGCAGTCCGACGTCATCGTGCAGTCCGGCGGCAGCTCGCAGTTGCAGTACCAGCTCAGCGGGTTGATCGAGGGATGCACGCACGACACGGTGCCGGCGCAATTCGCGCCGATCTGGCGGGTGCATGCGCTGTCGGTCACGCAGCTCACCATCGAGCCTGACCCCGCCGCGCAGCTGTACTGGCAGGCCGATCGCCGGCACTCCCATCCGCCGCCCGGGCAGCCGAACCGCGGCGCGGCGCCGCAATCGGCGGGCTGGCTGCACTCTGGCGCGGCCGCGTCGCCGTAGGTGAACGTGTCGACCAGCTCGCCGCCGATGCCCTTGATCTCGACGGTCGCCTTGGGCCCATCGATCTTCACGATCGCGTATCCGAGCCGCGTCTCGCCGTACATGATGGTGTGATCGTTGGTCGAGCGCGGGCCGAGCGTGTTGTAGAGCGGCGCGCCGCCCCCGCCGTGGATCACGTAATACAGGCCCTGCTCGGTGAAGCCGCGCTCGGCGTAGTGATCGTGGCCGGAGAACACCACGTCGATGCCCGCGGTCTTGAAGTCGTCGAGCCACTGCCGCAGCCAGAAGTTGCCGTTTCGCCCCTGTTTGCTGCTGTACGGGCCCTGGTGGAGGAACACGAAGCGGTGCTGCGCGCCGGCCAGCGGCTGCGCGAGCACTTCCTTCAGCCAGTCTTCCTGCGCCCCGGCCAACAGGGCGAGCGTGTACAGCGAGTCGACCTCGACGTTCACGATGATCATCTCCACGTTGCCGTACAGGAAGCGATAGTACGTCTCGTCGTTGGCCGCCGGAGTGCCGCCGGTCGGCAGCGCGAAGATGCGCCGCGTGACGCTGATGTTGTTGCCGAGCGAGGCCTCGTGGTTGCCGATCGCCACGTAGAACGGCATCGAGGCCAGAAACGGCGCGGCGACCGGGAAGAAGGCGTCCCAGTCGGACTCGCTCTGTCCGCTCGACACCATGTCACCCGTGTTGATCGCGAAGTGCAGGCCCGGCATCTCGCGCAGGAGCGCATCGACCACCACGCGGTGCTGATCGGGTGAAGAGCGGTTGTCGCCGTACACCACGAAGCCGAACGGCGCGCCCGCGGCCGGCGCGGTGCGGAAGCGGCCGGGATACACGGTGCCGCCGGTGTCGAGCTCGTACTCGATCTCTCCGCCCGGAGGCGTCAGGCCGGTGAGGCGCACCTCCTGGTGGCGAGCCGCGGCGCCGCTCTGCATCGTCTGCCACTGCGCGGCGCCGACCGAGCGATAGCGGACGGTGCCGGTGCTCGCCGCCGGCGACTCCCACAGCACGGTGATCGCGTCGCCGGTGACGTCGTTGAGGTACGGGCCGCGAAATACGCCCTGCGCCTCGGCGGAGCCGGCGGTGACCAGGAGCGCGATGACGGCGAGCCTCTGCATCGAGGCCACATAGAACCGCCTTTCAGGAAGCAACCATCGGACAAGGGACGAGAATACGCCGGCCCCGACATTGACCCGCGGACCGGCGCACGGTTTATGAGGGTCTCGCGCGGTGTCGCGCGATCTCCGTTATGCAAGGGCGCGATCTCCTCCGGCAGTTCAAGGATACGCCCTGGACTGCACCCGCGCAGGTGGAGCAGTTCGTCGGCGCCGCCGAGGACGTCACGGCGGCAGACCTGCTGCGGCTGTTCGAGGTGCTCGGCACGAAGGCGGTGCTCTCCGACCCGGTCGGGCTGCGGCTGCGCTCGGCCGCTTTCATGAAGCTGGTCGAGGCCACCCCGGATCTCTCGCTTTTCGTGCCTTTTGCGCGCGCGCTGAAGAGCGCGGAGGGGCCGATCAGGATGCTGATCGTGACGCTCCTCCCCAAGGTCAACAACCCCGCCGGACACGGGGAGCTCTGCGCGGTCTTGCGCTCACCCGAGCCCGGTCTGCGCAAGGCGGCGAGCGCGGCGCTCAACCAGGTCGGCAGCAAGACGGTCGTCGAGACACTCTGCGCCTTCGTCCGCGAGCCTTCTTTTCCGGGTCGGATCGAGGCCATCGACACGCTGGTGCAGCTCGAGAAGCACCGCGCGCTGGGCGCGCTCGGCGACGTGATGAAGTTCGGCTCGCCGGGCGAGAAGAGCCACGCGCTGAAGTACCTCGCCGATCTGCGCATCTCCGGGCGCGAGCCGCACATCGCGCTCCGGGCGATCGCGCCCGCGCTCGAGGACCCCGACGTGCGGCTGGTGATCCAGGCCATCCAGGCCGCGGGGGTGGTGGCGACCGAGGACGAGTGGCACACGCTGATCGCCCCGCACCTCGAGTCGAAGCAGCCCGCGGTGGTGAAGGCGACCATCGACAGCATGCGCCGCTACGTCACGCCGCGCTCGATCCGCACCCTCGATCGCGCGTTTCGCATGGGATCGAGCCCGATCAAGCTGGCGGTCCTCGAGACCGCGGAGGCGATGGGCAGCGAGCTCGGGCTGCCGCTCCTGGTCGAGGGGCTCAATCACAAGAGCGTCGCCATCCGCACTCGCGCCGGCGCCGCGATCACCCAGCTCAGCGCCAACGCCAAGATCGACGTCAGCCGCACCGTCGTGTGGCTCCTGCGCAGCACGGACGCGTCGGTGCGCCGCATGGCCATCGACATCGCCGGCAAGGTGAAGGATCCGCGCGGCGAGCTGTGGCCGCAGCTCCTGGAGTTCCTGCGCGACGAGGACTGGTGGGTGCGCGAGCGGGTGAGCGACGCGCTGATCGAGATGGCGGGAAAGGATCTCACCCGCCTGATGGTCGGATACCTCGCCGACAAATCGGAGGTCGTGCGCCGGTACGCAGTGGGTGTGCTCGGTCGCCTCAAGGACTCCGCGGCGATCGGCGCGCTGGTGCGGTCGGCCCGGGAAGACAGCGACTGGTGGGTGCGCGAGAGCGCGATCGAGGCGATCGCCAACCTGAAGGACGAGCGCGCGATACCGTATCTCGTCGACATCATGGGCCGCGAAGTGCAGCTGCGCCGGGCGTGTGTGAACGCGCTCGCGACGCTCGATGCGAAGCCCGCCGCGGCCCACGTCGCCGCGCTGATCCCGCACGAGCAGGACCTCGACGTCCTGCTCGCGATCCTCGAGTGCCTCGCGAAGATCGGTGATCAAACGCTGGCCGAGCGCCTCACGCCGCTGGCCAACGACCCGGAGCACCGCGTGCGCAGCGCGGCGCGCGAGTTGCTCACGGTGTGGCAGTTCCAGCCGTCGAAGTGGCAGAACCAGACGCAGGGGGGCCTCAACCTCGGCCTGCTCGACACGCTGCTGATGGCCGCGGTGCGCGCCGAAGCGGACGATCTGATCGTCGAGGCCAACCGGCCCCCGTACATCAAGAAGCGCGGCAAGGTGCAGAAGCTCTCCGAGCATCTCCTCAGCGCCGACGATCTGCGATCGGTGGTCTATCCGCAGCTCTCGCCGACGCAGATGCAGGCGCTCACCGCGCTGAAGGACGTCGATCTCTCGTACGAGGTGAAGGCGCAAGGCCAGCGCTTCCGCGTGAGCGTGTTCCAGCAGATGTCCGGGCTCGCGGCGGTGTTTCGCGTGGTGAAGGACGAGATCCCGGACATCCGGAAGCTCGGCCTGCCCGAGGTCGTGCTGCGCTTCGGCGATCTCAAGAACGGCCTCGTTCTGGTGGGCGGCCCGTCGGGCTCTGGCAAGTCGACAACGCTCGCGGCGGTCGTCGACGACATCAATCGACGGCTCGCGCGCCACATCGTCACGCTCGAAGATCCGATCGAGATCGTGCACAAGGAGAAGAAGAGCCACATCACCCAGCGCGAGGTCGGCAACCACAGCAAGTCGTTCGCCAACGCTCTGCGCGCGACGCTGCGCCAGGACCCCGATGTGATCCTGGTCGGCGAGATGCGCGATCTTCCGACGATCAGCCTGGCCGTCACCGCCGCCGAGACCGGCCACCTCGTGCTCGGCACCCTGCACACGGTCTCGGCCGATACGAGCGTCGATCGCCTCATCAACGCGTTCCCCGCCGGGCAACAGCCACAGGTGCGATCGATGCTCGCGTCCAGCTTGCGCGCGGTGCTGTGCCAGTACTTGATCCCGCGTGTCGACGGGAAGGGGCGGGTGCTGGCGGTCGAGGTGATGATCAACAACGACGCGATCGCCAACCTCATCCGCAAGGGCAAGACGTTCCAGATCGCCTCGATCATCGCCACGGCGCGCGAGCTGGGGATGCAGTCGATGGACATCGAGCTCCAGCGCCTCTTCAAGGAGGGCGTGATCTCGGCGGAGGAGGCGTACTCGAAGGCCACCGGCAAGAAGGAGTTCGAGGTCGCGCTGAAGAACGAAGCTCAGGCGTCGCGTGCGCCGGCTCCGCCCGTCGTGGCGCCGATGATGCACACCGGGACCGCCGCGACACCGCCGCCGCCGCTGCGCAGCGCGACCATCCGGCCGGTCCCCGGGCAGCCGATCGTCGGGACACCCGATCCCAAGGGAGGCCGTGGGTAGCATGGCGCGCATCGATTCGTTCCTCAAGCTGGTCGCCGATCAGCACGCCAGCGACCTGCACTTCACGTCGGGCGCGGTGCCGCTCATCCGGCACGACGGCGAGCTGGTGCGCCTGCCGTTTCGTGTGCTCAGCGAGGCCGACGCGAAGAGCTTCCTGCTCGAGATCCTCACCCCCGAGCAGTCGGAGATGCTGCGCGATCGGCAGGAGATCGACTTCGTCTACGCGATCGACGGTCTCGCGCGCTACCGCGTGAACGTGTTCCACAAGGTCGGCGGGCCGGGCGCGGTGTTCCGTGTCATCGCGAACAAGGTCCCGACGATGGAGGAGCTCAACCTCCCGCCCAGCGTGCGGCGGTTCGCGGAGCTGCAAAACGGCCTCGTTTTGGTCTGCGGTCCGACTGGATCGGGCAAGACCAGCACGCTCGCCGCGCTGATCCATGCGATCAACCACGACGCCGCGCGCCCGCGACACATCATCACCGTCGAGGATCCGATCGAGTTCATCCACGAGCCGGTGCACGGCGTGATCTCCCAGCGCCAGCTGGGGCTGCACACCGAGGGCTTCGCGAGCGCGATCCGCTCCTCGCTGCGCGAGTCACCGGACGTGCTGGTGGTCGGCGAGATGCGCGACTACGAGACGATCAGCCTGGCGCTGAGCGCGGCCGAGACCGGCGTCCTGGTGTTCGGGACCCTCCACACCAACTCGGCCGCGAAGGCGGTGGATCGCATGATCGACGCCTTCCCCGACGAGATCCGCGATCAGATGCGCAGCGTGATCTCGGTGCTGCTGAAGGGCGTGGTCTCGCAGCACCTGATCAAGCGCGCCTCGGGCGATGGCCGGGTGGCGGTCTGCGAGGTGCTGATCCCGAACATCGCGGTGGCGAACATGATCCGCGAGAACAAGATCCACCAGATCGAGTCGTATCTGTCGTCGGCGGATCAGGACGAGTCCGGGGCGCAGAGCCTCGATGGTGCGATCTTCCGGGCGCTTCGGGAGCAGCTGATCACGCTGGAGGAGGCCGCGCGGACTGCGCAGGATCCCGAGCGCCTCCGCCAGCGCGCTGCGGAGCTTCCCAAAGAGGAATGATCGCGGCGTCTTTACGGGTCGACGGGGCGCGCGCGTCCGGTGATAATCCGGCCCGCGAATGGTGGACCGCGACCAGGAGCTTCGGCGCGCCCGAAAGCTCGAGAGCGCCGGTCAGCTCGATGAGGCGGTAAAGGGTTACGTCGAGGCGGGATCGATCTCGGACGCCGCCCGCGTACTTACCGGCCAGAACCGGTATGTCGACGCCGGAATGCTCTTGTTCCGCGACCTTGGCCTCCCGCTCGACCAGTTCGACGCGCTGCCCGGGGCCAAGCGCAAGCAGGCGATGACCGCCGCGATCTGCTTTTCACGGGGTAATCGCCCCCAGCACGCCGCCGAGATCTTCGCCGCGCTGGGTGAGATCGATCGGGCGGTCGAGCTCCTGGAGCGCTTGGGCGACTACGCGGGCGCCAAGAAGCTGCGCCTCAACGAGACCTCGCCGGGCTTCGGGACCTCGCCCGGCTTCGGGAACGCTGGCACCTCGCCCGGCCTCAACACCCAGTCCGGGATCCCCGCAGCGGCGCCGACGACCTCCGCCGGGATGAGCATCGGCTTGGGCACGCGCGAGCGCATCCAGAAGCTCGAGGTGACCGGGAAGCTCGACGAGGCGATGCAGGCCTACGCGGCCTCGAAGATGTTCATCGACGCCGCGCGGATCGCCGCGCAGCTCGGCCGGCAAGACGTCGCCGGTGGCTACCTCCTCGAAGCGGGCATGCCGTACGAGGCGGCGGCGCGCTTCCGCGAGATCCGCGACATCCCGCGCTACGTCGAGTGCCTGGTGCGCGTGCCGCGCGAGCACCCGATGTTCCGCACCGCTGCGCTGGAGGCGATCCAGGCGGCGCCGGCGCTCGATCATCTCGACTCTCAGTTCGAGCAGTTCGTCGGTCGCTTCATGGCCGGCGCGCCGGAGAACGCGCGCGAAGCCGACGCGCTCCACGCGCTCGGGCACCTCTATCGCCACCACAAGATGCCGGAGGGGGCGCGCGACGCGTACCGGCAGATCCTCACGAAGATGCCCAGCGACACCGAGGCGGCCAAGCAGCTCGCCGCGCTCGACGCTCAGATCGGGACGCAAGCGCCGGGGCTCGCCCGCGTGATCCGCGAGGTGCACCAGAAGAAGGAGCCGCCGCCGTCGCGCGCGATGACGCCGGGACGCATCGTGCCGGTGAACGCCGCGCTGAGCGCGATCTCGGCCACGGGCCTGCCGGATCTGCCTGATCTGCCGGGGCTCCCGAGCTTGCCGCCGATCAAGCCGATGATGACGCCGGTGGTCGCTCCCTCGTCGAGCCGAGAGGCGCCGATGCGCGGGCCGTCGTCGACCGGGCGCGCGATCCAGCCCTCCGCCCCGCTGCACGCGGTCCAGGGTCAGCCGAAGCCCCCTGCTGCGGAGGAGCCCGCCAACGTCGAGCAGATCTTCTCGCTCGGGACGGTGATCGCCGATCGCTACCAGATCAACGCGATCATCGGCCGCGGCGGCATGGCCAACGTCTATCGCGTCACCGACCAAGAGCTCGGCGTCGAGATCGCGATGAAGGTGTTCGCGCAGCCGCTCGCGCAGGGCGACTCGTTGCGCCGCTTCAAGCAGGAGCTGGTGCTCTCGCGCCAGCTCACGCACCCGAACATCCTGCGCCTCTACGACATCGGCGCGCACCAGCAGTTCCGTTACATCACGATGGAGCTGCTCGAAGGCGCGGAGCTGAAGGGCGGCAATGGCAAGCCGATGCCGTTCGCGCAAGGACTCGACGTTTTGATCCAGGCCTGCGCGGGGCTCGAGACCGCCCACGCGCTGCACATCGTCCACCGCGACGTGAAGCCTGCGAACCTCTTCATCACCAAGAACGGCGTGGTGAAGGTGATGGACTTCGGCATTGCCAAGAGCATGGAGACGCCGAAACACACGCTCGAAGGGACGATCGCCGGCACGCCCGCGTACATGGCGCCCGAGCAGATCGACGGCTTCGAGGCGGTGTCGGCGAAGACCGATCTCTACGCGCTCGGCGTCGTGGCCTACGAGATGTTCACCGGTCGGGTCCCGTTCTGGAGCGACCAGATGATGAAGATCTTGATGATGCACATGTCCGATGTACCGCCGCCGATGCGCGTCGCGAACCCGTCGGTCCCGCCCGAGCTCGAGGCGCTGATCATGAAGCTGCTGGAGAAGATGCCGGTCGATCGCCCCGGGAGCATGAAAGAGCTGGCGGAGTCGCTCACCGCGCTCCGCAAGAAGATCGCGTGAGCAAAGCATATTCGACCCTGCGGAGCTCGGCGCTCGCGGAGCTGGCGGAGGGCGACGTCCGCGCGGCGTTCCTCTCGCTCGAGCGCGCGTTCCTCACGATCGAGCTGAGCGAGGGCGACTTCACCGAGGCGCTGACCTTGCTCGGCGTGGTGGCGGCCAAGATCGGCGGCCCGCAGTTCGGCGAGAAGGCCCGGGCGGCGGCCGGCGGTGATCCGAACGCGCTGCGCGCGCTGGCCGTGGAGCTCGATCGCGCGGACGCGCACCCGCTCGCGGCGCGATTGCTCGAGCGCGCGCATACGCTGCGGCCGGGCGATCTGCAGATCACGATGGACTGGGTCTCGGCGCTGGAGTCGTCGTTCGAGAACACCCGCGCGCGCGAGGTGCTGGCGGCGATCGGAGAGCCCGGACGATCGGCGTTCGTGGTGCGCTACTTCTCGGCGTTCCACGCGATCATGTGCGGGGATCTGGCGGCGGCTTCGGAGATCGATCTGAGCGGTGGGCGCGCGGATCTGAGCGAGAGCCTGCGCGGGATGCTCGCGCGTGCCGAGTCGGTGTCGAAGGTGTCACCGCTCGGCACCGACGATCTGCGCGGGTGGCAGGCGGTGATCGATGGATCGATCGTGCTGCACCGATCGCCGCACGGGCCCGACGTGATGCGCGGGCGCTACGCGTTCGTGCAGGAGCCGCTGTCGCTCGCGGCCGAAGGGATCGCGCGGGTGATGGGCGTGCTGCACGCGCTCTCTCTCTTGCCGGAGCGGGTGTTGCTCTTGCCGGGCGACGACAGCGAGGCGCTCGGAAGAGCGATCGCGACGCGCCTCGGTATCGCTGCGGAGCCGTACGCGCCGGAGCTGCGCGGCTTGATCGTGGCGGATGATCTCGAGCGCGTGCCGTTCGAGGTGACCCGCGCGCTGGCGGAGAAGAGGGCCGGACAGATCTTGTGGGCGCACGCGGCGTCGTGGACGCGACCGTATCCGTTCGCGGCGGATCTGGTGACGTACCAGTACCAGCAGCGCGTCGGGCTCTGGGACGCGAACATCCCGGATGGTGAAGCGGACCTCTCGCCGGTGCCGGAGAAGGCGGCGCAGATCGCCGCGGCAAAGCCGGACTCGCTCGAGGATCTGCCGATGTTGATCTCGCTCGCGATGGCGTTGAAGCCTTCGCTCGTGCGCACGGGTCAGCGGTTACCGCAGCGGCGCGGCTCGCCAGTGCGCAGCGCGCGCTTCAGTTAGTCCCGCCCCCGCGAAGTTCTGACCGCTTCTCGCTCGGTCTCGCGGCCGCTGGCGGCGTTGGGCCGCCTCCACAGACGCGGAGTATGCGTTCGGCGGCCCGCCTTGCCAGCGACCCCGATCCTTCGCGGGAAGCGATCAGAACTTCACGGTGACGGGACTAGAAATCGTCGATGCGCTCGATGAGCGCAGGGGCGTCGACGAACGGGTTCCGGTTGCCCTGGACCTTCTCGATGCGGTCGTTGTGCAGCCGCTCGTCGTCATCGACCGGATCCGCCACGCTCCAGGCGCGCAGGACCCGCTCCTGCTCGGCCTCGAGCGGGATGTCGTAGATCGCCGAGACGTAGAACATCGCGCGCGCGACGTTGCCTTTGTGCTCCGCGGGCGGCTCGAAGACGGTGCTGCCGTGCGCGTCGAGACCGAGCTTGGCTTCGTCGCCGGGCGAGGTCCACGTCGGCGTGACGACGTCGCCGAACGCGTAGCTGGAGCGCATCCCGTTGGTCTTGGTGTCGGTCGGGAAGAGGTGGTGGAGATCGCTGACCGCCCCCTTCTTGCTGCCCATCCACGACTTCGGGAACGTGTGCTCGGTGTTCATGCGCGCACCGACGTCGGCGTCGGGGACGTGCTTGGTGACGACGTCGCGGCGCGTGTACACACAGCGGACGTGGCCGGCCTCGTTGTGGACGATGCCGAACATGAAGCCGCGCGCCGAGTCGTAGCCGCGCAGCTGCTTGGGCTGGAACTCGCTGCGCAGCACATCGAGGAGCGACTCGCCGGAGAGCTCGGGGTGGAAGGACGCGGAGGGCTTGGCGTGGGCGACGACGCGGTCGTCGATCGACGCGCCGTGGCCGCTGGTGACCGGCCAGGCCTGGTGCCCGAGCGCGACGTCGTCGATCGCGGGCGCGATCGGGGTCGCCGCCTTGGTCCAGCCGCGGGCCCCGAGGGCGCTGGTCCCAACGGCCGGCGGGTCGCTCGGCGTGAGGGGCGTGACGGGGGTGGATGAGCGGAGGAAGCGGTCGCTGCCGGTGTTCACGGGGGCGACCTTCGGAGCGTCGTGGCGCCGCACTTCGTGCAAGTACGGGCTCTTGGGATTCCAACGCGTCTTCATGGCCAGGCTTCAGCTCGTTATCGACGGCTTCGCACGAACGTCGCGCCACCTTCCCACGATTCGTTCACCCAGTTCCCAAAAATAGTGGCTGTGGCTTGGGTCGCTTGATGTCGAGGCGGCCGGTGAGGAGAGTGGATCGCGATGACGGGAAGCTCGATGATGTTCAATCTCCGCGACGCGAACGCCAGTGAGCCATCCCACAATCATCAGACCTCCTTCCTTCGAGCGCCCCACGAGGGCTTCGAAGCGCGTCGCCTGTTCAAGGATCGCTACGCCCTCATCAAGGGGGCGCTCGAGCGCCACCCGCACCAAGGCGTCCTCATCCTCGCCTTCGACAAGCAGGAGGCGCCCATCGGCCAGGTGTGGATGGAATCGAGCCTCGACCGCACGCGCGCGCTGATCATCGGCCGCCACAGCAGCGCGGGGCTGGTGATCCCGGGCGAGTACGAGAGCATCTCGCTGCGCCACCTCTCCGTGATGGTCCGCGCCACGTCGCACGAGGACATGAACCTGCGCGTCGTCGACCTGCACAGCGGCCTCGGCTTCGCCGACGAGCACGGCCGCGCGCTGAAGTCGGTCACCACCGACGGCTCGGTCTTCCTCGCGCTCGGATCGGTGCGCCTGGTGATCTTGCAGACGACGCCCTCGCCGATCCTCCCGAAGGACGCCGCCACCGCGTACGCCGCGATCCCGGAGCGCATCTTCATCGACGAGTGCGCCTTCGTGCCGCGCGCGCGATCGCTCCTCCCGGTCGGCGAGTCGACGATGGTGCGCTCCCAGCTCGGCCCGCTGAGCGCGACCGGCCGCCTCCTCGAGCACGGCGAGCTCCCCTTCATGCGCCTCTCGCTGAGCGGTGAGGAGATGACCGTGACCCGCGACGTCGGCGTGCGCGCCCTCGAGCGCGGCATCCTCATCGGCCGCTACTCTCGCTGCGACGTGCGCACCGGCCAGGACTCGGCCGCGGTCTCGCGGGTGCACATGATGCTCACGTGCGATGGGACGAACGTGCTGGCCGTGGACGCCGGGAGCATGAACGGGACCTGGATCGAGGGGAGGGCGATACGGGCGGCGCCGATTCTGAGTGGGCAGGAAGTGAGGCTCGGGTCGGCGCGGGATCTGGTGCTCCGGGCGGAGCGCCTTTAGCCGGAGTCAACGAAGCTCCCGAACCGCCCCCACCGCATTGATCTCCGCGACGTAGCTCTTCCCCACCTCGTACGCTGTGCCGCGCTCCGGCTCGACGCCGTACGAGTAGCTCTCCCCATCGCTCCCCGCGAGACCCAGCTCGATGCGGTTGGTCCGTCCTCCCTCCCGGGTGCGCGCCGCCGCCGCGAAGGAAGGCCACGGCGGCTCCCTCCCGTCCGTGCTCTTCTCCTCGAGCGTCCGATCGCTGATCCATCGATCGATCTCGTAGCGAACCCACGTCGCGTTGATCTCCTTGTCGACCATGCGCGGCTTGTCCTCGTAGACATCCTCGAAGAAGCCGTTGCCGAGATCCTTCTGGCCGACCTTCACGCGCTCGGTCCCGTCCTGGACGTGGATGGTGCGGCGCTTGTTGGTGCTGTCGATCGGGCGCGCGGTCGGCGGGACGTCTTCGCTCCACCCCTCGCCGATCTGCGTTTCGAGGCGCTCGACGACGATGGTCTTCGACCAGGTCTTGGTGGTGACCGAGACGGTGTGCTCGGTCGTGCGGAAGAACAGGAACCAGACGCCGGTGATCAGCGCGAGCAGGACCGCGACGATCGGGATCGCGCGCGACGTGGTCGGAGCGGCGACGGCGGCCGGCGGTGGGGGCGCGTCGAGGAGCACGCGCTCCTGGCGGGTCTTCTTGCCGTCGGTCGCTGCGCCGCAGCCGACGCAGCTCGTGGTGCCTGCGGGGTTGTCGGCGCTGCAGTACGGGCAGTGCCAGTCCACGCCGGAGCGCGCGCGCGCGAGCATGGCTTCGTCGTCGACCTCGGGCGCCTCGTCATCGGTGTAGAACGTGACATTCGCGCTGCGGGGCTGGCCGCAGCTCACGCACTGGCGCTCGGGGCCGGGGATGCGCTTGTTGCCGCACGCCTTGCAGTCCCAGTAGCCCATCCGGATCGCCATTCCGGGCTTATACCGGAAGGATCTACGGCTGTCGTTTGGCGAGCTTCAGGCCGGTGCGGTGGCCGATGCGGAGCAGGCTCGGGTCGGTGACCTTCTCCAGGCGGCGGACATCGCGGACCACGAAGTGGCTGCCTTCCTTGGTGACGAGGTCGTCGTCCTGCCACTGCTTGAGCGCCCGAGTGACCGAGCGGCGGGCGACGCCGAGCGCGTTGGCGAGCTCGTCCTGCGAGAGCGGGATGCGGATCTTGACGCCGCTCGAGACCGGCAAGCCGTAGAAGTCGACGTACGTGCAGAGCAGCTGGGCGAGGCGCGTCTCGACCGGATGAAAGGCCAGCGAGCGCTCGTTCTGCGCGGCGATGCAGAGGCGCGCAGCGAGGTCGGTGAGCAGGTTGAACGTGAGCGCGTGC
>Ga0105048_10004879_pt1 | contig 21787 bp, 22 predicted proteins | sample MAT05_FD_78382 | JGI IMG/M metagenome (GOLD analysis project Ga0105048, IMG submission 78382) | Freshwater microbial communities from Lake Fryxell liftoff mats and glacier meltwater in Antarctica - MAT-05 | ecosystem: Environmental > Aquatic > Freshwater > Ice > Liftoff microbial mat | place...
ACAGTTTCGGATTGTCGAATTTCGGGATCGGCGACGGGTCCATCACATAACGGCCCTCGACCTTGACCGGATAGGCATAAGAGGTGGCGATCTGGCCGCGGCGCGCGATGTCCTCATACAGTTTCACATGCATCAGGCCGTATTCCTCGAGCTCGTGCATCTTGCGCGTCTCGGTCTCGCGCGGCTCCAGAAAGCGCAGGGGTTCGGGGATCGGCACCTGATACACCAGGATCTGACCATCGGTCAGCAGGGTTTCCGGAATGCGGTGGCGGGTCTGGATCACGGTGGCCTCGGTCGTGGCCTCGGTCACCTGCACGCCCGCAGTGCGCTGAAAGAACTTGCGGATCGACACCGCGTTGGTGGTGTCATCGGCGCCCTGGTCGATGACCTTCAGCACATCTTCGGGCACAAGGCAGGCCGCCGTCACCTGCACCCCACCCGTGCCCCAGCCATAGGGCATCGGCATTTCGCGGCTGGCGAACGGCACCTGATAGCCGGGCACCGCCACGCCCTTCAGGATGGCGCGGCGGATCATCCGCTTGGTCTGCTCGTCGAGATAGGCAAAGTTGTAGGCTTGATCGGTCATGACGCTGGCCTTGGCATCGGCACCACGCGTGGCTGCCGCAAGAGGGTGAGATGGGGGTCCCGGGCTGGCGTGTGATCGGGCTGATGGTGGCGGGGATCGTGCCGGCCCTGCGGCCCGACCGGGGCACGCAGCACCGCCACGCCCGTTCGAGGGAGGGCACCTCGGGCCCCTGTGTCAACGACACCGGCGGCGATGACCGGGACGACACGCCGGTCGGCAGCGACAGCGCTGTGAGAGGCGGCGGTGGCGGTGGCGGTGGCGGCGGCGGCGGTGGTGGCGGCGATCAGCATCATCCGGCGGCCTCCACCTCGGCGCGCAACTTGCGCACCAGTTCCAGTTCGGCCTGAAAGTCGACGTAATGGGGCAGTTTTATATGCTCCAGAAACCCCGTCGCCTGAATGTTGTCGGCGTGCATCAGCACAAATTCCTCGTCTTGCGCCGGGGCGCCGGAATAATCCTCGCCCAGTTCGCGCCAGCGCAGCGCCCGGTCCACCAGGCTCATGGCAATCGCCTTGCGCTCTGACTGTCCGAACACCAGACCATAGCCCCGGGTGAACTGCGGCGGCTCGGTCTTGCTGCCCTTGAACTGGTTGACGGTCTCGCATTCGGTGATCTCGATCTCGCCGATCTCGACGGCAAAACCCAGTTCCGGGATCTCCATCTCGACCGCCACCATGCCGATGCGCAACTCGCCGACGAACGCATGGGTGCGCCCGTAGCCGCGCTGAGTGGAATAGGCCATCGACAGGATGAACCCTTCATCCCCCCGGGTGATCGCCTGCAGGCGCAGGGCGCGGGTTGCGGGCAACTCCATCGGCTCACGCGTCAGGTCTGGCGGGATGTCGTCATGCCGGGCGTCGGTTTCGATCAGGCCGTCGCGGTTGAGGAAATCCGTGATGTGAGGCACCTGCGCCGCCATCGCCGGGGCCCGCGCCGCGACCGGAGGCTCGCCCTCGGCCATCAGCTTGAAATCCAGCAGGCGGTGGGTGTAGTCAAACGTCGGTCCCAGAACCTGCCCGCCCGGCGCGTCCTTGAACGTTGCCGACACCCGCCGCACGCAGGCCATCGCCGCGGTGTCGACCGGCATCGACGCGCCAAAGCGGGGCAGCGTGGTGCGGTAGGCGCGGATCAGGAACACCGCTTCGATCAGATCGCCCCGCGCCTGCTTGATCGCCAGCGCCGCCAGATCGGGGTCGTAAAGCGACCCCTCGGCCATCACCCGGTTGACGGCCAGCCGCAACTGTTCGCGGATCTGGGCCACCGAAAGTTCGGCAATGCCCGGATCGCCCCGCCGGTCCTCGGCCAGCAACGCATGGGCGTTGTCGATCGCCCGCTCGCCCCCCTTGACGGCGACATACATCAGACAGCCTCCACGCGGGTGGACCGGGGCAGACCGGCAAGCCGGTTGTCCGTGGTCAGATAGGTGTCGAACCCCAGCGGGAACAGCGCCCGGTTGGCCTGAAACGCCGCAACCTCGGGCAGGGACAGCAGGGTCGTGGTCTCGATTCCCGGACCGGCCAGGCGCATGCCGGCGGGGGTCAGGCCGGGCATCTCGACGATCAGCGTGACCGACCGGTCGGGGTAATCGGCGCGGCCAACCGCAAACCGGGTGACGGGCTGCAGGCCGGCCCAGTCACCGACGGCAAACACCGCCTCTGCCGGCCCCACCAGCGGCGCGCCGCAATGAAAGGTGATCCAGTCACGCAGCACCGCGCAGTCCAGCGCGCCCGCCAGATGCACCGGCGTCGTGCCATCGGCCAGCGTCAGCAGCAGCACCCCGGCCGCCACCGACAGGGGCGCAGGTGGTGCTGCACCCTCTACGGTCACGATCCGGCCCGGCCGCGACAGCGCGTCGAGCGCCGCGCGGAACGCCCGGGCCGACTGCACGGGGGCGTCGCTGAACCCGCCCGACAGGGCGTCGGCGCTCATTTGTCCTCTCCCCGCACCAGCGTGAAGAATTCGACCCGCGTGGCGGCGGCCTGTTGCGCGCGGTCCTGCCGCCGCGCCGCCTCTTCCGCCGCCAGCGTGTCCAGCAGCGGGCGCAGGTCGACCGCGGCCCCGGACTGCATCATCGCATCGACCACCGCCGCCCGCCGCGCATGGCCCTTGTCGCGGCCCTGCACATGGGCATGGCCCACCGCCCCGTCCGCCAACCGGACCGAACAGCGCGTCACCGACATCTCGCCCAGATTGAACGGCCCGCCGGTGCCCCCGATGCGCCCCCGCACCATCACCGCCCCGACTTCGGGCGGCCGCAACGCGGTATGCTCGGGCAGGTCGGGCAGCAATTCGGCCAGAAGTTCGGCCAGCCTGTCTGCCCGTGCGCGGGCCAGCACCCCCATCCAGCGGGCCCGCGCGGCGGGATTTTGCATCGCCGGGTCCGGCGTCTCGGGCTGGGTCTGCGATCTAGACATCTTGCGGATTCGTCCGGTATACTATACAACTAGACAAGTGTTAGCGCATCCGACCCCCGCCCCGCAACCAGCGAACTGCGAAACTTTTGTGACGTGACCCGATGACCCGCTCTGCCATCTGGAAATCCATCGCCGATACGCTGGCCACCGAGATCGGCAGCGGGCACTACCGCCCCGGCGACCGCCTGCCGACCGAGGCGCTGCTGTCGACCCGCTTTGGCGTCAACCGCCACACGGTGCGGCATGCGCTGGCCAGCCTCGCCGCCAGCGGCATCGTGCATGCCCGGCGCGGCGCGGGGGTGTTCGTGGCACAAAGCCCGCAGAGCTATCCCATCGGTCGCCGGGTGCGGTTTCACCAGAACGTCGCGGCCTCGGGGCGCACGCCGTCGCGCCAGATCCTGCGTCTGGAAACAAGGGCTTGCGATGCGGTCGAAGCGGCGGAACTGGCGATTGCCGAAGGCAGCGACGTGCATGTGATGGAGGGTCTGTCGCTGGCCGACGGGCAGCCGCTGGCGGCGTTCCGGTCGATCTTTCCGGCGGCCCCCCTGCCGGGACTGCTGACAGAGTTGCAGCGCACCGGATCCGTCACCTCGGCGCTCGCCGCCGCAGGCGTCGCCGATTATACCCGGGCCTCGACCCGGCTGACCGCCACCTCGGCCCGCGTCACGCTGGCGCTGCAGTTGCGACTGCCGGAAGGCGCGCCAATCCTGCGGTCTGTCGCCATCAACATCGACCTTTCGGGACGCCCCGTCGAATACGGAACCACCTGGTTTGCCGGAGAGCGCGTCGAATTGACCATCACGCCTGATTGACCACCCCCACGATTGAATCGTCATGACGCCGTTGCGTTCAAAGGTTATCCACAGGCTCACCCTGTGTCCTTTTGCCCGTAACCGCCCGGAACCGCCGATGAACCTGCCCCTGCCCCCCCTACGCCTGACCGGAGCGCGCGTTCTGCGCGACGGCGAGTTGCAGCGCCGGTCGCTGGCCCTGGCCGAGGGGCGGATTGCGCGCGGCCCGCTGCCGGAGGTCGATCTGACAGGCTATCTGATCCTGCCGGGCATCATCGACCTGCACGGTGACGGATTCGAGCGGCATATCACCCCGCGCCCGTCGGCTCCGTTCCCGCTGGCAACCGGACTGGCCTCGGCGGACCGCGAATGTGCGGCACACGGGGTGACGACGGCGTTTTTCGCGCAGGGCTGGAGTTGGGAGGGCGGCCACCGCAGCCCCGACGCCGCCTGCGCCCTGCTGGCGGCGCTGGACGACTACCGCCCCCGCGCGCTGACCGACATCCGGGTGCAGATCCGCGCCGAGACGCATCTTGTCGACGCGGTGCCGCAGTTGATCGAGGCGGTGCGGCGGCACAAGGTGCCGTATGTGGTGTTCAACGACCATCTCGAAGAAGGCCTGGCGATGTCGCGGCAATCACCTGCCGAATTCGCGTCCTGGGCGCGCAAGATCGGCAAGGACCCAGCGACGCTGACCGGGGCGATGGACGCGGCACGGTCGCGGGCCCGCGAGGTGCCGCGCCAGTTGTGCACGTTGGCCGAGGCATTTGACGCGATGGGCGTGGCCTATGGCAGCCACGACGATCCGGACGGTGAAACCCGAGAGATGTATTCGATGATCGGCGCGCGGATCGCCGAGTTTCCGCTGACCCGTCGCGCGGCGGCGGCGGCGCATGCGATGATGAACCCGGTGGTCATGGGGGCGCCGAACGTGGTGCGGGGGCGCTCGCAGGCGGGCAACGTCGCGGCCAGCGACCTGATCGCCGAGGGGCTGTGCGATGCGCTGGTGTCGGACTATCACATTCCCGCCCTGCCGCTGGCGGCGTGGACGCTGGTGGACCGCGGCCTGCGCAGCCTGCCGCAAGCCTGGGCGATGATCTCGCAAACGCCGGCCGAGATTCTGCGGATGCCCGACCGGGGGCGTCTGGAGCCGGGAATGCGCGCCGATCTGGTGGTGATGGACGCCGAAAGCCGGGCCATCGAGGCGGTGATCTGCGCCGGACGGCTGACCTGTCTGTCGGGCGAGGCGGGGCGGCGGTTCATCCGCCAGCCCGAGGCGCTGCGGCTGGCGGCGGAATGACCTGACAGCAAAAGCCGTCCACAGGGGCATCGAGCCCCTGCGGACGGCGTCGCCAGGTCCGGCTCCGGGCGGCTCCGGGCGGCGGGGGGGGGGCCTAAACCCGGTGCCTATTCCGGTCGGTTTTCATAACGATCCAGAAAGTCGGCGGCGGGCAGGCTGCGGAAATCCGGCAGTGCGGCGCGCAGACGGTCGTGGCTCCAGTCCCACCAGGCGAGGGCGAGCATGCGGGCGGCGATCTCGGTCGGAAAGCGGGGGCGCAGCGGCGCGGCGGGCAGGCCGGTGACGATGGTGTAGGGCGCCACATCGCGGGTGACGACGGCCCCCGCCCCCACCACGGCGCCGGCTCCGATGGTGACCTCGGGCCGGATGACGGCGCCATGACCGATCCAGCAGTCGGGACCAAGCGTGGTGCGGCGCGACTGGCGGTGGGCAAAGAAGGCGGGGTCGTCGGCGGCATCCTCCCAGTAGTAGGACGAGCGGTAGAGGAAGTGGTGCAGGCTGGCATTGCCCATCGGGTGGTCGGTCGGGCCGATGCGGGTCATCGCGGCGATATTGGCAAACTTGCCGACGGTGGTGTTGGCGATGTCCGACAGGCGGTCGCAGTAGGCATAGGCCTCGAAGGTGGAATGAACGACGCGGCTGCCCTGGCCGATCTCGACGTAAGCCCCGAAGGTGGAGTCGGTGATCTGGCAATCGGGGTGGATGTGGGGGGTGACGGCGTTGAGCCTCGGCATGGCATCCTCGGGGGAACGGGCAGAGTTATCTATAACTATATCAGAGGGTTGATGGCAAGACGGCAAGGCGATCATGGCAATGGCCCCGCATTGGCGTCAATGGCTGCTGCGCTTCCGGGCCCTGAGGGCGTGAGGCGAAAAGGGCTTGGTGCCCGTGGCCCGGCCTTCGCAGGCGCGCTTGGGCGTGAGGCAGGCAAAAGGTCCACCGGACCCCTTTTCCTTTCCCGCCTCAGCCCTTGATCAGCTTGCGCCGCAGCCAGCCCGACAGGCTGTCCATCAGCATCACCATCAGCACGATCAGCACCATGTAATAGGCCACCTCTTCCCAGTCTTTCTGGGTGGTGATCGCCTGAGTCAGCAACAGCCCGATACCGCCGCCGACGATCGCCCCGATGATCGTGGCGCTGCGGGTGTTGGATTCGAGGGTATACAGGATCTGGCTCAGCAGGATCGGCGTGATCTGCGGGATCACCCCCAACCGGGCGCGTTGCAGCGCGTTGGCCCCGGTGGACCGCACCCCTTCGACCTGCTTATCGTCGATGTTTTCCAGCGCTTCGGAAAACGTCTTGCCGAAGGTGCCGGCATCGGTGATCAGAATCGCGATGGCCCCGGTCATCGGGCCCGGCCCAAAGGCGCGCGACAGGATGATGGTCCAGATCAGGCCGTCCACCCCGCGGATGAAGTCGAACACCCGGCGGAAGGCAAAACGCAGCGGGGCCAGACGGGTAAAGTTCGACGCCGCCAGAAAGCTGAGCGGCAGGGCGATGATCGCCGCCCCCGCAGTCCCGAGGAACGCCATCAGGATGGTCTCGAAGATGGCCCACATGACGTCCTTGTGCCGCCACATCTTGTTGTTCCAGAATTCGGACACCATGTAGGCGGCGTTGCTGCGGTCTGGGTCCACACGCTCGCTGAAGAGAGCGAGCCCAGCCAGTTCGAACGCGCCCTTTCCGTAGAACGGGCTGTCGAGGGTAAAGAAAAACAGCTCCCACCCCGCTTCGTATTTGAAGGTTTCGACCTTGGACCGGGAATAGTTGAACCGGCCCGCGTCTGTGGTCACGGCAATGCGGTTGTCGGAAACGCTGATCCAGTCGGGGACCGGTTGCGGTGCATCGAGCACCAGCTTGCCATCGACAGGTCTGATGTCGACCGTGCCATAGCCCGGGATCACCATGCGCGCGCCGGCATTGTCATAAGTCACGACGTTCCCGTCGCCCAGATCGACAGTGGTGACGTCTCCAACGACGGTGACCCACTCTGGATAGACTCCGGGCGGATAGGTGCCCTTGCCTTCGCCTTCGATGGCGACTTCGATTTCGCCGCTGCGGTTGTCGCGGGTGACGTGGGTCTTGTGCGACCAGAAATCGGACAGCAGGATTGCCGCGTTGTCCAGCCGCGCGCGGGCGGCGAGACCCGGGACGTCGAAGGCAAAGAAGGCATAGGTCAGATACAGCAGGATGACGGCGGGCACCGCGTAAGACACCAGACGGCGGTTGCGGAACCGGCGGAACATGTCTTGGGCAAGGGGGCTGTTGGCGGTGGCGTCGATCGTGACGTTTGCGGCGACCATCTCAGTTCCCCTTCACGATCTTGGCGCGGTAATGGTCCGAGATCCGGTCGATGATCACGATGGTGATGAACAACAGCAGGAAGATCGCCACGACCTCGTCATATCTGCCCTGCCCCCATTGCATCGCCAGCTTCAGGTCATGGCCGATGCCGCCTTCGCCGACAAAGCCGAGGATGGCCGAGGCGCGCACGTTGATCTCGAACCGCAACAGCGTGTAGGACAGCCAGTTCGGGGCGACCTGCGGGATGACGCCCAGCCACATCTTCTGGCCCCAGGTGGCGCCCACCGAACTGAGCCCCTCGATGGGTTTCAGATCGGCATTCTCGCCCACTTCGGAAAACAGTTTGCCGAGTGCGCCGCCGGTGTGAAAGGCGATTGCAATCACGGCCGGCACAGGGCCACCGCCAAGGACGTAGATCAGCACGAGGGCGATCACGATTTCAGGAATGGCGCGCAGGGCGTCCATGGTGCGGCGGAACACCGGGATCAGCCGGGGCCAGCGGGCGATGCCGCGGGACGCGAGCAGCGACAGGAACGCCGCGATCAGCCCACCGACGAGGGTGGAGACGGCTGCGATGTTGATGGTTTCAATCAGCGAGGGCAAGAATTCGACGAAAAAGCCGGGCAGGTTCGCACGGTCCCGCCAGGCTTCGGACAGCACTTCGGACGGGAAATCGAGCAACTGGGCGATGCCGGGCAGGAAATCGCCGGCGTTACGCTCTTCGGATATCCGCCAACCGGAGGCCATGATGACGATGAATATCAGCAGCAGTATGCCGCTATACAGCCGTTTGCGGCGGTTCATCGCGAGGTAGGCTTCGGTTGCGCTGTTCAACGCGGGCGGTGTGCCGCCGGTCTGTCCGATTGCAATGTCAGCCATCTGTCCCTCGACGCGTCAGCCCAAGAAAATGCCGGGCCCCTTCGAAAAGCGGCCCGGCGATCCGTCATGAAAAGCTTACATGCCTTCTTGCAGCTTGCGCGCGTCAACCACGCCTTCGAAGTCGGCATGGGTGACCGGAACGAAGTCTTTCGCTTCACCGGCGGCCAGAGAGTAGGCGCACTCTGCGTCGGTTTCCCACATGGTGTCGACGAGAACGTTCAGCTTGTCCTTGACGTCCTGCGGCAGAGCGCGACGCACCACGTAGGGGCCGTTCGGGATCAGTTTCGAGCGCCAGATCTCGACGATCTGGTTCATGTCGACCAGACCCGAATCGGCGGCCTTGCGGAACGCGCCGTTGGTGAAGCCGTCTTCCCAGTTGCCCAGGCCGTCAGCCCAGGACACGCCGGCCTCGAAGTCGCCGTTGGAGACGCCGACGATGGTCTGCTCATGGCCGCCCGACATTTTCACTTCCGAGAAGTAGTCTTCCAGCTTGCCATAGGCTGCCGTCAGTTCGGCACCGGGGACCAGGTAGCCCGAGGTCGAGTTCGGGTCGGCGAAGGCAAACGACTTGCCCTTGGCGTCGTCCATCGATGTGATGCCGCTGTCTGCGCGAGCGAAACCGATGGAGTAGTAGCCGGTCGAACCGTCGACGTTCTGGGTGGTCATCTGCACGTCGACCGCTTCCGGATCGGTCAGGTAGATCTTGGCATAGGCCGAGGCACCCAGACCGGCGTAGTCGATGGTGCCGCCAAGCAGGCCCTGGATCACGCCGTCATAGTCGGCGGGGGTGAACACGTTGGTCTTCACGCCCAGCAGTTCTTCGACCTTGGTGCGGAAGCATTCGGTCGAGGTCAGACGGTCCTGGGCGTTTTCGCCGCCGAGGATGCCGATGTTGAATTCGGTGATCGCGTCCTGCGCGAGCACGGGGGTGGCCAGCGCGGTGGTGGCAGCCAGAAGGGCAAGCAGCTTGTTCATGGTCGTCTCCGGTTCAAATGGCCCCGAAGGGCCGGGGTGGCAAAGGGGTGGTTGGTGTCAGGCCAGCAGCGACGTGGCATAGGTTGTGTCGCTGGGTCCGGTGTCGATGGCGGTCGAGGTGGCCGCTTCGTTGAAGCTGGCATCGGCGCCATAGATGTCGCGCGCAACGCCGGTTGTCAGTTGATCGGGCGTGCCGTCAAACACGATGCGGCCATCGCGCATCCCGATCACCCGGTCACAGTAGCGGCGCGCGGTGTCGAGCGTGTGAAGGTTGGCGATGACCATGCGGCCGTCCTCTTCATGGATGCGGCGCAGCGTGTCCATCACGATCTGCGCGTTCATCGGGTCGAGGCTGGCGATGGGTTCGTCGGCGAGAATGACCTTGGGGTCCTGCATCAGGGCGCGGGCGATGGCCACGCGCTGCTGCTGGCCGCCCGACAGCGCCTCGGCGCGTTTGGGGGCCTGTTCGGCGATGCCCAGACGGTCGAGGATCGACAGCGCGCGGGTGATATCCGCTTCGGACCACAGGTTGAACATCGTGGCCAGCGTGGACCGGCGGTTCAGCACGCCGTGCATGACGTTCGAGGCGACGTCCATCCGAGGCACCAGGTTGAACTGCTGGAAGATCATCGCGCACTGACCCTGCCAGGCGCGCATCTCGGGACCCTTCAGCGCCAGCACGTTGCGGCCTTCGAAGTCCAGCGTGCCGGACGTGGCGTCGGTCAGCCGGTTCATCATCCGCAGGAACGTCGATTTGCCGGCGCCCGACCGCCCGATGATCCCGACGAACGCAGACCGATCGATGCTGAAAGAGATGTTGTCGACGGCGGCCTTCTGGCCGAACATCCGGGTCACGTTCTTGACGGTCAGCAAGGGCAGCGCCTCCGATTGCGATGGGGCCCGGATAGAGCGGGTTTGTGACAGACTGCCCTCGTGTCCATGAAGCTTTTATGACGCAGGCTCTGCTTGCCATGCGCAGGACGGCTGGTAGGAGTGGGTCGGTCGGAAAAGACGGCAGATGCCTGCGATTGGAGCGGCGTTTCGGGGGCGGCGGGTGCGGATCTATCGGGTCATCATGGCGGTGCTGACGCCGGTCCTGCTGGGGCTGACGCTGATCCAGCGGCTGAGGGGCCGGGTCGCTGCGGGCGCGGTGGCCGAACGGCTGGGGTTTGTCACTGCGCGCGGCGCGGGGTTGGGCATCTGGCTGCATGGCGCCAGCAACGGCGAGTTGACCTCGGCCCGCTGGGTTCTGGAGCGTCTGCTGGCCGACAGGCCCGGCCTGTCGGTGTTGGTCACGGCGAACACCGGCACGGCGGTGGCGATGGTCACCGGCTGGAGGCTGCCGGGGGTGACGGCGGCACTGTCGCCGGTTGATGGCTGGGGCGCGGCGCGGCGCCTGCTGCGCCGTTGGCACCCCGATGCGCTGGTCGTCATCGAAAACGAGTTCTGGCCGGGACGGCTGGCCGCGGCCCGGGCGGCAGCAGTGCCGGTGGCGCTGATCGGGGCGCGGATGTCGGCCCGGTCGGCCGTGGCCTGGGCGCGGTTTGCGCCGGGGCTGATGCGGCGGATGCTGGGCGACCTGGCCTTTGTCTCGGCGCAGGATGCGGGGTCGGCGGCGCGGCTGACAAGGCTGGGTCTGCCGGGGGCGGTGCTGGCGCAGGCGGTGATGCTGAAGGCGCAGGTGGTGCATGGCGACGGGGCCACGCCGCCGCCCGTGCCGCGCGCGCGCATCCTGCTGGCCGCCTCGACCCATCCGGGCGAAGAGGCGCTGATCCTTGCGGCCTTTGCGCAGGCGCGCGGGCAGTTCGACCTGCTGATCATCGCCCCCCGCCACCCCCGCCGCCGGGCCGAGGTGGCCGGGCTGATCCGCAAGGCCGGGTTCGGCTGGCTGCAGCGGTCGCAGCACGGCGCGCTGCCACGGGCCGACCACCCGGTGTTCCTGGCCGACTCGATGGGCGAAATGGCGCTGTGGTATGCCATGGCAGGGGCGACGGTGATCGGCGGCAGCTTTGTGCCCCTGGGCGGGCACACCCCCTACGAGCCGATGGCGGCCGGGTCGGCCATCCTGCACGGCCCGCATATGGAGAATTTCGCCGAAGCCGCGGCGGCGCTTGCGGCCCATGCTGCAGCCCTGCCGGTGACGGACCGGACCCTTGGCGCGGCGCTGGCAGCACTTGCCCCGGCTCGGCAACAGGCGCTGGCGCAGGCTGCGCGGCGGGCGCTGGCCCCCGACGGCGATGCCGACGCGATGCTGGCGCGGCTTCTGGCGCTGCTGCGCTAGCGGCGGGCCAACTGGCGCAGCCCGTCACGCACTTCGGGGCGCAGCGGGCCCGGACGCGGCGGGTCGGCCAGCGTGGTGAACATCACTGGGTCGGGCGGCGGGCGCGACCCGCCGTTCCAGCTCAGCCCCCGCAGCACGGCCTGCGCCGCATCGGGCAGCACGTCGGGCACCTCATACCCCGCCAGCGCGGCCCAAAGCCCGGTCCAGCACCTTGCGACCGACCAAGGGTTGTAGCCGCCTCCGCCAAGCAGCAGCAGTCGCGGTGACAGCGCGCGCAGGGCCGTCAGCACGGCGCGGTGGGCGGTGTTCGACAGGCACAGCCGTGACAGCGGGTCTTCGGTCAGCGCATCGGCACCGGCCTGCAGCACAATGACATCGGGGCGGTGCGTGGCGGTGCGTGGCAGGATCAGGTCGTGCAGCACCGCCTGCATCTCGGTGTCGTTGAACCCGCGCGGCACCGGCAGGTTATAGGCGTTGCCGCAGCCGCTGTCGGTCAGCGCGCCGGTAAAGGGCCAGCGATTTTCCTCGTGGACCGAGATCATCAGCACGCGCGGATCACCGGCAAACGCCAGTTCCACCCCGTCGGGATGATGCGCGTCGATGTCGACATAGGCAATGCGGCCCATCCCGGCCCCCAGCAGGGTCCGGATGCCAAGCACCGGATCGTTCAGATAGCAAAACCCGTTGGCCCGGTCGGGCAGGCCATGATGCGTGCCGCCGCCCGGCACATGGACCGCCCCGCCCTTTGCCGCCGCCAGCAGCGTCGCGGCCAGCATCACCCCACCCGCTCCGGTCGCGGGGCGGCTGTAGATCTGGGGAAACAGCGGGTTGGCAGTGGTGCCGATGTGATGGCGGGCGCGGGTTTCGGGGCTGACCTGTCCTGTCGCCTCGGCCGCCTGCAGTGCAGCGATGTAGGCGGGGCTGTGCCAGCCGGTCAGCGCCGCAGGCTTGGCCCGCGGCGAGGCGCGGTAGCGGCCGGGCGGCAGCCAGTCCAGCGCGCGGGCCAGATCCATAACCGTCGACACCCGTGCCACCCGCAGCGGATGCACCCCGCCATAGCTGGAGCCGCGATACACATCCGACCCCAAGAACAGCGGCCCGACCTGCGTGTGCGCCAGCGTCATCCTGCCCACCCCGTCATGCCCAACCCGTCATGCCTAACCCGTCATGCCCTACCCGTCGTGCCCAACCCGTCATGTCCAACCCGTCACACATGCACTCGTTTTCACCAATGCCGCAGGTAGGACGCCGACCATCGTCTGCAATGGTCTACCAACACCTAGACAACTCGACAAATCTTGGCCGGCGCGGGTTGCGAACACTGGGCACGGAGCCAAACCCATGCGACTATCGTTTCCAAGCAGAGGCCCGGCAGAGTCGGGAAAGAAATGCGGACAGGCGTTGAGATGAACCGTGTCGACCCCCTTGATTTCCCGTTGGAGGATCAAACCCTCCGCGGCCAGTTTGGCGCGCTTTGCTGGCGCATGCACCGTGGAGAGGTGCAGGTTCTGCTGATCACCAGCCGCGACACCGGCCGGTGGGTCATTCCGAAAGGCTGGCCGATGGCCGACCGGTCGGGCTATGGCGCGGCGGTTCAGGAGGCCTGGGAAGAAGCCGGAGTCGAGGGCAGGACCGGCGCGGACGTGCCCCTGGGATACTACAGCTATGACAAGGTTATCCGCCCTGGCGAGGCTTTGCCCTGCATGGTTGCGGTCTATGCGTTGCGGGTGGCCCGGCTGCGCCCCAAATTCCCCGAGCGCCACGAACGGCGGCGCAAGTGGTTCGATGCCGACCACGCCGCCCGCAAGGTGGCCGAGCCGGAACTGCGCGCCCTGCTGCGGGCGGTGGGACGCGATGCGCGCTTGCTGACGTCAAAGACCGCCGATGCCGCGCCAGCCATTGCATCGGACTGAGATCGGGCGCAAAATCGGCGACCTGCGGACCGTGACCCGCGACAACCGGGCAACCAGATGATCCGCTACACCCTTCGATGTGATCAGGACCACGGCTTTGACAGCTGGTTTCAATCTGCGGCGGCGTTCGAGGCGCTGGCGGCGGGCGACCATCTGTCCTGCCCGATCTGCGGATCGCGGGCGGTGACCAAGGGGCTGATGGCCCCGGCGGTGCGTCCTGCCCGCAGCGCCACCGCCGCCCGCACCGAACTGAGCCAGCCCCAATCCGAGGTCGAGGCGGCGATGGCGCTGATGCGGCGGCGGGTCGAGGAGACGTCCGACTATGTCGGGATGAACTTTGTCACCGAGGCGCGGCGCATGCATGAGGGCGACGCCCCCGAGCGTCCGATCTACGGCGAGGCCAAGGTGGCGGAGGCGCAGGCCCTGCTCGACGATGGCGTGCCGGTCGCACCCCTGCCCTTCATGCCGCGGCGCAAGACCAACTGACCGTCATGTCACGGACAATCCATCGCCGCGCGCAGATCGGCGTCGGTGCCGTAAGGCCCCAGATCGGTCGCCATCACTTGCCCCCCCTCCAGCCGCACCGACACGATCCGGCTCCAGTCCGCTGACACAAGAATCACTGCGTCCACCCCGTTGCAGGTCTGCACACCGCCAGTGATCATCGGGGCGCCGAAGCGGTGGTTGGTGAAACCGGGGCTGCGGGCCACTTCGGTCAAGGCGCCTTGGGCGTAGCGGACGAACACCAGTTCGCGTGCCAGATGCGGCCGGTCGACATAGGCGATCTCCAACCCGCCGTCGCCGTCGAAATCGCCGATCCCCGCCGGGGCCAGCCAGCGGTGGGTCTGCCCCACCGGCGCGGTCGCCGCGCGTTTGCCGGTGGCATCGTAGACCGCCAGCGTCGCCCCGCGGGCGATGTCGGTTTCGACCACCACCGCCTCGGCAAACCCGTCGCCGTCCAGGTCGTGGATGCGGACATCGGTGTCTTCGAACACGCGGGTGGGCGGCAGGGTGACGACCAGATCGCGCAGCCGCAGCGCGGCGCAGCCGAGGCAGACGTTGATCTGCAACTTCATCGCGCCAAAAGACGGCAGGTCGCCGAACACCCGGTGGTCATAGCGGTCGGTCGGCTGGATCAGGGTGCCCCAGACCAGTTCGCCGCGGTTTGGCGTCACGTCCTCGGCCAACACAGGCAGCGCCGCCAGCGCCAGCGCCAGACCTGCCACCCCCAGCAAGACCCGGCGCCGCACCGCCATCAGATCTGCTTTTGCGGCATCTGCACCCGCAGCCCGTCCAGCGCGTCCGACACCTTCAACTGGCAGGTCAGGCGCGAGCGGACGGCATCGGGCTGCCACGCGAAATCCAGCATGTCCGATTCCATCGCGTCCTTTTTCGGCAGGCGGTCGACCCAGGCCGGATCGACATAGACATGGCAGGTCGAACAGGCGCAGGCACCGCCGCAATCGGCCTCGATGCCCGGAATGCCGTTGTCGCGGGCACCCTCCATCACCGTAAGGCCGGTTGCGACCTCGACCACATGTTCCCGGCCGCCATGTTCCACATAGGTAATCTTCGCCATTTTCGCCCTGTTTGCTGTGCCTTGGCCTGTCATAGGTCAAAATCCCGGGGTTTGCCAGTGTGGCACAGTCGTCTGGGTGGCGGTTTGCGTGATCGGGTGTTTGCGGCTATGGTGGGCGCAACGGGACGCCGGATTGCCGGCGCAGGACGTGCGGCAGACGGGCGACAGACGGGCGGACGGCAGCCGGACGACAGACGGGCGGGCGGGCAGGCAGGCCACAGACGGACGGCAGACGGGCGGACGACAGACGGGCGGACGACAGGCGGGCGGGCGGGCGGGCAGGCAGGCGGATGACGGGATACAGATTTCTGGCGGCGCTGATGCTGCTGGCCGCGTGCCAGCCGGTCGGGGTCGAGGCGCCGGGGCGCGCCGACCTTGGCATCGGGCTGCTGCGCAACCAGTCGGGACCGCCCGAGGGGCCGGAGGGCGCGTGCTGGTCCGGCACCGTGACGCCCGCAGTGATCGAGACGGTCACCGAACAGACGCTGGTGACGCCAGAGCTGCGCGACGCCGAAGGGCGGATCACCCAGGCCGCCGGTTTTCGCAGCAGCGCGCGTCAGCGCATCGTGCAGGACCGCGAGGAGGTGTGGTTCCGCGCCCCCTGTGACGCCGAGATGACGCCAGAATTCGTGGCCTCGCTGCAGCGCGCGCTCAAGGCGCGGGGGCTGTATCTGCTGCCGCTGAGCGGAGAGATGGATGCGGCGACCATGCAGGCCGTGCGGCGGTTTCAGGCCGACAGGGGGCTCGACAGCCCGGTGCTGTCGCTGGGGGCGGCGCGCGAACTCGGTCTGATCGCCGCCGACCGGGACAGCCTGTGAGCGACCTGCAAGCCGCCTGCGAGGCCGAAATCGCGCGGCTGTGGTCCGGCCAGCGCGATGGCGCGCATGATCTGGGCCACCTGCGCCGGGTCTGGGCCAATGCGCGCATCATCATGGCCGAAGAGCCCGGCGCCGACCCCGAGGTGCTGTTGATCGCCGCCTATTTTCACGACGCGGTGAACCTGACCAAGGACGATCCCGACCGTGCGTTGGCTGCCACCCGATCTGGCGCGGTCGCGGCGGAATGGCTGGCCGGGCGGGGCTTTGCGCCCGACAGGATCGCGGCGACGGTGCATGCCATCGAGGCGCACAGCTTTTCAGCCGGGCTGACGCCGCAGACCCCGGAGGCGCGGATTCTGCAGGATGCCGACCGGCTGGAGGCGTTGGGGGCCATCGGCATCGCGCGGATGTTCTGTGTGGCCGGTGCGATGGGCGCGGCGCTGTTTGACCCGGACGATCCGATGGCAGAGCGGCGGGCGCTGGACGACCGGCGCTATGCACTCGATCATCTGCAGGTCAAGCTGTTCGGGCTGGCCGAGACGATGCAGACCCGCACCGGCACCCAGATGGCCGAGGCGCGGGTCGACTGGATGGCGTCGTTCCGCACCCGCCTGCTGGCAGAGGTGGCGGGGCGGTTCGCGATCTGACGGGGTGGGATTTTTGAGAGAGCCGGGGGGCTTCACGCCCCCCGGACCCCCCGTGGGATATTTTCGAACAGAAGACTGGCAGGGGTCGGCAAGGCGGCCTGTTGCCGGGCCGCCCCGATGGGTTCAGTCTTCAAGCGACAGGGCGACGAAGCGGGGGTCACCGGCGCGGCGGACCAGCAGCAGCATGGATTTGCGGCCGGCGTCGCGGGCTTCGGCGATGCGGTCTTCGATGTCCTTCAGCCGGGTCACCTTCTGCTGACCGGCCTCGGTGATCACGTCGCCATCGCGCATGCCCTTGGCATAGGCTTCGGAGGCGGGATCGACCGAGGCGACGGCGAGCCCGGTGGCCTGGGCATCAAGCCCAAGTTGCTGGGCCAGTTCCGGCGCCAGCGTCTCGACCGGGGTCAGGGTCATGCCCAGAACCTCGGCCTCGGCGGCTTCGGACGGGGCGGCTGCGGCGGCGGGGATAGCTTCGGCGGCCTCGGCCTCTTCGCGGCGGCCCAGTGTGACGAACAGCGTCTCGGGCTTGCCCTCGCGCAGCACCAGCACCTCGACAGCCTGACCGATCGGGGCGTCAGCCACGCGGCGCACAAGGTCGCGCGTGTCATTGACCGGTTGCCCGGCGAAGGTCTGGATCACGTCGCCTGCCAGCATTCCGGCGTCCTTGGCCGGACCTTCGGGCACGTCGGTGATCAGCGCACCGGAGGCGTCGGTGAGACCCATGGCTTCGGCCACGTCGGGGGTCACGTCCTGAATCCGCACGCCCAGCCATCCGCGGCGGGTTTCGCCAAATTCCTGCAACTGGGCCACGACCTTGCTGACCACGTTCGACGCCATCGAGAAGCCGATGCCGATCGAGCCGCCGTTGGGCGACAGGATGGCGGTGTTCACGCCGATGACCTGCCCCTCCATGTTGAACAGCGGGCCGCCCGAGTTGCCGCGGTTGATGGCGGCGTCGGTCTGGATGAAGTCGTCATAGCTGCCCTGCAGTTCGCGGCCGCGGGCCGAGACAATGCCGGCAGAGACCGAGAAGCCCTGCCCCAGCGGGTTGCCCATGGCCATCACCCAGTCACCCACGCGCATCACGTCGCTGTCGCCGAAGGCCACAAACGGCAGCGGAGTCGCACTGTCGACCTTCAGCAGGGCGATATCGGTTTTCGGGTCGGTGCCGACAAGCTTGGCATCGAGCCGGGTGCCGCCGAAGAATTCGATCTCGATCTGGTCGGCGCCTTCGATGACGTGGTTGTTGGTCACGATATAGCCGTCGGCCGAGATCACGAAGCCCGAGCCCAGAGCCTCGGACCGGCGGGGCTCGGCGTTCGGGCCCTGACCGTTGCGGTCCATGAAATCCTCGAAGAAATCCTCGAAGGGCGAGCCTTCGGGAACGATCGGCGCGCCATCGGCTGCGGCGGCGACGAGGGCGGAGGTGGTGATGTTGACGACCGAGGGGCTGACCTGTTCGGCCAGTTCGGCAAAGCTGTCGGGCGCGCCCTGGCCAAAGGCCTGGGTGACCGGGCCGAGCGCCAGCGCCAACCCCAACCCAAGCGCCAGCAGCAGCCGCGACGATGCGGCGGACTCCGGCATCAAGCTTGGCACGACAGGCAGTGCTGCGGATGTCGCGATGGATTTCTGCACTCCGAAACTCCTTTTCGATGTGCCCGGACCCTCAAGGGGCACGGGCGAGACCTGCATGATCATCTAAGCGCGGCCGGACGCAATACAAACCCCGTCGCGCAGGCTCAAACGGTTGTGATCGGCTGTTCGCTGCAGATCGGGTGTGCGAATGGAACGGGGCCGGGTGTGACCCCGGCCCCGTGGTATCAGGCCGCCCGCAGGATCAGGGGGCGGGGGCTGGTGCCAGGGCCGGGGGTTGGGCAGCGGCCGGCGCAGCGGCAGCGGCCGGGGCTGACTCCGCGGCGGGGGCCGGGGGTTCGGCTGGGGCCGGGGCTGGCTCCGCGGCGGGGGCGGGGGCCGGGGGTTCGGCCGGGGCAGCGGCCGGGGCTGGCGCCGAGGCCGGAGCCGGGGCTGCGGGTGCGGCGGTTTGGGTTCTGGCCGGGGCTTGTTCCGAGCGGAGATACTCGAAGAACTCCGAATCCGGTTGCAGCACCATCGAGGTGTTGCCCGCCTGCAGCGCGCGCTCGTAAGAGGTCAGCGACCGGGTGAAGGCAAAGAATTCCGGATCGCGGCCAAAGGCTTCGGCGTAGATCGCGTTGCGTTGCGCGTCGGCCTCACCCCTGATGATCTCGGCCTCCTTGCGGGCCTGCGACGTCAACTCGATCACCGTGCGGTCGGCCGATGCCCGGACCCGTTGCGCGGCCTCGTTGCCGCGGGCGATCTCGTCTGCCGCCTCCCGCTCGCGCTCGGCCCGCATCCGGGCGAAGGTGGCGGTCAGGTTCTGTTCCGGCAGGTCGGTGCGGGTCAGGCGCACGTCGATCACATCCACCCCCAGCGACTGCGCCTCGCGTTTGGCGATGTCGCGGATCTGGTTCATCAGCCCGGTGCGGTCTTCGGACAGCACGCGGTTCGACGGCACCTTGCCCAGAACCTCGGGGATGGCGTTGTTGAGGATACCGGCCAGCAATTGCTGCGCCCGTTCCACCCCGACCGCCCCCACAGATTCGCGGAACCGCACCACGTCGACGATCCGCCAGCGGGCAAAGGCATCGACCACCAGTCGGCGGTCATCCGACATGGTGACTTCAAGTGGCGGCGTCGGCAGGCTGAGGATGCGGCCATCATAGCGCACCACGTCCTGAATCAGCGGAATCTTGAAGCCAAGCCCCGGCTCTTCCTTGACCTGTTTCACCTGACCAAATTGCAGGACCAGCGCCTTTTCACGCTCGTCCACGATGAACAGCGACGACAGCCCCACCACCACGAGCGCCACAAGCACGGCGGGAATCCAAAACAGACGCATCAGTTGGTCCCTCCGGTGGTGGTCGACGTGGTCGACGTGGTCGTGGCGGCCCCGGCAGGGGACAGCCTGTTGAGTTCGTTAAGCGGCAGGAACGGCACGACGCCCTGGCCGCCGTCAGAGGTGACGCCGTCAAGGATGACCTTGTTCATGCCACCCAGAACCCGCTCCATGGTTTCAAGATACATGCGTTTGCGCGTCACTTCGGGAGCCTTGACGTATTCGTTGTAGACCGACAGGAACCGGCTGGCCTCACCTTCGGCGTTGTTCACCACCTGAGCGCGGTAGCCTTCGGATTCCTCGGCCAATCGGGCCGCCTCGCCGCGTGCCCCTGCGGTCACGGTGTTGGCATAGGCGTCGGCTTCTTTCTCGAGACGGTCGCGGGCCTGCTGGGCGGCCTGCACCTCGCGGAAGGCGTCGATCACGTCAGTGGGCGGCGCCGCCTTGGCGAAGTTCACCCGCACCACGGTGATGCCGGCCTTGTAGCTGTCAAGCGTGGTCTGCACCGAGGCGCGCAGGTCGGTGGCAATCACCCCCCGGTCGCGGTTCAGGATCGGCGACAGTTCGGACCGCGCGATGATGTCGCGCATCGCGGATTCGCTGACCGCGCGGATCGTGTCGGTCGGGTCAGACAGGTTGAACAGGTATTCCGACGCGTCGGCGACGCGCCAGACCACCTGAAACTCGATATCCACGATATTCTGGTCGCGGGTCAGCATCAGGCCGGTGTCCATCTGCCCCTGGGCGCCGGTGCCGATGTCGGTGGACCGCTCGCCCGTCACCTGCACGATTTCGGCGGTGACCAGCGGCCAGGGCGCAAAGTTCAGGCCCGGATTGCCGATGGTATCGAATTCGCCAAGGAACAGCTCGACCGAGCGTTCTTCGGGCCGCACCGTGTAAAACGACATGAACGCCCACAGCACCACCGCCGCGGCCCCCGCCAGCAACATTCCGTTGCGGGTGAACAGCGGGCCTGCCGGGTCGCGCGGCGCACCGCCGCCGGTGCCGCCATTGCGACCCCGTCCGCCCATCAGCACGCGCAACTGCTCGGTGCCCTTTTTCATCAGCTCGTCGATCTCGGGGATCTGCGGCCCCTCCGGTCTGCGCCCGCCACCGTTTACCGGCCGACGATTTTCCTTGTCGCGCTCATCTCCGCCCGAGCCGCCACCGCCGCCCCAGGGGCCTCCGCTACCTGCCATTTATCTGAACCCTTCTGTTTCCTGTTGTGTGAATTGGGCATCGGCGCTGAAAAATCAACCCGGCACCTTTGCCGCAGTCAGCCTTGCCGCACCGGACGGCGCAGGGTGACCAACTCTTCGGCCATTGTCGGATGCACCGCAACCGTGCGGTCGAAATCCTCTTTGGTGGCCCCCATCCGGATCGCGACCGCCGCCAGCTGGATCAGTTCGCCCGCTTCGGGCGCCACGATGTGGCACCCGATCACCCGGCGGCTGGCCTGATCGACGATCAGTTTCATCAGCACCCGGTCGGGATGGCCGATGAAAGCGGTTTTCATCGGGCGGAACGCGGTGGCGTAAACCTCGATCGGCCCGCGCTCTCGCGCTGCCTCTTCGGACAGGCCGATGCTGCCAAGTTCGGGCCGGGTGAACACCGCCGAGGGGATGAGATCGTGATCAGCCTTGGTCGGGATGCCCCGAAACACCGTGTCGGCAAAGGCATGGCCCTCTCGGATCGCGACCGGGGTCAGGTTGACCCGTCCGGTCACATCGCCCACCGCATAGATCGACGGCACCGCCGTCTGGCTATAGTCGTCGACGATGATCTGCCCATTGCGGCCCAACGCCACTCCCAATGCCTCAAGCCCCAGCCCCGTCGCATTCGGCTTGCGGCCGGTGGCATACATGACCAGGTCGAATTCATCCTCGGCCCCGGTGCTGGTGACCGCCCGGATGCCGCCCGCCGTCCGTTCGAGCCGCAGAATGGCGGTGCCGCACTGCAGCCGGACGCCATTGGCGATCATCGCATTGGCGACATGGCCGCGCGCCTCGTCATCAAAACCCCGCAAGATCTGCGCGCCACGGTGATATTGCGTGGTCTCGACACCCAGGCCGTTGAGGATACAGGCGAATTCCGACGCAATGTAACCGCCGCCCACCACCAGCAAGCGCTTCGGAAAGGGCTCTAAGTCGAAGATCTCGTTGGAGGTGATGACATGTTCGAGGCCCTGAAAGTGCGGCACGAAGGGCGTACCGCCGGTCGCTATCAGAATGTTCTTGGCGGTGAAGGGCTGGTGGCTCGGGCTGCCATCGGCGTGCAGCGTGGCCAGGGTGATCGCGTGTTCGCCGTCCAGACGGGCAAAGCCATTGAGCACGGTCACGCCCGAGCCGCGCAGCAGGTTGCTGTAGACGCCGTTGAGACGGCTGA
>Ga0105048_10004880_pt1 | contig 21787 bp, 21 predicted proteins | sample MAT05_FD_78382 | JGI IMG/M metagenome (GOLD analysis project Ga0105048, IMG submission 78382) | Freshwater microbial communities from Lake Fryxell liftoff mats and glacier meltwater in Antarctica - MAT-05 | ecosystem: Environmental > Aquatic > Freshwater > Ice > Liftoff microbial mat | place...
AGCATGTCTCGTCCCCCCGTCCCTGAACTCCTCGCCCCGGCCGGCACACTCGACGCCGTTCGCGCGGCGGTCGCCAATGGCGCCAACGCGGTCTACCTCGGCGCGTCGATGTACAACGCGCGCGATGAAGGCGCCCAGCTCTCCCTCGATGAGCTCGCCCAGGCGTGTGCCGTGGCGCACGCTCGTGGCGTCCGCGTGTACCTCACGTTCAACGTGCTCATCAAGCCCGAGGAGCTGGGGGAAGCGCTGGCGTATCTGGGGGAGTGTGTAGATCGCGGGATCGATGCAGCGATCGTGCAGGATCTCGGCGTCGTGCGGCTCATTCAGCAGGTCTATCCGCAGCTCGAGGTGCATGGCTCGACGCAGATGACGGTGCACGATGCCGCCGGTGCACGTGTCATGCAGCGGCTCGGGGTGGAGCGGGTGGTGCTGGCGCGTGAGAACACGCTCGAGGACATCCGGGCGATCCGTGAGGCGGTACCGGAGCTCGGTCTCGAGACGTTCGTGCACGGCGCCCTGTGCATCTCGTACTCCGGACAGTGCTTCATGTCCGGCATGATCAGCGAGCGTTCGGCCAATCGCGGATCCTGTGCACAATCCTGTCGCAAAGACTACACGCTCACCGACGTCTCGACCGGGGCCACGCTCGACAGCGGCTATCTGATATCGGCGAAGGATCTCGCGGCGCACGATCACCTCGAGCAGCTCGCTGAACTCGGGATCGGATGCCTCAAGGTCGAAGGTCGGAAGAAGAAGCCGGAGTATGTCGCGACCGTCACCAAGGCCTATCGCGGATGGCTCGACGCGCTTGCCCGCGGTGAACGCGGACTTGCGCCGTCGATCGAAGAGGTCGAGCCGCTCGTGCAGATCTTCAGCCGTGGCAACACCGGCGGGATGTACGGTGGCCGTGAAGGACGCGAGTACATCACGCGCACGCAACCGGACAATCGTGGACTGCCCATCGGCAAGGTCGTGGGCCACGAGGGCACCGACCTCATCGTCGAAACCACGCACGTGGTGACCGTGGGTGATGGGCTCGGCTTCGAGTCGCCCGAGCCGACGTCGTCCGCCACGATGGGTGGGACGGTGCAGACCGTCCGCACCGTGTGGACGCGGAACGGCACGCATCGACAGGTCGTCGGCGTCCGCTTGAGCAATGTGCGATCGCGCGTACCCGATGGATGGCGCGTGGTGCGCACCAGTGATGCCACGTTGTTGCGTGAGGCGCAGGAGTCGTTCGCGAATGTCGTCGTTCCTGAGCGCGTCGGCGCAAGGCGCCTCGATGTGCGCGTGTTCGGGCACAGCGGCGGTCCGCTCAAGACGATCTGGAATTCCGGTGATATGGAGGTCACCGTGCGCGGCGAAGTGCCGCTCGGCGTGGCCAGCAAGCGTGCGCTCGATGTCCCGCAGTTGCGCGAGCAGTTGGGGCGACTCGGTGGCACGGCCTTCAAGCTGGGGTCCGTCGACGTGGCGGGGCTGACCGACGGACTGTTCCTCCCTGTGAGCGAACTGAATCGCATTCGTCAGGACGCGATCGCGCAGCTCGACGAGCAACTCGGTTGGGCGCGTCAAAGTGACCACGCGGTTCGTGAAGCGCGCATCGCCGAGATGGTCGACACGGTGGCGTCGGCGGTGTCGGCGGCGGTGACGGACGGGTCGTTTGCGTTGCGCGCCATCGTGTGCGATCTCGACACGGCCCGCGAGGCCGCCGCCGGCGGCGCGACGGAGATTGTACTCGATCCGTTCCTGCGTCACCCGACGCCTCCGCTGGCGCGCGTGAATGCCCTGCGGGACGAACTGGCGACCGCAGGCGTCACGCTCCGGTTGCGCACGCCGACGATTGTGCGGCCCGAGGAGCGTAAGCTTCTCGACAAGTGGCTCGCGCTCGATCTCCCGTTGCTCACGGGCCACTTGGGCCTGCTCGCGGAGTTCGGTGGGGCAGGGCGCGATGTCATCGCGGATTACGCGACCAACGTGTTCAATCAGCATACCGCGCAGCTGCTGTTCGAACTGGGTGCCTCACGACTGGTCGCGTCGATCGAACTGACGACGGAAGAACTCGGGCAACTCACGGATCCGTGGCGCGGGCGCAATTTCGATGTACTCGTATACGGACGTACCGAAGGCATGACGATCGAACATTGCGTGCTGTCGGCGGCGTTCGATCGCGAACCGGCAACATGCCGTGATCTCTGTGTGCAGAAGCACACGAACGTTTCGTTGACCGATCCAGCCGGGTACACCTTCGCGGTCGCGACCGACTCGGCGTGCCGGAACCGGCTGCTGCATTCACGCCCGATCGACGGCTCCGAGTATCTACCCGACCTGTGGTCGCAGGGCGTACGCGGCTATCAGATGGTTTTCAACGTTCCCGGTGACCCTGTGCAACTGATCGTTCGTTCGTACCGCACCATGCTCGACTCTTTGGCCGGCAACGTGCTGCCGGAGCTGACGGCGACCCGACGATTGCTGGACGGCGCGTTTACGCGCGGCCATTTCGCGAGGGCGGTCTGAAGATGAAGCGTCTTTTTCGCGCGGTCATGCCGCTCCTGCCCTTCGTGATGTCGGTGCTCGCCGTGATCGATGCGGTGACCGCATTCCAGGCTGGACGCACGGGACGCGGTGCGTTCAAGGTTTTCAGCGTGCTCGTGTGGCTGTTCATTGCCTACATGCTGTACGAGACCAACAAGCATATCCCGACCGACGACAAGTAGTCGGCGGTGGGGCGCTGGCGCGCGCGTCGTTTCGATGACGCGCGAGGTCGTGTACACGGGTACCGTGCGGCATGCCGATCGCACGCACGACATCTGCCGGCTACGGCACGCTGGAGCTCGCCCGCGCCACGCTGCGCGACACGTTCGGCTATCCGGATTTCCGGCCGCCGCAGATTCGGGCGGTGCAGGCGGTGCTCTCCGGCCGTGACTCGCTGGTCGTGCTCCCCACCGGTGGTGGGAAGTCGCTCTGCTATCAGGTGCCCGCGCTCGTTCGTGAAGGGCTCACGGTGGTGATCTCGCCGCTCATCTCGCTCATGAAGGACCAGGTCGACGCGTTGCAGCGCAAAGGCGTGTCGGCCGCGTTCATCAACAGCACGCTCAGCGCGGGTGATGTGGCCGATCGTATGGCCCGTGCCCGCGACGGCTCGCTCAGAATGCTCTATCTCGCGCCGGAGCGCATGGAGGCCGGTCGCACGCTGCAACAGCTGGTCGGCATCGGCGTCTGCCTCCTTGCAGTCGACGAAGCGCATTGCATCAGTGAGTGGGGACACGACTTCCGACCCAGCTATCGACGGATCGGTCTGATTCGTGAACGACTTGGCACACCGCAAACCGTGGCACTCACCGCGACCGCCACGCCGGATGTGCGACGGGATATCGTGCGACAACTGGCGCTGCGCGACGCCGAGGTCGTGGTGGCTGGCTTCGATCGCACCAACTTGACGTACTACGTCACGCCGGCGCGTTCGCAGGCCGACAAAGACAAGTTGGCCATCACGTTGCTGCGCGGCACCGATGGTCCGGCTATCGTCTATGCGCCGACCCGCAAAGCGGTAGAGCGTGTCACGTCGGTGCTGGTACGCGGCAGGATCAGGGCAGTGGCCTATCACGCCGGCCTCGATGACGCACTGCGTCAACGCGCGCAGGATGCCTTCATGCAGGAGCGCGCGCGAGTGATCGTGGCGACGAGTGCATTCGGCATGGGCATCGACAAGCCCGATGTACGACTGGTCGTGCATCATGCGATGCCCGGATCGCTCGAGGCATATTATCAGGAGGCGGGCCGTGCCGGACGCGACGGGAAGCACAGTACCTGCGTATTGTTGCATGCGTATCCCGATCGCTTCACCCACGAGTTCTTCATCGGGAGCGCGCATCCCGACCGCACGACCGTCGAACGGGTGTGGAAGCTGCTCCGATCGCAGGCCGACCGATATGGATTCGTCGCGCTCACGGTCGGTGCGCTCGCGGGACATCTGCCCCCGGCGCTCGGCGAGCGAAAAGTTGGTGCGGCGCTCCGTGTGCTGATGGCGGCCGGGGCGTGCTCCGAGGAGGCGGCGGCATTGGGTCGCGTCTCGGTTCGACTGCTGGCGGCACCCGCTCGGATCGTCGGCGAGCTGACCGGCGATCGAACGTTCGATCGGGAGGTCCTTCGGGCAATGTGGCGTGCCGTGGGCAAGAAGCTCGAGCTCGGTGCCTCAATCGACCTCGATGGGCTGCCGCCGGGACTCGGAGGGGCGATGGGACTCGTCCCTGTTTTGCAGCGGCTGGAAGCACAGCAATTCGTTACATGGGTACGGACCGGTGGTGGCATACGGCTCGATGCACGCGCGCGCGATGCGAAATGGCTGCCGGTTGACTGGGCCGCGATCGATCGACGGCGCAAATCCGATATCAGCCGGCTCGACGCGATGCAGCGATATGCGCAGACACGCCATTGCCGAAGAGCGTTCGTCCTGCGCTATTTCGGAGACCCCGAAGTGTGCTCACAGTGCGCTGCCTGCGATCGTTGCCTCGGCACCACTGAAGTCCTTCCACCGGCTGATACGAAGCAGTCCGTTCGTACCCGGTCCCGCCCGCTCTGACCTCGACGTCTTCCATGGACGATAGTCTTTATTTCAACGAGCAGCATCTCGCCGTGCGTGACATGGTCCGCAGCTTTGCGCGAGAGCAGGTTGCCCCCGTCGCGTCTCAACACGATGAGGACTCCACGTTCCCCTGGGTGAATGTGAAAGCCATGGGAGAACTCGGACTCCTCGGCATCCCGTGGTCCGAAGAGGTCGGTGGCGCCGGCTTCGACACGATCAGCTTCATGATCGCCATCGAAGAGCTCGCGAAGGTCTGCGCATCGCACTCCATCACCATCAGCGCGCACACCACGCTCGGCACGTCGCCCATTATCAGCTTCGGCACCAAGGCGCAGATCGAGCGGTACGTGCCGCTGCTGGCCAGCGGCAAAGTGCTCGGCGGCTTCGGACTCACCGAAGAGAGCGCCGGGAGCGACGCCGGTGGCACGCGCACGACGGCCGAGAAGAAAGACGGCTATTACCTGCTCAACGGGTCGAAGCGGTTCATCACACACGCCGGTGTCGGCGAAGTGTTTGTCGTGACCGCGGTGACCGATCCGTCCAAGGGCACGAAGGGCATCTCGTCGTTCATCCTGAACAAGGAGAGCTGCGATCTCGAGCAGTGCCGCGTGCTGGGGGTCGGCCACGATGACTCCCTCATGCCGATGAACGGATTCACGTCGGGCAAGAAGGAGAACAAGCTCGGATGGCGGGCGTCGGATACTCGTGAATTGCTGTTCGACAACGTCGAAGTGCCGGCTGAAAACCTGTTGGGCACCGAAGGCCTGGGCTTCATCAATTTCATGAAGACGCTCGATGCCGGTCGTATTGGCATTGCGGCGCTGTCGATCGGTATTGCGCAGGGGGCGCTGGAGGAGTCGCTCAAGTACGCGTCGGTCCGCAAGCAGTTCGGCGCGGCGATCGCGACGTTCCAGGGCATCCAGTTCCAGCTGTCCGACATGGCCACCGAGATCGAAGCGGGCCGCCATCTGGTGTACCACGCGGCGTGGTTGTCGCAGCAGGGCAAGCCATTCGGTAAAGAAGCCGCGATGGCCAAGCTGTTCTGCTCCGAGCTCGCCATGCGCGCTACGATCAAGGCGATCCAGATCCATGGCGGATACGGGTACACGAAGGACTACCCCGTCGAGCGCTTTATGCGCGACGCCAAGATCTGCGAGATCGGCGAGGGGACGAGCGAGATCCAGCGCATGGTCATCGCGCGGCACCTGCTGAAGGGACTGATGGAGTGAGTTCCGGGGACGGAACGCTGCGGATGGATTGCGGGAGACGTTCGGTCCCGATTACTCTTCGGTTGTATACCGTTTTTGGCAGGACCCCGCAGTTCCCGTAGCCGTTGCTTTCGGCGCCGGCGGCCCGTGCGACTCACGGGCCGTTTGCGTTTGTGGCGGGGGCGGATTGGCGCCAGCGTGCAGCCATCCGACGCCCTCCACACGTCCCACCGCACGACACGCCCTGTGTGTTGATCGCGGGTCATCGCGTTTGTCCTGAGGCCTGCGCCTCCCGCCGCTCCCGAAGCGCGGGACGGTCCGCGGTTTTCGGGCGCGACTCGCCCGTCCGATCAGTCGTGCTGGTAGGGGGAGCCCAGTGACGTCGTCCGTGTCGCCGCCGTCTGGCGCGCTCGGGCAGCCTCTGTTTGATCACCGTGTTCGTCGCCGCATCGGTCCAGTGGAGTCGCCACCGCCGGGGCGCGCGGCACGTCAGAATGAAGCGAGAGATCCTGGTGAACGCGACGCCGCGCGAGACGCGCGTCGCCATTCTCGAGGACGGCCAGTTGGTGGAGTTGCTGGTGGATCGACCCGATGCCCGTCGCATGGTTGGCGACGTGTATCTCGGGAAGGTCGAAGCCGTGCTCCCCGGTATTCAGGCCGCCTTCGTGAACATCGGTACCGAGAAGTCCGCATTCCTGCACGCCGCCGATGTGGTGGTCGAGGATGCCCCGGTTGCCGACGATGAAGATGACGACGAGGACGACGTCGGAGAGGACGCCGGCGGGAGTGCCGGCGGCGGTCGTCGCGGACGCCGTGAAATCCGACCCATTCAGGACCTCCTGAAACGCGGTCAGGATATCCTCGTGCAGATCACCAAGGAGCCCATCTCCACGAAAGGACCTCGCGTCACCGCGCAGGTTTCTCTCGCCGGCCGGTTCCTGGTGTACATGCCCTTTGCATCGAAAGTCGGCGTCAGCCGTAAAATCGACGAACGCTCCGAGCGCCAGCGCCTGAAGGCGATGGTTTCCGAAATGCTCCCCGATGATGTCGGCGGCGTGATCGTCCGCACCGTTTCGGAAGACGCGACCAGAGAGGTGTTCGAGCGTGAGCTGCACACACTCATCAACAACTGGAAGCGGATCAAGCGGAAAACGCAGTTCACGCGCGCACCGGCGTTGGTGCATCGGGAGACGAACGTCACGCGCGGTCTCGTCCGTGACCTGTTCAGCGCGAAAGTCGAGGGCGTCACCGTCGACTCCCGTCAGGTCTTCAACGAGATCACGGAGTATCTCACCGGCATCGCGCCCGAGCTCGTGGAACGCGTAAAGCTGTACGAGGACATCGTTCCACTGTTCGACAAGGCCGACATCGAGACGGAGATCCGCGATCTCTTCAAGCGGCGCTGCGAGCTCCCGAGCGGCGGCTATCTGATTATCGAGCCGACCGAGGCGCTCGTGTCGATCGACGTGAATTCCGGTCGCTACACCGGCAAGCGTGACCCCGAGAAGACGGTGTTCAAGACGAACACCGAGGCGGCGCGTGAAATCGCGCGGCAGCTCCGGTTGCGTGACGTCGGCGGCATCATCGTCTGCGATTTCATCGATATGGAAACGCAGGCGAACCGAGACAAGGTGATCAACGAGTTGCGCACGCACCTGGGTCGTGATCGCGCCCGCACGAAGGCGCATGCGGTGTCCGACTTGGGGCTGGTGGAGATGACACGGCAGCGCGTGCGTCAGAGCCACTGGCAGAGTATGACCGAGTCCTGCCCGACCTGTAGCGGCACCGGCCGCGTGTTCACCCCCGAAACGATCGTCCGGCGCACTGAGCGGGCCGTGCGCCGCATGTCGGCCGAGGGACGCCGCGAGCCGGTGATTCTCCGGCTCCATCCCGAGGTCGCGCTGCACGTGCTGGAGCAGGAGCACGATTTCGTAAAGCGCCTCGAGAAGTTGGCAGGATTCCCCATCGAGCTACGAGACGATCCGCTGCTCCGGCCCGACGAAATCAAGCTCGTCATGCGCGGCGCCCAGCGGGATGTCACGCAGCAGTACGCCCTGGCCTGAAACCGGCCGGAAACTCACGTCCCCGCAACCGCCTGAGGCTGGTCTCAGGCGCTTGACAGCTAAAGCGAAGCCGGATAAGCTTTAAGGCTACGTTTGAAGCCTGCAGAATACGATTCAACAGATAGAACCATGAGCTACGCGATCATTCGCACCGGCGGCAAGCAGTTCCGTGCCGAGCCGGGCAAGTCCCTCAGGATTCCCTCGCTGCTGGGCGAAGCCGGCACGGCCGTCGAGTTCAACGACGTCCTCATCGGCAACGACGGCACCGGTGTCCGCATGGGCGTGCCCACGCTCAGTGGTGCCAAGGTCACCGGCGAGATCGTGAAGCACGGCCTCGACGACAAGATCATCGTCTTCAAGTTCAAACGCCGTAAGAACTATGCCCGGAAGCAGGGTCATCGGCAGAAGTTCACGGAAGTTCGCATCAACGAAATCACCCTCGGCTGATCGCCGACGGCGCGCCGCACTGGCGCGCCTCCTTTCCTGGAGTAAGAGCAATGGCACATAAGAAAGGCGTTGGCTCATCACGCAACGGTCGCGATTCGAATCCGAAGTTTCGCGGCATCAAGAAGTACGGCGGTGAGTTCGTGACAGCGGGCAACATCATCGCGCGTCAGTGCGGGACGAAGTGGCATCCCGGCAGCAATGTCGGCATGGGCACCGACTATACGATCTACTCGCTGGTCGATGGTGTCGTGCAGTTCCAGCACCACAACAAGAAGAAGTACAAGATCAGCGTCCTTCCCGTCGAGTTCGTCGAAATCTCGGTCGAGGAAGTGGTCGAGGCCTAAGCCTCACCACACATCGTTGTTTTCAGGAAGCCTCCGCCTCGCGCGGGGGCTTCCTGCGTTCCGGCACGTAACTTCCAAGCATTGTGCAACGTAGATCCTCGGTATCACTCACACTTTGCGGAGAACGGCGCCATGGCGATCTGGGACAAGGTCAAAGAAGGGATCGATAAGGCCGGCAAGGCAGCGCAGGATGTCTTCGATGAGGGCAAGCTGCGCATCGATGCCTATCGGGCCCGTGAACAGGCCGACAAGGCCGCCGAAGCCCTTGGCTATGCCGTGTTCCGTGCCACCGATGCCGGCGGCGAACTGGGAGCGGATGCGCGAGACCGGCTGATGGCGGCGTTGCGCGCACAGGACGCTGAGGCGCGCCGGATGGAGACAGATCTCGCGGCTGCTCGCGCGGCCAATGGCACCTCGGAGGCTTCCGAGATGCCAGCCAGTGCTGTTGCCACCGCACCTGTGCAGCAGTCCGCACCGCCGACCGATTCAGCCAGCTGAGTTCGCTCGCCGCTGTCAGGCTGAGTAAAAGGCCGCGCGGATCGTTGCGGGTACGTCGGTGCAGATGCCGTCCACGGCCCAAGCGGCGAGCTGGTGTGCCCGCGCCGGATCGTTCTCGGTCCAGGCAATCACTTTCGCGCCGTTGGCGTGGGCTGCCTTGACCAGCGCTTCGTCGATCAGCCACGTGGACTGCCAGAGCGCGTCCGGCACGGTCGGTCGAAGCATGCTGACGGGGTCGATCGGATAGGAGTCCGAGAGGAAGCCGATCGCGGTTTCGGGGCGGAGCGCCCGCACCGCCGCCGGAATGCGATGATCAAACGAGTGCACTGCCGCGCGCACCGTGGGGTGTCGGTCGAGCAGGGCGGCGACGGCCGCTTCTATGCGCGGTGCCTTCACCTCCACATACATGGTGGCCTTGGTACCGACCAGATCGAACACCTCGTCGAGCAGCGGAATAGGATGTCCGCCGTGCAGCCGCACCACGCGCAGTTCGGCGAGGGTGAGATCACGGATGGCCGCCGTGCCTCCCGCGGCGCCGCCGCCGTGTTGCAGCTGGAGTACGGCGTCGTGGTGTACCACCAGATGGCCGTCGGCCGACCCGTGCACGTCCAGCTCGATCCCGTCCACCTGCTGCTCCAGCGCGCGGGTAAAGGCGGCGAGGGTGTTCTCGAGGCACTCGCGTGACGAGCCGCGATGCGCGATGATGTCCGGTGTGTTCATGTCTGCTCTCCTCGTCGCGTCGTGATTGCTCAGGCCCCGTTCCGGCTGCCCGTGAGGGTCAAGCTGTGGTACCGGACGGCGTCGGGTCAATGCCAAGGTGAGGCCTTAACGATATCCGCCGGGCGTCGTCTCATAGTGTTGAGCGTATGATCCATGCCGAACAGACCGATGACGCGTCAGTCGATGGCGCCCTCATCACACAGTGGATGGCGGGTGACGAGCGGGCCGCCACGGCGATCGTCGAGCGGCACGCGGGCGCTCTGGCACGTTTCGCGGTTCGGTTGGGGGTCAACGGGGACGTCGATGAGTTGGTGCAGGAGACGTTCATCCGGGCCTTTTCGGCGCTCGCGTCGTTTAGGTCGGACAGTTCACTTCGGACGTGGCTGTTCACGATTGAACGCCGTCTGGTCATTGACCGGCGGCGAGCAACGGCCAGACGAGGCCGCGAGGTCGACATCGATGATGGGCATGCGGCCACGGAGTACGATGCACTCGATGCGCTGGTGGCAGACGAAGCCGCGCAACGAATGGCATCGGCGATCGGGCGATTGACGCGCATGCAGCGTGAAGTCTTCACCCTGCGTGTGCAGGAAGGACGGAGTTACAAGGAGATCGCGGAAATCCTCGAGAGTTCCGAGGGCGCCGCCCGAGTGCATTATCACAACGCGATGCGAGTGGTGAAGGAGTTTCTCGATGACTGAGTGCCGGACACCGGAAATGCAGGACCTGTTGCCCGACTACGTGTCGGCGTCGCTCGATGCGACCGTCGCGGCGCTGGTCGAGCAGCACCTGTCGACCTGCGACCCGTGTCGCGACGACATCGCCGTGTTGCGCGTGGCGCGCGCGGTGCGCCCGAAGGCCGTCACGCTCGACGTCGCGCAGATCGTGGCCAATCTGCCGCGTCCCACCCCGGTGCTGCGACTCGTGCGCTCGTCGAGTGAGGCCGCGCCGATCGTGGCCTCGACCACGACATCGGCGCGTTCGCGTCCGCGTCGGCGTTGGTCGGCGTCCGTGTGGCAAGTCGCCGCAGCCGTTGGCGTGATGATCGTGGGTGGCACGTCGATGATCGTGGCGAGGAACAGCCCGAACAGTCTGACAGGCGTCCGCTCCGGCGACGCGCAGCTGGCGGAGGCCGCCGAGAGCGTGCTGGCGCGGACACCGGGGGTGTCGGTATCATACGGCGATCTTGGCGACTATTCGGAGGCTGAGCTGCAGCATATGCTCGACCGACTCGAAAAGTGGGATGGCACGAGTTCCGCGGAGCCGCTGCCGACGTTGCCGGTGGTCTCGACACCTGGAGGTTCCGCGCCATGATCACGTCTCGACTCCGGCGGCTGGTGGCCGCGGCGCTGGTCGTTGTGGCGGCGGGCTCGCCGGTCGTGGCGTTCGCGCAGAGCGCTCCGCCGCGCACCCACGATCGTCAGGGCGCGCCTCGCCGGTATGATCCGCAGCGCGACGTACTCGAAAAGCGCTTCGAGGAGCGTATCGACGCCATCTTGAAGCAGCGCCTCCGCCTCACCGACGATCAACAGGTCCAATTGCGAGAGGTTGCGTCACGCACCGAGGCATCACGCCGCGTGCTGCGCCGCGAGGAGTTCGTGTTGCGCACGTCGCTGCGCGACGAGATGAAAGCCGACGACACGGCGAATGAAGTGAAGGTGGGCGAACTGCTCGAACAGATGCCTCGCCTCGAACGCCGGAAGCTCGAGCTGATGGAATCCGAGCAGCGCGACTTGGCGAAGTTCCTCTCGCCGACGCAACGCGCGCGCTATTTCGGCCTTCAGGACGAACTGCGTCGTGGCATGCAGGAGTTGCAGCGTCGGCGGATGGGCATCGATGATTCGACCGTTGGCCCCACGGATAGCCGTGGTTCGCCACGACGCGGGCCTCCGCCGCCAAGGTAAGTCGGCCGCTCTGCCGCCACGTGGGCGCTCAGACTTGGCACCCCCGTGGCGTCGCTTTCGCCAACCGTGTACAATTGGGGGACGGAAGTTGGTGTAGGCCCAGATGGCGGAACTGGCAGACGCACGGGACTCAAAATCCCGCACTCGCAAGGGTATCCGAGTTCGACCCTCGGTCTGGGCATTTGGGGAGCGTCGTGTACCAGTTCGTGCGATGGCTCAAGCGATTCGCACCACGCGGTTGAGTTGTCGTCTGTTTGTGGCGATGTTGGGAGGCAGGACAGCGGTCGCGACGCGGCCTCTGATGGGGTGTAGCTCAATGGCAGAGCACTCGACTGTTAATCGAGCGGTTGTAGGTTCGACTCCTACCGCCCCAGTCGTATCATCACCGAACGCCCGGTCTTCCGAAAGGAAGATCGGGCGTTCGGTGTGTTTGGCGCTTCGAGGAAGGGCGCGGGTACCAAGCCCAGCGGGTCTCAGCGCGCGATCGTCACGCGCCGTCGCACGACACCGAACGTGGCGGACGCCGCGTTCGCCGCAAGGACTTCCAGCTGATACACGCCGGGCTCGACCGAACCCAACTCACCCGTGTAGACGCTCGACTCGCCGCCGTAGGTGAGCGTCGCCTCGCGAACGACGACCTTGTCGCGAATCAGCCGTGCAACGACGTCGCGCACCTCCCATATCCCTCCAGGCTGCGTGGGGCATGAGCACAACATGCGCACGCGCGCGCGCACTTTGAGCGCCGCGGACGTCGGCAGTGCCTGGGTCGTGTCCGGCGTCATCAGATCGATGACGTAGCCGTGCAGTTCGAGCACGATGCCGTCGCCACCGACATCGCGTCCGGGAAGCAGGAGGAGGCGCTTGCTGGCACGCGCCAGCTGGTCGGGATAGCCAAGCGGGCCCTCTGCCGAGATGTCCACCAGCGTGGGGGTAGCGATGGCGATGGTCGCTTCGTACCGCGCGCCATCGGGCGCGGAGAACAGCGTGTCGCCACGTTTGCGTGAATCCTGCATGATCCGCTTCGTGTCTCCGGTTCCGCCATCATGGCGGCCCTCCGCGAGTACGCCGTCGGATGCGACGTCACGTATGGTCACGCGCACTCCGCCGACGGCCGACCCGATGAGCTTCGCGTCATGCGTGACGACGTGCGTCACCACGCGCGTGGGGCGCGGCGCGGTGAGGTCGGACGTGCGTGGAGTGGGCGTCGACGCGCAACCGGCCGACAAAGCGAACATGCTCAGAGAGGTGAAGGCAGTACGAAACATGCGAAGGTCCTGAGGGGGTGAATGCCGGCCGGGCCGTGGGGCGAGCGCGCCCCCCAAACCTCCAGTCTGCTGACGACATCGAGCACGACGGCGTCGGGCGTGTTGCGAAAGGTCGGCAGGCTGAGGTGCAGGGGGCGGTGAGGGATGGCCGGTCAACGCGTTCCAGGAAGGAACACGCTGTACGCACCGCGCAGGTCGCCCACGCGGAAGCCATAGGCGCGGTCATTCGGGTATTCGGTCGCCACGAACGCCGGCCGCGATATCCTGGAGCCGTGACAGCGCAGGCAGGATGGTTCGACCGTGATGCGGCGTAGATATCGTGTGCCGCGGACACCGTTGATCATGGTGAGCAAGGACATGCTACGCAGCGCCGAGTCGCGGGCGAACATCGCGAGTGCGCGCGCGCCCTCGCCGTCGGCGGCGTTCGCCACGTTGCGGTACTTCACCGCGATTTGCCGTGACTGCCAGCCGTTCGTCACTGCGGACTCCTTCATTGCGCGACCCACGGGCGCGCACACGGTCGTGAAAGCCTGCTTATCGGCCGGCGCGCCAGTCTGAGCAAACGTCGCCGCCAACGTGGAACGCAGCGCATCCAGCCGTTCGATCTCCACGACCGCACGGCCGAGGGCGTCGGCAGGCAAACCGTTGGCCTGCGCGGCGGTCGCCTGCGCGACAACGGGCCGAGGAGCGAGCAGCACCGTGAGCAGCACCGTGAGCAGCATTCTGCGCATGGCGACGACGATCGACTTGGCGAGCGGGGGCGGGGGCGGGGGCGGGAGGACTCGATCGAGCGGAGGGGTGCGCATCGGGCATCTCGGAACGTGGGGCAGGGAAGTATGACTGAGTCCAGATCCGGGCCCATGCGCGTAGCGCATCGAGCTCAGCTGTTGAAAACCTGTTACGCAGCCTCTGTCAGCGTTTAAACTGCACCATCACGAACCGCGCTTCCGTACTTCCGGTGTTGACGATGGTGTGTTCGTCGGCGTCGTGCCAGTGCGCCTGACCCGTGACGAACGATTTCGACTCCGCAGCCGCATCGTTCGACGCGTAACTGATCGTGTAATCGCTGAGCGAGTACACGACGCGTGCACGCCCACGATGGCGCGGCAACTCGGCACCAACGGGCAACCGGACTTCAGCCACGGTGACATCCTCGTTGTCGAGCAGTTGCTGCGTAGGGCCCGATCCCGCAGCAGGCGGCGTCGTGGTGTTCGCATTCGGCGCAAGCGATTGCGCAGTGCGCGCAACGACCAGAAACCTGGCCTCGGTCGCTCCCGTGTTCTCCATCGAGTGCTCGCCGGCGACGTGGAAGTGCGCCTGACCAGCCGTCCACGAATGCTCACTCGTCTGTCCCTGCTGCGTGAAGCGGACGGTGTAGTCGCTCAACGCGTAGATGGCGCGCGCACCGCCACTGTGCGGCGGGAGCGCTTGGCCTGGCGCGAGCGTGACGGTGAATACCTCTGCGTACAGGTTCGTGAGAAGATTCTTACGGGGGTCCGGCGAGGTCAGTGCAGCGGCTGACGCTGATTCCACCGTCTGGGAAGCGCCTGGGGCGCGTTCTCCCGCGCAGGCTATGAGAAACAGCGCGGGAAGCGTGGTCAACAAGGAACTGGTGCGCATATAAAGCTCGGGGGTAGAGGTTTGTTGGGCAGAAGGCCCGATCACCACGGGTTGAATCGATATCCGTCGGCCTGCAGCACGTTGAGCGCGGTCATCGCCGAGATGGCGACTTTCACTCCGGGGATGAGCTCTTCTCGACGAATGCCTCGTGCGCCAGCTGTTTGTCCGCACAGCACCAGCTGTGCGCCGTGCTGCACCAGTTCTTCGACAAGCGTCCGGCTTGGATTGAGCTTCTTGCCGAAACGAGCTGCGTAGGCGTCGTCGGTCAACAATGATTGCCAGCCGTTGCCGTGCACGACCGCCGCCACCCGTACACGCTCTTCGGGATACCCATGTCTGGCGTGCAGATTGTAGAAACGTGCCAAGCTAGTCAGCTGCGCGTTGACCCGGACAGAATCCGTTCCGCCAGCGTCAATGACGAAAACCGTCTTGAACACATGCGCATCCGGTACGGTGAACGTCGGGTTGTCGACCTTGATCGACATGCCGGTGCTTTGGATGATCGGTCCCGATGTCTGCTGCCCAGGAATGGCGGGGGGCTGAGCCGCCAAGGGCGCCGCGAGGGTCACCGCAAGCGTCAGGATCACGGCGCGAAGATCGAGCATCAAAAGGCTCCTTTTTCGAAGAGGGTGTTTGACCGAACGGGCGCCTGATTCCACACATCACGCGTCCCACGGCTGGGGCTGCCGCATTCGTGGTACCGCCATGGCTACTTGATCGATTCCAGCTCCGCCACCGTCCACGGCGTCGTTCGGGACTTCGTCTTTTCGCGAACCCGTACCACATCGGCCGTGGTCACCGCCGATCCGCTATTGCCGAAACTCGAACGCACGTAGGTGGCCACACTCGCTACCTGATCATCGGTCATCGCCACGCCGGTGCCGTACGGCATCATCATGCCGTTGTACGTCGCGCCGGCGACCGTGATCGGTCCCTGCATCCCGTGCAGGATGATCGCGACCATACGATCCGCCGGTCCGTTCACGTATTCCGATCCGGCGAGCGGAGGGAAAGCACTAGGCACACCGGCGCCATTGGCCTGATGACAGACCACACAGCGCTGGTACTCGGTTTCGCCGGCCGACGCGACGGTTGTGGTCGGGGCAACCGGTGTGGTGTCGGTCACGCTGCCAGTGGCCGGCGCCTCGGGCTGGTCCTTTCCGCCACCGCACGCGGTGACGGCGAGGAACAGGATGCCACACAGCAGCGCACTCGTGTTGCGAATCGTCAACATTGGTTGAACCCTCGTCCAGAGAAAAGTGGAACGTGGACTGCAGGTACGCGACCCGCCCGCCACGTTGGAGCGTGGTGCATTTCCCCATACGATGTGCGGGTCGCTCTGACGGCGACCCTGACAGCCGGACGGGGAACCCTCAGGCGGCCCCTGTCAGACGTGCGCGGTTGGCGTAGACGATGAACGCCGCGGCAGCGAGCAGGAAGGCCGCGAATCCTCGCTGGAGCTGCGCGGCCGACAAGCGGCCACCAATACGCGTGCCCGCGGCAATTCCCACGACGGCGCCGATGATAACCACAGCCGTGGCCTGCCATGGCACCGCCACGTGGCCCAGCGTGCCAACGAAACCCGCAGCGGAATTCATCGCGATGATCACCAGCGACGTGCCCACGGCATCGGCCATGGACAGACCGCCCAGCAAGGTAAGGGCCGGTACAATGAGAAAGCCGCCACCGATCCCCACGATCCCCGTCATGACGCCCACGGCCACGCCCGTGATGCCCAAGAGGACGGGGCGTTCTGACGCGTCCCGCCGAGCCTCAGCAGCGGCTGTTGCCGCCGACCCACGCAGCATCCCCATCGCTGCGGCGACCATCACCGCGGCGAGCAGCAGCAACTGGACATCGCCACGCAGGAAGACCGCGAGCCGCGCGCCGACGAGCGCACCGGCCATCGCGGACAGCCCGAACAGCAGCGCCACAGGCGACTGCACCTTCCCCTGTTTCCACTGCCAGACACCGCCAACGGCGCTGGTCACGCCCACGACGGCGAGACTCATGGCGATCGCCGTCTTGGGCCCGATGCCGGCACCGTAGACCAGTGCCGGCACGGTGAGAATGGAACCACCGCCGCCCAGTATGCCAAGTAACAGTCCGAGCAGTAGGCCAATCGCTCCGAGCAGCATGTACCGCGTTACCTCGGCCGTGGGACGGGGTAACGCACGGGTCGAGCCGATAGGCTTTGCGTGCGCACTACATGCGTCCGCGCAGCATGCCGTGCCAGTACAGCTGCGGCAGCACGTACGCCTTGAGGGCGAACATGCTGTAGCGCTCCTCGTTCTGGTCGAAGGAGAACGATTCCTTCGGCGTCTTGGTGTAGTCGAATTCGGCCATCACCAGCTTGCCGTATCCGGTCACCACCGGGCAGGCGGTGTACCCATCGTATACGCCGGCGAGCGGCGCGTGGTGGCGGAGTGCCAAGAGGTTCTCCACCAGCACCGGTGCTTGTCCACGCACCGCCGCGCCGGTCTTCGATGTGGGAAGACTGGAACAGTCGCCGAGCGCGAACACGTCCCGGAAGATCGTGTGTTGAAGCGTGGACTTGTCGACGCTCACCCAGCCATCGGCGTTGGCGAGTGGGCTCTGCTTGAGGAAATCCGGAGCGCTCTGCGGTGGCGTGACGTGCATCATGTCGTAGTGCTCCACGATGGTGCTGCCGTCGGCCAGCCGGAACACGGCCTCGCGCGCCTCAGCACGAATCTCGATGAGCTCGTGCTCGAGCAAAATTTCGATCCCACGCTCGTTGCATATGCGGCGCAGTGTAACACCGTACGCCGGCGCCGTGAAGTTGGAGGGTTTAGCGTTCATGAACAGCACGCGAGTCTTCTCACGCACACCCTGCCTGCGGAACGACTCCTCGGCCAGGTACATGATTTTTTGCGGGGCGCCCCCACACTTGACCGCACCCTTGGGTTCAGTGAAGATGGCGGTGCCGCCGCGGAATGTGCGGATCGCCTCCCATGTGGAATCCACGGTGTCGTAGGAGTAGTTGCTCACCACGCCGGTGCCTGGCTTGCCAACACTGGCGGCGAGTCCTGGAATCGCTGTCCAGTCGAGTTGTAGGCCGGCGGCCACGACCAACTGCTCATAGTGCAACTCCTGACCCGACGCGGTGCGCACGAGGTGCGCCACCGGATCGATAGTGGCGACAGCATCCCGAATCCAGGTGGCACCGGGCGGAATGAAGTCTGCCTCATTCCGTTCGGAGTCTTCGCGGGGGAAGATGCCACCGCCCACCAGCGTCCAGAGGGGTTGGTAATAGTGCTTGGCGGATGGCTCGATGATGGTGACCGCCGGAGCATCCGGTCGGGCGCGCAGCTGTGCGCCCACGGTGAGTCCCCCTGAGCCACCACCGATTATCAGCACGTCGTGAGATTCGGACATGATCAGCCTCTCTGCGGTGCCGTCGACGCGAGCGACCGCTGTGGTGAAGGATTGAGGGTGCGCCCTACGTGGGCAGCCCCGCGGAGCAGCATACCAACGGTGCGCTGCACATCCGGATCACGGAGCGCACGCAGCATGCCGAACACGCCAAGGGGCGCGGGTGGTGTGGTGGCCTGCATGTCGCGCATGAACTCGTCCAGACTGTCCACACCGATCGCTACGGCACCCGGGAGGCGTTCAGCGGTGACCACGGCCTGCTCCAGCATGGGCAAGCGATCGATCAGCACGTTCAGCATCCGCATGGAGTCGGGTGCCGTGAGGCGCTCCACGAGGTGGAGCGTGTCGCGGAGACGCACGTCCACGTCGATGCCGCGGTCTCGGGCGCGGCGCACGAGTTCGTCCGCGCTGTCCACCACGATGGCCACGGCAGGTTGCGCTTGCGACAGTAGCGCCGTGAGTGATGCCATCGACTCTGCCGCGTGCTCCAGTCTCCGCAGCAGCACATCGGGTACGACAGATACCGACCCTTCACCAGCGTGGATGTCCAAGGTGTGACTCGTGGCAGTCATGGTGTGCTCGCTCTCCTCGTGGACGTCGCGTCCGGTCGCGTGCTAGTGTGCGGAGACACCCGCGGTGGCCGTCTCGCGGTAGTTCGCCATCTTGTCGTTGACGTTGGTCACGGCGAATCCATGCCGCTGAAGCAGTGAGGCGGCGTGCGCTGATCTCGCGCCGCTGTTGCAATGCACGATCACTGGCTGCGTGGTCGGTACCTCGCTCAGTCGCACGAAGAGGCGGGTGTGCGCGACGTTGAGTGCATCGGGGATGTGATGGTGGTCGAAGTCTGCCTTGCCGCGGACGTCGAGCACGGTCACCCCGCCGCGCACGCGCTGCCGTTCGAGTTCCGCCATGTCTACCGACGGAATCGCGGAAAGGATACCGCCGGCCGCGGCATACGCGGCGATGTCGTCAGGCGTGATGTAGCCCATGATGTTGTCGCTGCCGATGCGGATCAGCGCGCGTACCGCTTCATCGAGCCGATCTTCCGAAACCACCAGGTAGATCGGCGTACCCTCGTCGACGTACGATCCTACGATGCTCACCAACTGGTAGTCCATCTCGGCCAGGATCGACGACGGCAGGTGTCCCGTGAGAAAAGCATCGCGGGGGCGCGTGTCGACGATCACGATGTCCATGCGGCCGGTAAGCGCCGCAATCGCGGACGGCTCGATGCGTGGCGGCGAGGGCATGTCGTGGAGCACGGTGGGGCCGGCGCGGTTATCACGCTTCATGCGTGCGAAGTACACCGGTGGCTCCGGCTGCCCCGACAGGATGAAGTCCACAAACTCATCGGTCGACGTGGCCGCGTGGATAGACGGGTTGGTGCGCAGTTCGTAGCCGACGGTAGACGACGGGACATCACCGAGAGACTTCCCGCAGGCACTGCCCGCCCCGTGCGCCGGCCAGATCTGCAGGAACTCCGGCATCAGCCGGAATGACTCGACCGACCGGTACAGTTGCTTCGCGCCGGGTACCATCGTGCCGGTCATGCCCGCCGCCATCTCCAGGAGGTCGGGCCGCCCGAGGTCGCCCACGAACACGAAGTCCCCCGTGCAGAGGCCAATCGGGTCTGCCGCGCCCGCTCCCTGGTCGTGCACGAGATACGAGAGATGCTCGGGCGTGTGCCCCGGCGTGTGCAGCGCCGTGAACTCGATATTCCCCACCATGAAGCGGTCGTTGTTGTGCAGCAGTCGGTAGGGATAGTTGGATCCGAGCAGCCATTCGTAGCGCCAATCAGGGGCTCCCTCATCGCTGGCGTACACTGTCACCCCGCGTTCGGCGAACTCGCGCAAACCCGACAGATAGTCGGCATGAATATGTGTGTCCGCGGCAGCGATGATTTTCAGCTTGTGTGCCGCGGCTTCCTCGTAGTAGCGATCGATGTCCCGTTCGGGATCGATGATGATGGCCTGCCCGGTGCGCGGGCATCCGATCAGGTAGGCGTATTGGGCGAGCTTCGTATCATGAATCTGTCGAACGAGCATGGAAACCTCCGGATCTCAGTTGGGCTTCTGGGGATAGGCGATGTAGTTCGACGGGATCGTACCGGTCAGCGATTCGAGCCACGTCACGATGGACTGCACGTCGGATACCGACAGTTCCTTGCCGAGCTGATGGTGACCCATGAGTCGCACGGCCTCCGCGAGGGTGGCGACGGATCCGTCGTGGAAGTAGGGTCCGGTCTTCGCGACATTCCGCAGCGATGGCACCTTGAACACGAGCAGATCGTTCGGGTTGTGCGTGACGCCGAGGCGACCACTATCGGATTGAGTGAACCACGCGTTCACCACACCGGCCTTCATGTAGCGATCGCCACCCACATAGCGGCCGGCGTGACAGCTCTGGCACCCTGCGTCGAGAAACGTGCGCAATCCGCGCCGTTCGTCGGGAGTCAGCGCCGTGCTGTCACCTTCGAGGAAGCGATCCCAAGGAGAGGGCGTCACGAGCCCACGCTCGAAGGCCCCGATCGCCCTTCCCACATTGTCGTAGCTGATGGGCTGTCGCTCACGGGGGAAGGCAGCGCGGAACATCGCGACGTACATTCGTGAAACGCGCAGATGCGCCAGCACGGCACTCGAGTCCGGCATTCCCATTTCGATGGGATTGAGAATCGGACCCTTCGCCTGCTCCTCCACGTCAGCGGCGCGGCCATCCCAGAACTGCGCCACGTGTCCGGCGGCGTTGTAGACCGTGGGGGAGTTCCGCGTACCGGCACGGCCGTCATGTCCGAGTGACACCGGACGTCCGTCCGCTCCATAGCCGTTGAGCGCGTGACAGCTGTTGCATGACACGTCATGCCCATCCGACAACAACGTCTCGTTGAACAAGGCGCGTCCGAGGTCGACCTTCGCCTTGTTGGTCGTGCCGCTGGGCATATCCATGCGCACGGCCAGTGGCGCGAAACTCGCGAGTTCCGCCGTGGCGACATCCGTGGAGCCCACCAGCGTAACCGCTGCCGTCGGGTTTGCCGCGGCACCAGCCGCGTCTGTCTGCTTCGCGTCACGGCAGCCACCGAGCACGAGGCTGAGGAGACATGCGGCAAGCACCGTGCGCGCCCTGCTGGTTTCTGGTCTCATGAAGTCTCCAAGGTGATGCCCGCACAAGCGCGGCGACCGATCGTCTCGTGTGCAGATACCAGATCGCCGCACGTCCCGCAGTCAGGTGATCTCGACAGTTCCATAGCTCTTTCCCGTACACGGACTCGAGCGTCGGCGCGGCGGTGTATGGATCACCTCGCTCAACGACAGCGCATGAACGCCGGCTTGTGATTGTTGGTGGACGCTGCCCGATTATTCGTGAACACCGTGCGAAGATCGGCGGGAAGGTCGAGGGCGAACAGGCGATCATACATCGCGATGTTTGCAACCTCTGCATCGACCGCCGCCGCGCACGCAGCCGGAACCGAGGCGAAACTCGGGACCGTACCGAGGTCCCATCGGCTCGGCGGACTGACGAGGCCTCGGCGTTCGTAGACGCCGCGCAGCGATGCCGAGTGGCGTTGTTCGGCAACCACGATGTTGAAGAACGGCATGACGTTGCCGAAGTCGGCCAGCACACGAAGGTAGATCGCCTCGGCGTAGTATTCGTCGTTGAGGGCCGTATCGAGCGCCGACACCGCAGCGGTCGAGAGGGTCGCGGTGGGGGCGACGGCATCATCGCGACCACACGCGCCGAGTGCGCCG
>Ga0105048_10004881_pt1 | contig 21786 bp, 24 predicted proteins | sample MAT05_FD_78382 | JGI IMG/M metagenome (GOLD analysis project Ga0105048, IMG submission 78382) | Freshwater microbial communities from Lake Fryxell liftoff mats and glacier meltwater in Antarctica - MAT-05 | ecosystem: Environmental > Aquatic > Freshwater > Ice > Liftoff microbial mat | place...
GATTACTTGTGGACTTTTGGTAATTCACCAATACTTGGTTTTTCGGATCTCGAGAATCCGGTGTTTACCTTTCCAATTGGAGTTGGTGGAATTTATCCCGTTGAATTAACAGTAACTGATATCCATAACTGCAAAGACAGCGTTGATGGATTTGTAGATATAAATGATGTTCTTGGGGCATACATTCCGACTGCATTTACACCAAATGGTGATGGAATCAACGATGTATTATTCTTTCAAGGAGCGGATATAAATCCTGACAAATTCGAATTTCAAATTTTCAATCGTTGGGGCGATTTGATATTCCAAACTACTGATCCGCATCAACCTTGGACAGGAGATACGAATAATGGTGAATACTACGTAGGCAATGGAGTCTATTTTTGGAGAGCTGTTATTGTATCGCAAAGTACAGGTGAACGAAAAGAAATAGATGGTCATTTTACTGTAATCAGATAATACCGATGTGATTTTATTATTCGTTCAAAAAAATAAGACCAAATCTCCCTTCCCATAGCTATCGGCAAGAAAGCGCAACGTATTTCAACCAAAAAAAATTGCTTTCTTTTGAGTAAGACACATAGTGGTCATTACGAGAAGAATTGCATGGAGAGAATCTGATACCGCATTCAATTGGTATAAAGTCATACAGTGGTAAATACAGATTCGATATAAAAAAAGCCTCAAATCAATGTGGCATTTTCTTTGTGTTAAACATTCTGTTAATTAAGTTTCAACGCCGAAAAACCAAGCATTTCGTCTACTGTCCCAACAGTAACAGCGTGGTAAGTGGCTCTCGACTTCGTGTAAATTTTTACAGCCAATTCTTTCTGATTTGTCATAATCATCGCTTCATATAATGGAGCAACAAATTTTCTTCTACCAACTGTAAACAAAAACTCTTCGAGTTGAGGATAGGCTGCTTTGTATTGTTTGCGAACGCTCTGTTCGAGCCACGCAAACAATACTTCGTTGTTTCCAATATTGCTGATGTTAAAGGCTTTGTCAAGCTCTGTCATTTTAGCAAGATTGACACTTGGCTCTAGATTACTGATAAATCGATATCGTTCTTGATACGTCCAATTATTCCAAGGAATATCTGTAGTTTTAATTTTGCCTGATTGCCAATCGATGCGTTTTGAATCTGCTTGTTTTAATTTATCAGATAACACTGCAGGAATATTGTCGGGCAATCCTTCGCCGTAAACCCAAGCATTGATATTGATTGTTTGCTCTGATTTTTCGTCCAACAAATTTGTTTTTAAATAAGTCAGAAAAGTTTCTGTGTCCATTACTTGAAATGCATTGGTCGTGAAGTAATTCTTAAGAAATGAATCGAATTTCTCTCTACCAACTGTCTCCTCTATCAAGCGCAAAAAGAAGTAGCCTTTATTGTATGCAATATCAGTCATGCCATCGTCAGGGTTGCGGCCGTCAAGGGCTAATTTAAGTTTGGTGTCTTCCGGATGCGGACTCTTAGCCAATTCGCCGATTGTGGCATCAAGTTCCTGTCTTGACAATTGCGCCATCATTTCAGATATTTCGCGGCCATATACCGCTTCCATAATTCGTTGTTCGAAATAAACAGTGAATCCCTCATTAAGCCAAAAATCGTCCCAAGTACTATTAGTTACCAAATTGCCGCTCCAGCTATGTGCGAGTTCATGAGCAACAAGTGCAACAAGTGATTTATCACCTGCGAGTATTGTCGGAGTAGCAAAAGTCAAACGCGGATTCTCCATTCCTCCAAAAGGAAATGCAGCGGGCAGAATCAACAAATCATACCTGCCCCATACATAAGGTCCATACAATTTTTCGGCAGCATCAACCATTGCTGGCATATCCTCAAATTCTTTTGCCGCAGCTTCTACCAGCGACGGAACCGCGTACACTCCGGTGCGCTCGTCAAGCGCTAAGAAAGCAATGTCACCCACTGCGAGTGCCATGAGATAACTTGGAATAGCCTGATCCATTTTGAAGGTGTAAACACCTGTAGTATTTTTTTCCTTTGGATTTTCTGCACTCATCAGTGCAAGCAATCCTTGAGGAACTTTCACAGTTGCGTTGTACGTGATACGAACACCTGGACTATCCTGACAAGGGATCCATGTCCTTCCCAAAATAGCTTGCGATTGGGTAAATAAGAACGGTTTGTCACCTTCTACCCATAACAGCGCCTCAGCCTGTGGCGAAGTTGAATACTCGATAGCCACCTGCTTTGACGCCGGCGTTATAGCAACCTCTAGCGCACTGCCGATGATTGGCCTTTCTGGCGTAAGATTATATGCGACCACCTGACTATCAACTTTTACAGACTTTACATTCAGTCCTTTGGTATCAAAAATGATTTGACTGCCTCCAGAAATATTCTCAATATCATAAGTAGCAATTGCAGAAATAATTTTGGTGGCAAAATCAACGTTGGCGTCCCAATTGAGATGTTTCACGCGGGCGTCATTTGGTTTGGAAAAGGTATGCGGATCGCGTGCAAGTTTCATTTGTGCTATTAGTTGTTTGTTTCGTTCTGAGCGCTCTCCAAGATTTTTGTCGGAAGAGTTTTGTTCTGAGCAAGCTGTAAAAATCAGCAGTGTAAATAATAATGTTGTGAATCTCATTTTTAAGTGTGAAAGTGAAAAGGTCAAATCTAATATTTCTTATGCGTGTGAACCACTCTATTTTGTTGAATAATTTCAAGCAGGTCTTTCAGATTTTCTTTTAAATCATTCTCCATTATAACCCAAAGCATCTCTGGGTCAACATCAAAAAACTCGTGTGCGATGCGGTTTCTCAACCTATACATACTTTCCCAAGGTATTGTAGTAAATTTCTTTTTAAAACGGTAAGGAACTCTTTTAGAAGCTTCTCCTAGAACTAAAAAATTTCGTTCTACGGCATCTATTAAAAGTTGATTAGAAAAAAACTCTTCTAAGCTGTGACCATCAATATATTTAAGAATACGGTCACAACTGTCTTTCATTGAAAGTAAGTAGTACTGCGTTATTTGTGATGGCTGACTCATATAAACACCACCTTTTCGAGAACCTGACTTTTTATACTTGCACTTAATCCTGCTTCGGTAGTAATGTCAATTTTCCTGTTGAGTTTGTATTCAAGATATTCTTCTAGTTCAAAAAATTTCCATCCTACGGGCTTTGCAAACTCAACCAATAAATCGATGTCATGCGTGGGATAACGTCTGTCGGGCACTACTCTCCCAAAATAGCCAATTCGGCTAACAAAAAAATTTGACCTCAACACAGGAAGTAGTCTTTTGATGTCGTTGATCAGATCATCCTCGTCTATAACTGTTCGTTCCATTTACTTGTGCATATTAAATCTGCCAAATACACCGAGTGGAAGTTTTACTCCTGATTTAGCATTGAGGTAAAGCTCACCAATATTCAGATCATTGCCTGCAAATTCTTTTAGCAGATTTTCTAAAACCAGCGCTGATAGTCCAAGGCTATACGCATTCAGAATTAAGAAACATTCTTTCTTGTCGAGTATTTGCAAAACACCGCGTACCATCTCGGCGATATTTTCTTCTAATTTCCATTTTTCACCTTTTGGACCATGGCCAAATGCGGGCGGATCAAGAATAATTCCTTGGTACTTGCTTTCTCTGCGAACTTCTCGTTGAACAAATTTGAGAGCATCCTCAACTAACCATCTTATATCAGTAAGACCACTATTTTGCATATTTTCATTGGCCCAACTCACAACCTGTTTGATAGAGTCCACGTGTGTTACCTCCGCTCCCGCTGCTGCTGCCGCAAGCGAAGCACCACCTGTATAGGCAAATAAATTTAATACCTTGGGCTTGGGTGTTTTAAGCTTACCGATGGATGAAACAATGTAATCCCAATTGGCCGCTTGCTCTGGAAATATTCCAAGATGTTTAAATGACGTAAGCCCCAATCGGAAAGTGATTTGAGCCTTATTTGGCAGCTCATAATTCATCTTCCACTGATCAGGCATTTTCTGAAATTTCTGCCATTCGCCACTGTTACTAGACTTCTGAACAAACTTAACGTGCGCTTGCTTTTTCCACTGCGTATCCGTTAACACTTTGGGCCAAACCGCTTGTGGTTCTGGCCGAATAGTGATAAAAGCGCCGAATTTTTCGAGCTTTTCAAAATCACCGCAGTCGATCAATTCATAGTCTGTGAAATGACCGGGAGTAAGCATTTGTAACGATGTAGTCATACGGCTGCGAACATAATCCTAATATCTCCAAAATTGCCGAAAGAATATCATCAATGGATTTTTTTTATGAGAATGTTCCCTCATTAAAACATGCATCCTAACTTGCGCTGCAAATGAAGTACAGCATTATAGGCGCAGGCAATGTAGCGCATCATTTGGCAACCATGTTATCAGACAATGGGCATGAACTGCTGTATATTTTCGGCCGAAATGAAGCAGATGCAAAGCAAATTGCTGTGTTATCAGGAGGAAGTTTTACAAATTCCCTTAGCGATATTACCACCAAAAATGATCTTGTCTTTTTGGCTGTAAGTGATGATTCTATTCGTACAATTTCAAAAGTGCTTCCCAAAGATTTACCTCTTGTTCATACTTCGGGCAATACTGCTCTGAATGCACTTAGTCAAAACATTTGTGGTGTAGTTTGGCCGTTATATTCTTTTACCAAAAACAAAAAAATCGAATACAATGAGATTCCATTTCTGCTAGAAACATGCAATGAAAATTTAAAAAATAAACTTTTTGAAGTTTTTTCAAAAATATCATCCAACGTTCATTACATCACTTCTGAAGAACGTAAAAAAGTACATCTTGCCGCTGTGTTTGCAAATAATTTCACCAATCACCTGCATCGCATTGCTGGTACTATTTTGAGTGAAATCCCACTGACTTTTGATGTACTACTTCCAATGATAAAAGATCAAATTGCAAATGTCGATCATACTACCTTGCTTGCTCAACAGTCCGGTCCAGCAAGAAGAGACGACCGAGGCACAATTGAGGATCATTTGAGGATGATAAAACAAAATGAAGACCTCACTTCAATTTACACAACAATTACAAATAGCATCCTTAAGACATATCATGGAAAAAAATTATAAATCAATTTTGAGAGACATTAAACTTTTCTGTTTTGATGTTGATGGTGTTTTTACTGACAATATTGTTTACCTCACAGCAGATGGCGAACAGATGCGCACAGCGAACGTCAAAGATGGATATGCAGTACAATTAGCTGTAAAAAAAGGATTAAAAATTGCCATTATATCGGGTGGAAAAAACGAATCCATCAGAAAAAGATTCGAAGCGCTTGGAGTAACAGAGATTTATCTTGGCTCGTCAAAAAAAATCGATGTCTTTCACAACTTGCTCACTAAACTTCAAATCCAACCTGAAGACGTTTGTTATGTGGGCGATGACATTCCAGATTTGGCCGTGCTGGGACTTGCTGGTTTGCCTTGTTGCCCTGCAGATGCGGCTTATGAAGTTCGTGCAATCAGCAAATACATTTCTCCCAAAGACGGCGGCAAAGGCTGCGTGCGTGATATTCTAGAACAAGCACTCAAAATAAAAGGCCTTTGGATGGATGAAGAGAGCATGGTTTGGTAATAATTATTAGTGAGAAGTGAATTCATTCGTTGGATTGAATCAGTCTATGCCTTCTAATAAACAAAGTAGGATCCAAATACCCTTTCTTATCAGAACTATATCCCTGACCCAATGGCATTCCCGGTTCTTGTCGTATTTCCAAATGAAGATGTGCCAAATAAATTCCATCCGCTGTTCCAATTTTTCCTATCTCCTGCCCTTTTGTAATCCAATCTCCTTTATGCACCATCATAGTGTCGAGATGCGCATAGAGGGATTCTTTTAAAATCAAGCTATCACCATCCTTATAACTATGAATGATAGTGACCACTTTTCCCCAACCTCCAAAATAATTGATTGCTTTACTTACATATCCCGTTGCAATTGAATAAACAGGATCACTTTTATCTGAATTTCCACCGCCATTTCCATTCCAATCATCTCCCAAATGATTATTTTTACCGAACGATTGAGCGTTGTAATAGCCCTTCGCATCAGGCTTTCCAACCGGAAAATCGAACGAATTGGCTATAAACTGAGGATTTTCGATAAATAAATTGCGAATAGAATCCTCTTCGGTCATTACTTCAACCACAGCGTTAAAGCCGCCCGAAGGAGCATTCAGGGTATTATTTATACACGACAATGTTGTAATAAATAAAGTGACAAGAAAGAGCTTAATTGACGATAAAATCTGCATTCGCACACTCTTTTAAAATTACATTCGCAACTGATAACAAATTAAAGCTTACAGCAGTGATAAAAAACAAGATTAACCTATCATTTATTGTTTTACAACTTTTCGCCCTGCCATTAATTTCCCAAACAGACTATTGGCAGCAAAAAGCAGATTACAAAATTGATGTGGATCTCAATCACACCAATCATCAATACAAAGGAAAAGTGTCGATTGTTTATTATAACAATTCGCCTGACCAACTCGATGCCATGTACTTCCATTTGTACTTCAACGCTTTTCAACCAGGCAGCGCTATGGACATCCGCTCCCGCACTATCACTGATCCGGATGCACGTGTGGGAGACCGAATTTCTAATCTCAAAAAAGATGAATATGGATTTCTCACAATCAAGTCTCTCAAAATCGATGGTAAATCACAAACGTTTTTCGAGAATGAAACCATTCTTGAAATAAAATTAGGCAAAGCAATAACCGCAGGAGCAAAGGTGAGTATCGAACTTGAATTTGAAGGACAAGTGCCTATCCAAATTAGAAGATCGGGAAGAAACAACACAGAAGGAATTGACTACAGCATGAGTCAATGGTATCCGAAAATGTGTGAATACGACTACATGGGATGGCATGCCAATCCTTATGTAGGAAGGGAATTTTATGGTGTCTGGGGTGATTTTGAAGTAAATATTACACTCGACAAAAAATACATCGTCGGCGCAACCGGAGTTATACAAAATCCGCTTGAAGTAGGAAATGGATATGCTGCGGAAGGCGCCAAAGTGAAACAACCATCAGGCGATAAATTGTTATGGAAATTCAAAGCAACAAATGTTCACGACTTTGTTTGGGCTGCCGATCCTGACTACATTCATGATCAAGCGCAGGTTGCCGGAGGACCCACCATCCATTTTTTCTACCAGAAAAATAAGGATTACAGCAATACCTGGAAAGATGCCCAAGCGCTGATAGTAAAAGGTTTTGAGTACCTGAGTAAAAATTTCGGATCATACCCCTACGCTCAGTATAGCGTTATTCAAGGTGGTGATGGTGGCATGGAATATCCTATGGCGACTCTCATTACAGGCAACAGAAAATTACCAAGTCTGGTTGGTGTTACAATTCATGAAGGAGCTCACTCATGGTATCAGGGAGTTCTTGCCACCAATGAGAGTTTATATCCGTGGATGGATGAAGGATTTACAAGTTTTGCAACTGATGAAACAATGAGCCAATTATTTAAATCTGGCATGTCAAGTTATCATCAAAATGCATATAATGGGTACTTCGACATTGTGCGTGAAGGAAAAGAAGAATCTTTGGACACACACGCAGATCATTATCTAACCAATTACGCTTACGGAACTGCTTCTTACAATAAAGGTGAAGTTTATTTGGCGCAGCTTGAGTACATAATGGGCCCAACAAATTTTCGCGCCGGATTACTCGCCTACTTTAATACATGGAAATTTAAACATCCAACGGCACTCGATTTTATTCGTGTAATGGAAAAACAGAGTGGTCTTGAATTGGATTGGTATCACGAATATTTTGGTCAGACAACGAAAACCATTGATTATGGAATCGCACAAATTAGTGGAAGCGCATCATCGACTAAAGTAGCATTAGTTCGCAAGGGTCTTATGCCAATGCCAATTGACCTTGAAGTGAAATATAAAGACGGCACCTACGAAACTTTTTTGATTCCTCTAGACATCATGCGCGGAGAAAAACCTGCTGATGGCTACAACGGAAAATGGACTGTATTGGAAGACTGGAAATGGGTATCGCCATCATATCAACTTAATATATCAAAACCTGCATCAGAAATTGAAAGTATCACACTTGATCCGTCCGAACTCATGGCTGATATTGATAGAAAAAACAATTTAATCTCACCCGATATGTCTCTCAACTTCTTTTGGAGTGCAGAATAAATATTATCTCTAACATAGACAAATACTGATAGCAAGTGCTGAACCAATACATTCAATTTCACCGCGACATCAACATTGATTTTCTTATCAAAATTGCAATTGGGACTTTGTTGATTTGCCTTCTTGGACCAATTGTACTGCGCATGCAGGGAGAATTGCCAATTACTTTACAAACGCTTGCCATTTTACTTATATCGATCTCCTTTGGATGGCGTGTTGGACTCATTAGCACTTTATTTTACGTGTTGGCAGGTATCGCAGGACTTCCTGTTTTTACCGGATATAATAGCGGAATTAAGCCAATCTTAAGTGCTAATGGCGGCTTCTATTTCGGCTTTATCACTGCGGCACTTATAACAGGGTTGATGACGGAATGGAAAGCATTCCAAAAACCTCTTACTTCAATTTTACTTTGGTGCATTGGCCATGCTATTATTCTAGGAATGGGAATTACATGGGTTTCCAAATTTAATCCAGTGTGGCAACAAATTCTTATTGACGCCCTTCCTGGAGCACTTATTAAGAGCGCGATTGGAGCTCTCACAATCCAAATACTCTATCGAATTTTTAGAGGAAGAGAAAACACCTATTCTTAAAAACACCATGACATTTATTCATTACAAATTATGGATAAATTAGCATGCATTTATTTTACTAAAATGAGCGAATCAATTCTATTAGCAGTACACGAAAATCTGGCAATCATTAAACTGAACAGGCCAAAAGTGTACAATAGCTTTAATCGAGAAATGGCCTTTGCAATGCAAGCCGCACTTGATCAATGTGCTATTGACAACGAAGTGCGAGCTATTCTTATTACAGGTGAGGGAAAAGCTTTTAGTGCCGGGCAAGATCTTGCAGAGGTTACAGATCCAAATGGACCGACGATGCAAAATATTTTGGAAGAACATTATAATCCAATTATTAGGAGAATTCGTTCGATAGAAAAACCGATAATGGCAGCAGTAAATGGTGTAGCAGCAGGAGCAGGTGCCAATATTGCACTTGCGTGCGATGTTGTTATTGCGGCATCTTCGGCTTCATTTATTCAGGCATTTTCCAAAATAGGTCTCATTCCTGATAGCGCCGGAACATTTTTTCTACCTCGTTTAATTGGCTTTCAAAAGGCAAGTGCACTTATGATGTTGGGCGAAAAAGTATCTGCCAGTGACGCCGAAAAAATGGGTATGATCTACAAAGTAATTGCTGACGAAACAATGCTTGAAGAAAGTATCAAAATTGCAACAACACTTTCACAAATGCCGACCCGCGGTCTAGCTCTCACAAAAAACGCATTAAATCAAAGCTTGTCACATACGTTGGAAGAGCAGCTTTGTACTGAAGAAAAATTACAGATTGAAGCAGGCAGCTCGCACGATTACAAGGAAGGCATCCATGCATTTATGGAGAAAAGAACACCTGTGTTCAAAGGAAACTAAAGTCTGCTTCTCTATTCGAACTCTCATTAACCCCAAAAATCGCAATAAAATTGAATTGGAATAAATGTTCAGAACAGCTTCCCGGCAATGAACAACGAGTACTTGGATTTATTCCTGGAAATAAAGTTTTTCTTCCGGGAAATTCAGGTGAATATCAGTTGAGAGAAGTTGTGATACTTCATTTTCAAAAAGACTTCTATCCGGAAGGTTCTGAAAAAAAAATAAAACACGGCCCTCACTTCTGGCAAGGAGAAGGTAATAGTAATCACTTCTTTGCTGATGTATCCCATTGGATGCCCATTCCAACTAACTAGAAAAAAAATTATTTCACACCTAAATATCTAGCTAATGAACGTCTCAGAAAATTACATCAAAAATACCCGCGCTATTTTTCTCAATTACAAAACACTTGGTGAAAAAGCAATAAAACAAGTTGAGGAGAAAAGACTCTTTTGGGCTTTCAACAACGACAGCAACAGTTTAGCAATTATTGTTCAGCATATGAGCGGAAATATGCTTTCGAGATTCACAGCATTTTTTGATGAGGACGGAGAAAAGTCATGGAGAAATCGCGATCTAGAATTTGAACCTATGCTCACAACCAAAAAGGAAGTTTTAGATCAATGGGAAAAAGGGTGGAATTGTTTTCTCGATGTGATCAACAGTTTAAAAGAAGAAGATTTGGAAAAAACTGTCCTTATTAGAAATGAATCTCACTCCGTTATGGAGGCAATTAACAGGCAATTGGCTCATTACAGTTATCACATTGGACAAATTGTATTTCTAAGTAAAATGGTAGCTGCGGTCGAATGGAAAAGTTTGAGTATTCCGAAAAACAAGTCACAAGACTTTAACGACAGAATGTTTGGCGCTAAATAGCAATTCCCAAATTATAACTGATCAATGAACCACAATAACCCTGTTATGAGAATAGGTATTATCAATTTTCAAAATTATATGATACAATCCGGCTGGCCAGGCTGTTGTATTAATATTTGTTATCTGTTCGTTAGATTTTAGCTTATGAATTATCTGCCCTGACTGATCATATACTGATACATCCATAGATTTTCCTTTATTGGAATTCTGCGTAAACAAGGTAAGAATATCATTAACGGGATTCGGGTAAAGTAGAAGCTCTGAATTAAGATATGCACTCTCTTCAACACCCACGGGAAACCCTTTATAGAAGCCCAATCCTCCACCGATATTTCCAACAAACATATCATTGAGACCATCACTGTTTATGTCACTCAAAAACACTCCGGTTCTTTGTCCTTCATCAATATTTTGAAATGCATTGGTGACCAAATTGAACGTCCCAAAAATGTTCGCTTCAATATCGTTGAAGTAATTGATTTGACCGGTTTCTGTTCCTAGAAGCAGTTCCCACTGACCAAGAATATTTTTATAAAAGTGTGGAACACTTCGGCCCTGTATACCAAGAATACTCGTAGCAATTGCATCACCTATTGAATCTTCAGCGAATTGAAAACTATAATTAGATAATGTACCGATGTTTTTATAATAATTCACATGACCGTTTAGTTCTCCGGAGATAAGATCTAGCAAACCGTCATCTCCCAAATCAATTATTTGTGGCGTTGAAAGTTGACCAACATCTATAACCTCATTTAGGTCGTTTAGAATAAACGCACCTGACAAAGCAAAAACATTTGGTCCTGATTGCTCCGAAATATTTTCTATTAGATAAAAACGTCCTTCTTGTTCACCCAACATAAGATCTTCGTCGCCATCGCCATCAAGGTCTCCAAAGATTGGATAGGCTGCTCTAAGTTCGAAAGAAGGAATGTTCATCCAATTATCATCAATAAGCTCAAATGCAGGATTATTAGCATTTCCCACGTTGCGGTAGTAATGAATAACAGAAGTGTATTGCGAAGTTGAAGAAAAATAAAACCTATTCGCTGTAAGTAAATCTTTGAGACCATCGCGATCTACGTCAAAAACTACAGGATAACAATTTGTTCCCATATCAACCATTTGGTCCTGCAAAAAATTATCTTGGATAAATTCAAACTCAGGAAGGTCATTCGACCCTAAATTGAGATATAACCAAATACTCACTTTATCCTCAGCTCCTGAAAATGCGTTTGAAGTCACCATCAAATCTTTGACACCATCATTGTTTACATCCTCAAAAAATGCTGCAGGAAATACCAATAAGTCGATGGGCAAAGTTGCTGCAAAATCAGCAGGAAAATCAAAATGTAGAACTGTGACACTATCCAAAGAAGCAGGATTATTATCGACTTCTAAAGCGATCATATTTGTTTCAGTAACATCACCAACAATCAAATCTTTCGTTCCATCTTGATTGAGATCCATTGTAAGAATAGTACCTCCAGCATGCATTCTCTCATCAGCAGACCGAGGATTCGAAACGTCATAATCACACTCAAAATCTTCACCAATAAAAATTTCAAAACTTTCTGGACTTTCGCCAAACTGTCCATAACATCGTCCTTCACAAATAAAATCAGGAACGCTGCAATCTCCATTCTCAGCAGCATGATTGATATAGAGATACATGGAAGTACTTTCATCGTTCCAACTCCAAATATCAAGATCACCATCGCCATCATAATCATCAAAAGCAGGAATGTCAGCCGCTATGGAGTATACCGCTCCAATAATTGGATTTGTATTTGGATATTGATACGTTGCACTGACGGATCCGGTGCTTGTTGGGCTGAACGAAAGCGATGTGGTGGATGTATTCCAAAATATTCTGAAACTACTTCCTGTATTGGTGCAGATATCTTTTTTACCATCACAATTTAAATCGCGCATCAAAACCCAATTATTCATATTCTGAGGAAAAAGATGATCATACTCCATGGTGTATTTGTAATCAATTACTTCCGGAATTCCACTAACATTAAGAAATATACTGATACGCGAACCAATTCTATCGAAAAGAAAGAGGTCATCAAGACCATCGAGATTGGCATCAAAAGCACTGATTTGAACAGAGTTTAAACCTCCAGCCCATGGATTCTTAAGTTGCTGCTCACCCACTGTAACAGGCACATCATACTGTCTAGAAAAAGTCTGAGCATCCAATTGGTTTGATAAAATTGGAAAACTCAAGATTAGTAAAAGTACCTTTAAAATGTAATTTCTCATCGCACTGAAATCGGTTCACTGTATTCACACGAAAGTACAATGCAACGCGTCAAGTCCCTCAAGTTTTCATTTTGAGAATAATCACTTCCCAATTGATTTTAAATGTCTCTTTTCAAGAATATCAGAAACATCGCTTGTGGAATATCCACGCGCTTTGAGCAGAATAGTATAATGAAATAAGAGATCTGCTGCTTCATTCAGAAATAAATCGTCGTCGTGTTTCATGGCTTCTATCACCAATTCAATGGCTTCCTCACCTACTTTCTGAGCTACTTTGTGTATACCTGACGACACTAATTTTGATGTATATGAATCAGCAGATGTAGTTTTTAACCGCGAAGAAATTATTCTTTCCAATTCCTTTGGATAGAAATCTCTTTTATTGTTTTCATTAAAACAAGTATCATTACCGCTGTGACAAACAGGACCCACAGGATTTGCCAAGATCAACAGCGTATCACGGTCGCAATCCATAACAATACTCTTGACATTGAGATAGTTCCCTGAAGTCTCTCCCTTTGTCCAAAGGCGCTGTTTTGATCTAGAATAAAAAGAAACTTTTCCTGACTGCCTTGTTTGCTCGATAGCATCCGCATTCATAAATCCGAGCATTAAAACTTTGGAAGTAATTGCATCTTGAATTATTGCAGGAACTAACCCATCACTATATTTAGAAAAATCTACATTCATATTCGAACTTTAATTTGGGTATCAACAAGATAATTTTTTAAATCCGGAATTCCGATTTCATTGAAGTGAAAAACACTAGCGGCGAGCGCAGCATCTGCATCAGTATTCATAAATACATCTGCAAAGTGTTGCATGGTCCCTGCACCACCACTAGCAATTACCGGAATATTAATTCTATGGGCAATTGCAGATGTGATCTCAAGAGCGTATCCATCCTTTGCCCCATCATTATTCATAGAAGTGAGTAGTATTTCACCGGCACCAAGCCGCTCCGCTTCTGTGGCCCAATCCAACGCTTTTGTTGAGGTCTTATCTCTTCCTCCACGGAGAAAAACGTACCACTCTCCGTCGATACATTTGGTATCAATTGCCAGCACGATACACTGACTTCCAAAACGCAGTGCTAGTTCTGAGATTAGATTAGGGTTGCGAAATGCCGCACTATTTAGAGATACCTTATCAGCTCCTGCGTCCAGCAGCATTTCTACATCATTCGCGCTGTTTATGCCACCACCAACCGTAAAAGGAATATCAACAACATGAGCAATAGCAGTGACCAATTCACACGTTGTTTTTCGATTTTCTAGGGTTGCGCTAATATCCAAAAACACAAGTTCATCAGCTCCTTGTTCGCAATAATATTTCGCAAGTAGAACAGGATCCCCAGCATCACGAAGATTGACAAAGTTCACACCTTTAACCGTTCGGCCATTATGAATATCGAGGCATGGAATTATTCTTTTAGCCGGCATAACCAGTCATTTTTAAAATGTCATTAGGAGCTATCAGTCCTTCGTATAATGCTTTACCCACTATAACCCCTTTGCAACCGATCTCATTCAACTGCAAAATATCTTGAGCCGAACTAACGCCACCACTTGCTATAAGATTTAGATCAGGAAATGCAAGAATCAACTCTTTGTACAAGTCGAAAGAAGGTCCATTCATCATTCCATCTTTTGTAATGTCTGTGCAGAAATAATGCTTAAGTCCAAGCGAAGAATAACGTTTTAATAAATCGAAAACCGTATTATCAGAATCATCCATCCACCCATTAATTGCTACTTTGGTGCCGCGAACATCCGTTCCTAACAACAACTGTTCACCACTATATTTTTGAAGCCAAAATTCAAAACGCTCAGGTTGACTTACAGCAACACTTCCGACAACAGCCATTTGAATGCCTGTTTCAAACACCCTACTAATATCTTCATCTGATTTTATTCCTCCACCAAAATCAATAACAAAATCAGTATTGGACGACAAAGACTCGAGTGTTTTCCAATTGACAATCTTTCCACTTCTTGCACCATCAAGATCCACAACATGAAGTCGAGTGCATCCAAGATCTTGAAAGCCAAGAGCCACTTCAAGCGGATTTGTGTTATAGACCTTAATCCTTTCAAAATCACCCTGCGACAATCGCACACATTTGCCATCAACAATATCTATTGCAGGAATAAAAAATGAACGATCAATTTTAGTAGTTGAGAGAGACTGGTTCATTCGTTATAGTTGAATATTTAAAAAGTTTTCAATAATTTTTTTACCTGTCCTACCTGACTTTTCCGGATGAAACTGAACTGCAAAAAAGTTATCTTTTCGCATAGCGGCAGCGAATAGAATTCCATGCCTAGAGTGTGCTATAGAATACTCATTGGGTAGTACAGCATAACTATGAATAAAATATGCAAAGTCATCTTCAGCAATTCCGTAGAAGAGATTTGTCTTTAAATCGTAAATCTCATTCCATCCGACATGAGGGATTTTACATCTTGCTGGACCATCGGCAATTGCTAAAGCATTCATCGAAACAACATCACAATTCATGATGCCCAAACAATCAGTATTGCCCTCTTTAGATCTTGTGCACATCAATTGCATTCCTAAGCAAATGCCCAAAACGGGCTGCTTTAATTCCGGAATAACCGTGTTCAAACCAACAGCTTTTAAATGTTCCATAGCAGATTCAGCATGACCCACTCCTGGAAAAATCACTCTGTCTGCAGTCCGCAACTCATCGTGATTGTCTGTAACTATTGCTTCTACACCCAATCTCTCAAGTGCAAACGAAACAGATCGGATATTGCCTGCGTTGTATCGAATGATTGCTACTTTCATTAGATCAATCCCTTTGTGGTAGGTAAAACCATTTTGGTAACATCCCTCTTTAATGCCATTTTAAATGATTTGGCTAACGCTTTAAAAATGGATTCCGCTTTGTGATGTTCGTTCTCACCTGAAGCTTGAATATTTAGGTTGCATTTTGCTGCGTCAGAAAAGGATTTAAAAAAATGGAAAAACATTTCTACAGGAAAATCACCGATCTTCTCTCTTGAAAATTTTACATCCCATGCTAGCCAACTTCTTCCTCCAAAATCCACCGCAACTTGCGCCAGGCAATCATCCATGGGAAGGCAAAATCCATAACGCTCCATGCCTGCTTTGTCGGTTAATGCCAATGAAAAAGCTTCTCCTAAGGCTATTGCAACGTCCTCTATGGTGTGATGTTCATCGATATGCAAATCTCCCTTGGCGTTTAACTTCAAGTCAATGCCACTATGTCTTGCAAGTTGATCAAGCATGTGATCAAAAAATGAAAGTCCTGTTTTTATTTCAGCCTTGCCTGTTCCATCCAAATCAATTTCAATTTCAATCGCAGTTTCATTGGTTACCCTTTTATGAGTGACCCTTCTGCTGCTTAGTCTCAAAAATGAGTACACATCCTTCCATGTATTTACTTTTGTTGTAGTTGCGTCCGAATCAAGATCAGAAGTGAAGGATGATTCAAAAAGTATCGCTTTAGCTCCTAAATTTTTTGCAAGCAATAAATCTGTTTTTCGATCGCCTATTACGAACGAATTTTTTAAATCATAATCACCCACCAAATACTGATTCAGCATTCCGATTCCCGGTTTTCTTGTAGGCGCATTCTCATCCTCGAATGTTCGATCAATGTGAATTGCAGAAAACGTAATTCCTTCATTGGCCAATGCATTCACCATAAAATTCTGAACCGGCCAAAATGTATTTTCTGGAAAGGAGCCAGTCCCGAGGCCATCTTGGTTAGTAACCATGACCAATTCATAGTCGAGGTGATCCACAATTTTTTTCAACCAGTTAAATACTCCGGGTAAAAACTCGAGCTTCTCAAATGAGTCGACTTGAAAATCATTTTTAGGCTCAACCACTAGGGTCCCATCTCTATCTATAAATAATAGCTTCTTCATTGTTGTATGGTATGAAATTCACGGGAGTAAAAAAATTTTAGACTTTCGAGAACAAGACGATTTTCTTCAGGCGTTCCAATGGTTATTCTGAGACAGTCATCACAAAGCGCTATACGACTTCTATTGCGAACAATTATCTTCACTGACAAAAGATACTCAAACAATTTGTTTGGCTCTTCCACTTTGACCAAGATAAAGTTTGCTTCGCTTGGAAATATTTTTTTGACGCCCTCAGTATTCGTCAATTCGGAAATCAGCAATTTTCTTTCAGCAACAGTTATTTTTATTTGATCATTTATCAAAGGCAGTTTAGTCATTGCTTCCAATGCTAGCTTTTGAGCTATCCCACTTATGTTATATGGTGCCTTCACTTTGTTCATCAGATCAATAATCGCAGCCGATGCAAATGCCACTCCTATGCGCAACGATGCCAATCCCCACGCCTTTGACATGGTTTGTAAAATGATCAAATTGGGACAATCTGTTAGTAGGTAAATGAGACTGGGTGTGGAAGAATAATTGATATATGCTTCATCAACTACAACAATTCCATTATAACAATCAAGAATATTTTTTATATCGTTCACTGCAATTGTATTGCCAGTCGGATTATTCGGTGAACAGAGAAAAATGATTTTCACCGAAGGATTGATAGCCTTTAAAATACCTTCGACATCCAAACCAAACGTTTCCGGAAGCAATGGAACTCTTGAGATTGCAACGTCATTGATAGCTGCTGCAACTTCGTACATGCCATAAGTTGGCGGACAAATAATAATATTTTCAGAACCGGGCTGACAAAATATTCTGATCAAAACATCGATGGCTTCATCACTTCCGTTGCCAAGAAAAATATACTTTTCAGAAACGCCTTTAATTTTCGATATCGCACTCTTCAATGCATATTGATGCGGATCGGGATATCTATTGTGTTCACCTTCGATGGGAGAGCCGAATGCATTTTCGTTTGCATCAAGAAAAACGCCAATTTTACCGGTGTATTCATCTCTCGCAGTAGAATATTTTACAAGATTTTTAATATTCGTTCTGACCAGATTTTCAAGATCAATTGTCATTTTTTATTTTATTTAGTCGGAGAGTAACCGCATTTTTGTGAGCCCAAAGTCCTTCGGCTTCTGCCATCGTTTCGATCACAAATCCGAGATTAAGAATACCATCTGCACTGATTCTTTGGAATGTAATTTTCTTTACAAAACTATCGAGTGAAACCCCGCTATAGGCTTTTGCGAAGCCATTAGTAGGAAGAGTATGATTGGTTCCCGAGGCATAATCTCCAGCGCTTTCGCAAGAGTAATTTCCTAGGAATACTGATCCAGCATTGATCACTTTGGTCGACCAATAATCAGAGTCTTCACAAGCGATAATTAAGTGTTCGGGAGCATATTCATTTAACAAATCAATACAATCATCATTTGAGTTCATACAGAATGCTACGCTATTTTCAAGAGCAGATTTAGCTAAATCGGCACGTGGAAGAATCTCGACTTGATGAGCCACTTCAGCAAGAATTTTTTTGATTAATTTTTCATTCGTCGAAACTAAAACTACTTGTGAGTCTGATCCGTGTTCGGCTTGTGACAAAAGATCTGCAGCTACAAATGATGGATTGCAAGTTTCGTCAGCCCAAATGGCAAGTTCCGAGGGACCTGCAGGCATATCGATTGCCAAACCTTCTCTGTTTACCATTTTTTTCGCACTGGTCACATATTGATTGCCTGGACCAAAAAGTTTATACACTTTCGGAATACTCTCAGTGCCATAAGCCATTGCAGCAATTGCCTGTGCTCCGCCAACTTTAAATACTTTTTTAATCCCGAGTATGCGAGCAACATACAGGATCACGTGATTCACCTCTCCCTTCGCATCTGGCGGAGTGCATATAACGATCTCTTTGCATCCAGCAATCGTTGCAGGTATTCCTAACATCAATATGGTAGAGAATAAAGGAGCGCTGCCCCCCGGAATGTACAATCCAACTTTTTCGATTCCAACAGCGCGACTCCAACATCTCACTCCCGGAGTGGTTTCTATGATTCTTGTTTCTTCTCGCTGAGCTTGGTGAAAACGCTCAATATTAGTGCGAGCTTGGTGAATCGCGATTTTGAGAGGAAGTTCTATTTTATCCTCTGCCTGTTGAAACTCAGCTAACGACACCTGTAAACTCTCAACCTTAACCCCGTCAAACTGTTCGGCAAATCTGCGTAAGGCAGAATCTCCTTCCAGTTTAACGGCATTCATAATGGCTGTAACTTCAGTTTCAAGCGACAATTGCTCGATTTCTGGTCGTTTAAGAAGATTAATCCATTCGCTGCGAAGCGGCTTTGAAATGATCTTCATATTGCTGTTTTTTTTCATATTCAATTTTATAAAATCATTTTCTCTATCGGTACTACTAAAATTCCTTGGGCTCCAACTTGTTTAAGGCTTTCAATTACATCCCAAAATTTATCCTCTTCAACTACTGAATGAATCGAACTCCAATTTGGGTCGGCCAATGGTAGGATGGTAGGACTCTTCATGCCGGGCAATAAGTTGCAGATAGCTTCTAAAATTGTATTTGGCGCATTTAAAAGAATGTATTTAGTGTTTTTTGCCTTTCGCACTGCAGCCAATCTGAAAAGCACTTTATCCAACAAAGCTCTCTGCACATTATCGAGATTCCGATTTGCAACTAACACAGCCTCAGATTTAAGTATCACTTCTACTTCCTTGAGGCCGTTAGTCAATAAGGTACTTCCAGAACTTACAAGGTCACAAATTGCATCTGCTAAACCTATCCCAGGGGCAATTTCAACAGATCCACTTATTTCATGGATTTCTGCTTCTACTCCATTGCTGTCTAGAAAGTTTTTGAGCAATCGCGGATATGAAGTTGCTATTCTTTTATTCTGAAGGTCAGCTATGCCTGAATAATAGGATTCTCTTAGAATTGCAATTGACAGTTTGCATTTTCCAAATCCAAGACGTTGCACAATCTCAAGATCTTTTCCCTTTTCTAAAAATACATTTTCTCCAACAACCCCCAAATCGGCTACTTTATCTTCAACATATTGAGGAATGTCATCATCACGAAGAAGAAACAACTCCATTGGAAAATTGATCGCAGTTGTTTTTAACTTACCCATTCCATTGTCGAAGTAGATTCCTGATTCCTTAAAGAGATTCAAGGAATTCTCATTTAATCTGCCTGATTTTTGTATTGCAATTTTAAGATTTGAACTCATTTTGATTTTATTTAAAATAAAAAAGGCTTACCTAGTGGTAAGCCTCTGATTATCGTGTGCTATTCTTTTACTCTACTATTACACAATACAGCGTCGACCTACTTGAGTGGGTTTAAGATGATGATGTATGTGATGGATTTGAATCATTAATGGATGCAAATGTAATCAATCTGATTAAAAAACAAAAGGAACAATAAAATTGATAGTTCAGAGATTAATATCTTGCACGCCGGTAACAAGCATTAGAGATTTAAAAATTTAAAGATTTAAAGATTTAAGGCCCGATGGCTATGGGGTTAAGGACTACCGGAATCAATACAAACAACCTATGCACAACTGGATTCAAATAACTTTAATTGTTTTGATATCGACTGCCGTAATGATAACTACAGTCTACTTTTTCAAACAATGGCTCAATCACAAAGAACGTGCTTGGGCATTTGTAATGAAACAAGACAATAACAAGGCTTTGGCACCATTAAAAATTACGGCGTACGAACGACTTGTAGTAATGCTCGAACGCATTTCACCTCAAAGTTTAATAATGAGACAGAACTCTGGAGTAAAAAATGCAACCATGCTCCAACTTGAACTGATACGCGCAATTCGAGAAGAATTTGAACATAATATTTCTTTGCAAATGTATGTGAGCAGCGAATGTTGGGAGCAGATTAAAAGGGCCAAAGATGACGCAACCGAACTAATCAAAGCAGCCTACACCCGAGTGCGCCCTGAAAGTTCAGGTATGGAATTGAGTAGAGAAATATTACACCTCGAAGCCAACGTGGGTGTCGGAGCTATACAAGATGCACTTATTGCCATTCGTATAGAAATGGGCCGCTATTTCTGATTGGTATGAGCTATCGAGCTATTTGCTTTGCGAGCGCGGTATCAGGAAAATCAATACAACCGAAAAGTCCTATTATTATTCCTTGTTTGGTTATCATTTGATCTGTTGTGAGCGCAATTCCATTCACCTGAAGTAACTCTGAATCAAAAACCAAAATGTCTCCGCCAATAGTTTTGAGTTCACCGACACCTTCTAATTTCCCGATTGTCAAAGGTTGATTTATGATGTGCTTTTCGACAAGTTTATCGAGAAGACCGATGTTTTCAGGCTTTTTAAGCAAGCTTACAACGTCCATTCCATATGCTAGCAGAGCCTTATTGTTTGGGCATAACAATGTGTATTTCGAAGAATTGATTTCCTTGGCTTTGCTGCTAATTCTGCACAATACACCCCACATATTGTAATCATCTGAGCCCAGAATATACTTTAGTGCGCTTTCGTCATTGAACTTTGCTCCACTTCTACCAATATGACCGGCATTTTTATTAGCATCTGATTCAACTTTCTCTATTGGCAACTCTTGTTTATTCGTGTTTTGCTCTGCACAAGCAAGAAAACAGTTCATAACACCAAAAAGAAATACTCGCTTGACAATCCTCTTCATACAAAAAAATTTAGTTCGCTACGGTTTACACCATTAACCTATTCAATATAACCCGATATCTTTAATTTCAATAAAACAGGTGCCTAATAAAATACTTCTAGTTGAAACATTCCACTATTATTGACCACGAATTTCAAAAATAATTTCCAACATTTGATTATTGCATTCGTGGCAATTATACGAGCATATCTCGGTAAAACATTTGGCTGTTGTTGACCACGAATTACACGAATTTCAAAAATAATTTTCCGCATTTATTTATTGCTTTTATTTATTGCATTCGTGGCAACTATAAAAGCATGTCTCGGTAAAATATTTGGCTGTTGTTGACCACGAATTACACGAATTACACGAATTTTACTAATAATTTCCCGCA
>Ga0105048_10004883_pt1 | contig 21780 bp, 18 predicted proteins | sample MAT05_FD_78382 | JGI IMG/M metagenome (GOLD analysis project Ga0105048, IMG submission 78382) | Freshwater microbial communities from Lake Fryxell liftoff mats and glacier meltwater in Antarctica - MAT-05 | ecosystem: Environmental > Aquatic > Freshwater > Ice > Liftoff microbial mat | place...
CAGGTCCGGGAGGAAGCAACGGTAGTTGGCCTCTCATGCGCGGTCCCGACCTTCCTATTCGTTCCGTAGCGCCGGACAGCCGGCGCTCGGAGCCTCAGTATCGCCTTCGGCTGCCTTGGCCAAAGGCCCCGAGGTGCTCTTGGCGTATCTAGTCCTGGCTCGGAAGTGGCGGCCGCGCGGCTTTGACGCCATCACGGGTCAGGAGCACGTCACGCGCACCCTGAAGAACGCGATCCTGCAGAACCGCGTGCATCACGCGTTCTTGTTCTGCGGGGCCCGCGGGGTCGGCAAGACTTCCGCGGCACGCGTGCTCGCGCGGGCATTGAACTGCCAGAAGAGCGACGGCCCGACGATCGATCCGTGCGGCGAGTGCTCGGCCTGCATTGAGATCTCGGCCGGCACCGCCGTTGACGTGTTCGAGATCGACGGTGCTTCGAACCGCGGCATCGGGGAGATCCGCGAGCTACGCGACGGCATCGCGTACGCGCCGCAGCGTGATCGCTACAAGATCTACATCATCGACGAAGTGCACATGCTCACGACCGAGGCCTTCAACGCACTGTTGAAGACCCTCGAAGAGCCGCCCGCACACGTAAAGTTCATCTTCGCAACGACTGAGCCGCACAAGATCCCGGTCACCATCCTGTCGCGTTGCCAGCGCTTCGACTTCAAGCGGATCCCGCTCGGCATCATGTCTCAGCGCCTGTCGGAGATCCTCCTCGCCGAAGGGGTCACGATGGATCCGGCCGCGTTGCGGTTGGTCGCGCGAGAGAGCGAAGGCTCGATGCGCGACGCGCTGTCGTTGCTCGATCGGGTGATCAGCTTCTCGGGCACGAACGCCACCTATGAAACGGTCGCGAGCGTGCTGGGGGTGGCCGATCGGGCATGGCTGCAGCGCTTGATCGGGGCGGCCCTCGACAAGAACATCCCGGCCGCCTTGAAGGTCGTGCAGGAGGCGTTCGACTATGGCCTCGATCTAAAGAAGTTCGCGAGCGATCTCGTGCAGCATCTGCGCGACGCGGCGGTATTGCAGGTTGCGGGCAGCGATGCGCCGGCGGACTTGACGGATCTCTCGGCCGAAGAGAAGGAGTCACTGCTCGACCTCGGAAAGCGTATCCAGACCGAGGACTTGCAGCGCATGTTGCGCCTCTGGACCGAGACCGCTGAGCGCCTCGTGCAAGCGAGCTTCCCGCGGCTCGAGGTCGAGATGGCGGTCATCCGGATGTGCCGCCTCAAGCCCCTGCAAGCGCTCGACGTGCTGGTGCAGCGCCTCGAAGCCCTCGAACGGCGGCTCGAATCCGGCACACCGTTGCCACCGCTCAGGGAATCCGAAAGCCCAAAAGCTGAGCCCCAGGCGGAGCGCCTGGGGGTCCGTGAGATCGTTGTCACGCCCGCACCCACACCCACGCCCACGCCGACGCCCACGCCCACGCCCGCACCCGCACCCGCACCCGCGCCCACGCCCGCACCCGCGCCCACGCCCGAACCCGCGCCCACGCCCGAACCCGCGCCCGCGCCCGAACCCACGCCCGACCCCAAGCCCAAGCGCAGCCGGGCGAAAACCAAAGCCGACCCCGACCCAGCACCCGCCGCACTCGCACCCGCGCCTGTCATCGCGCTAGACCCTGGCCTCCCCCCTGCCCCACCGCTCGACAGCGAGACGTGGGAGCTCATCGTCGATCAGATCCGACCCGGTGACCCCCAGCTCGCGGGCCTGCTCGCACACGCCAAGGTCGCGTCGCACGTCGATGGTGTGCTCACGCTCGAGGTCGCAGGTGAGGTCAGTGAGAAGCGGCTCCAGGCGAAGTTGCGCGACGCAGTGGCGCTCGTTTCCGCGCAGCGTCCAGATGTCAGTGACGTGACCATCGGCAAGGTCCAGGACACGATCGACACGCCGCACCAGCGCAAATACCAGCGCGAGCAGAAGGTTCGCGAAGGCAAGCGCAAGGACGTCGAGCGCCACCCGCTGGTGGTCGAGCTTCTCGAGCGCTTCGGCGGTACACTCGGGGTGATCGAAGTCGACGACGACAAGCCCACCTGACCGACCCCACGGTCTTCGACGACAAGGAGCGAACATGGACCTCCAGGCATTGATGCAACAAGCCCAGGCGATGCAGCAGCAGGCGCTCGAAGCGCAGGAGCGCGCGGCGCGCCGTGAGGTGACGGGCGAGGCGGGCGGCGGGCTCGTCAAAATGACCATGACCGGCGGCATGGTGGTGACCCGCGTCGTGCTCGACCCGGTGACCGTGACCGACCTCGAGATGCTCCAGGATCTCATCACCGCGGCGACCAACGACGCGCTGAAGAAGGCCAAGGAGATGGCGACGGCCGAGCTCGGCCCGCTCGGTCAGATGATGAAGCAGACCGGCCTCGGCGGGCTCTGAGCAGCATGCTGCCGCCGGCCCTCGACAAGGTCGCGACCCTGCTCTCTCGGCTGCCGGGGGTCGGCAAACGGTCGGCCCTGCGCTGGGCCTTCCACATCCTGGCCGAGCCACCGACCTACGCGCGTGAGCTCCAGCAGGCCCTGGGTGAGCTCCTCCTGCATGTGCATTTCTGCAAGGAATGCCACCACCTGGCCGAAGACGAGCGGTGTGGGATCTGCCGCGACCCGGCGCGCGACGCGCACCTCATCTGCGTCGTCGAAGGCGTGCCTGACCTGCTCGCGCTCGAGCGCACCGGCAGCTATCGCGGTCGCTATCACGTGCTGCATGGCGCGCTCGCCCCGCTCAAGGGCATCGGCCCCGCCCAACTCAGGCTCGACAACCTCGAGGCGCGCATCACCAACCACGGCGTGACCGAGGTCATCATCGCGACGTCGGCCGACGTGGAAGGCGAAGCGACCGCGCTCTACCTCGCCAAGCGCCTCGCCCCGACGGGCATCAGCATCACCCGCATCGCGACTGGGATCCCGATGGGTGGCGAGCTCGAGTACCTCGACGACCACACCCTCAGCCGCGCCATCGCCGGCAGAATAAAATTCTGATTCCGAGTGGTTGTGACTGTCACCCCGGTTCCCGCCCGCGTCTGTTCCTTCCCTCGACCCGCCCCGGAGCGCATGGTGCGGCGCGTGACGACCAACGTTCCGAGCGTGCATCAGCACCAGATCGCCGACCTCGCGCCGCTCGCCGCAAGCGACGCCGCAGCGCCACTGCCCGAGCCGGCCGCGCAACCGCCCTGGCGCCTTATCGCGGCGTTGGCCGCAGTCTATCTCATCTGGAGCTCGACCTACCTCGGCATGAAGATCGCGATAGCGACCTTCCCGCCGTTTGTGCTCGGCACGATGCGCTTCCTCCTGGCGGGCTGCATCCTCCTGACGGTGCACCTCATCCGCGGCGGGGCACGGCCGACGCGCGCGCAGCTCTTCGCGGCGGCGCCGGTCGGGATCTTGTTGTTCGTCGTCGGCAACGGCTTCATCGCGCTCGCCCAGTACGAGGTCGCATCCGGCGTGGCGGCCATCGTCGCGTCAACGACACCACTCTGGGCGGCGCTGCTCGGGCCGCTCTTCGGTGAGCGGGCGCGCGCCGCGGAGTGGATTGGCGTGGCACTTGGCACGATCGGCGTGGCCCTCCTCGGGGCGCACGCGGACCTCGGCAATAACGGGCTCCTGACGTTGGGCCTCCTGCTCTCGCCGGTCGGCTGGGCGGTCGGCTCGATGCTCTCGCGCAAACGCCCCTCGGCACCGGGCCTCGCCGGACCGGCACTGCACATGCTCTGGGGCGGGCTCGGCATGCTGGTCCTGGCGCCGCTCATCGGCGAGCGGTGGCCGGACGCAATCCCCGCCAAGGCGTGGGGCGTGTTCGCGTACCTCGTCGTATTCGGGTCGCTCATCGGATTCACCGCGTTCACCTGGCTCCTCCAGCACACACGCCCGAGCCTGGCGCTGTCATACAGCTACGTGAACCCGGCCATCGCGGTGCTGCTCGGGGTGGTCATCGGCCACGAGCCCCTGCATGGGACGACCATCGCCGCTACCGCCATCCTCGTCGTCGCGGTGGCGGTGGTCGTGCGCTCAGCGATCAGCCGGCGACCGCGCGCGCCCCGTTGACGAGGCCACCAGCGACGGGCATATCCGCGCGATGCGAAGTGCTCGAACCTGCCTCGTGACTGTCGTGGCCTCCGCCCTGTTCGCCGCTTGCGCCTCGACGCCCGAGCCGGTCGAACAGGTGGTCACGCCGCGCCCTCCGGAGATTTCTGACGTGCCTCCAGCACCGACCCCACCTGTCGCGAAGAAGCTGCCCATCATCCGCACCCTGCATGGCGAGTCGTTCGTCGACGACTACTTCTGGTTGCGTGAGAAAGATTCGGCCCCGGTGCTCGAGCACCTGCGCGCCGAAGCGGCCTACGCCGAAGCGATGATGGCGCCGCTGGCACCGCTACGCGACGCGCTGTTCGGTGAGATCGTGTCGCACATCGCCGAGGACGACGAGTCGGTGCCGGTGAAGGACGGCGCCTGGCTCTACTGGCGTCGCACGGTCAAGGGTCAGGGCTACCCGGTACAGCTGCGTAAGCCCGTCAGGGGCGGCCCGGAACAGGTCGTGCTCGATATCAATAAGCTCGCCGAAGGCAAAGCGTTCCTCGGTATCGGCGACTTCGAGACGAGCGATGACGGCAAGCGACTCGTGTACGCGACTGATGAAACAGGCTTTCGCTCGTACGACCTGCGCGTGCGCGACATCGCCAGCGGCACCGATCTCGCCGAGGTGATCCCGAAGGTCATCACGACCACCTGGGCGGCCGACGGCAAGACCCTCGTGTACGTCATCGAGGACAGCGCCAAGCGCCCCTATCGCGCCTATCGCCACACGCTCGGGACCGACCCGAAGGGCGACGTGCTCATCTACGAGGAGGCCGACGGCCGCTTCGAGCTCTATTGCTGGCGCACCAAGAGCAAAGACTTCATCGTGCTCGAGAGCGCGTCGCAGCTCGCGACCGAGGTGCGCCTCATCGATGCGAAGCGCCCCGCGGCCTCGCCGATCCTCGTCGCCGCGCGCGCCGACAAGCACGAGTACCACGTCGAGCAGGCCGGCTCGCAGCTGTTCATCCGCACCAACGACAAGGGCTCGAACTTCCGCCTCGTGACCGCGCCCCTGAAGACGCCGGGACGCGAGCACTGGAAGGAGCTGCGCGCGATGGACCCCAAGGTGATGCTCGAAGAGGTCACCGCGTTCGACCGGGTGCTCGCCCTCGAAGTGCGCGAAGGCGGACTGCCGCACCTCGAGCTGATGGATCACAAGGGCAAAAAGTCCACGCGCATCACGTTGCCCGACCCCGTTTACGAGGTCGCGCTAGAGCAGAACCCCGAGTACGACGCGAAACACATTCGGTATTCGTATCAGTCACTTGCGGTGCCACGCAGCGTGTATTCGTACGACCTCGCGAAGGGCACCAGCACGCTCCTCAAAGAGGACCCGGTGCCCGGCGGCTTCGACCGCAACAACTACCTCACCGAGCGCGTGTTTGCGGTCGCGAAGGACGGCACCCAGGTGCCGATCTCGATCGTGCGACGCAAAGACGTGGCAAAGGACGGCTCGGCCCCGCTGCACCTGTATGGCTACGGGTCATACGGGATCTCGATCCCGACCACGTTCTCGCCGGCGCGGCTGACGCTGCTGGACCGCGGCGTGGTCTACGCCATCGCGCACATCCGGGGCGGTGGCGAGCTCGGCAAGCCGTGGCACGAGGCGGGTCGGCTCGCGAACAAGATGGACACCTTCACCGACTTCATCGCCGCGGCTGAGACCCTCATCGCCCAAAGTTATACCAAGGCCGGGCACCTGACGATCGAAGGCGTCTCGGCTGGCGGCCTGCTGATGGGCGCGGTCCTGAACCTGCGGCCCGAGCTGTTCAAGGCGGCGATCGTCGCCGTGCCGTTCGTCGATGTCATCAACACGATGAACGACCCGACATTGCCGCTGACGATCACCGAGTACGAGGAGTGGGGCAACCCCGCCATCGCGGAACAGTACGCGTGGATGCGCCCCTACAGCCCGTACGACAACATCGCCGCCAAGGCGTACCCGACGTTGCTGGTCAAGACGAGCTACAACGACAGCCAGGTCATGTACTGGGAACCCGCCAAGTACGTCGCCCGCCTGCGCGCGCTCAAGACCGACACCAACCCAGTGATCTTCAAGATCCACCTGGACGCCGCGGGCCACGGCGGCAAGAGCGGCCGCTACGAAAGGTTCAAGGAGGTCGCGTACGACCAGGCCTTTATCCTCGCCCAGCACGGCCTCGGCGTCGCACGTTGAGTCAGGACGAAGACTCGTCGATCTTGATGATGACGAAGGTGTCGCCTTCCTTGGCCCAGTCGTAGGTCACCTGGTAGCCGCCACCGTTGCACTGGCACTGGAAGGCACCAGTCTTCGCGTCCGGCGCGTTGCAGGACGGGCGCGTGTTGACGAAGCCGCAGGTCGGCGGGTTCACGAACTTGCCGCCCGCCACGTCCTTGCGTGAGAACGACTTCTTGGTCTTGCCCTCGGGCGTGACGAGCGTGTAGGCGAGCTTCTTCTTGGCCGGAACCAGCTTCGAAAGCGCTGTCAGATCATCACCTTTGATGGTATTGATGTAGCGCAGGTTCCAGCTGTCGGGGACCATCGCGCAGGGGCTGCCGGGGCAGCAGTCCTCGCCGAAGTGGGTCGACTCGGTCTTGGTCTCGCCGTTCTCGACCATCAGTTCGATGGTGCTCGGACCGATGCGGCAGCTGCCCTCCATCTCGATCTTGCGCTCGAGCACGATGCTCACGGCGTTGCTGACCTCGCTGACTTCGATGACGCGCTGGTACATCTTGCTCAGGTCCTGTTCGAGGAAGTCGCTGAGGGCGCGGCGATAGGCCTCGGGTACGTTCTCGTCCCCGGGAAGACGCAGGAGCGGCTTCTCCGGGATGACCACGACCGGCTCGGGCTCGGGCGTCGGCACCGGCTTGGGCGTCGAGCCGCAGGCGCCGATGAGAAGTGCCAGGAAGGCAGTGACGATGGACAGGAAGGAGCTGCGAACGAGGTGCTTCATGGCATCACAGCTACCCTGCCTCGAAGCCGCGCGCAAGGCTGCGCCGCGCGCCCGTCACGACGAACAGCGACGCGCATTGACCAGGCCCGGCGAACTCGTCACGCTGCCACCCGATGAAGTACCGATTGCCTCACCTCCTCTCCGCCTCCCTGCTCCTCGGCCTGATCGCGTGCGACGAGACACAGTCGACGCCGCCAGACACGACCCGGCCCGACATCGTCGAGGACGTCAGCGAGCCACGGCCGGACAGCAACGAACCCGACGCGACCCTGCCCGACACGACCATCCCCGACAGCGAGCCGGCGGACACCCGTGTGCCCGACGCGACCGATGACTCGACGAGCGAGACCAGCGACACGACCGCAACCGGCGATGTGACCGCGCCGACAAGCTACACGCTCGAGCTCGGTGGCTGGACGCTTCAGCCCGGCACGGAGACCACGCGCTGCATCGTCGTGCGCCTCGGCAATGTCGGCAAGATCTGGGTGCCGCGCATCCATTCGACCTTGTCGAAGGGCTCGCACCACTTCGTGATCTATCGCTCGGGCGATAGCGTCGAGCGCACAACCCCGTTCAACTGCCAGCCCTTCTCGGAGACGCTCGGCGGCGCGACGGTGCCGCTGATGATCTCGCAGACGCGCGAAGAGTCACTGGAGCTTCCGCCCGACGTCGCGTTCGAGCTCGAGCCAAACCAGATGATTCGGCTCGAGGCGCACTATCTCAACTACTTCACCGAGCCGATCACGACCCAGGCGACGATCACCTTCGAGGTCATGCCGGCGGACCAGACCCCGCTCGTCGCCGACTTCCTCTTCTACGGCACGGTCGCCATCTTCATCCCATCCGGCAAGTCGCTCACGACCCCTTGGAACTACTACTCCGTGCCGTCCGGGCTCCAGGTCTTCGCGATGACGGGCCACACCCACCAGCTCGGCACCAACGTCGAGGTCGACTTCGCGACCTCCGCTGACGCGGGCACCTCGGTCTACCCGCCGGAAGGTAAATCCTTCCGTTGGTCCGAGGCCCCGGTCGCCTACTTCGATCCGCCGATCGCGTTTACGGCGGACCAGGGCTTCCGCTTCCGCTGCAGCTGGACCAACACGACCGACCAGGCCGTCGGCTTTGGCGAGAGTGCCACCGAAGAGATGTGCTTCTTCTGGGCCTACTACTATCCATCTCGCGGATTTCTATCGCGATTTTGACGCGTCGTCACTTCACGACCAGCTCGACCCGAAGCGGTTGCGGCACCGTCGCAGTCGGAAAACGCATGCGCCTCAGCGTGGCGACGACGCAGGTCTGAACCGCCGGGCTGATGGAACCACTCTGCAGGCGCGCGCTCAGCACGCTCCCATCGACGCCGACGCTCAAGTCCCAGACGAGGGTCTGGGCCGTCAGGCTCGGCTCGTCAGCGAGGCACGATCGCAACGCAAGCGTGCGTCGCACCAGGGTCGCCTTGAGCAGGCCGGCCGCCGCGATGCGACCCGGCATCGTGAACAACGACAGGCTCAGGTTGACGACCGTCTTGCCCTTCGAGACGGTCCCGAGGTCGCCCTTGCCCTGGATGCTGCCGATGCCACCGGCACCGCTGCCACCGACACCGTCGCCGCTGAATCCGAGGCCGCCCGAGCCGTGCCCCAGTGCGAACTTGGAGACCACCCCCATACTGCCTCCCATCGCCTGCTGCAGCGCACCGCCGAGGCCGCCCTCGTCGGCTGGGTCGGCGACCATGGGAGCGTCACCCGCGATCGCATCGTCACTGCCGGGCTTGCGCCCCGCGACGCGCTCGGCGGCGACGGCGACGAAGCTCGTGTACTGGGTGACGAGCGCGTACTCGAGACCGAGCGCCGTCACCTCGGCCTTGGTGTTCGGCGCGCCCATCGCGCCCCCGAAGTCGGACAACCGCGCAATGCGTTCACGCGCCCACAGCAACGGCACAGCCGGATTCGACGCCGCAGCGAGGATTGGCGTGCGCGATTGCCACGCTCCTTGACCCGTCTCGCCCGTGACGACCAGCGCACCGCCCACCTTGCCGCGATAGCGCCCGCTGACGAGTAGAGGCCGTGCCGCATACACGGTCGGGATCGCTCGCGGCTCGACGTCGTAGGCCTCGAAGCCCTCGAACGAGAATGCGATATCGGTCAAGACCGGGGTGCGCGCGTCGGCGATGAAGCGCTCCGCGATGTCGCGGGCCGACTCTTCACCGATCGCGATGTAGGGCTCGGCGTGCCCGGCGTGTGCGATCGCTTCGAGCAGGTGTCGGTTCACGCCGCTGCCGACGCCGATCGCGAACACATTGGCGTCACCGGCATGCGCGCGAATGAGGTCGATCGCTTCGGCCTCCACCGTCACAAAGCCATCGGTCACGACCACGAACGTTCGCGCCAGCCCAGGCGTACTCGGCGACTGCAGCGCAACCTGGAGCGCCTGCAACATCTCGGTCCCGCCCTGTCCCCGCTGCCGCGCGAGGAACGTCTTGGCGCGCGCCTTGTTGGCGGCGGTCGCGGGCAGGCTTCGCGGCGCGAGCTGCTCGGCGCCACCCGAGAAGCAGAGCACGTTCAGCCGGTCCTCCGCGTCGAGGTCGGCCACCAATGCGCTCACAACCGTCGTCGCCAGCGCAAGCGGCCAGCCCTCCATCGAGCCCGACGTATCGACGATGAAGACGTACTCGCGGTTCGGCACCAGCTCGGGCACAACCCGCTCGGGTGGCTCGATGAGGGCCAGAAAGTGCCCCCCGTCACCGTGGGGATCCGGCTGCACGAGCACGCCGGTCTGCAACGCCTCACCGCCGAGCCCATAGTCGAGCACGAAGTCCGACGTCGCATCGACCTCGTCAGGGTGGTCCTGCGCAAGCTCGATATCAAGGCCGTCGGCGACCTGCTCGATCGCCAGCTCATGCGTTGCCGAGCGCGCCCACTGCACCGGCACGCCGCCGCGTAGCCTCACCGAGACAGGCCACGCATGCAGCGCCGGGGCGGGCTGGTCGTCCTCATTCGCTATCACCGACCACGGCACGTCGGGGTAGGTCTCGGCCGGCGACATGTAGCGAGGTCCGACGACCTTCGGCACGACCAGCGAGTAGACGCCATCGGTCGGGCGCAGGAGCTCGACGTAGGACAGCTCGACCTCGATGACGTCACCGGGCTGGATGTTCGCGAGCTTGGTCGTGAACATGTTGGGCCGCGATTGCTCGAGTAGCGTCGCCGTCTGACCGTTCTTCCGGGCCTCTTCGTAGATCGCGCGCGCCTCGTCCTTCACCTTGATCGTCGCCACGATGCGCCGCCCACCAACGCGCATCTCGAGTGCATGTACGGCGGCCCGCGTCGACAACGGGAAGACGTAGGTCGCGTCGATGGTCGTCGGCCCGGTGTTCTCCCAGAGCTGGGTCACCGTCACGTCGGCCACGACCCCGCTGAGGTCGGCATGCACCGCGACCTCGCGCAGCGGCAACGGGTCGAGGCGGGCATCGACGTTCGGCACCACGAAGTAGGGCGAGCCGGTGCGGCCGTCGCCAATGTCACTGACATCGTCGGCGCGGGCCACGCCCGCGAGAGCGACGACGAACGGAAGACACACGGAAGCCCACGCCGAGAGCGTCGTACGCATGATCGAATCCCCTTTGCACGACTGTGCAGTCGATGTGCGTGACACCCGCGCTGGAGAAAGGTTCCAGGCCGCTACGATGTGGCGATGCGAACACCCGGAGTCGTCGGCGCCGGCCGCGTGCGTCGCGCGAAATAGACGATCGCGAACAGGAACGCAGCCGTGCAGATGAGCGAGGTCGCGTAGCACATGCCGGTCAGGAACTCGACCCACGAGAGCTTGGCCGCGCCGAGATCCTTATAGAGCGTGAGCGACACCGAGCCGAGGTAGCCAATCGAGTCGGTCACGTAGATCATGAAGCCGGCCGTGCCGATCCAGCCCGTCGCCGCGATGAGCCGGTCGAACAACATGGCGCCGAACGGCACGTAAGCGAGGTAGAGGCCAAGGCCGATGAGGATCATCCACGCCTCGTGCGAGACCACGCCGGCTTCGTGTCCGAGCGTCACGAGGCCCACCAGGACGGCACCCACGGCCATGAGGCCCTGCATGACGAGGAGGGCCTGGCGGTTGTCTTTGATGCGCATGAGCGCGCCAAGTCCGATGAGCACGCCGAGGGCGACTGGCAGCTCGGACCAGGTCATGATCTCGGGCTTCGTGCCAAACCCGAGCTCGCGCCAGATGTCTGCACCGAAGTCGTCACGGATCGTGCGCAGCGCAGTCAGGAAAAAGTGCAGCGCCGTCAGCACCAGGAGCCCAGGCAAGAACGCCATGAAGAAGCGCTTGCGATCGGCCCCGTTCATCGGCTCGCGCCGCACGCGCAAGGCCTCGTCCTGGGCCGATGGCGGCGGCAGGCGCGACAGCATGAACACGAAGAACAAGAGCGGCGGGAAGAACATGAGGCCGACTACAAACGGCATCGCCTCCTCGCTGACGACGCCAGGACCGAACTTGCCGGGCGCCACCTCGACCGCGCCCCAGCCCATCACCCAAACAGCGACCGTCTTGACCGCGCCCGAGGCGACGATGAAGCTTGCCGACAGCCCCGCGCCGAGGGCCTCGGTGGTGCGGCGACCTTCGAGAAAGCCGAACACCAGACCCCAGATCATGCCGAGCGGGATGCCGTTGGCGAAGAGCCAGATGGCGCTCCACGGCGCGGGGGTCACGGCGAACAGTCCGAGGGCAGCTTCGGCGACGGCGATGAGGGCAATAATCGCCAGGCCGCGACGGGCCGGCGACATCTCGCTCACGATCTTGATGCCCGCGAACTTCGACACCGTGTAGCCCAGGATCTGGCTCACGACGAGGATGATCTTCCACTTCAGCTCGCCCAAGCCCGGCACGTCGTAGGTGCCGTCGAAGACGCCCGCGGTGAAGGGCTTCCGGAAGGCGTACATGCAGAAGTAGGTCGAGAACGCCGCGATGATCGCGTAGGTCGCGAACACACGAGGGCTCGACCGCGCGAGCCAGGCCGTGATTGGCGAGGGCTTGCCCGCGACGCTTTCGGTCAGTGACGACGCCTCCGACATGTCGGGTCAGCGACGCCGACGCGCGAGCGGCAGAACCAGGCCTGCGAGCGCCCAGAACTCGAGGCCAGCGCCATTGCAGCCGGTCTTCTTCGACTCGGGGCCATGGGTCGGGGTCGGCCCTTCGGCAGACTTCACCTCGCTCGCCTCGCCCTTGCACCACACTTCGGACCAGGCCGAAGCGCCCCAGCCCTTGCACATCTTGCGGAAGCCCTGCGTGCCAAGCGTCTTGTCGCAGGCGTCGCGCTCGCCATGCCAGGCACGGCACGACTCACACGTGAGCCCGGGCACGGCCTGCTTTTCGATCGTGCACGTCTCGACATAGTCGTCGGACGGCGGAATATCGGCGCGAGAAATGCCGCCAGCGACAAGCATCACAAGAAACAGCGCGTACTTCATTTGGAGCCTTGGTCACGATTGCGAGCACTGCGGCGCACGACCAACGCGATCCCCAAACCGAGCGGCGGCAGGGCCCACGGCAGACCACCTGCGAGGCAACCGCCATCGTCGGGATCGTCCTTGGGTGGCGGCGCGAGGTCGGCACGCGCGGTGCCGACGAGCGTGAGCGTTGCGTAGAGGGTGAGTGCGCTGGCGGCGAGGAGGCGACGAAGCGGAGCGACCATGGCGTGAATCTGCCCGAGGTTGGGCAACGCGTCTACTCACCGATGACGCCTGTCTGTCTCGGGATCAGAAGGACGCCGAGGCCGTCGAGTAGATGAAGTGTTCGGGGTCGCCATCGGCCTTGAACGCAGCGCCCGGGATGAAGACCGAATAGTTCAGGTCGAGCGTGAGATGCGGGTTCATCTTCACACCGAAGGTCGCGTCGACCTCCTGCCCAAAGCTGGTCGGTCCACCTTGGCCAGCCATCGTCTGGAAGATGTGGAATGCGAGCTGCGCGAAGCCATCGTCACCGAGCTTGAGACCCAGCAGCGCGCCCGCGTCCAGGAGCCCGCGCTTGGCTGTATCTGCCTCGATGTTCAGGAAGAAATCGGCCTCGCCGTAGAACTTGTGGTTGGTCGCGAAGAGCGTGTCGAAGACATGTTCATCAGCGTCGGTCGGGTCGGCGTCGCCCGACAGCGTCTCGACGAAGGCCTCGAGAAACGGAGCCAGATCGCTGTCGACGAGCGTGAAGCGCAGCCGGGTCGCGAACATCCACGCGAAGTAGCTCACGTCAGTCTCGCCGATGGTTGCGCTGCCGGTCTGGAGGTAGCCCTCAACGCTGAAGCGCAGGCCAAATGGCAGCTCGCTCTGGATGAGCAGGCCGTTCGTCGCGCGCACGCGATCGGTGGCCGAGTTGAGGTCGATGACGCCGATCAGCGCTGGCTGGAACCCGTCGCCGAACTGCCATCGCAACGCGTATGCGAAGACGTCGTCGGCTGCCAACGAAGCGGCCGGCAGCTCATTCAGTGTGCGCGCGTAGAAGACGTCGATCGACAGCTGTTGGTCGAACGCGCGTGCCATCAGCCGCACGGCGTCGAAGCTGCGTGCCTGCTCGACAAAGGCGACCGGGCCGACGAGGCGCTGGTTGAGGAGCCCTATCTCCTGGCGGCCCACGCGCAGGCGTAGGTCGGGGTCGGCCGCGAGCTCGACGTAGCCCTGGTGCAGGTCGAAGCCGTTGGCCGAGAAGTCGCCGAGGGTATCGCTCTCTTCGCCCCAGATGCGCACGTCCTGGACCTGCACGAGCGCCTGCACGTCATCGCCGTAGGCGAAGCGCAACCCCATGCGAGCCCGCTGCCGCACGAAGTTGTCGACGTTGCCGGGCGCGAAGTCCTGTCCCTCGGTGTGTCGGAAGCGGACCATGTACTCACCGGTCGGTGTCGCGGTGACCTCCTGCGCGTGAGCGTGCGAAGCCATTGCCAGCGCGGAAAGGGCGAGGATGCAGACGGACAACAGAGTGCGCATGACGTTCTCCTACTTGAGCGAGCGTTCCTTGAGCGAATGACCGATGCCGCCGAGGAGATCCTTCTAAGAGACAGAGACGAACAGGACGAGCGCGAGACGACGCATGGGACACCTCCAAACCGCTCGGCTACGCATGGCGTGGGGAATGGATCTGCCTCTCTCCTGCGCGCGCTGTCAGCTCATCATGTAATGGATGAACGCGGCGGTGAACCACAGGCCGAGCGCGATGAGGCCCCAGCCCATCGCGCGGATCACGCGCTGCAGCGTGAGCGGACTGAAGCGGTGGCGAAAGCGCGACAAGAGCCACACGAGCATAGAGAACCAGCTGGTCGCGCCGATGATGACGCCGATTGCGAACGGCAGCGCGCTCGCCGGTTCGACCGGGAACAGGTCCATCGACATGATCGTCGTCGCCGCTGCGGCCCAGGTCGCGAGCAGTGTCGGGTTCAGGAACGTCACCGAGAAGCCGACCCCCAACGACTTCCACGGCCGTTCCGCCGCGCCGCCTCTGGCCATCACGCGCGACACCTCGAGCGACGCGGTCGTCGTGCGCCGGGCCCTCTTGATGATCGCTCCCGCGGCTGCGATTGCGGCGCCATGTTCATGTTTATGTTCATCATGTTCCGGCGCCGGTGCAACGCTCGGCTGGGGCGGGGTGTGGGGCACGAAGCGTGTGAACCAGAAGCCGAGACCGATCAAGATCACGGCGGCGACGACCTTCGAGATCGGGATGATGATCGGGTAGTCGGCAAGGAACGTCGAGAAGCCCCACAACGCGAGGAACGCGTAGACCCCCTCGGCGAGCCCGGTGCCGACCCCGAGCATCAGCGCGCTGCGTGGTCGACCTTCGAGCGCGTGTCGCACGATCAGCGCGGCGACCGGTCCAGCGACCGGCATCGATGCGATGAACGCGGCGACGAGTCCCGCAAGCGCGGCCATCAACATGCGGCACCCGACACGATCTGGGTGAAGACCTCGCCGCGATGGGCGTAGCCTTTGAATTGGTCGAAGCTTGCACAAGCTGGCGAAAACAAAACGGTATCTCCTTTCTGTGCAAAGCCCTTCGCGGCCGCTATCGCCTCCGACAAGGTCGCGACGACGGCCTTGGGATGGTCACCGAGCGCGGCCGCGATCGTCTCGCGCGTGGCACCAAAACAGACCGCGGCACGGGTGCGGCGACGCACGAGCGTGGCGAGATCGGAGAAGTCTGCATCTTTGCTCGAGCCTCCGAGCATCATCACGACCGGTGTCTCCATCGCGTTGAGACCCGCGCTCGCGGCATTGGGTGAGGTCGCCTTCGAGTCGTCGACCCAGGTCACCCCGTCGAAGGTGCCGACGATCGCGAGCCGATGGGGCAGCGGTCGGTAGGCCCTCAACGCACGCCGCACGACCTCGGGCGACACACCAATCTCGACCGCCATCTGGGCGGCCGCGAGGGCATTCTGGACGTTGTGTCGGCCGAGCAGCGGGAGCTCGTGGCGCATCATTATATATAGGCGCTCGCTGGTGAGCCCTTTTTCACCGGGCGCACGGACCTCGAGACGCTGGCCGAGATCGGTCGTCACGACGCGCGCATCGGCGTCGGGATCGACCAGTGAAAAGCGGCGCAGCGTCGGCAGGGTCGGCAGGGTCCACGCCGCGATGTAGGGATCGTCGCCATTGATGACGAGCACGTCGGCCTCGATCATCGCGCGCCAGATGAGCCCCTTGGCCGCCTGGTAGGCCGCGAAGGAGCCATGATAGTCGGTGTGGTCGGGCGCGATGTTGGTGACGACCGCGACACGCGGACGGAACTCGCGACAGGTCGTGAGTTGGAAGCAGCTCACTTCGGCGACGACCACGTGCTCGGGCGTGAGCCGATCGAGATCGTCGCAGAGCGGATTTCCGAGATTCCCACCGACGAAGGTCGGACGTCCGGATGCCGCGATGATGTCGCCGAGCATCGTCGTCACGGTGCTCTTGCCGTCGGTGCCGGTCACCGCGAGCACCGGGATCGTGCGTGGCAGGAGTTGGTAGAACAGCTCTATTTCACCAATAACATCAGACGATTGCGCGGAAATGATGGCGCGTAATGGCGACACCTCGGGGATGCCGGGCGACAGCACCGCGACGTCACCCTTGCGCACATCGTTGCTGCCGGCGCGGAACGCCACGCGTGCATCGAGCGCCTCGGGACGGGTCGCGTCGGCGCGCTGCTCGACGAGCAAGACATCGCCGCCGTGACGTGCGAGCAGGTTGGCGGCGGCGAGCCCGGACTTGCCGGCACCGACGACGCTGAATGATCGCCCCGCGACGACCAGCCCTGGAGGATCCTGATGGGCAGTGGCGACGCTCATGCGGGCCCCATTACGGCACGATGGGCGAGTTCGGCCGCGTAGCGATCGGCGAGGCGGAAGAGGTCGTCGCCGCCGAAGAAGACGACCTGCTCACCGGGACCGACCTCGCGGTGCAGCACCTCGACGATGTCCTCCATCAACGGAACGTAGGTCACGCGCGGGCCCCGGCCACGGATCTTGTCGCACAGAAAAGCCGTGTCGATTCCAGGTATTGGGACCTCACCCGCGGGGTAGAGATCGGTGATGATGGTGTGGTCCGCATCGTGGAATGCCTCGGCGTAGTCGTCCTGGAGGTAGTTCACCATGGTGAATCGGTAGGGTTTGAAGACGGCGGTCGTCTTGCGCTGGCCGGTCGCCGCGGCCTCGAGCACGCGCTTGATGCCGGTCGGGTGCGAGATGTAGTCCTTGACCAGGATCCGACCTGCGGCCTGCACGACCGTGAAGCGGTTCTCGAGGCCCTTGAAGGTCGCGAGCGCACGGCCGATGACATCTGGCGCGACGTCCAGATGGAGCGCCACCGAGGCGGCCGCGAGTGAGTTGTCGAGGTTGTGCAGGCCGGGCAGCGACACGTCGATCTCGGCCAGCACCACTCCGTCGCGAACGAGCGTGTAGTGGCCCTGGACGAAATCGGCGGAGGCTGCGACCGCGCGCACCTCGTGGCCCGTTTCGCTCGTTTCGCCCGCCGAGCTTGCCGGATCCGTCCCAACCGGCGACGTGCGCCCAAACGTCGTCACGGGTACCCGCAGGTGCGAGATGATCGCGCGAGCACCGGCATCGTCCGCGTTGACGAACACATGGGTGAGTCGCGGGTTGTCGCCGAGCGCCGCCACAACGGTGCGCTGAACGTGTTCCAAGTTCTCGTAATAATTGAGATGATCTGCCTCGATATTATTGACCACCGCGATCGTCGGGTGCACGTTCTTGAGCGAGCCGTCGGACTCGTCGACCTCGGCGACGAGCACGCCCGAGTGGGTGAGACGCGAGTTGGTCTTGGCGAAGTTTTCGAGCAGGCCGCCGATGATGAAGCCGGGACGCTTGCCAGCGACTTCGAGGATCCAGCTGATCGCCGACGCGGTCGTGCCCTTGCCGTGGGTTCCGATGACGCCGATCGCTACCGGATGGGCGGCGACCAACGCGCCGAGGAGCTCCGAGCGATGGCGCACCTCGAGGCCACGTTCGCGCGCGGCGACGAGCTCGGGGTTGCCTTCGGGAATCGCGGTCGACACGACGACCAGGTCGACCTCGCGCAGGTGGTCGGCCGAGTGGCCGATGTTCACGATGGCGCCGAGCTCGCGCAGCTGCAGGGTGAGCTGGGACTCACGCACGTCCGAGCCTGACACGCGGTAGCCCTTGGCGAGGAGCGCATGCGCGACGCCTGAGACGCCGATGCCGCCGATGCCGATGAGATGGATGCGGGTCGTGAGGGCGGGCAATGCGTACATGGGTCTTCCGGGCCGGTCAGGTGGGAGGGCGTCTGCGCGGGCGCATCTTCGGCGGGTCTCGATCCGCCGACAAGATTTTCATTGGGGCAGCGGGTCCGGCACCGGCTCGGGTGCTCTTTGTGCCGGCAGCGCCCCGCCCATGCCGCGCAGGCGCTCGCGGGCGATGTCGCGCAGGGCCGGTGAGGGGTGACCGAGCGCGAGGCTCTCGAGATAGCGCCTGGCCTCGGGCGTGCCGAGGTCGGCCAGCGCATGGATGGCGATGAGGTGCTTGTCCGGCTCGGCCCCGTCGGTCATCCGAACGAGCGCCTTGATGACCTCGGGGGTCGCGACCTTCAGGAGCCCGAGCGCGGCCCCGGCGCGCGTCGCGACCCGCAGGTTCGGGTGGGCCGAGAGCCGCACGAGGTCGGACACGACGTCGACGAGCTGGCGCTCGCCCGCTTCGGAGGCCGCTTCGGCGAGGAGCCCGAGATGCTCCGAGGTGGCGAGCGTCGTGCGCAGCTCGGCGTCCGGAGCGTGGCGCAGGCGGGCCTGTCCGTAGAGGCCGGCCGCGCCGTCGCCGATCACCGCGCGCAATGCCTCGAGCAGGCGCTCGTTCGCGCTACCGCCGTTGACGCCGCCGAAGCTTCGTTGGGTGTCGAGCTTCACGCTGAAGAAGTCGACCTCGGCCAAGCCGGGTCTGGCACCCGGCAGGGGACAGTAGAGCTCGCCTTCGAAGAGCGCGTGGGCATCGCCGGCATCGGCCGTGAGGACCGGCTGGCGATTGACGAGCAGGGTGTAGCCGATCTTGATTTCGGCGCGGCAGGCGCTCGGGTCCGCTTCGGCGCGCTCGAAGTCCGCCTCCATCGCTTGCTTGACGAGGTCAGCGACAAGCGATGGGATCGGCTCGGGTCGGATCTCCGCCGGGGTGAGGTCGACAAACCGCAGCTCGCCGAGCCGCGGCTTCAGCCTCGCCCCCTCGGCCCCGCCGGTTGTGATGGGCATGGGCGCATCCGCTTGCCCCGAAATGCCCGCGGCGACCTCCGCCAGCGGCTCGGACCGGCTACAGCCAGGACCTGCCGCCACGTGAAACATCAACGTCGTCAGCACCCACGAGATTGACCGGGCGCGCCGACGCTGGCTAACGTCAACCGCGATGAAGCTTCCCATCCTCGTCTCGATCCTCGTCGGCGCGAACGCGTCACTGGCCTGTTCTTCTCCGACGCCGGGTCCGGTGGCGACGCCGCCGAGCGACGTGGTCCCTGTGCTCGAGCACCCGCGCGAGGCGGCGGGCCTTCGCAAGGATGGCGAAGCCCGGACTGCGGACCTTCGCAAGGATGGCGAAGCCTGGACTGCGGACCTTCGCAAGGATGGCGAAGCCTGGACAGCGGGCCCACGCTCAGGCGAGGCGACATTGTTCCTGATGGCGGACATCCGAGGGATCCTGCGCCCGTGCGGGTGCACGGTGGAGTTGCAGAAAGGGGGCTTCGATCGGCTCATTCCGTACCTCGCCGAGGAGAGGAAGCACCACCCTGGTGGGGCACTCCTTCACGCTGGTCCGCTCTTCTACGAAGACGCCAAGCCGGACGCCAAGAAGAAGGAGCAGCGCGAGCGCCAGGCAGCGTACACGGCGGACCTCGTGGCGCAGACCGGGATCGTCATCGCGGGCGCGACCGCGACCGACCAGGTCGGCAGTGGCGGCAAGCTCGGTGCGTTGGCCGAACGGGCGAAGATCCAGATCACTGCGGCCAACCTGTCGCGGGCGGGTGATGCGACACCGTCCGAGTCGGTCATCAAAGAAATCGGTGGTCTGCGGATCGGTATCTTCGCGCTCGCGAGCCCCGAGGACCTCGTCGACTCGGGTGACAACGCGACCAAGGTCTCGGACCCCGAGGTCGCGGCGACGACTGCGCTCACCTCGCTCAGAAAGAGGTCGGACGTGGTCGTGCTGCTCTCCGGGCTCGGCCTGCGTGAAACGAAGCGTCTCGTGCGCAAGGTCGCAGGCATCGACTTCGCGGTGGCCGGCGGCATGGGCGAGCACCCGGCCTACTCGGAGGAGGCGGAGCTCGTCGGCAGCACCCGCGTCATGCAGTTCCATCGCGAGGGGCGCTACATCGGTCGGCTGAGCCTGCGCGTCGTCAACGGCGACCTCCAGTTCGTCGACGCGTCGGAGGTGAGCCCGGGTGAGCTGGCCCAGCTCGACGAACGCGTGAAGCGCCTCGAAGGAGCGCTCGCTGACCTGACCCGCACCCGGCATCCGACCGATCCCGAGATCGCCTCGATGAACCACCACCTTGCGAGCGTGAAGGACAGCCGCGACCGCCTCGCTGGCAAGAAAGTGATCATCCCCGAGGGTCGATCGAGCTTCAGCTTCACCATCACGCCCCTCGACTGGGACCTGCCTCAGGACCCAAAGATCGCCGAGCTGATGAAGGCGTTCGACGACGAGCTCGCCAAGATCAACATCGCCAACGCCGGCACCTTGCCGGCAGCGCTTCCAGGGCAGGCGACCTTCGTCGGCAGCGAGGCCTGCTTCGAGTGTCACGAGGAGACCCGTGCCTTCTGGAAGACGAACGAGCACGCCCACGCGTGGACGACGCTGGTCGAGGCCGGCAAGACCTTCGACATCGACTGCGTCTCCTGCCACGTGACCGGCTACGGCATGGCCGGCGGCGCGCTCGTCGGACAGACCAAGGGGCGCGAGGCGGTGCAGTGCGAGGCCTGCCACGGCCCGGGCTCGAAACACGTCGAGGACAGCCTCGCCACGAGCATCCTCGCGAAGCCGACCGAGGCGTCGTGCGTCGGCTGCCACAACCAGCATCACTCGCCGCGCTTCAAGTTTGGATCGTTCCGCGAGCACCTGCTCGTGCCGGGTCACGGGCGCCCGCTGAATTGACCCGACGGCCCCGGTCGCCGCCGGCGGATCCACTGGCAGATCCACTGGCAGCAGCCATCCAGGCGGGTCTAAGTCGAACGTGGCACTTGCCGGAGTGCCAGCCCCCGGGGGCCGTCGGTCGGCTCGGCGGGCGGAGAGGGGTCGGACGCCCCACCGCGAAGTCGACTTCGCAGCGATCGATCCGCGCGCTGCATGTGGTGCGATCGCGTCGCTGACGTCGTCGCCAGCGAGTGCCCGCACAATGGCTTGAATGGCTGCCACGCGGGGATTCGTTGAAAGACGGCAGGCGCATCGTGCGCGCGACGCGATCGATCCGCGCGCGGCGCATCGAAAAAAAAAGATCGAAGATGATCGAGACGAGTTGAGCAGTGATCCGTGCCGTGATATTGCCAATGGCATGCGGTTGAGCCGCTACGAATCCGCAATTCGACGCTGGGTCGTCGCTCTGAACGAGCGAGGCGACTGCATTCGCGTTGAGGCCGCTGTGCACCCCGAAGTCCGGGTGGCACGTTTCGGCTTCGGCGAGAATGCCCGTTGCCTCATGCAAAGCATTCAGGGCACTTCGGGGGTTACCGAATGGTTCGGTACATCCCCAAAGGAGATCCAGTTCGAGGTCGCGGGTCCGGTGGAGTTCGAGGAAGTGGAGCCCTCTCGGTCCTCAGGACCGGACGGGGTGGAAACAACAGATGAAGCAAGCATCGCGAGTGTACGGTATCGGGTCAGCGCTGTTGGATTTTCCAACGGTGGGACGTGGCGCTTTACGCTCGCGAACGACGACCTCATCAACTGGCTCGAACACCACCCGGATGACCTCCCTGACGCCTCGGCGGAGGGTCGGTCGCGTACCGGCGAGAACAGCGGACATCATCATGATGACCCCCATCATGTGGAGCATCACCACTAAAATCCAATGACTTCGTGTGGTTCGATGGGGCCTCAGGCTCTCGGACAAGGGCGTTTCGGATGTCGCCACGCCCGTCTATGTCGGAGCTATGAGGACCACGCGAAGGGAAAACAGCGCGACATCCTTTGGGAGAGAGAACATGGCTGAAGTGAAGAAGGCGGCGAAGAAGGCCCCGGCGAAGAAGGCGGCGGCGAAGAAGGCCCCGGCGAAGAAGGCGGCCCCGGCGAAGAAGGCGGCGGCGAAGAAGGCCCCG
>Ga0105048_10004885_pt1 | contig 21779 bp, 23 predicted proteins | sample MAT05_FD_78382 | JGI IMG/M metagenome (GOLD analysis project Ga0105048, IMG submission 78382) | Freshwater microbial communities from Lake Fryxell liftoff mats and glacier meltwater in Antarctica - MAT-05 | ecosystem: Environmental > Aquatic > Freshwater > Ice > Liftoff microbial mat | place...
CAACGGCACCGCCATCTTCCGCCTGCAGGAGCACACCGAGCGGCTCTTCAACAGCGCCAAGATCCTGCGCATGAAGATCCCGTTCACACCGCAGCAGGTGATGGAGGCGCAGCGCGAGGTAGTGCGTGTGAACAAGCTGGAGAGTTGCTACCTGCGCCCGCTGACCTGGATCGGCTCGGAGAAGCTGGGTGTCAGCCCCAAGGGCAATACCGTGCACCTGATGGTGGCGGCCTGGCCCTGGGGCGCCTACCTCGGCGAGGAAGGCCTGGCGCGCGGCATCCGCGTGAAGACCAGCAGCTACACGCGCCACCACGTCAACATCACGATGACGCAGGCCAAGGCGGTGAGCAACTACACCAACAGCATCCTGGCCAACATGGAAGCCACCGATGACGGCTATGACGAGGCGCTGCTGCTCGACCCCTCGGGCTTCGTCAGCGAAGGCGCGGGCGAGAACCTGTTCGTGATCAGGAAGGGCGTGGTCTACACGCCCGACCTGTCGGCCGGCGCGCTCAACGGCATCACCCGCGACACCATCTTCGCCATCTGCCAGGACCAGGGCCTGAAGCTGGTGGAAAAGCGCCTCACGCGCGACGAGGTCTACATCTGCGACGAGGCCTTCTTCACCGGCACCGCGGCCGAGGTGACGCCGATCCGCGAGCTGGACCGCATCCCGCTCGGCGAAGGCACGCGCGGGCCGATCACCACGCGTATCCAGGCGGCGTTCTTCGACATCGTCAACGGCCGCAATCCGAAATACGCCGAATGGCTGACGGCCGTCTGAGGCCGCGAGGCGCCCGATGAGCCACCCCACCGAGCCCAAGGCCGTGGTCGAGTTGATGGCGGCCGAGCTGAAGGGCCCCGGCGTCGTCTTCTGCCCGAACCCGAAGATGCCGCTGTGGAGCAACCACCCGCGTGTCTTCATCGACGTGGCCACCACCGGCGAAGGCCGTTGCCCTTATTGCGGCACGGCCTACCGGCTGCGTGCCGGCGAGCAGGCCGCCGGCGCGCACTGACCCGTCATCATGCATGCGTGCCCCCCGAAGCAGGGGGTCCGCTGCGTGGTGGCTGACGCTACGATGAGCCTTCACTGCCGGCTGGCTCAGAGGGCTTCATGCACACACGACTTCGCGCCGCAAGCGCCGCGCTGGCTTTGACGCTGTTGGCCGCGCTGCCTGCGCAGGCGATCGTCGGCGGCACCAACAGCGCGGCTTACAAACATGTCGACCGTGGCGTGCAGATCACGCCGAACTGGGTGCTGACGGCCCGCCACCTCAACTTCTCAGCGGGCAGCCTGTACGAGAACGGCTGGGGCAACGCGTCGGTTGCGGCCGTGTACAACCTGGGCAGCAACCCCTTCCCGCGCGACGATCTGACGCTCTTGCGCCTGTCGACGCCGATCACCGCGCCTGACCTGCCTCTGTTCGACCAGGGCGGTCCGTTGGCCCCTGGCTCGTTTTCGCCCTTTGACGTCACTATTGCCACCGGGTTGAACCAGTCTCCGCGGGGTTATGCCTATGCCGATGTGCGCGCGGTTTACGACCAGGCGCCCTACGATCCCGATGGGTCCGCCGGTCCGCTGCCCGTGGTGCAAGTGCCGGTGAACTGGCTCGTCAGCTACACCCCCACTCTTGGCGCACCTTATGTGCAGGGCGGCGACAGCGGCGGTGCATTGTTCTTCGGCGAGGTCAGCGACAGCACCGGTTCGTTGCTGATGGGCATCACCACGGCGCAGCTGAGCTTTGCGCCGGGCGGCTTTGGCTCGGCCTTCATCCAGCTCAGCGCCTACCGCGGCTGGATCACCAGCACGATGGACGGCGACTCGAGCGACACGCAGTCGGCGAGCTGGATCAACCCCTTCGCCACGCCCGTGCCCGAGCCCGCAAGCTATGCGCTGTTCGGCGCCGGGCTGATGCTGGTCGGCACGCTGGCGCGCCGGCGCCGTCAGAGCTGCAGCCGGCCGACGTAGACCACCGGCCCGGTGGGCACGCCGGTGGGCGAACCGCCGGGCGGCTCGACGCTGACGGCCAGTGCGGCGGTGCCGCCCTTGAGCAGGGTCGCGGGCAAACGGCCGCGTGGCAGCACGGTGGCGCCGCTGGCCGAGATCAGGCCCAGTGAGCTGGGGTTGCCGGCCGCGGGCACCGACCACAGCTCGAGCACCCGGTCGCCCTGCAGGCCGACCGGCTGCAGCGGACGGGCGACCAGCGCGCGGCCGTCGCCGGCGATGCTGGCGACGATGAAGCTGGCGCCACCGGGGGCCGTCTCGGCGGTGCTCTGAAGCACCACCACCACCGGCGGCAGGGCAGGCGGCGGGGCGGTCATCAAAACAGCCATCGCCAGGGCAGCCACACCGGCCGCCGCCGTGGCGCCGCGCCACAGCGCCAGGCGCTGCCACCACGGCTCGGCCACGGGCGCCGCGGCCGTCGGCCACAACCGCTGCTCGATGCGCTGCCAGACTCTCAATGGGGGTGCGACGGGCTGCAGCGAAGCGGCCAGCGGCACCAGCGACTCCTGCCACGCACTGACGGCCGCGCGCAGCGCCGGGTGCGCCGGCAGCAGCGCCTCGAAGCGCCGCCGCGCGGCGCCGCGCAGCGTGCCCGCCACATACTGCGCCGCCATCGCATCGGCCAGACCGGGGCGACCGTAGTCCATGCTCAGGCCCCTCCGGTGCGGCCGCCGCCGGGCGCCCGGTCGTGCGAGGCCACCTTTTCCAGGCAACTCTTGAGCGTGCTCAGCGCACGCCGCACCCAGCTCTTCACCGTGCCCAGCGGCTGGCGCAGCCGTTCGGCCACCTCGGCATGCGAGAGGCCGTCGTAGAAGGCCAACGCGACACTTTGGCGCTGCGCGGCGCTCAGCCGCTCCATGCACTGGCCGATGTGCCGGGCCTCCACCGCGCGGCCCAGCAGCTCCAGCGGGCCCGGGTCTTCGCTGGCCACCGCCTCATGCGCATCCGGGCGGTCGTCGTCGTCGTCTCGTGTGGTGCTTTGCATCTGCGGCTGCGCCTGCGCGCGGCGCAGGCTGTCGATGGCGCGGTTGCGCGCGATGTGAGCCAGCCAGGTCATCGGCTGCGCACGAGAGGCGTCGAAGCTGCCGGCGGACTTCCACACGGCGATGTAGACCTCCTGCAGCAGGTCTTCGGCCAGCGCGCGGTCGCGCTGGATGCGCAGCAGCACGGCGAACAAGGTGCCGCTGGTGCGCTCGTAGAGCTGGGCAAAGGCCGCCCGGTCGCCCAGCGCCGTTCGCGCCAGCCACTGCGCCAGTTCCTGGCTGCCGGCGCTCCAGTCGGCCGACTCGGCCTTCATGCCCCGTCCCTACAATTGATCGCCATGTCGACCGCGAGTCCGTCCATGCCCCGAATCCCCTGTTGCGGCCGAAAGCGTAGCGCAGAGTGCCCCTGTTCCGATCGGCCTCACGAAGATACGCAGCGCGGCGCCGCGGCGGATGCAGCGCCGCCGGGCTGATTTCACGCCATGACGCGCCACAAGCCACCCGGCGGGCCGACCGCCGACTCGCCCGAGGATATCGAGGCCCAGTTCTACGAGGCGCTGCAGAAGGCCGACCTCGAACGCCTGATGGCCGTCTGGGCCGACGAGGACGAGATCGTCTGCGTGCACCCCGGCGGCCCGCGCACGGTGGGGCTGGCGGCGATCCGCGCCAGCTTCGAGAGCATCTTCGCCAACGGCGCGATTCCGGTCGTGCCCGAGCTCGTGCAGCGGCTGCACAGTCTGTCTTGTGCAGTCCACCATCTGTCAGAACGCATCGGCGTGCAGACCGACGACGGGCCGCGCACCGCGCGCGTGGTCGCCACCAACGTCTACCTGAAGACGCCGCAGGGCTGGCGCCTGGTTGTGCACCACGCCAGCCCCGGCGCGCTGGAAGAGCGCGGCACCGGCGAGCGGCCGTCGACGCTGCACTGACAGCGCCGCACATGCTGAGCTACCGCGCCCCGCGCTGGCTGCCCGGTGGCCACCTGCAGACCATCTGGTCGGCTCGGCTGGCCCGGCCCGCGGTGCGGCCGCCGGTGCGGCGCGAGCGCTGGAGCACGCCGGATGGCGACTTCATCGATGTCGATTTCGCAGGATCGGCCTCACCCGAGGCGCTGATGCTGGTGCTCTTCCATGGCCTGGAGGGCGACATCGACAGTCACTCATCACTGGCCTTCGCCGACGAGGCGGTGCGCCGCGGCTGGGCCTTTGCGCTGCCGCACTTCCGCGGCTGTTCGGGCGAGCTGAACCTGGCACCGCGTGCTTACCACTCGGGCGACCATGAAGAGATCGGCTGGATCCTCGGCCGCCTGCGTGCCGGCCGCGCTGCACCGCTGCGCGTGGTCGGCATCTCGCTGGGTGGCAACGCGCTGATGCGCTGGGCGCAGGAAGCCGGCGAGTCAGCCGCCGCGACCGTCAGCGCGGTGGCCGCGGTGTGCTCGCCGCTGGATCTGGCGGCGGCCGGACGCGCCATCGGCCAGGGCTTCAACCGGCTGGCCTACACACGCATGTTCCTGTCGACGATGAAGCCCAAGGCACTGTCCAAGTGGGCCCAGCACCCGGGCCTGTTCGACCGCGATCGGGTGCGCGCGGCACGCACGCTGCACGCCTTCGACGACGCCTTCACGGCGCCGCTGCACGGATTTACCAGCGTCGAGGACTACTGGGCGCGCGCCTCGGCCAAGCCGCACCTCAAGCGCCTGCGCATTCCGGCGCTGCTGCTGAACGCGCGCAACGACCCCTTCGTGCCGGCCGCCTCGCTGCCCGGCCCGGCCGACGTGGCGCCGGGTGTCGAGCTGTGGCAGCCGGCGCAGGGCGGCCACGTGGGCTTTGCGCACGATGCCTTCCCGGGCCGGTTGCAGGCGCTGCCGCGAGCGGTGGTCGACTGGTTGGCGCGCCGAAGCTGACACCGATGGACGAGATCGTCAGAGCCGCGCTGCGCAAATGGCCGAACGTGCCGCATTGCAGCGGCTGGCTGGCGCTGGACGCGCGCGGTGCCTGGTACATGCGCGACGACCGCGTGCAGGCCGCGGGCCCGTTTCCGCGCGTCAAGGGCAGCCGCATCGACCACGACAAGCTTCGAGAGTTCATCGCGCGCAACTATGAGTGCGACGCCGACGGCGCCTGGTTCTTCCAGAACGGGCCGCAGCGCGTGTATGTCGAACTCGAAGCCGCGCCCTGGGTCTGGCGGCTGGCGCGCGCAGACGGCCGACTGCTGATCAGCGCCCACACCGGGCGCGCAGCCGAGGGTCGAGAAGCCTGGCTGGACGAGGCCGGCCGGTTGTTTCTGAACACCGACATCGGCTTCGGCCTCGTGCACTCGCTCGACACCGGGCTGGCCGCCGAGGCGCTGGAGCGCGGCGAGTGGACGCTGGCCGAGATGCCCTTTGCCGCGATGCCGGTGCGCTTTGGCTACCAGTTGAGCCCGCTGAAGACGCTGAAGACGCTGAAGACGCTGAAGACGATTACTTAGGCGCGCTGGCCGCTGCGGCTGCCGGGGCCGGCGCCTTGGGTTCTTCGAACTTGCCGCCACTCTTGTTGGCCAGGTAGACCACGGCCAGCCCAACCTCGTGGTCGGAATACTCGCCGCCGCCCTGCGCGGCCATCGCGCCCTTGCCCTTCAGCGCCGAGCTCAGCAGCGCGGGGTAGCCGGTCTTGATCCGCACCGCCCATGCGGCCGTGTCGCCGGTCTTTGGCGAGCCGGCTACACCCGCGGCGTGGCAGGCGGTGCACGCGGCCTGGTAGACCTGCTCGCCAGTGCGCACCACAGCCGGGGCCGAGGCATCGCGGATCTCGATCCGCCCCACCGGCTGCAGCCGCTGGGCCACCGCCTGGGGACCGAGAGCGTCGGTGCCGGCGGCGGGTTTGGTGCCCAGGGCCACGTAGTTGACCAGCAGGATGATGGCGATCACCGGCAGCACGAAGGACGCGAGCACGGTCCAGATCAGCTGCTTGGGCGTCTTGATCGGGCCCTCGTGGACTTCCTGTTCTGGCTCGCTCATGGATTCCTCAGGTGCGGCGCTGGTGCGCCCCGGTACGCGGGTCGGCAGGCGCAAACCCTAAAAAAATTATAGGCGGCCGGCCAGTCCCAGGTCGCGGTGCGTGCGGCCCTGCTGCAGGGCTTGCACGCAGGCGCGCCAGGCCTCGTCGGCCTGCTCGACGGCGAAGCCGTAGAACGCGGCCCCGCCCGCCTCGTGCCGACGCACGGCCTTGGCGTGCAGCAGCGCGCGCTCGGTCAGTCCGAGTTCGACCGTGGCCCGCGCCGGCCGGTGCAGCGGCAGCGTGGCGTTGGTCTCGGCCTGGAAGCCTTCGAGCGAGAGTTCGATCACCTGCAGCGCCGCCGGCGGCGTGCCGTCGTCGAATTGCAGCAGCGCCGGGCACTTGATCGAGTAACGCTGGTGGCGCCGCAGCGCCACCGGCTCGGCCGCCATGTCGGGCAGCGGCGGCAGCACCGCACGGTACTCGGGCAGGTCGTAGATCGAGTGCAGCAGGCGCAGCCGGCGCGCATCCAGGCCGTCGAAGACCGGGACGCGGTGGTTGAAGAAGTGGTCCAGCATCTCCGGCGTCAGCACCGGGTCGTTGGTCGTGTGGTACCGGCGCAGCGGCAGCGCGATGTTGGGCAGGCGCAGCGCCGCGAAGTAACGGTACAGGTCCTTGCGCTCGCGCCGCCCGCCATAGGTGCGGCGGAAGATCTCGGCCGCGTGCAGCAGGTCCAGCGTGGCGCCCACGGCGGGCGCGCCGTTGGCGAAGTCGTACTGCTCGACCTCGCTTTCGCTCAGGCGCTCGAAGAACAGCAGCGACTCGTACAGCTCGATCTTGTTCGGGTTGACGGCGATCACCAGGTGCCGGGTGTCGAAGTACGTTGCGCAGTATTCGTACATGAACTTCATCAGCGGAAACAGCACCTTGCCGCCGGTGGCGCGGAACTTCGGGTGCACCGCCAGCGCCGAGATCTCGGCGATGCGGCCGCCCTTGGCGCGCACCGGCGCCAGGTCGAAGATGCTCTGCAGCGGAAAGCCGAACACGCCCTCGCGGATCAGCGACATGGTGCCCACCACCTCGCCGTCCCACATCGCTGCCAGCGTGGTGGTGGTAGGCAGCGCGTGGTACGGCGTGACGCGCAGCCCCGACGGGTGCGGCTTCATGAAGCCACTGCTCACATAGGCGTCGTGCAGGATGCGAAAGCAGGCTTCCAGCTCGTCCTGCGACTCGGCGATCTTCAGCTGCAGCCGCGGGTCGGGTGCCGGGTCGCAATCGACCAGCATGCGGTACAGCGCAAAGCGCAGCTCGCGCGGCAGCGCATGCAGGCCGTGGCGCACGGCCCCATGCCATTGCCGCCGCAGCGTGGTGGCCAGGGATCTCTTCACACCGGAATTGTGGCTACCCCGGCGAAATCCGGTCTATCGATAAAGCACCGTCGGCAGCCACATCCCGATGCCCGGGAAGATGTACAGCAGCACGATGGCCACCACCTGGATGCCCATGAACGGCAGCATGCCGGCGAAGATCTGGTTCAGCGTGACATGCGGCGGGCTGACGCCCTTGAGGTAGAACGCCGCCATCGCCACCGGCGGGCTGAGGAAGGCCGTCTGCAGGTTCAGCGCCACCAGCAGGCCGAAAAACAGCGGGTCGACGCCGAAGTTGTCGAGCAGCGGGATGAAGATGGGCATGAAGATCACGATGATCTCGGTCCACTCCAGCGGCCATCCGAGGATGAAGATGATGACCTGGCTCAGGATCAGAAACTGGGTCTTCGTCAGGTTAAGCGACATGACCCAGTTCTCGACCAGCTCCTGCCCGCCCAGCAGCGCGAAGGCGGCCGAGAAGATGGCCGAGCCGACGAACAGCCAGCAGACCATGGCGCTCGTCTTGGCAGTCAGGAAGACCGACTCCTTGAGCACCGACCAGTTGAACTGCCGATAGGCCACCGCGAGCAGGACGCCGCCGAAAGCGCCCACCGCCGCCGCTTCGGTGGGCGTGGCGAGGCCGAAGACGATCGAGCCGAGCACGGACAGGATCAGCACCATCAGCGGGAAAAAGCTGGCCAGCAGCATCTTGAAGACCTCCAGCCGCTGGAAGCTGAGGAAGGCATAGAAGGCGATCATCGCGACAGCGCCGACGGCCACGCCGATCCAGTAACCGCCGGTGGCGGGCAGGCGTTCGGCCGGCTCGGCGGTGCCGCCGGCCGCAGCCGTCGGCGGCTCGGCCAGGCCGCCGGTGTCGGCGCCGGGGGGCTCCTGCACGCCGCCGTCGGCCGGCGGTTCCTTGACGCCGCTGTCAGCCGAAGGCGGCTCTTTCAGGCCGCCGTTGCTCGACGGGGGTTCCTGCAGACCGCCGCCGGATGAGGCCGGTTCTTGCAGCCCGCCGGCGCCCGCGGGCTCGCGCACGCCGCCGCCCGGTTCGGCGAGTTCGCCCGAGCCCGAGCGTGCGGCCACCACCGCTTCGGGCGGCGTGGTGTTGGCGAACCAGCTGCCCAGCGCCACCAGCGCGAACAGCAGGGCCGGCAGCAGCGCGACGCCCAGCTCGCGCAGCAGATGTCCGACCGGCACGTCGAGGTTGCGCCGGCCCTTCAGCGCCTTCAGCAGCGCGGGCAGCGCTGTGTTGGAGATCGCCTGGGCGACGCGGTCATTCAGCGGCGGCAGCGGCACGAAGCGCTCGGCCATCGGCAGTGGCGGCATCAGATGCGGCTTGAGCTTGGCCAGCACCACCACGTAGACGACGTACAGGCCGGCCAGCATCAAGCCGGGGAAGAAGGCGCCGGCGTACAGCTGCACCACCGAGACCCCCGCGGTGGCGCCGTAGACGATCAGCATCACGCTGGGCGGGATCAGGATGCCCAGGCAGCCACCGGCCGTGATGGCGCCGGCCGAGACGCGCACGTCGTAGCCGCCGCGCAGCATCTGCGGCAGCGCCAGCAGCCCCATCAGCGTGACCACCGCGCCGACGATGCCGGTGGCGGTGGCAAACACCGCGCAGGTGAAGATGGTGGCCACGGCCAGCGAGCCGGGCACGCGCGCCAGCGCCAGGTGCAGGCTCTTGAACAGCTTTTCGATCAGGTTGGCGCGTTCGACCAGGTAGCCCATGAAGACGAACAGCGGAATCGAGATGAGCACGTCGTTGCCCATCACCTTGAAGGCCGACTGCACCATCAGCGTCAGCGTCTTCGAGGTGTCCTCCTCGTAGGCGATCCAGGTGAAGATCATCCCCATGCCCATCAGCGTGAAGGCGGTGGGGAAGCCCAGCATGATGGCCACCACCACCAGCGACAGCATCATCAGCCCGAGGTGGCCGTTGCTGATCTTGGGCGCGCTGAGCAGCATGAACGCGGTGCCGGCGACGAGCAGCGCCATCAGGACGAAGCCGAACCACAGTTCCTTGCGCAGCTTCACTTGCGGCATCACTTGAGCGCTCCCTTGTCGGCGCCGGCCTGCGGTGCGACGAAGCGGTCGAGCGCCTGGATGTCCTCGTCCTTGACGTGCACCATGGCCTTGAGTTTTTCGACGTCGACCTCCTCGACGTCCTGCTCACGCGAGGGCCAGGCGCCGTCACGCAGGCACAGCAGGCAGCGCAGGATTTCGACGATGCCCTGCAGCAGCAACATGCCGCCGGCCACGGGGATGACGAACTTGAACGGGTACAGCGGCAGCGGCGTGGCCGAGAAGGTGCTCTCGCGGATGGCCAGCGACTCGCTGGCGAAGTTCCAGCCAGCCCAGGTGAGTGCCACGATGCCGGGCATGAAGAACAGCAGGTACAGCAGCAGATCCCACGCGGCCTGGGTGCGTGGGCGGAAGAAGCTGTAGAGCACGTCGCCGCGCACGTGGCCGTTCTTGCTCAGCGTATAGGCGCCGGCCATCATGAACAGGGTGCCGTACATCATCACCTGGGCGTCCAGCGCCCAGTCGTGCGGGGTGTTCAGCACGTAGCGCGAGAACACCTCGGCGGTGATCATCAGCGTGAGCAACACGATGAGCCAGGCAAAGAACTGGCCGAGTGCGGTGGACAGGCGGTCGATGCGCAGCAATGCGGACTGCATCGGGCGTCTCCGGGGCGGGTGAGGTCAGGGGAGCGGGTGAAAAGGCTGGAAAGGCGAAGGGCCACCGGCGGCCTTGCGGCGACCGGTGGCCCCTCTGACCGGGTGGCCGCCCGGGTCAGGCCCGCTTGCGGAAGTAGTGGTTCCAGGCCATCTTGAAGTCGACCAAGTAGTCGTTCTGCCAGGCGCCGGCACGCAGTGCGAATTCGCGCTGGCTCTCCATCACCTTCTTGAACAGCGGCTGCTCGGCCGACTTGGCCGCAGTCACCTTGTCCCAGGCCGCCAGCTGGGCGCGCAGGATGGCGTCGGGCGTCTTGAAGAAGTTGACCTTGTCCTTGGTCTTCAGCTCGATGTAGTCCTGGCTGTTGCGCTGGATGGCCTTCCAGCTCATGTCGGCGCTGGCCGCCTGGATCGAGTAATCGATGACCGACTTCAGCTCACCCGGCAGCGCGTCGTACTTGGCCTTGTTGAAGAGGATCTCGAACTGCTCGCCGCTCTGGTGAAAGCTCTGCAACATGCAGTTCTTGACCACGTCGGGAAAGCCGAGCAGGCGGTCGGAGCTGGCGTTGTTGAACTCGGCCGCGTCGATCAGCCCGCGGTCCAGCGCCGGCACGATCTCGCCGCCGGGCAGCGGGTTGACGGCAGCGCCCATCTCCTTGAAGACATCGATGGCCAGACCGACGGTGCGGTACTTCAGGCCCTTCAGGTCCTCGACCTTGGCGATCGGCTTCTTGAACCAGCCCAGCGGCTGTGTCGGCATCGGCCCATAGACATAGGAGACCACCTCGACGTTGATCGACTTGTAGATCTCCTCCAGCATCGCCTTGCCGCCGCCGTAGTAGTGCCAGGCGAGCACCATGTTCGGATCCATGCCGTAGGCCGGGCCCGAGCCCCACAGCGCGAGCGCGTTGCTCTTGCCGTAGTGGTAGGCCAGCACGCCGTGGCCGCCGTCCAGCGTGCCCTTGTTGACGGCATCCAGCAACTGGAACGCCGGCACCACCGAGCCCGAGGGCAGCACCTCGATCTTCAGCCGCCCGCTGGCCATGTCGTTGACCTTCTTGGCGAAGTCGTTGGCGTACTCGTGGAAGATATCCTTCGCCGGCCAGGTGCTCTGGAAGCGAAAGCTGACGGTCTGCGCGCGGCTGATCGCGGGTACGGCCAGGGCGCCGGTGGCCACGGCGCCGGCGGCGGCGTTCTTCAAGAAGCGACGGCGTGGTGCCGCGGACGAATCGGTCATCGAGGTCTCCTGGATGGTCTGGGTATATGAAGTCGCGCAAATGTCCTATCCCTAGGACAAATGGCGTCGGACTATGGTGGGACGTGATCTCGCCGTCCATGCGGGTAAGCCCTGAACTCAGGGCAGCCGCTCGGCCAGCACGTGCACCACGACACGCACCTCGTCGGCCACGAAGGGCAAGCCGAGGCTCAGGCCGAAGTCGGCGCGGCGCAGTGTGCCCTCGAACCCGCCACCGCAGCGCTGTGGCGCCGGGGCTTCGTCGCGACAGGTGAAGCGGCGCTCACGCAGCATGAAGGGCGCGCTGACGCCGCGCAGCGTCAGCTCGCCGCGCCATTGCAACGGCGGCCCGGCGCAAGGCGGTGCCAGGGTGATTCAGCAGAAGCAGCGTCTCATCGAATCCATGGTGCCATACGCCGCCAGACGCTGCGGCGCAGCGCCGCGACATGGCTGAGCAGGCCCAGCACGTGCAGGCCCACCAGCGCGGCCAGCAGCCAGGCGCTGCGTTCGTGCCAGGGGCGGATGGCGCGCGCCAGTTCACGGTCGGCGCTGACGAAGTCGGGCAGCGGCCAGACGCCGAACAGCACCACCGGGTAGCCGGCCGCCGAGCTGTAGGCCCAGCCGACCAGCGGCACCACGAACAGCATCACGTACAGCGCGACATGCGCGATGCTCGCGGCGCGGCGCTTCCACGGGGCGATGGCCGCGGGCAGCGGCGGCGGCGTGTGCGTCAGGCGCCAGAGCAGCCGCAGCAGCACCAGCGAGAGGGCGATGACGCCGGCCCACTTGTGCCAGTTGTACAGACGCAGCTTGTCGGGCGAACTGGGCAGATCGGCCATGTAGGTGCCCAGCGCGAAGAGGCCAACCAGGCCCAGCGCCATCAGCCAGTGCAGCAGGCGGGCGATCAGGCTGTAGCGGGCGCTGGAGGAGTCCATGCTGAGTCGGCTCTGTGCGGCTGCCACAGCGATGCGCTGGCGGCGGCCAGACGGCTGAGTTCGGGGGCAGGCAGCAGCGCATGGCGCAGCGCAAAGTCCAGCGTCACCAGCGATGCGTCGACGGTCATCGCGTCGCCGGCCGCGAGTGCCAGTGCGTCGGCCAGCGGCAGCAGTTCGAAGCGCGCCACCTCGCCGTCCTGGTTGATCGGCTGCAGGCCCTGCGGCAGCTCGAGATCGAAGACCTGCAGCCACTCGTGCTGCAGGCCCTCGGGGATGTCTCGACGCAGCCGCACCACGCGGCCAGGGCGGGCGGCGGCGAGCGTGGCCCGGTCGAGCCCGGCCTCCTCGAAGCCTTCACGCACGAGGGTCTGCGCCGGCGTCTGGCCGAAGGGCACGCCACCGCCGATCAGGTTGTCGAAGAGCCCCGGGTCGCTGGCTTTCTTCAGCGAGCGCTGCGCGATCCACAGCGCGGCGGGGCGGCCAACGGCATCGGCCACCCAGCCGTTGCAGTGCGCGCCGAAAGTCAGCGTGCCCCAGAAGCGCGACGCGGCGCGCTCTGTGCGGGCCAGCAGCGTTTGGCCGTCGGCCGGGTCGACGATGGCGTAGGTCTCGTCGCGCCAGCCGCGCACCAGACCGCGCTCGCGCAGCGCGGCGTTGATGTGGGCGAGCGCCGCGTCGCGCTCGGCGGCGGGGCACTGCAGCGTCACGCTGTCGTCTGTGATGTCAAGTGCTTCGCTGATCGCGGCAAGCGAGGCCAGCGCGCTGAAGTGGGCGCGGGCTACGGACCCCGCCCCGCAGCCCTCGATGAAGAAGGGCAGGCGCCGGCTCATGTCGGCCGCCTGCGCGACGGCAATTGCCGGCCACTCGGCCGACGGTTTCAAGGCGCCAAGGGCCTGAACTCCGAGAACGGATGCGCCGCCTCGGCCAGACCGCCCAGGTGCACGTACTCGCAGGCGGCGGCGAAGCGCTGCCACATCGCCAGCACCTCAGGATGGCTGTGCGCCTGCTCGATGGCCTCGGCGCTGGCCCACTCGAAGACCTCGACCACGGTGCCGTCGCCGGCCTGCATGGCCATCGGCGGGCGGTGCGTGGCCAGACCCAGACGCTGCAGCGTCGGCACATGCTCACGCACCACCGCGTGGAGCGCTTCCGCCTGGCCCGACAAGGGCCGGAAGCTCGCGATCACCATCACCGGCGCTGGCGCGACCTCAGCCCCAGGCAACTCGGCGCCCAGCACCAGCCGGTGCCCGCCGGGGGCCAGCACGACCACCTCGCGCAGCCCCCACGGCTGGTCGGTCGGCGCCTCCAGCACCTGCGCGCCCGCGCTCAGCAGATGCCGGTGCAGCCCGTCGATGTCGTGGCCGACGTCCAGCCGCGTTTCGCTCGCTGGCGCCGCGGCGTCGTCGGCGTCGGCGTCGGCGGTGCACAGATGCAGGTAGACCGGATCGCCCCAGCTGCGGTCGCCCAGCTTGACTCGCGCGTAATGCGCCGGCTCGCCATGGGCGAAGTCGAGCGCGAAGCCGAGCGTGCGCACGAACCAGTCGATGGCCGCGGCCACGTCGGGCACCGGCAGCACCGGCTGCACGCCGTGGATCTGGTGGTGGCGGGCAAGCTCCATCCCGTGGCTCCTGTCAGGGGGTTCAGGCGGCGCGCTGGCTGCCGCTGGCGGCACCGCGCCAGCGCTGCATCAGCGCCGCCCACTTGGTGCGCGCGGCCACCAGGTGCCGTTCCTTCACATGGCCGTAGCCGCGGATGTCTTCGGGGATGCGCGCGATGTCCACCGCCAGCGCCAGGTTGGCCGCGTCCAGCGTGCGCAGCAGCTCTTCGATGCAGGCGCGGTACTCGGTGATCAGCGCACGTTCGACGCGCCGCTCCCCGGTGCGGCCGAAGGGGTCGAAGGCGCTGCCGCGCAAGCCCTTCAGCCGGGCCAGCACCGTGAAGGCGGTGCGAATCCAGGGGCCGAAGGGGCGCTTGACGAGCTCGCCCTTGTCGTTGCGCTTGGCGATCGCCGGCGGCGCCAGGTGGTGGACCAGCTTGTAGTCACCCTCGAACTGCGCCGCGATCTTGGCCGTGAAGGCCGGGTCGGTGTGCAGCCGGGCCACCTCGTACTCGTCCTTGTAGGCCATCAGCTTGAACAGGTAGCGTGCCACCGCTTCACTCAGCTTGCTGCCGCCCAGCGGCGCTTCGGCCGCGCGCACCTGCTCGACGAAGGCCTTGTAGCGCGCTGCATAGGCGCTGTCCTGGTAGCCGGTGAGAAACTCGACGCGCCTGGTGACCATCTCTTCCAGCGCGGGCTTGCGCACGAACTCGATCACCTGCGCGGCCTTGTACAGCGCCATCACCGAGGCCAGGTCATGCGCGCAGCGCCGGCCCCACTCGAAGGCCGCCTTGTTGTTGTCGATCTGCACGCCATTGAGCTCGATCGCGCGCAGCAGCGCAGCCAGCGACAACGGCACGCGGCCCTGTTGCCAGGCGTAGCCCAGCATCAGCGGGTTGGTATAGATGCTGTCGCCCACCAACTGCACCGCCGCCTGCTCGGCGTCGAAAGCGCCGACCAGCGCCTCGCCCACGCTGTCGCGAAGCGCGGCCTCGCAGTGGCCGCCGGGAAAACTCCAATCGGCGTTCTTCACGAAGCCGGCGGTCGGCGTGCCGTGGGTGTTCAGCGCCACGTAGGTGCGGCCATGCTGCATCACCGCCAGCGTGGTCTTGTTGGCGCCGACGATGGCGTCGCAGGCGATCACCAGGTCAGCCGCCGCGGTATCCACCTTGGTCGTGCAGATGGCCTCCGGCCGGTGGGCGATCTGCACATGGCTCCAGGTGGCGCCGCCCTTTTGCGCCAGACCGGCGCTGTCCTGCGTCACCACGCCCTTGCCTTCGAGGTGCGCGGCCATGCCCAGCAACTGGCCGATGGTGATCACGCCGGTGCCGCCGACGCCGGCCACCACGATGCCCCAGGCGCGCTCGGGCAGCGGCAGCGTTGGCTCGGGCAGCGGCGGCAGGCCCTCCAGCGAGCCCTTCTTCTCTTTCTTCGGCTTGATGCGCTGGCCGCCTTCGACGGTGACGAAGCTCGGGCAGAAGCCGTTGATGCAGGAATAGTCCTTGTTGCAGCTGTTCAGGTTGATGCGCCGCTTGCGTCCGAACTCGGTCTCCAGCGGCTCCACGCTCAGGCAGTTGCTCTGCACCGAACAGTCGCCGCAACCTTCGCAGACCAGCTCGTTGATGACGACATGCTTGGCCGGGTCTTCCAGCTTGCCGCGCTTCCTGCGCCGGCGCTTCTCGGTAGCGCAGGTCTGGTCGTAGAGGATCACGGTGACGCCCTTGACCTCGCGCAGTTCGCGCTGGATGCGGTCGAGCTCGTCGCGGTGGTGCACCGTGACGCCGGCCTCCAGCGTGGCGCCCTCGTACTTCTCGGGTTGGTCGGTGACGATGACCAACTTGACCACGCCTTCGCTGACCAGGCTCTTCATGATCTGCAGCGGCGAATGGCCCTCGGGCCTTTCGCCCACCGGCTGGCCGCCGGTCATGGCTACCGCGTCGTTGTAGAGCACCTTGTAGGTGACGTTCACACCCGCGGCGATGCTCTGGCGGATCGCCAGGCTGCCGCTGTGGAAGTAGGTGCCGTCGCCCAGGTTGGCGAACATGTGCGGCTCGGTCGTGAAGGGCGACTGGCCCACCCACGTGACGCCCTCGCCGCCCATCTGTGTGAAGGTGGAGGTCGAACGGTCCATCCACACCGCCATGTAGTGGCAGCCGATGCCGGCGACGGCGCGGCTGCCTTCGGGCACGCGCGTGCTGGTGTTGTGCGGGCAGCCGCTGCAGAACCACGGCGTGCGGTCGCCGGTGTCGGTCGTGAGCGCCTTCAGCTGCTGCTCGCGCGCGTCCAGCACCGCCAGCCGCTGGTCCATGCGCGCCGCCACGTCGGCCGGCACGCCCAGCTTCTTCAGCCGCTTGGCAATCGCGCGCGCGATCAGCCCCGGCGACAGGTCGGCCTGCGCACGCAGCAGCCAGTTCTGGCTCGGGTTCGGCATCGCCCACTCGCCGCCGGAGTAATCACCCTCCGGCTCGTCGAACTTGCCCAGCACATGCGGGCGCACGTCGGGGCGCCAGTTGTAGAGCTCTTCCTTGACCTGGTACTCGATGACCTGGCGCTTCTCTTCCACCACCAGGATCTCTTGCAGCCCTGTGGCGAAATCGCGCGTGATGGTGGCCTCCAGCGGCCACACCACGTTCACCTTGTGCAGCCGGATGCCCAGGCCGCGGCAGGCCGCGTCGTCCAGGCCCAGGTCGAGCAGCGCCTGGCGCGTGTCGTTGAAGGCCTTGCCGCTGGCGATGATGCCGAAGCGGTCGGCGCTGCCCTCGATCACGTTGTGGTTCAGCCGGTTGGCGCGCACGTAGGCCAGTGCCGCGTACCACTTGTAGTTCATCAGCCGCGCTTCCTGCTCCAGCGGCGCGTCGGGCCAGCGCATGTGCAGGCCGCCGGGCGGCAACGCAAAGTCTTCGGGCAGGATGATCTTCACCCGCGTCGGGTCGACCAGCACCGACGAGGCCGACTCGACCACCTCCTGGATCGTCTTCATGCCGCTCCACAGACCCGAGAAGCGGCTCATCGCGAAGGCGTGCAGGCCCATGTCGAGGATGTCCTGCACGCTGCTCGGGAAGAACACCGGCAGCCCGCAGGCCTTGAAGATGTGGTCGCTCTGATGCGCCGCCGTGCTGCTCTTGGCCACGTGGTCGTCGCCGGCCAGCGCGATCACGCCGCCGTGGCGCGCGGTGCCGGCCATGTTGGCGTGCTTGAAGACATCGCTGCAGCGGTCGACACCCGGGCCCTTGCCGTACCAGATGCCGAACACGCCGTCGAACTTCTTCGTCTCGGGGTAGAGGTCAAGCTGCTGCGTGCCCCACACCGCGGTGGCGCCGAGTTCTTCATTGACGCCGGGCTGGAACACGATGTGCTGCGCCGCCAGGTGTTTCTTGGCCTGCCACAGCGCCTGGTCGTAGCCGCCCAGCGGGCTGCCGCGGTAGCCGCTGATGAAGCCGGCAGTGTTCAGCCCCGCCAGCACATCGCGCTGGCGCTGCAGCATCGGCAGCCGCACCAGCGCCTGCACGCCGCTCATGAAGGCGCGGCCCTGCGCCAGCGCGTACTTGTCGTCCAGGCTGACACTCTCGAGGGCCTTGCGGACGGCTTCGGGCAGCGGTGCGTTCATCGTTCAGGCTCAGTAGCGAAGGGGCTGGGAAAGTGTAGGGGCGGGTGCTCTGCCTGTCTTTTCTTTCGATGCCCGATCCGTCAGCGCGGCGGCGCCGCGTCGCGCGGCCACAGGGCCCACAGCCGCAGCGGCTGGCGCATGCGCGAGGCGGCGGCTTCGGCCTGCGCGCCCCAGCCGAAGAACACATCCACGCGCAGCGCGCCGGTGATCGCCGCGCCGCGGTCTTGCGCCAGCACCAGCCTGCGCAGCGGGCTGGTGCTGGCGGGCTCCAGCGTATCCAGCCACAGCGGCGTGCCCAGCGGCAGCGACTGCGCATCGACGGCGATCGAGCGCCCTGGCGTCAGTGGCACGCCCAGCGCGCCACGCGGGCCGACCTGCGGGTCGGGCAGCGGCTCCTCGCGGAAGAAGACCACGCGCGGATTGCTCCAGCGCAACTCGTCTGCGCGCTGCGGGTTCTGCAGCGCCCAGGCGCGCAGCGCGGGCCACGAGGTGGCATCAGGCCGCACTTCGCCTTGCTCGACCAACCAGCGGCCGACGGCGCGGAAGGGCTGGTCGTTGTGGCCGGCGAAGGCCAGCCGCACCAACTGTGGGCGGCCGTCGGGCCCGGCCATACGCAGCCGGCCGCTGCCCTGCACCTGCAGCATCAGGACATCCAGCGGATCTTCCAGCCAGGCGATCTCGAGCCCGCGCAGCGTGGCCATCGCGGTGGGTTCGGATTCCAGTTGGCGGCGGGTGAAGAAGGGGCGGCGCTCGGCCAGCCCCGTCGGCAGCGCGTGAACCGGCGCGCGAAACCGCGCATCGGGGCGACGTGCGGCCGCCAGTTCGGGTTCGAAGTAGCCCGTCGCCAGGCCCTCGCGCCGGCCGTCGGCGGCCTCCAGCCGCCAGGGCCGAAGATGTGTGCGCAGCCACTGGCGCGCCGCGGCCTCGTCGGCCGGCGGCTCCAGCAGCACGCGCGCACAGATCGTCGACCAGGCCGGCAGTGGGCGCGTGCAGCCCGCGCGCCAGGCGGGCCAGGCCTGCAGCAGCGTGTCTTCGGCGAGGCCGGGCAGGTCGTGCCACTCGGCGGCCAGCCAGCGGGTGCTGCTGGCGGCTGGCGGCGCCGGCGTAGCCGAGGCAGGGGATTGGCGCGGCGGCGCGGCGCAGCCGATCAGCGTCCCTAGAATGGCGGTCCATTGAATCGCACATCGCGCCATTCGGTGCATCGGGGAGAAGGTCCGCATGTGGCTGCTGGTCCTGGAAGCGCTGGCCGCGCTGGGTCTGCTGGTGTTCATCGTCTGGTGGACGATGTTCTCCGGCCGACGCAAGGGCGAGCGCTCGACCGACGGCGACTGACAAGGCGATCGAGCGGGCCGGCGAGTCCGGCCCGGCCCACCGTCAGTGCAGCTGAGAGGGGCTGACCAGCTGGAACTCGGGTACGTCGGCGTCGAACGGCCGGGCATCCTCGGTCATGCAGAAGAAGGTGCCACGCATGCTGCCGTAGGGTGTCGCGATGCGGACCCAGCTGGTGTATTCGAAGCGCTCGCCGGGCTTGAGCAGCGGCTGGTGACCCACCACCGCCAGGCCGCGCACTTCTTCTTCCTGGCCGCTGGCCTCGATGATCAGCCAGCGGCGTGCCACCAGCTGGGCCGGCACGTCGCCGCTGTTGACCACGGCCACCGTGTAGGCGAAGCCGAATGGGCCGTCGGGTTCTTTCGACTGCTCGGGCAGGAACTGGACGCGAACTGTGCAGGTGAACTCGGGGCGGGGCATAGCGAACAGATTGTAGGCAGCCGCTGCCTAGAATCCCGAGGATGAGCAACTACCGCATTGCCCCGAGCATCCTGTCGGCCGACTTCGCGCGCCTGGGCGAAGAGGTGCGCACCGTCATCGCCGCCGGTGCCGACTGGGTGCACTTCGACGTGATGGACAACCATTACGTGCCCAACCTGACCATGGGTCCGATGGTCGCGCAGGCGCTCAAGCCACACTGTGTGCGCGCCGACGGCAGCCCGGTGGCGCTGGACGTGCACCTGATGGTGCAGCCGGTGGACGCGCTGGCGCAGGCTTTCGCGCAGGCCGGCGCCAATCTGATCAGTTTCCATCCGGAAGCCAGTACGCACGTGGACCGCACCTTGCAGCTGATCCACGCCGCCGGGTGCCAGGCCGGGCTGGTGTTCAACCCGGCCGCGTCGCTGGACGTGCTGGAATGGACCATCGATCAGCTTGACGTGGTGCTGATCATGAGCGTGAACCCGGGCTTCGGCGGCCAGAGCTTCATCGACGGCGCGCTGCGCAAGATCGAACGCGTGCGCCGGCTGATCGAGCAGTCCGGCCGCGACATCCGGCTCGAGGTGGACGGCGGCATCAAGCTCGACAACATCCGCCGCGTGGCCGACGCGGGCGCCGACACCTTCGTGGCCGGCAGCGCGATCTTCGGCCAGCCCGACTACGCCGCAGTGATCCGGGCGATGCGCGCACGTCTGGCGTGAGCAGCGCGCCGCTGGCGGTGCCGGCCGGCGGCTGGCAGGCCGTGCTCATCGACCTTGACGGCACCCTGGTCGACACCGCACCGGAATTCGAGGCCGCCCTGGCGCTGGCGCTGGCCGACCTGGGCTGGCCGCCGGTGGCGCGCGACTTCGTGCTGCGCACCATCGGCAAGGGCTCGGAGCATCTGCTGCGCAGCACGCTGGCCCACGTCGGGGCGCCGGCCGCGCTGTACGACGCCGCCTGGGCGCGCTACCAGCACCATTACCGCGCCATCAACGGCCGCGGTGCGCAGGTTTATCCCGGTGTCGTCGAGGGGCTGGCGGCGCTGCGCGGGGCCGGGCTGCGGCTGGCCTGCCTGACCAACAAGCCGGGCGAGTTCGCCCGCGCGCTGCTGCTCGCCAAGGGCCTGGACGGTTGCTTCGAGTTCACCGCCGGCGGCGACGAGTTCGAGCGCCGCAAGCCCGATCCGCTGCCACTGCAGCTGAGTTGCAAGCGCCTGGGCACGACGCCTGCGCGCACGCTGATGGTCGGCGACTCGGTCAACGACGTGCTGGCCGCGCGCGGCGCAGGATGCGCGGTGGTGCTGATGAGCTACGGGTACAACCACGGCGCGCCGGCCAGCGCGGCCGGCGCCGACCGGGTGATCGACCGCCTGGACGAGTTGCCCGCGCTGCTGCGCGCGGACTGATGCGCTGCGCTCTCGGCGTGGTGACGGGCGTCGCCCGATACGGGATTTCAGGCAGGCCCATCGCCCTGCGCCGGGCCCAGAATCCGCGTCAGACCGGCCCCGACCCGGCACCAAAACTTCCGGAGACCACACGATGAGCATTCGCCGCCGCCAACTCGTTCTCAGTGCTGCGGCCGCCGCCGGCAGCATCGCCTTGCCTTCGATCGTGCAGGCGCAGGCCTTCCCGGCGCGCCCGGTGCGCCTGATCTGCCCGTGGCCTGCGGGGGGCTCCACCGACGTGGTGATGCGCGCCTTCGCCGAGAGCGCCGCCAAGACGCTGGGCCAGCAGATCATCATCGACAACAAGCCCGGCGCCGGCGGCATGCTGGGTGCTAACGAGCTGGCCAACGCACGCGGCGACGGCTACACCCTGAGCCAGCTGCCGCACGGGGTGTTCCGCATCCCGCACATGCAGAAGGCGCAGTTCGACACGCTCAAGGACTTCAGCTGGATCATCTGCATGACCGGCTACACCTTCGGTCTTGTGGTGCCGGCGGACTCACCGATCAAGACCGTCAAGGACCTGGTCGACTACGCACGGGCGAACCCGGAGAAGTTCACCTACGGCTCCACCGGCATCGGCACCAGCCCGCACCTGGCGGTGGAAGAGTTCGCGCAGCGCGCCGGCATCAAGCTGACCCATGTGCCGTTCAAGGGCAACGCCGACAACATGCAGGCGGTGCTTGGCGGACACACCATGGCCGCCAGTGACGCCACCGGCTGGGCGCCGCACGTCGACGCCGGCAAGCTGCGCCTGCTGGCCACCTACGGCAGCCGGCGCACCAAGCGCTGGCCGAACGTGCCCACGCTGGATGAACTGGGCTTTCGCACGGTGTCCGATTCGCCCTTCGGCGTCTGCGGCCCGAAAGACATGGACCCGGCCGTCGTGCGCACGCTGCACGATGCCTTCAGGAAGACGCTGGAAGACCCCGCCGTGCTGACCATGCTCGAGCGCTTCGATCAGCCGGTGATCTACATGGGCACCGAGACCTACACGCAGTGGGCGCGCGCCACCTTCGGGACCGAGAAGGCGACCATCGAGCGGCTGGGCATGGCCAGCAAGACCTGAGCCAGACAGGACGCGGCGACTGCTAGACTGACCTCATGCGCATCACGATGGCCCACTCACGCACCGCAGGTCCACGCGACCGGGGAGCCTGGCCCTGGCGACGCCCGAGCGTCTGCCCCTGAGCCCGTGA
>Ga0105048_10004887_pt1 | contig 21770 bp, 19 predicted proteins | sample MAT05_FD_78382 | JGI IMG/M metagenome (GOLD analysis project Ga0105048, IMG submission 78382) | Freshwater microbial communities from Lake Fryxell liftoff mats and glacier meltwater in Antarctica - MAT-05 | ecosystem: Environmental > Aquatic > Freshwater > Ice > Liftoff microbial mat | place...
ACCCAGACCCAGACCCAGACCCAGACCCAGACCCAGACCCATTACCATTGTCGATCTTCACGATGTTGAGCGTGACATCGGTTGAGCCGCCGTAATAGCCTGACCCATATCCGTATCCATCACCAACGAAGATCAAGTCTTCGCCTGCTCCGTTTTTGATGTCCAGTGTGCCGGTGATCGTAATATCGGAGTCGCCCGAACCGTACCCGTACCCGTAGTAGTAGTCTCGGCCAATGAGCGTCTCAGATCCGCCATCGCCGTTCTTGATGGTGACGCTACTGAGTTTGACATCGCCGAATTCGTAACCTGATCCTGAACCCGATCCCGATCCCGAGCCTGATCCGAACCCGATAGCGAGACGATCATAGCCGTTGCCATTGGTGGCGGTGAACGCGCCTGTGATGGTCGTCTTCATCCCGTCATTCGCGTTGTGAATCAACGTCGATGAACCGCCGGTGCCGTTCAGAATTGTAACGGTCTTGAGTGTCAGGTCTGAACCGCTCTGAGCGGCCACTGTGGTCGTGTCGTACCCCGTGCCGTTGGTGACCGAAAGGGTGCTCGTGACGGCTCCGATCACAACGTTGGCCGTGTTGTCGCCATTGCCCCCATCGATCGCAACTGTTGCCAGCGAGTCTGCAGTGAGGGCGACTCGGTCGTTGCCTTCTTTCAACACGACCTTGATCGCCGTGATTCCACTGCCCGAGAAGGATGCGCCGCCGTTTACGGTTGTCGAGTTGCCTGTAACCGTATAGCTGCCCGCAGCACCGGTGATGACGATATCATTACCGAGCTCATCGCCCGTAACTGTCAGGGTTGCGCCAGACTTGACGGCAGTCACCCCGCCCGCAGGAACGGTGCGAGCCTCAAGACATTCCACGAGTGGCCGGAATCCGTTTGGTTTTGCGGTTCGATGCTCGGAGCGAGGTGTTGAGCTGGCAAGCCACTGGTTGAGCAAGCGAGAGAACTTGGGGGGCATGGGGATTATCCGTGGGTGTGTATTGCCTCGCTAATATATTGCCGGAGCAGGGGATCGAAAGCAAGCAATTCGAGAATTCGGAAACTGGCAACTACACGCTAAGGCGCGATACGGCGTGCTGTTCCCGATGGGATCAGCCAAATCTGCAAGGTGGATAGAATCTCTTTGTTGGCGCTTGACCAACCCAGTAGGGCGAAATTGTGAGGTGCGAGCCTCAAGCTGGTAGCGCTTCTTGCCGACAACGTTGATCTGGTTGGTTTCAGATCGTTGGCAAATCAACTGCTCTGCGAAACCCGGGATCATCACAAGCTGCTCTGTTCACTTCTCCCTGCTCCCGATACTCCGAAAGGAAGCCGAACCGTCGTCACGAGACCCCCCTCATGTCCACATCGACCATTCCTCGTTCCGCAGGGGTGCTTCTTCATCCGAGCAGCCTGCCTGGCCCTTTCGGCATCGGTGACCTCGGGCCTATCGCGTATCGGTGGGTCGAAACGTTGGCCGCGATGAAGCAGACATGGTGGCAAATCCTCCCGTTAGGGCCGACTGGGGCGGGAGACTCGCCGTACCAGTCCTTCTCCGCGTTCGCGGGAGCGATTAATCTGCTCAGCCCCGACTTGCTGGAACGCGAGGGCCTCGTCAATTCATCGTTCTGGGCCGGGAAGCGGTTCCCCGACGGTGAGGTCGATTACGTACTGGTCAAATCGTTCAAGAAAGCACTGCTCCACGAGGTATGGGCAAACTTTCGCGCCGGGCGAGCGATTCATCTGAAAGCAGCGTTCGCGGAGTTTGTGGAAGTCGAGGCATCCTGGCTCAACGATTTCGCGATGTTCACGGCGATCCGTGACTCTCTTGGAGGCATCGCGCTTCCCCACTGGCCAAAGGATCTCCTGCACCGCAAACCCGCTGCGCTCTCCATCATGGGGAAAGATCAGTCGAACGAAGTGCAGATGCACAAGTTCGGCCAGTTCCTGTTCGATCGGCAGTGGTCGCAACTGCGGGCGTTCGCGGCTGCTCGTGGTGTGAAGATCATGGGTGATGCCCCAATCTTTGTCGCCCCCGATTCCGCTGATGTCTGGGCACACTCTGACCAGTTTCTCCTCGATCCGGAATTGAACCCCACTGTGGTTGCTGGTGTGCCGCCGGATTATTTCGCCGCCGATGGGCAACACTGGGGGAACCCGATCTACGATTGGGCGATGATGGAGAAGACCGGGTACTCATGGTGGATCGCCCGCCTCGTCCGGCAACTGAAACAAGTCGATGTCATCCGGCTCGACCACTTCCGCGGTTTTGCTCAAGCCTGGCACATTCCCGCGAGCGAGAAGACTGCCCGGAAGGGCGAGTGGGTGGATGGCCCGGGAATGAAGCTGTTCACGAAACTTCGCGAAGCGCTGAATGGGTTGCCACTGATCGCGGAGGATCTTGGCCTCATCACACCCGATGTGATTAAGCTTCGTGATGATCTCGGGCTGCCGGGAATGCGTGTGTTGCAGTTCGCGCTGAACGGCCCGCAAGACATCCACTGGCCGCACAATTTCGTGCCGAACAGCGCGTGTTACACGGGAACGCACGACAACGAGACCGTGAATGGCTGGTTTGGAGGCCTTTCCGAAAGCAACAAGCGATATCTCGGGATGACGATCGGCCATTACATCAACGACGCGGCGTGGGAACTGATACGCCTGGCGTGGTCGTCGGTGGCGTCCGTGGCGATTGCACCGTTGCAAGATATACTGAGCCTGGGGAACGAGGCCCGGATGAACAAGCCCGGCATCGCCGAAGGGAACTGGCGCTGGCGATTCCGCCTTGATCAGTTCCGCCCTGAGGTCATCGACCGACTCGGTGAGATCACGTCACTTTTCAACCGCGTCCCACAGGCTGTGGTCGAGAACACCGGACCGCAGACTGCAGGGTAAATGCTCTTGCCAGAACGTCCGACTGCCTGAATCACAGTGAGTTGCGATTCGCAGCATCAAACGGGGGGACTGAGATGGACCGCCGCGTGCTAATCAGGCTGGTTGCGATGCTGGTCTTACCGACCATGCTTGTCGGGTGTGGAGGCGCCGCCAATACGACGTTCTCGAAAATCGGGAGTTCGACTCCCGATGCGCCCGGAGCGAAGCAGGCTGGGGGGAACGTTCCTGGCGATGCGGCAGTGAAGGGCGCATTGCCACCGGCTGAGCGGAAGATCATTTACACAGGAACGCTCGATATCGTCGTCTCCAATATGGATGATGCGTTGCCCGTGGTCGAGAAACTTGTGGCCGCACAGAAGGGCTACATCGCCAAATCCGAAGTGAAGGAAGACCCGGGCAGACGGCGCACGGCGACATTCTCACTCCGCATCCCAGTGGATCAATTCCAGAGCACCCGCGAGGGCTTGCTTGCACTCGGCACCGTGGAACGCAACGCGGTCGATTCGCAAGACGTGACCGAGGAATTCGTGGACGTGCAGGCCCGGATCAAAAACCTGAAGGAACAAGAAGACAAGCTCAACGAGTTGCTCAAGGAGAAACGGAAGGAAGAGAAGCTCGAAGACATCATCAAGGTGAGCGATCGCATCGCACAGGTGAGGCAAGATGTCGAGCGAGTTCAGGGACGGCTGAACTTCCTGTCAAACATGACATCACTGGCGACGATCAACCTGACACTTCGAGAGATCAAGGATTACAAGCCGCCGATGGCACCGACGTTCGGGAATCGGATCAACTCCACATTCACCGAATCCTGGGAAGGCCTGGTCGATTTCGGCGAAGATCTGGTCTTGCTACTTGTGGCCCTGGTCCCGTGGTTGGTTGTGTTGGTTCCGATGGGTGTCATCGGCTTGCTGCTGGTGCGTCGTTCGCGGCGGAAGTCGCCCAAGCCGCCGCGTCCGAGCAGTCCAGAGACACCACGGTGAGATCGCGTTGTCACTTGCCGTACTCGTCCTTCCACTCCTCGTACCACGCCATCTGGATCGCTTCGAGGATTTTCTCATTCGACTCGTTCGGCTTCCCCGTGAACCCCTCCAGATTCAGCACATGCTTGTGCAGGTCCGTGAAACGCACGGTCAACGGGTCGATGGTGTCAAACTGACCGAACAGCGCCTCGCCGATCTCGCGGTAATCGTGCCACGTCATGATGAGCCTCACAGTTTCGTTGCATCCAGTGCGTCGGCGTTCGTGCCGCCGAGTGCCTGCTTGACCACTTCGTTCATCAGCAAATGTGCGAGCGGGTTGGTCGCCAGGCCGAACGCATCGATCGCGTGCTGAAGGGCGGAAAGATCACTCCCCGCGATCGCAGTTTGCAATTCGGCCTTCGCAGTCGTGATCTCCGCCCGTTGCTCAGGAGCGAGTCGTTCGCCAGCGGTCGCGAGTGCCTTCTCGGTATGACGCATGTCTGTTGTCGCCTTGTTCCGCAGTTCCACGAGCCGGCGCTCCGTGAAGTCGGCCTCCGCGTTCGTGATGCTGTCGCTCACGAGTTGATCGACTTCCTCGGGCGTCAGACCGTGCGCCGGTTGGATCGTCACCGTGGCGGCAGCACCGCTTCGCAGTTCCTTCGCCGAGACGGTGAGCATTCCGTCCTGGTTCACCAAGAAAGAGACGTCTACCTGTGCGTATTGAGCGGGCATCGGTGGGATGCCAGACAGCTTGAATGTCCCCAGGAAGCGGCAATCCTTGGTGAGTTCGCGCTCGCCCTGGTAGATGCTCAGCAAGATCGCAGTTTGGTTGTCGGCACCCGTGGTGTATCGCGTCGTCTTGCGGGCCGGGACGGTGCTGTTGCGGTGGATCACCTTGTCCACGACACCACCCAGCGTTTCGATGCCGAGGGAAAGCGGGATCACGTCGAGCAGAAGCATGTCACGCCGACCGCTGGTCAGAATGTCGGCTTGAACTGCGGCCCCGAGCGCCACGACCTCGTCCGGGTTCAACTCCGTGTGCGGGGTTCTCCCGAAGAACTCGGCCACACGTTGACGCACGTAAGGGATGCGACTCGACCCACCGACCATCACGACTTCATCGACTTTCGCGGGCGTCAATCCCGCGTCGCGAAGAGCGGACCGGCAACGGTCGATGCTGCGGTCGATGTGGGGCTTGATGAGTGCTTCGAATTCGTCGCGTGTGATCTCGCGGCAGAACTCGCGTGGGGTACCCCCCTGTATGCTGACCCGCATCTCGGCGGACTCGGCGGTTGTCAGCGCGATCTTGGTTTGCTCGGCGGCGTCTCTCAGGTATTGCAACAACTCTGCGTCACGTGCCGAAAGATCAACGCTCATCTCATGGGCGGCGAGTTGCATCAATGCCCGATCGAAGTCGTCGCCGCCCAGGAAGGTGTCCCCGTTCGTGGCGAGAACCTTGAACACGCCTTCGGAGAGCGCGAGGACCGAGCAATCGAAGGTGCCGCCGCCCAGATCGTAAACGGCGATGGTGCCCGTGCCGCGTTTGTCGAGTCCGTACGCAAGCGCGGCCGCAGTTGGTTCGTTCACGATTCGCAGCACATCCAGCCCGGCGATACGACCCGCGTCGCGCGTCGCCTGACGCTGCGAGTCGTCGAAGTACGCGGGAACGGTGATAACCGCCTTCGTCGGGTTACCGGCCCGTGTTCGCACTTCTCGGAGGATCAGTGCCGACAGTTCTTCGGGTGTGTATTCGCGGCCAGCAATCTTGACGCGAAGCACCTTGCGGCCGGTGTCCGTTTCACGTTCGACGATCTGGTGCGGGATCAACTTCAACTCACGTTCCAGGTCCGCGAGGGTGCGGCCCATGAGTCGTTTTACGCTGAAGATGGTGTGTTCCGGATCGGAGAGTGCCCGAGCCTTCGCTGCGGAACCGACGAGCACGGAACCATCGTCGTGGAAGCTGATGCAACTCGGCACGAGCGCGACCCCCCCGGAGTCGCGCACGACTTTCGGCCGACCGTTTTCGACGTATGCGGCAAGACTGTAAGTTGTTCCAAGGTCAATGCCGACAACCGCGGGGTTCATCATGTTGCAACGGAATCATTGAGGAGGGCGATACAGGTTCGATCCCGTTGCTATTGTAGGGTTCCGGGAGCGCTGCCGTAGTGGAAGTCTCGTTTACCACGACGCCGGGAGTTTCTCACTCCGGAGCCAGGCTGTGTACCAGAGATCGAGCGTGAGTTGGGTACCCGCCCGAACGCGAGCCAGCACGAATGCGCGGCTCTCCTCCGTGGGTTTCTCGAACGCACCGAGCGAGTCGAGTTCGTAGCACTTCGGGATATGGGTATGCGATTCGTCGATGAATTTCATCACGTGTGACCACACATCATCAATCTTCTTGGCTTCCAGGCCGCGAGACACTTCTTCCGGGCGAATTCCGTGCTTCTCGGGGAACGCGTCGAGTTTCGCGTGGATCCCCTTTTGCTTCACGGTGCCGTCGGGCTGAATGCGGCCATCATAGTCGCGGGTCGTGTGCAGAGGCATTGCCGCATCGCCGGTGTAGTGGGCGAGGGTGCCACCATGAACGAGGCATTTCATCGGGATCGCGGCGTTCTCGGGTGATTTGCGGTAATCGTAGAACCCCACCGTGAGCTTCTCGTAATACTCCATGATCGCGTAGGGGAGCATCCCGATCTTGTTCGGTTCCTTCTTCAAATCCACGTAGACCATCTTCATCGCGTCGAAGCGGTTCGTCGCCGGGAGCGCTTTGCCGTCGAGATCCTCGGTATCCAGAAAGTGGTTTCCCTCCTCAGCGCGACGTAGGAAGTTCAACTCGCGATTCTTCCAACGATCGGGATCGACTGCAAAATGTGCGAGATGCTTCCCCCCGCGACGGAAGAAATCGGGGACTGTATCGGGCAACCGTGCTGCGGCGGATTCCGCGACTGTTTCGTGCCCTCCACCCCACCAACTCAGAGCATACCCACCGGCAAAAAGTGCCGCAGCCGTGACCGCGATTCCGAAACCTATTGCCCGACTACTCATGGAGTTCTCCCGTGGTTGTTGAATCGGTTATACCGTCGGAGTTCTCGGAGAGATCGTGATTTTTTGGTGAAGTGCATCAACCCGTGGGCGGGGGGTGGTCGATGGGAATGATAACGGAGTTCCGTCGCGGAAGCGGGGGGACATCGGAAAGCCTGGCAGGATAGCCGGGAGTGGGTTGAGATCAAGGAGGATGCGCGAATGCGGTGCGCGGCGTGGGTGCTTGTGGCGGTTGTGGTCACCGGAATGGTGCGCCCAGCAGCTGCGCAACCTGGCCCGCTGGCCCCAACAGGTGGTCCGCCGCAGTCGGAACCAGACATCTCTTACGATCCCAATTTGCCACCAGAGCCGCCACTGGGAACAGTGGTGAAATCGCCTGCGAATCGGCCACCAAATGTCCTTGGGCCGCCCGTGATGGGCGCTCCCGTGCGGCCATCGGATCGCGAAGAACAACCTACACCAGTGATCGATCCCACGCCCGTGATCCCGGTCGGTGCCACTTCGCCAAGTGGTGCTTCGGGTTCTTCGGGTCGGCGTGCGGTCCTGGGTGCTCCGATCTCGTCTGGGTCGCCCGTTTCGTCGCGTACTGTTGAGCCTGCTTCACGCACTGCGTACACCCCCGATGATCGGCAAGACCCGGTAAACGAGTTGTTGTGGCAACGCTCCCCTCGACGAGGGAAGGACCACGACCCGGATGCCAAACCCGCGGGTCACGATGCAGATGATCGCACAGCGAAGAAGTTCGGGGACAAGATCGGCGAGACGTTTGGCAATGTGATGGGCCACTGCACCGACTGGTTCAAGAGCGACCACGCCTTCGATGGGTTCATCTCGCCAGTCACGAACCCATTGCTGTTCGAAGATCCACGTGCCTTGACGGAAGTGCGGCCGATCTTCATGTATCAGCAGATCCCAGGAAGCCAGCCCGATTTCAACGGTGGCAGTGCCTACTACTACGGCGTGCAGGCACGGCTCGCGGTCACGGATCGGTTGTCGTTCACGTTCAACAAACTGGCCGGGATCACGCTATCGCCGGGGAGCGGCTCCGCGTACCCGGGTGGCACGGGCTTCGCGGAACTGTGGCTGGGGCCGAAGTATACGATTATCCGGAATGAGAACTCGGGCAGCCTGCTTGCAGGTGGTGTGCAGTTCCAGATTCCAATCGGATCGAGCAATGTCTTCCAGGATACAGGCAGCCTCTCGGTTGTGCCGTACGTGACCTACGGACAGAACTTTGGTCGCGACTTCAAGATTGGTAGCCTGAACACCTTGATCGGCACTGGGTATTCGTTTGCGACCGATAGCGTGCGGAGCGACTACTACTACCTCTCCGCTCACCTTGACCTCGACGTGATGAACAAGCACAAGTTCTATCCGTTGGTTGAAATGAATTGGATCTACTACACCACCAACGGCAGCGGATTGCCGACTGGCAACGAAGGCCGCGACCTGTTCAACCTGGGTGGGCAGGCACAAAACTCCGGCATGGTGACGGGTGCGTTTGGTGCCCGATACAAGTTCACCGAATGTGCTCAGCTCGGTGCGGCGTTCGAGTTCCCACTCGCCGGCCCCAAGGACATGTTCCAGTACCGCGTCACGCTCGACTTCATTCTGCGGTACTGACGAGAAGCGAGCCAGCCTCGCTTCTCGTTAAGCAGCGTGCGAGAAATGAGCTACCAAGTCTGCGTTGTTTTGCCCGGGTCCCTTGTGGGGAGGGTGGCGAGGCTTTGCGAGCCGGGTGGGGGTAAAAGCCTTCCGAGTTGTCGAGGCATTACCCCCCCCGCTCCTCGAAGACTCGGAGCGACCTCCCCCACAAGGGGGGAGGTTAAGAATCGGCCACTTCGTGTCGGGTATGGTTGTTCCCGCGACTACCTTACACCTTCAGTGCCTTGAATTGTTTCACGCAGCCGGTGATCGCCACTTCGGTTGGTAACCGCTCAATGCTCGATGCACCAAAGAAACCGACGATCCCCTTGGTGTGATCGAGTACGTATCGCACGTCGGCCGGTTCCGATATGGGGCCGCCGTGACACAGCACCAGAATCTCCGGGTTCACAGCTTTCGCGGCGTCGGCCAGTTGCTGAACCAGTTTCGCAGCCGCTTCCAGGCTCATCGCCGACTTCGCGCCGATACTCCCCTTCGTCGTCAGTCCCATATGTGGGATCAGGATGTCGGCACCGGCCTTCGCCATCTGGGTCGCTTCATCTGGGGTGAACACATATGGGCACGTCAGCAGGTCGAGTTCCCGTGCCAGCGCGATCATCTCAACTTCCTTGGCAAATCCCATTCCTGTCTCTTCGAGACCCACACGCAGGTTACCGTCAAATAGCCCTACCGTGGGAAAGTTCTGGACTCCGCTAAACCCCGCGTCGCGCACGTCGAGAAGGAATCGCTTCATGATGCGGAACGGATCCGTGCCACACACGCCAGCGAGTACCGGTGTCTTCTCAACGACCGGGAGCACCTCGCGCGCCATGTCCATCACGATCTGATTGGCGTCGCCATAGGGGAGCAACCCCGCAAGTGAACCCCGCCCCGCCATCCGAAAACGGCCCGAGTTGTAAATGATAATCAGGTCGATGCCGCCCATCTCGGCGCACTTCGCCGAGATTCCGGTGCCCGCGCCGCCGCCTACAATCGGAATGCCAGCGGCAACCTGAGCACGGAATCGAGCGAGGATGTCTTTGCGTGGAATCATGGCCTACCAATCAGGATGATTTTGGGGGTTCGGCGTCGGTGTTTGGCTGATCCTGTGGCTTCTGTGCCAGTGCATCGGCCTTCGCCTTTGCGTCTGCCTCGGCCTTCGCCTTTGCATCCGCCAGGGCAAGCAACAACTGGATCTGTTCCTCGGCTTTGACTTGCTCGTCAATTGTTGGTTCCTGGGGAGCCGGCTTCCTGCGTGGCCAGATGTAGAGCAACACTTCGCCGGCGGCGACGAAGACGAATCCCCAGATGGCCAACATGATCGGCATCCGGGTTTGGATCGTGGAGATCAATTCCTGATCGGAGTTTGGCTCACCTTCAGTTGGACCCACACCCGCTGGCGTGGGCGGGACGAACGTGACCGCGATGCCTCCGATCATCATCCCGATGACCCCAAGGAAGATCGCCGTCAGTGTGCCGTAGATCGCGATCCGTTTGAGTACTGGGTGCATGACAATGGTCTCTTGAGCGACACCGATGGTTTTGCCAGTAACATAACACGCATTTCCCGCCACATCATTGTCAATGATGGCAAACTGGGAGCTTGCATGTCAGTGTTACTCATCGGAACCCTGGACACCAAGGGGACCGAGCTTGCATACGTCCGAGATCAGCTACTTTCTCTTGGCGTGCCGGTCACGGTCATGGATGTGGGTGTGCTTGCACCACCCGCGTTCACGCCGGACATTTCACGCGAGAAAGTGTTTGCTGCCGCTGGTACGAACCACGCGATTGTGAAAGCTGCGGGTGATCGCGGAAAGGCCGTGACCCTTGCTGCGGAAGGTGCAGCAAAGCTCGCCACCGCATTGCACCGCGATGGGAAACTCACCGGCATCCTGTCACTCGGCGGTTCTGCGGGAACCACGATCGGGACCGCGGCAATGCGTGCCGTCCCGGTCGGGGTTCCGAAACTCATGGTGAGCACGCTGGCATCGGGGCAGGTCCAACACTACGTCGGCACCCGCGACGTGATGATGCTGTACTCCGTGGTGGACATTGCGGGGTTGAACCGCATCAGCCGCGTCGTGCTCGACAACGCCGTCGCTGCAATGGCCGGAATGACCTCGTTGGGCCGCGAGTCGAAGGTGACAGTTGCAGACAAACCTGTGATTGCCGCGACGATGTTCGGCGTCACGACCCCGTGCGTCGAGGCAGCTCGCGCACAACTCGAAGCAGCGGGCTACGAGGTTCTCGTGTTCCACGCGACGGGTACGGGTGGCCGCACGATGGAGGGCCTGATTCGGGATGGCCTTGTTGCTGGCGTGCTGGACATCACGACAACGGAACTCGCGGATGAACTCGTCGGTGGCATCCTCTCGGCGGGGCAGGACCGTTTGACGGCCGCGAGCTTGAAGCGGGTGCCACAGGTCATCTCGGTTGGGGCGCTCGATATGGTGAACTTCGGCCCCTTCGAGACAGTGCCCTCAAAGTACAAGGAACGCCGTTTCCATCAGCATAACGCGACGGTCACGTTGATGCGGACGACGCCGGAGGAGATGGATCGGCTCGGTCAGGAGATTGCACAGAAGGCCAGCGCTGCGAACGGGCCGACAGCCGTGATGCTCCCATTGCGGGGCGTCTCGGCCATCGACGCACAGGGGAAACCGTTCTGGTGGCCCGAGGCCGATGCGGCCCTGTTCCAGAGCGTCCGTAACTGGATCGCGCCGAACGTGGAGTTGGTCGAACTTGACCTCCATGTGAACGACCCGGCGTTTGCCTCAGCGTGCGCCGGGAAGTTGCTGGAGTTGATGCAGCATGGGTAACCGCGAGCTTACTCCCTGGGCAGTTCTTTACCCTGAACCGTCTTGATCCCCTCACGGCTGATGGAGAGGATTTTCCAGCGGAACCCGGGCTGAATATCCTTGGTGCCACGGGTACTGATGGTCAAATCACCGTCCTTGACCACAGGCAAGATTCCGAAACTGCTCCCCCTCGTGGTGCCGACGATCAGCAGTTCCTTGGTGAAGTCCACTTTTGGGGCGTCCTTGATCCCCCACGCCTTGGCGAGCGTTTCCCAACTCTTCTCGGAGGCGACCACTCCGTTCGCGGGAGCGAGCTTCTGAAGAGCTTCATCAGCGATGTCGCCTCCAAGTTCCACGGTCGCTTTCTTGGGATCTTTTTTACCCTCAGCAGCGACAGGACAGGCGAGCAGGGTCCATGTCGTGATTGCAAACGCGAGTCGAAACATGGGTGGTCCTCAATGGAGAATTGGCGACACGATTCAGACGAACCACGAACGGTTGCCGTTTGGTCGAACAGGGAAATTCGCTCAGCCCGTTGCCGGAGTGCCATGGGTGCCGGAGAATGCCGCCACGGTTCGGACTTACCGGCGGACACCCGCCACTTCGCTCTGAGGGCTCTCCATGAAGATTGGAATGAATCTCTTGCTGTGGACCGGCGGCGTGACCGCTGAACACTTCCCCTTGCTCGCCAAACTGAAAGCGGCCGGGTTCGACGGCGTCGAGTTGCCGATCTTTGGAGGCACTCCCGCGGACTACAAACCGATTCGGGCCGAACTCGACAAACAAGGTTTGAAATGCACCGCTGTCACGATTCTGACGAAGGAAACGAACGCGGTCAGCCCTGACGCTGCGGTGCGGCAGAAGGCTGTAGAGTGGCTCAAGAACGTCATCGAGATCAACCACGTGCTCGGGTCCGAGACGCTGTGCGGGCCGTATCACTCGGCCATCGGCGAGTTCACCGGTGCAGGGCCAACGAGCGACGAGAAGAAGCGCTCGGCTGACGTGTTGCGACAGGCGGCAGAGTTCGCCAAGCAGGCGAAGCTCATGCTCGCGATCGAGTACCTGAACCGTTTCGAGTGTTACTTGCTCACAACAGCCGTGGGGGCTGTCGAACTGGTCAAGATGGTGAACCACCCGAACTTCCGCACGATGTACGACACGTTCCACGCGAACATTGAAGAGAAGGATCAGGCCAGTGCGATCCGCACGGTCGCGCCGGTGCTGGGCCACGTTCACATCAGCGAGAACGACCGTGGCACACCGGGGACAGGGCAAGTTCACTGGGATTCGGCGTTCAAGGCTTTCAAAGAAATCGGGTACGACGGCTGGGTGACGATCGAAGCCTTCGGTCGTGCGCTGCCTGACCTCGCCGCGGCGACGAAGGTGTGGCGTGATTTGTTCCCCAGTCCCGAGGAGGTGTACACCAAGGGAATCGCCTTCATCAAGTCGCGGTGGGGGAAATGACGGCAGTGACAGTGAGTCGGACAGTGCGAGTCGCACAGCGAGCGTCCCGGGCCAGTTGGCTCGGGACGTATCACTTCACCAACCGGCGCGGGCTTGCCGGCCGATCTAAGATGTGTCGCACGGACACGGGGCGGACGTCCCCGACAGTGGACCAAGCAGGAGGCAACAGATGCGACGGTCGTTCTGGTTGGCAGCAGCGGGTGGTCTGAGTTTGTCGGTTGGTGCGGTCGCCCGACCGCCTGCGGATTCCTCGCCAAACACAGCAGCGGTGCAACCCGCACAGGCTGCGCCACCCTGGGCAAACAAGTTCTTTCTTCCCGACATCGCCACGAACCGCGAGCAACCTGCGCCGGTGGCGATCAACCATAACTTCGGCGAGGTTCCGCACGGCACACTCTGCGTCCAGAAGTTCACCATCACGAACATCTACGACGTGCCGATGCAGATCACCGATGTGCGAAAAAGTTGCACATGCCTTGACTACATCCCGCTGACAAAGACGTTGGAGCCGAACGAGTCGGCGGAGTTCACGGTCACTATGAACGCCGGCAAGTTCGTCGGTCACAACGCCCAGACGTTCTACGTCACCTTCGGGCCGAAATACGTTTCGACCGCAGTGATCCGCGTCCAGGCGACGAGCCGAACCGATGTGACGCTGACACCGGGTGCGATCGCATTCGGCACATTGGCACAAGGGAACAAGACGAGCCAGGCCGTCTCGGTGAAGTACTCGGGCCGGAATCGCGAGTGGAAACTCACCGAGGTTGTACCGCCGCAGGGACCGTTCGAGGTTCGCTTCTCCGAGGTGAGCCGTGGCGGTGTGCTTCGCGGTGGTGCGGAATACTCCGTTGAGGTGACCCTGAAGCCGAACGCGCCTGCCGGCTCCATCTCAGAGCAACTGAGCATCAAGACCAGCGACCCTTCGCACCCCGTTGTGCAGATTGCCGTCACGGGAACGATCGCGGCACCGATCGAGTTCGCTCCCAACAAGGTTCGCTTCGACGGCGTACCGGTCGGGCAGTCGGTGACTCAGCGTGTCCTCGTCCGTGCGGCGAAGCCGTTCAAGATCCTGGGTGTCGAGGGAGCAGGGGAGGGCGTGACTGTCGAACTGCCCGCGACGAGCGCTCCGGTCCAGGTGCACTTCATCACCGTGAAGTTCGATCCGAAGCAGGCCGGGACCGTGATTCCACAGCTCCGCATTCGGACGGACCTCGACGGTGGCACTGCGACGCTGCCAGTTGAAGCAGAAGCGATCGCAAAGTGACCACGCGATCAGGTGAATGGGTGAAGGGGTGAAGGGGTGAGCGGGTGAGCGGGTGAGCGGGTGAAGGGGTGAGCGGGTGACAAAGGCAATCGCTGTCTTTGTCACTCACTTCACCCCTTCACTTTCACCCGCTCATCTCTTCACGCATGCAAATTGTGATTCAGACTCAACTGACTCATCGGCAGAACCGATAAAGAAGGAGCCGTTCGTCCAATCGGTACACATTTCCCAGATCACGGGGATCGCTCATGCGGTTGTCCCGCGAACTTACCCGATCGTTGTTGCAACCCGTCAGTGTGCTGCGAAGCCTTGAAACCTGCTGGTTTCCGGTGGCTGTCGGGTTGTACTTACTCCTCGCGGCCGGGTTGCGAACACTCGTCGCGAAAAGTCTCATGTTTGACGAGTCCGAGCAGCTTGCGCTTTCGCAGGTTCTCGCGCTCGGTTACGGGTCGCAACCTCCGCTTGTCGTGTGGATCGTCTGGTGTGTCACGACACTGTTCGGGCCATCGATGGCCGCGATTGTCGCTGTGCGGTTCGCGATCCTGGGATTGCTCTACTGCGGACTCTACTCGTGTGGGCGTGCTCTGACCGCCAATCACTCCCGGGCGGCGCTCGCCGCCGCGGGTGCTGTATTCGTGCCCGCAGTGAGTTGGGATTTCGTACTCGATAAGACCAATACGCCACTGGCCTGCGCGATCGCGGCGCTGACAGTGGCATCGCTGGTTAATGCTGTCCGAACCAATCATTTCCGGGCAGCACTGCATGTCGGTGTGCTTGTTGCGCTGGGAGTGTTGAGCAAGTACACGTTCATCCCCTTCGCGGCGGCACTGTTCTTCGCATCACTTACAGTGTCACGCTATCGGGAGTGGATGGTTTCACGACACGGTGCGGGGGCCATTGCCTTGGCGGTGCTGCTGTTGCTTCCTCATCTCGCATGGGTGATTGCCAGTCGTGGTGAACTCACATCCGGGTTCTCACAGGCGATCACGAACCGTCCGGATCGCGTACTGAGTTTGTTGTTCGTGTCGGCGGGCGACGTGGCACTGATGTCGTGCGGGTTCACGCTGGCGGTGTTTGCGATACTTGTGCCGCAGGTGTTCCATCGGAATCTGGAAACGACTGCGGAAGCTCGACTGCTCGGTCGAACCTTACTTCTCGCTGGGATCACGTCGATGGTAGTGGTCGTGGTTGCAGGTGGGAACCGGTTCAAGCCCCACTGGTTCACACCAATGGCCGTGTTGTTGCCGACGTTCCTGGTGACGCGACTCGAATCCTTTTCGATTCCCCGCGGGCGTGTGATCGGTCTGTGGGGAGTGATCTCGGCAACCGTGCTCATCATAAGTCTGGCAATGTGCGTGCTTGCAACGACGAACCTGTTCCTGCAAGGTCGTCAGTTGCACGCACGCGATCATCTCGCGGACGAAATGAGGATAGCACTAACGGAACGACCGGACAGCATCATCTGCGATGCGCTCCGCGATGCTGGCAACCTTCGCCTCGCGTATCCGGAAACCTCAGTCGTGGTATTGAGCACACCACTTGCATCGCGACCGGTTGTGCAAGGTTCGGTTGTATTTGTCTGGGATGCATCACGGGAAGACGCGATCCACGAATCGACACGATCACTGCTCATTCGCGACTACGGCCTCCGACCTGACCCCAGAGCGAATGTGCGATATATCGGTGAAAGACTCTCTGCTGATAACCCACTCGGCCGCCGCCTGGGTGTGATTCGCCTGGTTCCTAATGATGTGGTCCGCTGAACCCGACCACAGGCGATTTGCTCGCCAAGATACGTGATCCCACCAACGAAAAACCCCCGGTGACAGCTTGTGTCACCGGGGTCTTGATGTGGAGCGGAGGAGAGTCGAACTCCCTACCTCTTCGTTGCGAACGAACGAGTCGCCAGTCTCAACGCCTACAAAACAAGGCGATGGTGCGACCCGTCTGGAAAGTGTCCACGATTGTGCGCCGTCCAATCCGCACTCCCCTTCCCGTCTTGCTCGTCTGCTCGCTGAACTCGCTGCACTTCCACCCGAGCAACGAGCCGCCCTCGCCGCACTGATCGCGCCGACAACGACCCCGCCGGCACCGGCATCCGCTGGGGCGGATGACCGACTGCCCTGGGAGCGGGGAGCAAGGGAAGGGGAATCGACGACTTGAACTGTGCTCTTGGTCCTGCCTGACCGGGTCCGCACTCCCCCGATACCTTCGCCTCGCCATGAGAGGACGATGCAATGACGTCCGTCCAAGAAGGGCGGGTCCCTCCCGTGCACTTTGTGAACAGCACTACACAGGGAACAGTCGCCAAGCGATAGAGAGTTTGTTTCGGTTGTCCGAATTGATATACCCGAGGAGCAAGCGATGAATAACGCATCAGAAGCCCGTCCCTCTGAACCACGAACAGGCCAGGACCGACTCGCCAGCGGGGGAGAAAAAGAAGGTGGCAACGGGGTCGTCATCGGCAGGAGAGTGATGACGCACCCAGTAGTTGAAAGTGGCGTGAGGAATGCCCTGCTGTTGGGCATATTGCCGCTGGGAAGGCTGATCGGAATTGGAGAAGTTGTCGAGGGTGGCAGCGATGTCCGCCCGTGGCCAACGGTAAGGGTCTGGGCGGAGCGGGTCCGAGTGAGTAAGCTCATCGGCGGGCATGGCTCGTTTTCCGTGGAGTGGTCTCTTGGCAGAGCTACTTTAAGGAAGCGAGCCTTGCTCATTCAGAGCCATTCACCATGGCTCTTGGGCCGTCCACAAACGATCAGATGCAACCCGCTGCTCGGTCGGAAGTGGCTAACTCGAAGGACGCAACTGGCAAGACGCCCTGGTCGTGGGTAAACTGGTCGTTCCTGCGTCGGTACGCTCGACTTGCTCCCGATGTTGGGCCAGGGAGCGGCCCGGACTGACCTGCCCTCCCGGATCGAGGCCCGGCGATGCCCGTCGTTCACCAGTACAAGAACCGTCGTGGGTTCTACATCAAGGCGAACCAGGGCGGGAAGATCACGACGTATCAAGTCACCAAGGCGGGTGCCGCCGCCCTCAAGAGCCGGGGGCAAGGGGACGGGTCATCGCTGAGTCCGGCCGAGTTGGCGAGGCTCCGCGAGCAGGGGCATGTGACCACCGGCGGGTCGGGGCCGGGGGAGATGGAGCCGGCCGCTCCCGCCGTCCCCCCGCCGCCCCCGCCGCCGGCACCGAAGAAAGACAAGCTGTCCCGGCGGGAGCGGAAGCAGCAGCGACAGGCGGCGTGGCACGCGGCCAGCCCGCCACACACCCCGTCGTACTCCCCGCCCGCTTGGGTGCCGCCGTCGCCACCGCCCGTGTGGGTTCCGCCGCCGGACGACACCGACGACGGGTGGCTCGTTCTGCCGCCGCTCGACCCAGAGCCGGTTCCATGCACGATAGAGGACGCGACCACCGGGCGTGGGAAGAGCGGGGCCGAGACGTTGCCCCTGGACCTGACCTCACCCGGCGACGGCGTCAACGATCCGCCGACCTTCCCGATACTGGAGTCTGAACCCCGGCCGGGATCGTCTGCGTCGGAACGGTTGCCGGTCGCGGAGGCAACACATACCGTCGAGTCGCCCCCGGCCAGGCGTTCAGCCGCACCGGATCGGGACGCGAGGCGTGACCGCCCGGCGGGCAAGGTGCCGGGGCCGGCGGGAGCAAAGACGCCGCTTCGACGCGGGACCGAAATCGCTGCCGCGAAGGCCACACCCCGCCAGCCGGCGGATCGAGAGGAGCCGCCCGGCCGCTCGGCGGTCAAGCAGTGGATGGCCCTCGCGTTGGCCGGCCTGCTGGTCTTCCCGGCGTGGCTCCTCGTCGCGGGCCTGCTCGCACTGCTGTTCCTACCGAAGGACGCCTCTCTCGCGGTGAAGGTAGCGGTCGGGGCCTTGGTCGTCGGAACGGCCGTGGGGGCTGCGGTGCTGGCCTACAGGTCGGAGAGGGAGTAGCTCCGGTCGCTCGGCCTTTCGGTCGAGCGACGTTCGGCACGATTATTTCCGGCCCCCCTACGGCGACGGCGGGCTGATCCGACCGGAGTAGACCGCCATGCTGTTCAACTTGGACGGCGTCGAGATCAAGGACATCCCCCGCTCCCGGCGGCGGGACTTCGCGGCGTGGGTGCAGAGCCTGTCGCCCGCCGACTACCAAGCCGTGGCCGACGCGATCAGCCAGCACGCCGACACCCGCGACGTGTTCGTGTCCAGCCACATTCCCGGCAAGGACTGGACCGGGACCGTGTACGAGTCGCTCTACCACGCCTGCCGGCTGGAGCAGGACCACGCCGCGTTCTTCTTCGGGCTGATCGTCTGGAAGACGATGATCGACCGCGAGGACGGGTGGTACTTCAAGCCGTCCGACCGAGACGGCCGACCTCGACCACCTCAAGCAGGAGGTCGCCGCCCAGACGACGAACGGGATCACGTTCCTCGACATCCACGAACTGGCCCTGCCCGAGGGGCGGGTCGTCATGTTCCAGATTCCGCCCGCCTGCCGGGGCGTACCGACCGCCTGGAAGGGGCACTACTACGGCCGCTCGGCTTCCGTGCCTTGGAGATGTGGTCGATCTGCGGCGACCACATCATCGCGGTGAGCGACAATTGAATCGCCGTTGCGAGCAGGCCAGGGGGAGTCTAAGCGGGGAACGACCATGCCCGTCATTTATGCTGCGGTCAAGCGATTCGACCCCGCCTGCGGTGAACCGTGGCAGAAGTTCATCGAATGGTCCGGTTTGACGCAACTTCGGCAAGTCATCTCGCTGGACGGCATTCTCTGCCCGAGCATCTTCCGGGAACTCACCACCGAAGACTGGCAGCACAACGTACAGGAAGACTTCAAGACGAGCTACTTTCACGACCTCGATTACGTTCTCGGCAAGGTGGCTGGTGACGAGCGGGTCAACGTCCTGGCGGTGATTCAGGAACCGGCACCCGCTGAACTCGTTGCATTTGCCGATCCTCGGTTCGTCTGGCGTGGGTTCGACCTGATTGAACGGAGCGGCGAAGTGAGTTCTCTCGTAAACTGCGGGGGCTTCCCGAAAGCGTTTGCTGGTTCGATCCTTTCCGAATGCGGCTTACTGACCGATCAGGCGAAGGCGTTGAACGTGCAGAGGCTTCTTCGGGAGAACTATCCCGAAGAAACCCATGCAGATTGCGACGTATGGGCCATCTGGCAGTGGTCTTCCTGAATCTCCAACAACCGATTCACTCATGAAAACGCAGCCACCAACCAAAACCATCTCCCAGGTCTTCGAGGAGTTCCTGGCCGATCAGAAGACCCGGATCAGCGAGAAAACCTTCTCGAAATACAAGACCATCATCAGCCTTTACACGTCCTACCTGGAAGGCTACTGGCCGGGGCATGATGACGAGGCCAACAAGATTACGAAAGCCGGCGGCACGTTCTGCGGCACGTTCGGACCCAAAGAAATCACGTCCGGTTACTTCGAGTTCCTGGATTACTTCATGCCCAGGAAGGTGATGTGCGGGAGAGAGACGATGCAAGCGGCCGGCACGGTCACGAAGAAGTTGGCGAAGTGGTTGTCGGAGAAAGGCTACATCGAGAACACGGAGGATGCCCAAGAACGAGCAGGGGAAGCAGTGAAAACCTTACCCAATGCCAAGAAAGTTCTCGGGCTTCTCGACGCCTACCTCGACGAAAATGGTGGTGATCGGAACGGCACTGAAATCCAGGACCACTTCATGATCGAGAGGATTGAACCAGGCAAACTCTGGCTGGACCCGTTGACGGCTCACCCCACGACCATCGGACCCGTTCCCGTTCCCAAACAGGTCACCGAACTTTGCGAAGTGGGGTGGGACATCGGCGGGGTTGTGGCGAAAGTCGGGAAAGGCTGGCGGTTGATCGAGGTCTGGAACGTGTCACCGTAGTTGTCGCCAGTCCCTGTGAGGACTTCGCCCGTGTGTTCTTCAAACCGGCCGACCAGCATACGAGGGGAGCGTGTCGCTCAATCCGGGCGACACGGCCCCGGTGAGCGGCCCGACCTCGGCTCCGGGAGGATAAAGCGGGGCAAGGAACCCCCACTTCTGCGGGGCACGCTACGGTGTCGGGCAAAGAGATCGGGCGACGGCTTGGCGATCTGCCAAAGCACCAAGGGGAACGAACATGATTCGGAGGGGCATTCTCTCCCGGATCGGTTCAACCGGCTCGCCCAAATAGCCGATCTGAGTGGAAGCGATCCGGGTCGGTAACTCGCGTTCTTCGCGGTGGTTCCTGGAACAACAACGGCCACAACTGCCGTGCCGCGTACCGCAACAGGAACGAGCCTGACAACCTCAACAACAACAACGGTTTCCGGCTCTTCCTCCCCCTGCACTTCCCGATGCTACCAAGCAGCCCCAGTTCCCGGCGATTCACGGACCACCGGGCCGTGGGTGCGGAAGTCCTGAACCCGGTTCGCGTGTCGCTGATGCTCGCGGTCAGCGGCCGAACGACTGCTCCCCCAGGTCGGGCTGGTAGGCTTCGGCCGAACGTCCGGCCTGGGAACTTCTTTCATGTCCGACGAACTCGCCGTTGTCCGTGATGCCTATGCCCTCACACTGGAACTCGCACGCCGTGTCGAGAAGTTCCCACGGCACCACCGGAGCGGACTCGGAGCCGACCTGACCCGTCACGCCCGAGACTTGCTCGCCGGACTCATCCGTGCCAAATTCGCCTGCCAGCCCGAGAAGCCGACGCTCTTGAACGAGGTCAACCTCGGACTCGAACTGCTTCGCTTCCAGCTTCGACTCGCTGCCGATTTACTCATCCTTCCGCTGCCCGCTCACGGCCACATCATCCGGCTCGCTGATGGTGTGGGCCGACAAGTTGGTGGTTGGATTCGCTCGCTCAAAGGGAACGGTGGCCCATCGTGAAACGGTATGCCAGCCTGTTCGAGACTCTTCTCTCATGGCCGAACCTGCTCGTCGCCGCCCGGAATGCTCGCGGCGGCAAACTTCGACGCCCCGTTGTCGCCCGCTTCGAGTTCCAACGCGAGTGGGAACTGGTCCGCCTCCAAGGCGAACTGGAATCCGGTGCCTACCGACCTGGACCGTTCCGCACCCATCGCATCACCAGACCCAAACCCCGGCTCATCTCCGCAGCCCCGTACCGCGACCGTGTCGTCCATCACGCCGTCATGGCCGTGCTTTGCCCTATCCTCGACAGGCACTTCCACCCGAATAGCTATGCCTGTCGAGCAGGAAAGGGCACACACGCCGCATCTCGCCGCTTGCAACAACTGATGCGGCGATACCCATTCGCCCTTCACGCCGACATCCGTCAATTCTTCCCAAGCATCGACCACGACATCTTGAAGGACACGTTCCGCCGCCGGATCAAGGATCGCCGGTTGCTCACACTCCTCGACCGGATCGTGGACGGCTCGAACCCGCAAGACCCCGTCAACGACTACTTTCCCGGCGACGATCTGTTTTCGCCGTGGGAACGCCCTCGCGGATTGCCCATCGGCAACCTGACCAGCCAGTGGTTCGCCAACTGGTATCTCGATGCGTTCGATCACACCATCACCAGCGTTCTCGGCTTCGGTGGCTACGTTCGGTATTGCGACGACTTCGTCGTGTTCGGGAATTGTCGGGAACGGCTGATCGAACTTCGCCACCTCATCGACCAACGGCTCGCGGGGTTGCGCCTGAACCTACACCCGCGAAAGACGGCCATCGTCCCGACGCAAGCCGGGATCACCTTCGT
>Ga0105048_10004888_pt1 | contig 21767 bp, 15 predicted proteins | sample MAT05_FD_78382 | JGI IMG/M metagenome (GOLD analysis project Ga0105048, IMG submission 78382) | Freshwater microbial communities from Lake Fryxell liftoff mats and glacier meltwater in Antarctica - MAT-05 | ecosystem: Environmental > Aquatic > Freshwater > Ice > Liftoff microbial mat | place...
AAAATGATCACCTCTGCGGTGCGAAAAAAACAGGAAAAAGACGCCCGCACGCCCGGGGCAGCCAGCGATACGCCCGAGGCACATCCAACTTCCGACAAACCGGCAGCAGAAACGGGCGCATCTCGGATACCGGAAAAACGTGCGCCCCGCGGCGACGAAATCCAGGAACAACAAATCATACGCATCCTCATCCAGCACGGCCACAAACCATTGCCGGAAGGCATGAGTGTGGCTGAATACGTACTGGGCGACATTGAAGAATCGCTTTCCGAATTCGACAACGCCGTATGTGGTCGTATTGCCCGGGAAGTGTACGACAGCATTGTTGCTGGTGCCCCACTCCACCAAAGCCACTTTTTAAACCATGCGTCCACCGATGTGCAGATGCTTGCCATTGATTTGTTGTCGGAAAAAGACGATTATTCCCACAATTGGGAAGAAAAATGGCATTATCCACTTCAAAACCAGCCCATGCCGGAAGAGAACTTTGATGTGGACACACGGTATTCCATCGACATGTTCAAGCTGCGCAAATTGAAAAAAATGTGTGAGCAGCTCAATCCGCAACGCATCAAGGCTGCCTTTGAATCGGGTGATGAGGAAGCCGGAATGCGCCTCATGCGCATACAAATGAAAATGAAAGAGGCCTACGATACCATAGCCAAACGGCGCAACATCGTGGTTTTACCCTAATGAACATGCAAGTAACCATTTTAGGCACCGGATCCGGAGGCCCGTTTCAGGGCAGGTTTTACACCGCACAAGTGGTGCATGTTGATCAGCACCTTTTTTTGGTTGATTGTGGCGAAGGCACCCAGATGCAACTTTTCCACTCCAAAGTAAAATACGACCGTTTTCGCCAGATTTTCATCAGCCACCTGCACGGCGATCACGTGTACGGTCTGGCTGGAATGCTTACTTCCTACGCCTTGAAACAACGCACAGAGTCCCTTACGTTGTTCGGTCCACCGGGACTGCAAGCCTTAATAGAGGATCAAATTCGACATTCGCTGACTCGGATTGCCTATCCCTTAACCTTTGTCGACGTAGATACCGCCGCCCATCAATTGGTTTTTGAAAACAATGTTGTGGAAGTGTGGACCATTCCGTTGAACCACCGGGTGCCGTGTACCGGCTGGCTTTTCCGCGAAAAGGAACAGCCCCGCAACATGATAAAGGAAAAAATTGAAACTTATGGGATCCCCTGGAGCGACATCCCTGCCATAAAAGCCGGCGCCGATTACCGGCATCCCGACGGACGGCTCCTGCCCAATACCGAACTGACTACACCTCCCCGAAAGCCACTCAGTTATGCTTTTTGCAGCGATACTGCGCCCTCTATGGATGTTGTACATGCGGTAAAAGAGGTAGACCTGCTCTACCACGAAGCGACTTTTTCAAACGAACACATTGCTGAAGCAGCCATTACCGGACACTCCACCGCAGCCCAAGCGGCTGAAGTGGCCAAGGAAGCCACGGTTGGCGCGCTTGTTTTGGGCCATTTCTCAGGCCGTTACAAAGATACAGGCGTGTTGCTTGCCGAAGCACAAGCGGTTTTCCCCCATACTTTTTTATCGGAAGACGGCATGGTTCTGCCAGTAGGCGGAACCATTCCTGGGTAGCCCTTGTTTGGTTTGTTTGTTCAATACCCATCCCATGTCTGCATCCCTTCCCGTTCGCTTGTGGTACGGACGCCTTTTCCGGACAGAAATCAAAGCAACTTTTTTTTTGGCCCTGCCACTCATGCTCGGACAACTCAGCAGCATGCTTATGGGCGTGGTGGGCACCATGATGGCTGGCAGGCTTGGTGCAACGGCCCTGGCGGCCTCCGGTATCGTGGGGGTGGTTTTTGCCGTTTCGATGTTGCTGGTTTGGGGTAGCGTACGCATGGTACCCACTCCTGTTGCCGAGGCACACGAACTGCGAAACGGCGAGCGGGTAAAAACGCTGGTGATGGCGGGTATGATGATGGGGCTGACCCTGATCCTGGTGAGCTGCATGCTGTTGACCCTGGGCATCCATTTTTTCGATGTGTTGAAGCAAGACCCGGAAGTTGCTGTTTTGGCCAAAAGTTATCTGAAAATCATGATTTACAGTTTGCCAGTTTTGGTGTTGTATGCCATCCTGGTCAATTTAGTGGATGCCTTTTCTTATGTGCGCATCACAATGGTGTTGTCTTTTGTGGGTCTTGGTATAGACATCCTGCTGAACTGGCTGTTTATGTTCGGGCGTTACGGGCTGCCCAAAATGGGCATCGATGCCATTGCCATGAATACGGGCATCTCACACGCCATTATGGCGGTCGGTTTGTTGTTTTTTTTGTTGGGTAAAAAAGAATTGCATTACATACGCACCGCCAAATTGCATTGGAGTAAAGTGTGGAAACAAACCACAACCTTTATTCAGCTCGGCTTTCCTTCGGCCATGCAAATGTTGTTTGAGTTTGCTGCTTTCGGTGCTGGCACCATCATCATTGGACAAATAAGCAAAACCGAGCAGGCGGCCCACCAGATTGCTTTGAACCTTGTGTCGGCGTCGTACGTAACCATCATGGGGGTGTCTACTGCGGGCATGATACGTATTGGGCAGGCATTGGCATACAACAGCAAGGCGAGGGTATGGACGGCAGGCGTAGCAACGCTTGTTCTGTCCATGGCCATCATGTTGTTGCCGGCTGCCTTGTTTTTGTTTTTTCCCAAAACCGTTGTGGGGTTGTACATCTCGGATGCTTCGGTGGTGGGCATTGCTATTTCCCTGATGTTGTACGCAGGACTTTTCCAGCTTGCAGATGCGGCTCAGGCGGCCAGCATTTCACTTTTGCGTGCTTTAAGCGACATCAAAATACCGGCTTTGCTTTCTTTTTGCGCTTTTTGGGTTGTGGGATTGCCTCTGGGATATTGGCTTGCTGTGCCCCAGGGATGGAATGCCAAAGGCATCTGGATGGGTTATCTTGTGGCCTTGATACTGCAGGCCATCCTATTTGGTGTGCGATTTTTTACCCTTGTAAAACAAAAACGGTTTCATGTAGAGACTTAGTTTTAAAACACGTTGGGCCAACCCGTTTATTCGGAGTGACCCACGTGTATCAAACTTGCAGTAATTTTTGTGTTGGTCTTTTCAGGCCAATTTTTCAATATCGCGTATCAGTATGCTGTTGCGGTTAAAATAAATCAGATTTGATTTGCGCAGGTCGTTGAGCACTGAAGTCACGGTTTGGCGGCTGGTGCCGGTAAGGTTCGCGATGTCCTGTTGGGTAAGATGGTGTTTGAGCAGGGTTTCATACCCTACGCGCCTACCTTCTTTGCCGGCGGTTTCCACCAAAAATTCGATGATCCGTTCGCGGGCGTCTTTGAGGACGAGTTTGGCCAGGCGATCTTCCACGCGGTGCAAGCGCTGGCTGAGGTGTTGCATGCAGGCAAAAATCAGTCTTTGGTTCTTTTGCATGAGTTGCAGGAAGTCGCTCACCTTAACGCTGAGGCACTCCACGTCTTCGTGAAGAGCCTGGGCGAACTCACTGCGCCGTGTTTCGCCTGCAAGCGCCAGATCGCCGAACATGGTTTCAGGCTGAAGGATTTCCTTGATGACCTCACGACCATCCATGGAGAAGGTACCCGTCTTTATACGGCCGCGAATCAGGAAGTACACCTGATCTGCGACTTCGTCGGGCATGAAGATGAATTGGAATTTTGGGGCGCGACAGAGCTGGGCGATTGAGGCGAGTTGCTCCAGCTCAACCGAATCGAGCTGGCTCAATACCGGTAATTTTGCGAAGTAGTTTGATTTGATGCTCGTGTCCATAACGCAAGTAGTTGAATTGTGTTTTTTTCGGATTAGGATCCCTCCCGTGGAAAAACCGGGTTGATTGCATGACGAAAAGCGCAAACTGGCTACTTCATCGAACAATCTTTGGCCCTGCTTTTTTTCCACAGTACAAAAGTCGTACATCGCATGGTTTTAAAAAAGAACATTTCAGGCGATTTGTCGTTCGCCATTTTTTAATAAATATTTGTTAAATGACTGATTTTCAATTTCTTAAAATTTTATTTTATACTAAAAAATATATTATCAGTAAAATGATGTTGCGGTTATGGGAAGCATTGCGGAAGAAAAAATGCATAAAAACAAAAGAGTCACACCGGAAACCGGAGTGACTCTTGAGATAGGACCATCAGCGGACTGTTAAATGCCGCTAATATTCGTCTTCGTTGAAAAAGAAGTCGTCGTGGCGCGGATAATCGGGCCAAATGTCTTCGATGCCTTCGTACAGCTCGCCGTCATCTTCCAACTCTTCCAGGTTGTCGATGACTTCACTTGGTGCGCCTGAACGGATGGCGTAGTCGATAAGTTCGTCTTTGGTAGCCGGCCAGGGGGCTTCTTCGAGGTAGGAGGCCAATTCGAGCGTCCAATACATGATTTATCTGATTTAACTTGTTTGTTGTTTGGGTTTGACGAGCGTGTTTTTCAGGTAAAACGTCAATACCGTTGAAATGGTGCGCGGATGGTGTTACAAAATAAGCATGGCGTCTCCGTAGCTAAAGAAGCGGTATTTTTCCTTAATGGCTTCGTTGTATGCTTCCATGATCAGGTCCATGCCGCCAAAAGCGCAAACCATGATGAGCAGACTTGATTTGGGTTGGTGAAAATTGGTAACCATGCAATTGGCGATGTTGAACTCGTAAGGTGGGTAAATGAACTTGTTTGTCCAGCCTTCCACGGGTTTCAACAGTTGCTCGGCCGAAACGGCGGTTTCCATGGCACGCATGGCGGTGGTACCTACGGCGCAGATTTTTTTGCTGGCGTTGATTCCTTTGTTTACCACTTCAGTTGCCGGCAAATCGATGCGGAAGTACTCGGCTTCCATCTTGTGTTTGGAAAGATCTTCCACGTCGATGGTACGGAAGGTGCCCAAGCCGATGTGCAGGGTAATTTCGGCGAAGTTGATGCCTTTCAGTTCAAGGCGTTTCATCAGTTCGCGGCTGTAATGCAAGCCACCTGTTGGAGCGGCAACTGCGCCTACTTCTTTGGCGACGATGGTTTGGTAACGTTCGCGGTCGAGCGGTTCGGGTTCCCGCTCAATGTATTTGGGAAGGGGGGTATTGCCGAGTCGCAGCAGTTCGTTTTGGAAATCTTCTTCCGGGCCGTCGAACAGGAAACGGATGGTACGACCGCGGGAGGTGGTATTGTCCACCACTTCGGCGACGAGTGCGTCGTGTCCGTTTTCGTCTTCGAAATAAAGTTTGTTTCCTACGCGGATTTTGCGGGCGGGATCAACCAAAACATCCCACAAACGGGCGTCGTGGTTGAGTTCGCGGAGCAGGAAAACTTCAATTTTCGCACCGGTTTTTTCTTTCTGGCCATAAAGCCGGGCAGGAAACACCTTGGTATTGTTGAACACCATCACGTCCCCATCATCGAAAAAGTTGAGGATTTCTTTGAAAATGACGTGTTCAATTTTACCGGTTTTACGGTGAACCACCATGAGCCGGCTTTGATCCCGTTCGGCGGCAGGGTATTGGGCGACGAGTTCCTTGGGAAGGGTATAATTAAAACTCGAAAGTTTAGTCCGCATGTTTACGTTGGTGAATGAACGGGGTTAATGCCGGGGAAAATGGGTTTCGATCGTACTTAGACAGCGATTTTCAGGAAAAAGACACTAGTCTTTCCCCTGAAAATGGCTGCAAAAATAGAATTTCTGCTCAAACTTGGAACAAAGCAAACAGTTTTTTTAAAAACCTACGCTTTTTGTTCGCTTTTTGTTCGCTTTAAAGTGGGCTTAGGCCATGACCATGCCTCTTTCAGCTTTCTTGCGATCGTGCTCTTTGAGGTAAATTTTGCGCAGACGAATGTTTTTTGGAGTAACCTCTACGTATTCGTCTTCCTGGATGTATTCGAGTGCTTCTTCGAGCGAGAAGCGGCGTGGCGGGGGCAACGACGTTTTGTCGTCCGATCCCGAAGCGCGCATGTTGGTAAGCTTCTTGGTTTTGGTCACGTTGATCACCAGGTCGGCCGGACGGTTGTTTTCGCCGATAACCTGTCCTTCGTACACTTCATCGCCGGGTTCAACGAAGAACGTACCGCGGTCCTGAAGGTTATCGAGTGAGTAGGCGATGGTTGTACCTGTTTCCATTACGATCAACGAGCCGTTTTGACGGCCGTTGATGTCGCCTTTCCATGGTTCATAGCTGAGGAAGCGGTGGGTCATGATGGCTTCGCCTTGCGTTGCGGTAAGGATGTTGGAACGCAAACCGATGATGCCGCGCGACGGGATTTCGAAGCGCAGGAGAAAGCGATCGCTTTTGGGCTCCATACTTTTCATAACACCTTTGCGGCGTGTTACCAGTTCGATGCATTTGCCGCTCGATACTTCGGGCACGTCGATGGTCAGTTCTTCGATTGGCTCACATTTGGCGCCATCGATTTCTTTAACGATAACCTGTGGCTGACCGATTTGCAGCTCGTAACCTTCACGGCGCATGGTTTCGATCAGTACGCTAAGGTGCAGTACACCGCGACCGAACACCATAAAAGAGTCGGCGGAATTGGTTTCAAGCATCCGCATGGCCAAGTTTTTTTCAAGTTCTTTTTCCAGACGTTCGCGAACGTGGCGGCTGGTAACGAATTTGCCTTCCTGGCCGAAGAACGGCGAGTCATTGATGGTGAACATCATGCTCATTGTGGGCTCATCAACGTCGATGGTAGCTAGGGCTTCAGGGTTTTCGTAGTCGGCAATGGTGTCGCCGATTTCAAAACCTTCCACACCAACGACGGCGCAGATGTCGCCAGCTTCAACGAATTGGGCTTCTTTTTTACCCAGTCCTTCAAAAACGAGCAATTGTTTGATGCGGTGTTTGAAAATGGTACCGTCTCTTTTCACCAGCGACACCATTTGGCCGTTGGTGAGTTTACCGCGGGTGAGGCGGCCGATGGCGATACGTCCGATAAAGTTTGAGTAGTCGAGGGAGGTCACCAGCATTTGTGGCGTGCCTTCGAATATCTCTGGTTCGGGTATGTGTTTTATGATATCATCCAGCAAAACCGTAATATCTTCGGTGGGGTTTTTCCAGTCGTGACCCATCCAGCCTTGTTTGGCCGAACCGTACACCACAGGGAAGTCGAGTTGTTCCTCGGTGGCATCCAGCGAGCACATGAGATCAAAAACGGCTTCATGGGCCCAGTCGGGGTTGCAGTTGGGTTTGTCCACCTTATTAACAACCACAATGGCTTTTTTGCCCAGTTCGAGGGCTTTTTGAAGCACAAAGCGTGTTTGGGGCATGGGGCCTTCAAAGGCGTCGACTAACAGAAGCACACCGTCGGCCATGTTCAGGACGCGTTCAACCTCACCGCCGAAGTCGGCGTGACCAGGAGTGTCGATGATGTTGATTTTGGTGCCTTTGTATTGGATGGAAACGTTTTTGGCAAGGATGGTGATACCGCGCTCGCGCTCCAGGTCGTTGTTGTCGAGCATAAGGTCGCCAGTCACCTCGTGATCCTTGAACACTTTGGCTGCGAGGATCAATTTATCGACAAGGGTAGTTTTACCGTGGTCTACGTGGGCAATGATTGCGATGTTGCGGATGTTTCTCATAAAAGGTGTGAGTAGTCTTTCGGGGTGGTAAGTGGTTGAAAAAAAGAATTTTATACTGCGGCGAACCTTATTTTATCCCAAAAGACGCAGGTAGCTGCAAATGACGCGCAAAGGTACGACTATTTTAGAGTACAAAAAAGCATGTTAAGGCTTTCATTGTGTTAATAAATCACAAATTTTTTATAAAAATTTGGATTGACCCCAACAAACACCCTAAAAACAAAATTATATTTCATTTGAAAAGTACTTATATTTGTGCACACTATACGCTTAAAGCGCCCGGCAGTTCGTCGCTGTTTCCAACCCTTTTCCGTCAAAGGAAAGACCAATTGAGAGCTTGGGTTAAAGCCTTGACGAACCTGCCGGGCTTTTTTTTATGGAAATCATCATCGCTACAGCAGCTTTTTTTGCATCATTGCTCACATTGTTCTCCGGTTTCGGACTCGGAACTTTGCTGACGCCCATTTTTGGCTTGTTTTTTCCCATCCATTTCGCAGTTGCACTTACAGGTATTGTACACCTGCTCAACAACCTGTTCAAACTTGCCCTGCTCGGAAAAAAAGCTTCGTGGGACATGGTGCTGAAATTCGGTGTGCCATCGGTAGTCGGTGGATTGCTTGGCGCTGCCCTCTTGGCTTCGCTCAGCGACCTGCCCGTTGTTTTTGCGTGGTTTGGACTGGGCAAGCTCAATGAAGTCACTTTCCTGAAACTCGCCATGGCTTTGCTTATGGTGTTTTTTGCTTTGATGGAACTTTTACCCGCACTCAAAAACCTGCAATTCCCCGAGCGTTTCCTGCGCTTTGGAGGTTTGCTCAGCGGTTTTTTCGGCGGGCTCAGCGGCCACCAAGGCGCTTTGCGCTCAGCTTTTCTGCTGCGCAGCGGTTTAAACAAAGAAGCCTTCATCGCTACAGGCGTCACCATTGCTTGTATGGTGGATCTCACCAGACTTCCCATATACTTTGCCCGATTTGATGTCGACATGTTTCGGGAACAGTGGCGCCCCCTCCTCATCGCTACCCTCAGCGCCTTTGCCGGCGCTTACCTTGGGGCGAAGTATTTGCAAAAAACGACAATCAACGCAGTAAAGTGGTTCACTGCTGTGATGATTGTGGTGATCGCTGTGTTGCTGGGAATGGGGATTATATAGTCGGCAGTCGACAGGTAGCTACAGTCGGCTAACTGATTAGCGACTGGCAGACAAACCGAATATTTATGGTTTCTCTTGTTTGAAAGTTCGGTAAGGTACTTTACCGAGTTCGCTGAGCAGGCTGTCGCGCACCATCTGGTAAGCTTCCAGCGATTTGCCCTTGATGGGTTCGGGCTGGGGGAGGTTGAGGCGCAGGTGGTCTACTTGTTTGCCATTTTTCCAGAAACGGAAGCACACGTGCGGTCCGGTAGCCAGTCCTGTGGAGCCAACGTATCCGATGGTTTGTCCTTGAGCTACCCGGGCGCCAGAGCGGATGCCTTTGGCGTGGCGGCTCATGTGCAGGTACTGTGTTTCGATACCGTTGCCGTGTTTGATTTTCACATAGATGCCGTTGCCACCTTTACGTGTGGCCTCGGTAACCGTGCCTTCAGCCACTGCGATGATGGGTGTGCCCTGAGGGGCAGCGTAGTCGGTGCCGAAGTGGGCTTTTTTGTAACCGAGCACGGGGTGCAGACGGTTGAGGTTGTAACGGCTGGAAATGCGGCAGAATTTAACGGGCGCTTTGAGGAAAGCTTTGCGGGCTGGACGGCCGTCGAAATCGAAGTAGGTTGTTTTTTCGCCTTCACGTTCAAAGTTTACGGCGTAGTATTCTTTGCCGTCGCGCTCGTAAACAGCTGCGATGATTTTGCCAGTACCTACTATTTCGCCTTCCACAATGTGTTGTTCGTACATCACCTTGAAGCGGTCGCCTTGTTTCTGATGGTAAAAGTCCACGGAAGAAGCGAGCACATCGATCATGCCGTCGGCGAGGGATTCGTTGAGACCGTTGTCGGTCAGCGCTTGCCAGAAGCTGGTTTCAAGTACGCCGGAAGCGGAAACGATTTCTTTCTGAATACCACGCTTTGTGACCTTCACTTCGTAAGGCTCTTCTAGCTGGAAGGTTACGTATTCGTAGGGAGAAGGTTCGTACACCATGGCTGCGGGCGAAGTGCCGTTGCCGTCGGTGATGAAGTACAGGTTGCGGCCCATGCGCAGGTTCGTGATGTTGAACTTGTCGCGGCAATTTTCCACCAATTTGGCAACTTGCGGGTAGGTGAGCCCCTCTTTAATCAAGATTTCGCCAAGGATATCACCCGAACGGAGTTTTGTTTGCGTCACCCGGTAATCGTTCATTGAAAATCCCCAGCGGTAAACGGCCGGAGGTATTGCTGCAGCTTCAGACAAAACCAGAGCGGCTGCGGTTTGTTTCATTTGGTAGGTATTGAGGCTGGCGGTCAGTATTCCTGCAGTCAGGGCCACGCTTCCGTACATGATCCAGCGCTTGCTGAAAGGGAGTCGGAAGCGCCGCTTCTGCTGCGGCGAGCTGTCGTCTTGAGTCACGTGTGTAGAGCTTTATTAAATTGATTACAAGAAACTATGTAAAGCATAGGATGGCAAAAGTAGAATTGCATTCTGACTTTTTCCCCATACGCCACCATAAAATAACCAACCATTGACATTTTTAACAATTGACCTCCGCATCTTCGCACCGTGAAAAAGACAATTCTCTTCATCGTTTTGGTTGGTTTTTACGGCCTTACCATAGCTCAAACCAATACTTTTGATGCTTCCAACCAGGGCTGGAGCACCGGCGGCGACGCCACGAGCCTGATACCTTCGTGGCAGCCTGTAGGTGGCAATCCGGACGGCTGGATACGCGTCACCGACGCCAAACTGGGCGGTTTGTGGTATTTCGTGGCCTCTACAGCCTACAGCGGCAACAAATGCGACGCCTACGGAAAGTACCTGCGCTACGATCAGTTTACGTCCGACACGCTCAATCAGTTCACTTCCAGCACTTCCCCCGAAGTGGTGCTCGACGGCGGCGGCATTACCCTTGTTTTCAACAATGCGCTTAATCCGCAGCTCACCTGGACGCACTATGATCTTTTGCTGGCCGAAGGCGGCGGATGGCAGGTAGGAGCTTACACCGGTCCGCCGGCCACCGAAGCACAGATACGCGTCGTGTTGTCCGACGTTACCTCCCTGCGCATACGCGGCGAGTACCGTTCGTCGGATGATTTCGGCGGGCTCGACAACGTAGTCCTGGAAAGCAATTTTTTGTTTACCCTTGATGCCAACGATCCCGACGGCGATTTTCTGGTTGGCGAAACATGCCTGCTTCCAATCGGTTTGCTCGATACCGACGCTGCGCTGGTGGCAGAAGAGCGGATCGATTCCATTGCCGTAAAAATCTCTTTTGCCGAAGGCGGCGAATTTTTGCAATCCGCCTGGGTGTCGCCGGGAAGTTTGACGCTTGTACAACATACGCCCGGTTATTGGACGTTGGTGAATGCCACAGGCACAGCGTCTGCCTCCGATTTTCTGCAGGCCATTTTACTGCTGCAATACAACAATGGTTTGACCGATCTCGAAGGCGACAAATTTGTGGAATTCAGGGTTTTCACCGAATGCGGGCTGCGGGCTGTGCGGTATGCCAGGCTGGACCTCATCGCCCCACCCTACGCCGGTGAGGACGCCGACTCGCTCGTGTGTGCGGATGCGGCGCCGGTAAGTCTGTTGCCGCTGCTGGGACCCGATGCGCAACCTGGAGGCGTATGGACGGGCGCAGGCGGTACGTTCAATCCCACCACCGATGCTTCGGGCGTCATTCGCTATGTTGTTCCGGAGCGCGCCGGTTGTCCGGCCGACACGGCTTTTGTGACCATGGAAATTCAGGGCGTCGTTGATCCCGGTTTTTCAGACACGACCTTGTGTTACGGAGAAAGCCTGAGGCTGGAAGTGCCGGCGGGATTGGACACCTGGCAATGGTTGGACGGCAGCATATCCTTAGTCTTCACTGTTTTCGAACCCGGCGTGTACGGCATCAGCGGACAAAGCGGGCCATGCAGCTTCAGCGAAGAGGTTGTCGTGGATTTTTACAACTGCAAACCCTGCATATGGTATGCCCCCAATGTGTTTTCCCCCAACGACGACGGTGTGAACGACCGTTGGCAGGTGTTTGTACCGTGTGCTTACACGGCATTCACACTAGAGGTATACGACCGCTGGGGAAGTCGTTTGTTTTCCACCAACGATCCGGAAACTTCCTGGGATGGTCGCGACGCACAGCCGGGCGTGTATGTGTGGCACATGAGGCTGACGGGTGATTTGTTGGGCGAGGAGAAGGTTTATGAGGATGAAGGGGATGTTACAGTGGTGCGGTAACATGGAGCGCGGGCTTCAGTCCGCTACAGGATCACCGCAATTAATCAACCCGCGCGAAATTTGAATAAATACCTTATTGTCAATACCATGTATGTCATTCAACGGAACAAATTCCGACAACGCGGTCACGAACTGAGGTTCACGCTCCAAGTCACTTGATGATCTTCGTTTCAAACCTGCCATTGCGGTACCGAATGGTATCCGGATAAAAAGGAAACGGCCGTTTGGTTACCACCATGGTCGCACCAAACCGCCCCTTGATGATGTTGGTAAGTGTGTCGATGGATTCGATTTCAAGGTAACTTTGGGGGTCGTTGTCAATAATTTCATAACTACCAATGATAACATCAACATAAAATATGGTCTATTTAGGTTTACAACCTAACGATGCTCCTCATTAATCCGCTCCAACGCCCCATTCCCCGGACACAAATCTTTCTCATGCCAAGCATTCAACGGCGTGAGCGTGGTGTGAATGATGTCGTGCAAATCCTGGGTGTTCGGATCAAGGAAAATTAACCCGGTCAGGATTTCATCTTTCGAACGCGCATCGTTGATGCGGTCGAACGCACTGCGTCGGTTCGACGGGTCCCAACCCGCGCTGAGCTTATGGAGGGTAAGCATGGTATCGTCGTGGAGCACCACCTGTTTGCTGCTGCCTTCTCCGTATTCCAATGTGATTTCGTCCTTCATGGGCACCAGGTCTACCGCTGCTGTGGCTTCCATGTGGGCGCGTACGTAGTCGTATGACTTGGTGGAACCCGTGTTGTTGTTGAAAGTCACGCAGGGCGACATCACATCGATGAACGCGAAGCCCCGGTGCAACAAGGCTCCTTTGATGAGGGGCACAAGCTGGTCCTTATCGCCCGAAAAACTTCGGGCCACAAAACTGGCGCCGAGTTCCAACGACATGGCGGCCAAATCGATGGTTTGAAAATGGTTGGCAACACCCGATTTGCTGATCGAACCCACGTCGGCGGTGGCGGAGTCCTGGCCTTTGGTGAGGCCGTAACAGCCGTTGTTCATCACGATGTACACCATGTTCAAGTTGCGGCGCACCACGTGGGCAAACTGCCCCAAACCGATGGACGCCGAGTCGCCGTCGCCCGAAACACCGAGGTAAATAAGGTCGCGGTTGGCCAGGTTGGCGCCGGTAGCCACCGAAGGCATTCGCCCGTGTACGGAGTTGAAACCGTGCGAGTTGCCCAGAAAATATGTGGGCGTTTTCGACGAGCAGCCGATGCCCGAAAGTTTGGCCACGCGGTGCGGCTCGATCGACAACTCAAAGCAGGCCTGGATGATGGCCGCACTGATGGAATCGTGGCCACAACCGGCACAAAGGGTCGACAAGGCGCCTTCGTAGTATTGTTTGGTGTACCCCAAAGCATTGGTTGGCGCATCGGGGTGGCGGAAGGTCGGACGGATGTAAGTCATGGCGTTATTCGTCTATGGTTTGTTTGCGCACGCCGCCTTGCGGTGTAGCAACCGATTTTTTAATGTGGTTAATCACAACTGAGCGGATGTCTTCGGCACTGATGGGCATGCCGTCGTAGTGCAACACCCGGATGAGTTTTTTCGGATTGATTTCCAATTCGTTGATCAGCAAACTGCGCATTTGCGCGTCCCGATTTTGCTCCACCACAAAAATCTCTTCGTGCTGGTCAATAAACGCCGCCACACTTTCGGGGAACGGGAATGCCCGCAAACGCATGGCATCAAGTTTGACATCCTGCTGCTCGAGCAATTGCATGGCCTCCAAAGCCGCAAAGCTCGATGTTCCGAAAAACAACAAACCGCGGGTGCTCGACGGCGTTTCCTGGTATGTTTGTGGAGGCGGCACCATTTTTTTGGCCGTATTCCATTTCACAATGAGGCGATCCATGTTTCTCTGGTAAGCATCGGCCTCTTCGGTGTAGCGGGCGTATTCGTCGCGCGAGGTACCCCTGGTGAAAAACGAACCCTTCTCCGGGTGAGTGCCCGGAATGGTGCGGTAACAAATACCGTCGCCGTCCACATCGAGGTAACGGCCCCATTTTTTGGTGTTTTCAAGCCCCTCGGCGTCAAGCACTTTGCCTCGGTTGTACACCCTACTTTCGTCCCACTTCAAAGGTGCACTCATGTGTTCGTTCATGCCCAAGTCGAGGTCGGTCATCACCATCACAGGTGTTTGCAGCTTTTCGGCCAGGTCAAACGCCTCTGCGGTCATTTCAAAACACTCTGCCGGATCGTCGGGGAACAACAACACGTGTTTAGTATCGCCGTGCGAAGCGTAAGCGGCAAGCAAAAGGTCGGACTGTTGGGTGCGCGTGGGCATGCCCGTGGACGGACCCCCGCGCTGCACATCAATCAGTACGGCCGGTATTTCTGCAAAATAGGCAAGGCCTAAAAATTCGTTCATGAGCGAAACGCCCGGTCCACTGGTGGCCGTGAACGACCGCGCACCGTTCCAGTTGGCGCCGATGACCATGCCGATGGCGGCCAGTTCGTCTTCCGCCTGCACCACGGCGAATTTGTTGGCGCCCGTCGCGGGGTCCACTCGCAGGCGTTTGGCGTATTTTTCATAAGCATTCACCACGGAAGTGGATGGCGTGATGGGATACCACGCGGCCACCGTGGCCCCAGCGTACAAAGCGCCCAACCCACAAGCAGTGTTGCCGTCGATGAGGATGCGGTCGCCCACATTGTCGCGGTGTTCGAGGCGCAAATCCAACGGAAATTTGTAATGCTCGTGGATGTAATTGATGCCGAGTTCCAGCGCTTTAAAGTTGGGCGGCACGAGCTTTTCGTTCTTTTTGAACTGGATGCCAATCAGCGTTTTGATCACTTCCACATCCATGTCGATCAATGCGGCCAAAGCGCCCACGTAAATTACATTTTTCAGCAATTGGTGTTGCCTTGGACTTTCAAAATGCTCCTGGCACATCCGGATCATGGGTATGCCGATGAAGTGAATGTCGGCGCGCAGCAGGTTTTTGTCCAGCGGTTTGCTGTTGTCGTAAATGAAATAACCGCCAGGGCGCACGGCGGCCACGTCTTTGGCCAGGCTCTGTGGGTTCACGCTTACCATGATGTCGATGCCTGCGCGGCGACCGAGGTAGCCTTTTTCACTGATGCGCACTTCGTACCAGGTCGGCAATCCCTGGATGTTGGAGGGAAATATGTTTTTGGGCGTCACAGGGATACCCATGCGAAAAACGGCTTTGGCAAAAAGGTTGTTGGCACTGGCCGAGCCGGTGCCGTTTACGTTGGCAAAACGCACCACAAAATCGTTGATGGCTTTCAATCGTTGCATGTTGTTCGTAGGGTTCAGGCGGTTGTCAGCAAGGGGTTGTCGTGCAACACCTCGCAGGCTTTGGTGACGCTGTAAATGTATTTTTTCATATCCCACGCGGCAGTCGGGCACCGTTCGGCACACAAACCACAGTGCAGGCACACGTCTTCATCTTTGATCATCACCCGGGTGGTCGGCAAGGGTTTGGAAACGTAAAGATCCTGATCGAGTTGGGTGGCTGAAGCGTTGAGGCGGGTGCGCAGGTCGTCTTCTTCACCGTTGTGGGTAAACGTGATGCAGGTGGTCGGACATATGTCCACGCAGGCATCGCACTCAATACAAAGTTCAGGGGCAAAAATGGTTTGCACGTCGCAGTTCAAACAGCGTTGGGCTTCTTTAAAACCCGTCATGCGGTCGAAACCAAGTTCCACTTCCATGGTGCGGCTTTTCAAAGCAACTTCATTGGCTGCGTGCGGCACGGCAAAACGCTCGTCGTCGGCCACAAAACTGTCGTACATCCATTCGTGGATGCCCATTTTTTGGTTGATCAGGTTGGTCATGGGGTCTGGACGGTTGTCCAAATTTTCTCCCCTGCAATACAAATCGATGGAAACTGCGGCTGAGTGACCGTGCGCTACGGCGGTGATCACGTTTTTAGGACCGAGTGCGGCGTCGCCACCAAAAAACACGCCTTCACGCGAGGAAGCGAACGTGACAGTGTCAACGGTGGGCACTTCCCATTTGTCGAACTCCAGTCCGAGATCGCGTTCGATCCAGGGGAAGCTGTTTTCTTGGCCGATGGCCACAAGCACGTCATCGGCTTCAAAAAACACTTCGGGTTCGCCTGTGGGTTCGAGGCGTCGGCGTCCTTTTTCGTCGTACACAGGAGCAACTTTTTCAAAAGTCATGCCGCGCAACCGACCTTTTTCCACCACAAAAGCTTTGGGCACATGGTTGTTGTAAAACGGAATGCCTTCGCGTTTGGCGTCTTCAATTTCCCAGGGACTGGCTTTCATTTCGGCGAACGGACTGCGCACAACCACTTTTACCTGATCGCCGCCCAAACGCCGGGCGGTGCGGCAGCAGTCCATGGCCGTGTTGCCACCACCAAGCACCAACACACGTTTGCCTATTTTTTCGGTATGTTCGAAAGCTACGCTCGCCAGCCATTCGATGCCCACATGGATGTTGGCGGCGGCGGCGGTACGGCCGGGAATATCGGACAGGTCGCGGCCTCGCGGAGCACCCGTACCGACAAAAACAGCGTCGTACTTTTTTTCCAATAGCTCGCGCATGCTGTTCACACGGTGGTTGAAATGCGTGTCGATACCAAGCCGCAAAATGTAACCTACTTCTTCATCCAAAACGGATTCGGGAAGGCGGAAAGCTGGAATCTGGCTGCGCATCATGCCGCCGCCCTTGGGTTGTTCGTCGTACAAATGTACGGTGTAACCCAGGGGCGCCAGGTCGCGTGCAACGGTGAGAGAGGCCGGTCCGCCACCCACCAAAGCGATGGTTTTGCCGTTGGGAGTAAATGGTCCTTGTGGCATGTGCGAAATGACTTCGCCCTTATTGTCGGCAGCCACACGTTTCAGTCGGCAAATGGCGACAGGCTCATCTTCCACACGTCTGCGACGGCAGGCAGGTTCGCAGGGGCGGTCGCACGTTCGGCCCAATACACCAGGAAAAACATTGGATTCCCAGTTTACAAGATAGGCTTCGGAGTACCGTTCGGCAGCAATGAGGCGGATGTATTCGGGCACAGGTGTGTGGGCAGGACAGGCATACTGGCAGTCCACCACCTTGTGAAAATATTCTGGATTTTTGATGTCGGTCGGTTTCACGGCGCGGTAGATTTGTAAAAGTTACTTTCAGGCTTAAATGTAGTTTATCCCGTTTGGCTTTTGCAAACAACCACCAATCTAAATTTGCTATTTAGACAAAATAGCCATTTGTTTTTGAAGCTTTTTTTTATTTGGATAAAATAAAAAACAAAAATGCAACTTCCATGTCTGAAACGTCCAATGTTCCGGAAAGCTACGCCCCAATTGTTTATTTGGTTTTTGGTGTTGGAAAGTTGCTTTAGGACCACCTTCATTACACAATAGAACATTTTTCAACACATTATTCTCGTATCTTTGCGGCCGCTATGCTATCTTTATCAAACATCTACGTTCAATACGGCAACCGCATTCTGCTCGACCGTGTGAATCTGGTCGCCAAACCCGGTGACCGCATCGGCCTTGTAGGCCGCAATGGCGCAGGCAAATCCACCCTGCTGAAAATCATCGCCGGCGAAATGTCGGCCCAGGAAGGCAACGTTGTGCAACCCAGCCACTTCACGCTCGGTTACCTGCACCAGGACATGCTCATGCCCAAAGGCAAAACCGTGATCGACGAAACCATGACAGCCTTCGCTGAAGTGCTTGCCGTGGAAAAACGCCTGCACGACGTTCAGAATGATCTTGCGGTGCGTGAGGATTACGAAACCGACTCTTATGCCAAACTCATCGAGGAGCTAGGCGACCTTACCGAACATCTGCACCACCTTGGCCACGCTACCACGCAGATTGATGCCGAACGTGTGCTCACCGGTTTGGGATTTCAGCATACCGACATGACCCGTCTTACCGACGAGTTTTCCGGCGGCTGGCAAATGCGCATCGAACTGGCCAAAATGCTGCTTCGTGAACCCGACCTGCTGCTGCTCGACGAACCGACCAACCACCTCGACATTGAGAGCATACTGTGGCTCGAAGACTGGCTCTCCGGATACCCGGGCATGGCCATTTGCATCAGCCACGACAGGCGTTTCCTCGACAACGTTACCAACCGAACCGTGGAAGTGGTGCTTGGAAGGCTGGACGACTACAAAGTCCCTTACTCCGCTTACGTGGAGCTTAGTTCCGAACGCCGGGAAAAAATGCAGTCCGCCTACGACAACCAGCAACGTGTCATTGCCGACCGCGAACGCACCATCGCCCGTTTTATGGCCAAAGCCACCAAAACCAAGATGGCCCAGAGCATGCAAAAACAGCTCGACAAAATAGACCGCATAGAAATAGACGACATCGACTCATCGGTGATGAACCTGCGTTTCCCAGCAGCTCCGCGCTCGGGCGAGGTGGTGGCCAAAGCTGAACATGTGACGAAACGTTACGGCAACATGAAGGTTTTGGAAAACGTCGATTTTGAAATCCTGCGCGGTGAAAGGATCGCTTTCGTAGGACAAAACGGACAGGGTAAAACGACGCTTGCCAAAATATTGGTGGGCGCCGAAAATGCCACTTCCGGCAAAACCACCCTGGGCCACAATGTGCAGATCGGTTATTACGCCCAAAACCAGGCCGAAACCCTCGATCCCAAAATCACGCTGCTGCAAACGATGGAAAAATATGCGCCACCGGAAATGCGCACCCGATTGCGCTCCACCTTAGGCGGCTTTTTGTTCAGCGGCGAGGACGTGGACAAAAAAGTAGTGGCGCTCTCGGGCGGCGAACGCGCACGCCTGGCCCTTGCCTGTATGCTGCTGCGCCCGATCAACTTCCTGATCCTCGACGAACCGACCAACCACCTTGACATGCTCTCCAAAGATGTGTTGAAAAGCGCATTGCTCGATTTTACAGGCACCTTACTGGTGGTGAGCCACGACCGAGAATTCCTCAGCGGACTCAGTACCCGAACCATGGAGTTTCGCGACCACCGTCTGCACGAATACCTTGGAGACATCAATTATTTCCTCGACAAACGCAAACTCAACAACATGCGCGACGTTGAAAAACGGAGCCTGGCCATTGCTACCGCCAAAAACGGCGGTTATGCAGCTCCCGATACCGGTGTAGAGGTATTGAGTGCTGAAGAGAAAAAACACTTGCAAAGGGCAGTTCAAAAATCTGAAAAACGCATCAGCGAGCTTGAAGTCCAGATTACGAAAATGGAACAAAAAATGTCCGATACGACATTTTACAACCAACCCAACGCCGACAAACTGATGTCGCAATACCAGGGCTGGAAAAATGAACTCACTGTTGTTTATACTGAGTGGGAAAAGACCGTTGAAAAACTGGGTTGACCCATGACGACAGCAGACTTTGTGAGCAGCGCGGGTGTAACATTTATTCTGGCTGCATTCGCCTTGTCGACCATGAAAAAACTCGACGCCAACGGACGTGTTTATTTTACCTTGAACGTTGCCGGAGGCGCTTTGGCTTGTGCCGGCGCATGGCTTGTTGGTTCCATCCCGTTTGTGGTATTGGAACTTGTATGGACCATGGTAGCCCTTTTTGGACTGTTCAAACTCAAACCTGTTTCGTCATGACCGACCCAGAACCTTCTCCCCTGATTAAAATCCTTGCCTTCGCCGGCGTTGGGATGTTTTTTTTGTTGTCCTGGCTGTATGTGCGCGAATTCCAGGTGTTTTCCAACACCGATGGTTTAAAAAAACTGATTTTGATGGCCTTCACAGCCGGTTTTATCATTGCCGGTGGCATCTTTGTGTTGTTGCGCAAACGGCTGGCGCCAGTTGAAAAACACATGCCTGAAATTTTCCTACTATTTATTTTCGTGCCACTTTTATCGCCCCTTGCTTTCAGTTTGCTCAACCGCGCTGGTGGGAACAAGTTGAAACAAAGTTTTGAATTCGTAGCCGAAACACCTTACCTCGCCTCTGCCGGCGGTTTGTTGAAAAACGAAAAAATCAAGCCTACTGGCTGGCACCTTTACGTTCGGGAAAACCAACAAGTACTCCATTTCAAATACAAATCTCAGGCTTACTTCCCCATCACCGAACCCGGCGAAGACGTATTGCTGCCCATACAGGAAGGTCTGTTGGGGTTCCGGGTGATGTTGTTGCGCTGATCACCACCAACCAATCCACAAAATGAAATTTTTACTGCCTGTACTTTCACTTTTTGCCATCAGTTTCTCCGCAGTCGCTCAAGACACACCTTTCGTACCGGAGGAGCTTATTGTCACCGCCAACAGCATAAACCTCCGGGAAGAGCCCAACATTTATTCAAAAAAACTTGCTTCCGTACCGCGGGGCGCCAAAATGCAGTTTTTGGAAGCCCACGACAATGGCACTTATGTAAAAGCCGACACCCTTGATCCCGCAGAAATTTATGCGCCGTGGTACAAAGTGCGCTACCAAAACAAAACAGGCTATGTGTACGGCGCTTACGTGTCGGGGCGTTTCAACCTGTATTTTGAAGGCGACTACATGGAAAACATACCAGTAGGACTGCACTGGTACGGTGTGTATACCCGCGACTCCTTTGCCGATGAAACCCGAAAGATTGAGGTTAAAATCGTGGATGAATACAACGAAATGTTCGGTGCCAATGCTAAATTTTTGCGCACCAACCAAACCGACGTAGCCAAATTCCTGATCGCCACTGCCGAACCTTTAAAAACTGGCTATTCGGGTCCTACAGGCATTTTCGATGTCAACCAATACTACGGCAACAACACCATGTACCCAGGCGCCACCGTGGTGATACACAGGGGTTACGACATCAAAAATGCTGCCGATTCGCTCATGTCGCCTTCCTATGTCATTTCTGCACTGGGTTGTGTAGAGATGCGCGACAACGTTACCATGTTCGATAACTACCGTTTGCTGCTGTTCGATTACACCGAAGAAAAACCTTTCCAACAGGACATTACCCCATGGTTTAAAACGGCTTTCATAGAACTCAACCCAACCATTTCCCTGTTTTGGCAGGGCGACCTCGACCAGGACGGCAAACCCGACGCCGTGTTCCAGGATTGTCCGCAAGAGGCGGGATGCCGCATCTCCCTGTTGCTTTCTTCCGAAGCCAAAGGCAACATGCGTTTGAAAAAAATATGCGAGACGTATTTTTCTTTCCATTGAGGAGTGGTAAGTATAAATCCGTTTTTTTTCCGGAGGAATTGGCATTCATGTCGTTTCCAATACCACTCCCCTTTTATCTTTGTTAAAAATCAATCATCTTCAACTTATTGAAGCGTTGTACGAAAGTGTCTGTATACCGGTTTCTGTTTGGGAGGAAGTCCAGCCTTTGAACTTTAAACTTTAAACTTTGAACTCTAATTCAATGCGCATCGACTCCTTACTCGTCAAAGATCCACACGACAACCGCACCACCCCGCCCCATATTTTACCCATTTACGCCACCTCGTCGTTTTCGTTTGAAAGCATCGAACAGGCCATCCACATGTTCAGCAACATCGAAAGCGGACATACGTACAGCAGGTACGCCAATCCGACGGTGGACAGTGTGGCCCAAAAAATAGCGCAACTGGAAGCGTACGGACTCGACATGGAAGCCACTGCGGTGATGACCTCCAGCGGCATGTCGGCCATCTCCACTTTGCTCATGGGATTGCTGAAAAGCGGCGACAAGGTGCTTACCCAAGGCAACTTGTACGGTGGCACCACGGAGTTGTTGAAAGGGCTGTTCAGCCAGTTCGGCATCGAAACGGTGTTCACTTCGCTCGCCGACCCATCCGTGGTGGAAACCCTTTTGAAAAACGACCCTGCGATCAAACTGGTGTACCTCGAAACGCCTGCCAACCCT
>Ga0105048_10004895_pt1 | contig 21742 bp, 14 predicted proteins | sample MAT05_FD_78382 | JGI IMG/M metagenome (GOLD analysis project Ga0105048, IMG submission 78382) | Freshwater microbial communities from Lake Fryxell liftoff mats and glacier meltwater in Antarctica - MAT-05 | ecosystem: Environmental > Aquatic > Freshwater > Ice > Liftoff microbial mat | place...
AGATGGTGATCCTGAAACACGAAGCCAACTTTTCGGTTACGGAACGCAGCAATTTGCACTTCGGACAGCGTGAACGGGTTTTGGCCATCGAGTTCCATCGTGCTTGTAGTTGGGCGGCCCAACGCACCGAGAATGTGTAGCAACGTACTTTTCCCTGAACCGGAAGGGCCGGTAATCGCGACGGCGTCGCCCGGCTTCAACTCGAACGACACGTCGGAAAGCACGGGCAAAAAGCCGCTTCGGGTGATGTAGTCTTTGTGTAGATTCGTCGCAATCAGCGGCATCATCACCCTTTCGAAAAGGCACCGGGCGGGCGGGGGACATCGGCGGTGAGCGCAAGTGTGCCGAGCCCATAGAAAGTATATTCGACGTCAGGCCGTTCATCCCACATGCCGCCGATGAAGCCGCCGCGAGGCAGTTCGCACGAATCGGCATAGTCGCGGATTGCGGCCAGATTCAGCTTCTTTTCCTCATCGAGCTGGATCAGTGTCCACGATGCGGTGAAAGTCGAAAGCAGGTCGGCGGCGGGGATGCGGTCGTTCGCGCGGAACCCGCCTTCGAACGGTGATGGCAGCGCAGCAAGGAAATCGCTGACCGCAGTCGTCGCTTCGGGCGACATCGCTTTCGCAATTTGCAACAGCCCTACGCCTGCGGCAGTCGGGTTCGCGCCGCTGCGTTTCATCGGTGCAATTTCGACATACCCACCGTCGGGCCGGCGTCGCGAATTGACGAACGCAACTACGTTTTCAATGTGCGGGATCGGCCGATCCAGAAGCTGCAAACAGAGAGCAACGAGGAAGCTGGTGTACGTGCTGCCTGCGGCAGCACCGGGCACTTTTCCGTAACCGCCGTCGGGCGTTCGGAAGGTTTCGAGCATCGCGACGACGCGATCTTTCCAGTCGGCGGGCGCTTCGGCGAGTACGTCCGGCCCACCGCCGAGCGGGACGAGATACGTACCGACGATGAGTGAAAAGAAATCGACGACGCCCGTCGAGCGGTTCATTTGCGAGCGGAGAAATCCCGCAGTTCGCTCGCATAGTTCCGGCGTCAATGCCTGCATGACGGCCAGGGAACGCAGTGCGAAACCGGTGTAATACAAGTCTGAACCGCCCTCGCGTCCCGGCCAGCCGCCATCCGGACGTTGCTCGGAAATCAGGTAATCCGTGTGCCGTGCCCGCGTCTCTTCGGGGAGTTTTTCGACGCCATCGATCAGTCGAAGTGTCAGTCGAGTCAGGTACGGCAGGTTGTCGTCCGGCATCGCTCGGGTACTTTACTGTTCGAGTTTCGCACGGATCTCATCGGGAATTTCGATCGATTCAACATGGTCCGGTCCGCCCGTACGACAGAACACACTCGTAATCCGGCCAAGTGCAATGGCATCGTCACCACGGGTGAAGTCGAAGCGGTATGAGATCGACTTTCGGCCGATCTTCTCGATCGTTACCGCAATGGTTAGAACATCTTCAAACTTCGCCGGCTTCTGAAAGTCGCAACCCACCGAGACGCGCGGGAACCCATAGCGTGCGTCGCCATCGAGCCACATCACGGATAGCCCACGGGAACGGAGGAAGTCGGACTCGGCGACTTCCATGTAATGGAAGAAATTCGCAAAGTGAACGATTCCTGCCATGTCGGTGTCACCGAACGCGATGCGGCATTTGGTAGTGAAGCCTGTTACCATGATTTTGTTATACTCCCTCACGCGATGACAGTCTTTTGTCCGCGAACGTATTCGTATAGAAGTTGCTCGGTCTGCTCTGCCATCGCCTCTGCATGGAAACGCGTTGCCACCGCGTTTCTTCCTTTTTGCGACATCGTTTCGCGCAACGTCACATCGTCGAGGACGCGTCGCAACCCGAGTGCAAGTGCGTGTGAGTCGTTTGGTGGCACAAGTAATCCCGCGCCGGTTAACTCGATCAATTCGGGGAACGAACCGTGTGCCGGTTGCACGACAGGCACGCCATTCGCCCACGCTTCGAGGAGGTATAGCCCCTTCGGTTCGTGGTAAACCGTCGGCACGGAAAGTACATCGATGTTGTTCAGGAAACGAACTTTGCTCGCATGATCGGGGCTTTCGATGTACTCGAATTGATCTCGTAAGCCTGCAGTTTCGAGTTCCTTCATCTGTTCGACAAAGTACGCACGTTGGTTGTCGCCGAGCCAACCCGATGCTCGAAGTGTATACGGTCGGCTACCTGGCATTTGACGTAACCGGATGAAGGCATCGATCAGGTTGTGAAATCCTTTCTCCGGGCAGATCCGCGCGAAATAACCGATACGAAGTGCGGGAACCGGGGCAGGGGGGCGTATGCCGCCATGGCCACGGAGCGAGATACCTGGGTAGACGACGCGGATTTTCTTGCGGTCGATCTGCAAGTATTTCGCCATGTCGTTCGCGTAAAATTCGCTCGTGCTGATGAAACCATCGAACGACATGCTGTTCGTGCGGATCAACTCCAGACAGATTTTGCGATCCGCTTCGGGAAGGGCTTCGAGGAAAATATCGTCGCCCTGTAGCGTTGCCAAAATTGGCACGTTTAACTCGGCTTGCAGTTGTGGGGCGATGCCGGAGAGCAACACGTTCGTGAGGAGTATTACTTCGGGTTGGATCTCGGTTTTCAGCCAATCGATCAGCTTATGCAGCTCTTTGCGCTGGTTGCCGTCTTGCCCTTCGAGCATCGAAATCGTCAGGCTGCCGAGCACGCTATACGGCGTTCGCGAGGCAAACCGCGACACCCACTTCAGCAACCGGGGGAAGTCCAGCAGACGGTCGAACAGCCGTGGCGTGTGGCGGAATAGTCGCGATTTATGCTGGAGAAAGACGTTGATGCCGCCGAAGAACACTCGCCTCTGGCTGGCATCGGGGTCGTCGGTGCGGATCGGCGTGTATGTCGGGATGAGTAGCGCATCGTGACCGCGTGCGATCAGCGCGCTGACGAGCGCATTGTCGCGCATGCAGCTACCGCAGTACATGCCCGCCGCCCCCGCCGTGATGAAGGCAATTCGCATCGGTGTTTCAAGTTCGAGTTCGTGATGTTACGCAGTTGTTCTACCAAACCGAAGTGTAACTCTATCGCGGAGTCGCTGGAAACATTCATGCAAGCTTCATCAGAAAAACGCACGAAATGATACGATTGCATTGAGTACGTTAAATTCTTTCGAGGCTACCGCACGTGAGCGACGCGATTGTGATATCTGATCTGCACCTCGGGAGCGAGAACTGCGAGGCAGAGTTGCTCGTCGAGTTTCTTGAGTCGATTCACCACGGCCATCGGAAAACCGAGCGACTCATCCTCAACGGAGACGTCTTCGATTCGATCGACTTTCGCCGTTTGCGGAAGGATCACTGGAAGGTGCTTTCGCTGTTGCGCAAGATGTCCGACGATATGCCGATTGTCTGGTTGCACGGCAATCACGACGGGGCCTTCGAGAATCTCTCGCAACTGATTGGTATCGACGTCATCGAGGAATACGTGCTGAAATCGGGCGGGCGTTCGATTCTGTTTTTCCACGGGCACCGCTTCGACGATTTCATCGAATCGTACCCGTGGACGACGTGGTTTGCGGACCGCATTTATCGCGTGTTGCAGAGAATTGACAAGACGCACCACATCGCCCGACTGGCCAAGAAAAACAGCAAGATCTTCCTGCGATGTACCGAAAAGATCGAGCAAAAAGCGATCGCATACGCACGGGAACTCGGTTGCAGTACCGTCTGTTGCGGGCACACACACCTCGCCATGGCAAAGGTCGACGGCCCGGTTTCATACTTTAACAGCGGTTCGTGGACCGAGCGACCGTGCCACTATCTGACGGTCGGCGATGGCCGGATTGTCGTCCATGCTTTCGACAAAACGCGACGTCGGATCGAGTCCGATGCCGCGATCACCCTGCCTCAATTCGTGCTCGGTGCCACCTGATCTTCGCTCACGATCGGCTTGCTCGCGTCGATGAACATCCACGCGATTACACCGAGGAAATAGACGCCACTGTAGAGGACGAAGCAATAGATCATCCAGTCGGAAGTGCCATTTCCTTTGTACATGTCTTCGATCTGTCCCGTGACGAGGATTCCCGTTACTGCACCGAAGAGATTGCCAACCATGTTCATGGTTCCGGAAACGGTCGCAGCGTAACTTTGGCCGATATCCTGGCAGGTCGCCCATGCGGGGGCCATGATCAAGTCGTTCATGAAGCCCATCAGAATTACGAAGAACGCGAACAGCCACAGGTTCGATGGGTCGTACCACTTCACCCCGGCAGCTGCGAGGTAGCACAGCCCCGCACCACTGTATCCGACCATCCCGAGAAGCCGACGGCCCCATTTGCGGTCACCCGTTCGGCGAATGTACTTGTCCGAAAGGATGCCACCGAGCAAACAGCCGAGCATACCGACGAGTAACGGCATCCCGCTAAGGAGTGCCAGCAAAATTTTACCGCGATCCGTTGCGTCCCACTCCTTGAACTCCGCCTTCATTGTGCCGGGCAAGTTGTACATCATGAAGTACCAGCAGAAGTTGGTCACGATGTACATGAGGCAGACCGCCCAAAGGTTCCGCGAGGTGAAAATGATTTTCCACGGGATCGATTTCGGTGTACTCGAAATCGCAGAGCGACCCCGTTCGATCATCTCGAGTTCGATGGCGTTCACCGCAGGGTGTTCGCTGGGCTTGTTCCGGAAGAACAGGAAAAACGCGATGCACCAGAGCACCGCCACACCCGCGAATAGCCACATTGCTTCCCGCCACGATAGCCCGCCGATTTCGACGATCAACACCCACAACAACGGCGTCAACCCGCCCATGAAGCGAGCAGACATCCAGACGATCGACTTCGCGAATCCACGATCCCCGACAGGGAACCAGTTGTAGAGTGCCTTGGATATATTCGGGAACGCCCCCGCCTCGCCGACGCCGAAAAGAAACTGAATCAGCATCAGCCCGTAGAAGCCGACGTAAATGTCGCTGAAGGGCAGGGTGGTGGCCGTAAACCCTGTCAGCGCAACGAATGCCGACCACCAGACGACGACGCGAAGTAACGTCGAACGCGGCCCGCGCGTGTCGCCGAGCCAACCCGACGGAATTTCGAACAAGGCATACGCCAGTTGAAACGCCATCAGCACGTAGAAGAACTTCGACGAATCGACGTTGAGGTCGGCCATGATTGCTTTTTTCGCGCTGCCGTTCGCAGCACGATCCATGTAGGTAATCATGGCGAGCAAGCAGAGCATAAACAGCATCGCATAGCGAACGCGGGTTGGTTTGAGACTCGTGTATGCTGGGGGAGAGGTGGTGTCGTTCATGGGCGTCCGGCAGGGGATGGGGAGGTCGTAACGAGGCACGGTTCTAATCGCGGCGGTTATGGGTGGCAGATTGATTTTGGCACTTTCCACCCACCCATCCCTGGAGTCAATCCCGAATTTCGGAACCAACCTAACAGACCAACGACTTACGTCCGATTTCGATCGATTTCGATCAGGCTGGAACCAAAGTTTTGGTCGTCCTTTTCGGCATTAAACCGTGTCGGGAATGAGCCGACTTTACTTCTTCAAAATCTGGAGTTCGACTTTACGAAATTCGCACGGGTGGCTCTCGGCTTGCAGCGAGATGTAGCCTTCTTCGATAAGTAACTTCCCGTCCTTGATGAGCTTCTTGGCGTCAGCATCTTTCGGGTCGTACTGCGGTTGTTCGTATTCCATTACGACATCACTGCCGATGATGTGTTTGACGGTTCCGCTGCCGTTGACTTCGATTTCAATCGTCACCCACTGATCACCGTGGAACGTCTTCGAGGTACTGTTGTTGCAGTGCTGTGTGACAAGTTTTTCCTTCATGACAATGTTTGTGCCTGGCGTACAGACGCTGCCCGTCGGTCGTGGGTCTTTGCCGTTGCCGCCGAGAAACTGCGCCTCGATCGACACGGGGAATTCCTGCTCTTTGCTCATCGTCTCAGGTGACTGACAGTGAAGCATCACTCCGCTGTTGCGGAACGCCCAACCCGGCCCGCCTTTCACTTGTGGGCCGACGAAGCGATACTCGATACGCAGCTTGTAGTGCGAGAGTTTTTCCTTGTAGAACAGGTGCCCGAACTTGTCGTCGAACTTCGCGTATTTGTCGTAGGCCACCTTGATGACGCCGTCTTCGACGCGGAAGGTGTCCGCGTAGTTGTCGCCGTATTCGTAGCCGCGAATCTTCGGTTTCCAGCCATCGAGGTTCTTACCGTTGAAGATCGGCACCCACGCCTCTTTCTTAGGTTCCTCGGCACTCGCCGAGAGGTTTGGCAGAATCAGTATCGCGAGGCAGAGCAATCGAAGCATCGGTTTAGTCCTTGAATGCATGCGTATTCAGGTTCGGGAGAGTTTACTTCTTCGCGACGTTGCGTTTGTCGAAATACCGTTTCAGGTCGTTCGCTTCGAGTGCGACCGGTGCGCCAACTTTGGGAATGTCCACATGGGCCGCCCAAAGGATGCCGTTGGTGAGGAAGCGACGGTAACCTTCATGTTGCAGGCTTTCGTGCAAGTGACAACCGGTGAAGGCAAACCCGCGATTGTACGTGCCCTCGTAGGCCCACGAAATGACAGTGTCGGCGTCGGAGAGTTTCATCGTCGATTTCAGCGGTTGCGTTTTTAAGAGTGGCGTTACGCCATTCATTGCTTCAGCGAAACGCAGTTTGAACAACCAACCATCGTCGATTTTGAATGGCGTGACACCTTGGCAGATGGCGTGATCGGGGAACGTCTTGAACTCGGCCACCCAATGGGCACGTTGCGAATAGCCTTTCTCCCAGCACGCACCCGACCAGCCGCGTACCCGCTCGCCGAGGTCTTTCGGGTAGTCGATCGCCGAGTGTAACGAGACGATACCGACGCCTTGTTCGGCGAGCCTGGCGAGTTGCTCGAACCGGTCGGCTTTGAGTGCGGTGTGAACGTCGCCGCCTTCGAGGAACATGACGACCGCTTTCGCCCCCTTGACCGTCTCCGGTTTCTTTGGCCAACCGTCGCGAACGATCACGGGGGCTACGCCCGGCGTCTGCTTCAGCAGTTTCGCGAGTATCGCAACTCCCGCGAAATATTCGTGTTCGCCGCTCTTCAGTTTCGTGCTGCCGATCCCGGCAATCAAGACGATCTTGATCGCCTTCGCGTCGCCCGGTTGTTCTTCAATCGGCACCGTCGATTGATCGAACGGGTCGACATCACCCGCGCGAACGGAGGTAACCGGTGACCATATCAACAGAGTAAACAGCAGGAATCGAAACATGAAATCACTTTCGTGTTAGCTGAATGAAACTGCATCACGCGATGATCTCTTTGACGACGCGGCCGTGGACGTCGGTCAGCCGGAAGTTTCGCCCCGCGTACTTGTATGTGAGTTTCTCATGATCGAGGCCGAGCAGGTGCAAGATCGTCGCATGTAAGTCGTGCATGTGAACTTTGTCTTGTACGGCGGCGTGGCCGAATTCGTCGGTCGCCCCGAAGGCGAAACCGGGCTTGACCCCGCCACCCGCGAGCCACATCGTGAAGCCGCCGGGGTTATGATCGCGACCCGTGCCATTACCCTGCGCGTACGGCGTTCGGCCAAACTCGCCGCCCCACCACACGAGAGTATCTTCGAGCAAGCCACGCTGTTTCAAATCTGCGATTAGCCCCGCGATCGGTCGATCCACGGCGTTGGCATGTACGCCGTGCTTGGGCAAATCCGAGTGTTGATCCCATGCCGGATTCGCGGAGTTATCGCCGTACGTCACCTGGATGTAACGCACACCCGTTTCGCAGAAACGCCGTGCCATCAGACACTGTTTGCCAAAGGTATCGGTCGCTTTTTCGCCGATGCCGTAGAGTTTGAGCGTGTCGGCGGTTTCCTTGGAAAGGTCGAGAATGTCCGGCGCGTTTTGTTGCATCTTCCAAGCGAGTTCATAAGAATTCGCTACGGCTTCGAATTCGGAGTCTCCGGGCGTTTGCTTCAACTGCTCGGCATGGAGATCGCGTAAAAGGTCGAACCGCGATTGCTGATCGGCAAGGCTGCTCGAGCCTTTCAGATTGCGAATCGTCACCTCGGATGCGGGGCGACCGGCTTTGCCGAGGCCGGTACCTTGGTACATCGCCGGGAGGAAGGCTGTTCCGTAATTCCGCGATCCGCCGTTGCCAGAAGACGGCGCAATCGACACGAAGCCGGGTAGGTTTTCGTTCTCGCTGCCGAGGCCGTAAAGTGCCCACGAACCGATTGACGGACGAACGAAATTCGTCGAGCCACAATGCAGGAACAACGTGGCGGGGCCGTGTGCGACACCTTCGGTATGAAGCGACCGAATTTGACACAACTGGTCGATGTGCCGATTGGTCTCGGGAAACAAATCGGATGCCCAATGCCCCGATTGCCCGCGTTGGGCGAACTTCCAGAGCGGCTTCATGACTCGCTGATTCGAGCCGCGATTACCCGTATTTGCAAGAATCCGCGCATCGTCGAAAGCGAACTGCTTGCCATCGTCTTTGTCCAGTCGCGGCTTGTAATCGTACGAATCCACGTGACTCACCCCGCCCTGCATGAACAGGAAAATCACCCGCTTCGCCTTCGCGGGAAAGTGTGGCACTTTCGCCGCAAGTGGATTCGTACTGGCTCGGCTGTCGTTCGTGCTCAAGCCAGCCAGCGCCAAGGCACCAAACCCGCAACCGCTGGCGGTCAACCATTCTCGCCGACTGACAGGAGAGATCACGTTATGGCCCTTCACTTCACGTAACGGAATTCGGACGACGCGAATAGTGCCTGAACGAACATCGCCCACTCGTCGTTGTGGTTTTTCAAATACTCGACCGCGATTCGAGATTCGCCATCGGTTGGGCGGCGACCGAGGATCGTGCGATACGCGATTGTGATTTTCTGTTCGATGCTGCCTTCGACTACGCGGAAACGCTCGGCAGCCTCTTTCGCTCGTTCGATGGCGAATGGGTGGTTTAACATGAACAAGGCCTGCGGTGCCACGGTGCTGATGTTCCGCCGACCGGTAACGGTACTTGGGTCGGCGAAGTCGAAGAGTTCGAGAAGTTCGGGCAGTGCGTTGCGGAAAACGGGCGAGTAAACGCTGCGTCGCATGTCCTCGTTTTTGTAGCTGTAGTCGGCGGCGAGCGTTGCGGGGAAGCTGATACCACCACGTTTGCGGTCGAGCGTTCCGCCAATTTGCAACATCGCGTCGCGAATGCACTCGGCATCGAGCCGACGCCGCTTCGCTCTGCCAAACGTGAGGTTTTCAGTGTCCGCATCGGTTTTCGTTGAGCTTTGGCGATACGTGCGGCTGAGGACGATACGCCGTACCAGCTTCTTGATCGACCAGCCTTCGGCCATGAAATCGAGTGCAAGTCGGTCGAGCAATTCGGGGTGCGATGGCGCTTCGCCAGTCGTTCCGAAGTTATCGACGGTGCGAACGATGCCACTGCCGAACAGCCAGTGCCACGTACGGTTCACGATAACGCGCGCTGTGAGCGGGTTGCTTTTCGCGGCGAGCCAATCGGCGAGTTCCTTGCGGCCACTTTGCGATTTGCCAATCGTCGGCGGTTCGCCGTACGTGGCCACTTGAAGGAAGCCACGCGGTGCAACATCGCCGAGCGTATGCACGCTGCCACGAACGTGGACTTTCGCATCTTCGATGGTCGCTTCCTCGATTACGGTCATCGTCATCGCGCGTTTCGGGCCGCTGTTCTGCAACTGCTTCAGTTTGGCTTCGAGCTGGGCGAGTGCATTACCTGTTGCGGGAATTTTCGTTTCGACGACTTCGGCGGAAATGAACGTGACGGCATCCGGTGTGACGTGGCCTTTCGTGCCTTCGTTGGAAACGATCACGAAACTTTGGCCAGCCTTCTCGAACTTATACGTGCCAAGAGAAACGAAGCGTCCGTCGATTGGCGGCAGTTTCTTCATGTTGACCGCGATGGTTTTCTCGCCGTCAGCGCTGAAAACCGTCACGGGGACGGCATCGGCGCGATTCGTACCTTCCGAATACGCGAGGCGAATTTCATACCGACCGTTCGCGGGCAGTTCGGGTTGAAACGTCAGAGTTTTCTCGCCTTTGTCCTTATCCTGATCGTGTAGATAACCTGCTCCAATGTACGTGCCGGAATGCGTCGAGAGTTGCCATTCGCCGACCTTCTTCGCCGCGGCATCATCGACGACGATACCGATGATGGACTTCACGGGAATCGCGCCTTTCGCCGTTGCCACTGCCGATGGCGACTTCACCTTTTCTCGCTGGATCTGCAACTGCAAGGCTGCGACTGCCACATCGTGTTGTTTGAAATTCGCTTCCTCCGCAGGCGTAACCGCGATCGGCATCTCGATCCACTTCGAGACGTTTGCGGTTTCAAGTGTCTTCGCGTTCCGCAAAATGCCTGCGAGTGCGTAGTAATCGCGCGTGGGGATCGGGTCGAACTTGTGGTCGTGACAACGCGCACAGGTGACGGTCTGCCCGAGGAAGCCTTTCGTGATGGCGTCGAGTTGCTCGTCGACGACATCCATGCGAAGTTGCTTTTTGTCTTGTTCTTCCAAGTTCGAGTTGCCGAGCGCGAGGTACGTCGTGGCAATCATATTTCGCTGGCGTTCGGCTGTGGTCGTTGCGGGAAGCAAGTCGCCCGCAATTTGTTCGCGAATGAAGCGGTCGAATGGCACATCGGAGTTGAACGACTCGATGACGTAGTCGCGGTAACGCCACGCTTCCTTCATGACGAGGCCGCGTAATGTGAACGACTCGCCGAACCGGGCGACATCGAGCCAGTGCCGCCCCCAACGCTCGCCGAACTCCGGAGAGGCGAGCAGCCGGTCCACGACGGTTTCGTATGCTTTCGGCGAACGATCCGCCACGAAGGCATCGATTTCCAGAATTGTCGGTGGCAACCCAATGAGATCGAAATAGATGCGGCGAATCAGCACTTCGCGATCCGCATCGGCTGCCGGTTGCCGTTTCTTCGCTTCCAGCGCTGCCAGAATGAATCGATCCAGCGGATCGAGCGGCCAACTCTTATCTGCGATGTTCGGCTCGGGCGGCATCATCGGTTGCCGGTACGCCCACAGCTTGCGCCCCTCTTCGACGCTCATGCCCATCGTTTTGCGCAGGACCGTGCGCGTTCGTGGGTCGGGTGCGCCCATCTCCACCCACTTCTCGAAGTCTGCAATCACCGCGTCGGGCAGCTTGCCTTTCGGCGGCATTTTGAGGTCGGTATCGTGCTTCAGACTCTGTATCAGTCGGCTGAGCTTCGGCTTCCCCGTAACGACTGCCATCCCGCTGTCACCACCCGCCAATATTCCTTCACGGCTATCGAGTAGCAACCCACCCTTTAGCTTGTTCGTTTTCTCCGCGTCCGCCGAATGGCACTTCTGGCAATGATCGATCAGCACCGTGCGAATCTTTTTCTCGAAAAACTCAATCGCTTGTGGGTCCGCGGCACGAAGGTTCGGACACGCAAGTAGTCCGAACGCAACGAGACAAATTGTCAGAACACGGGCCATCGCAAGTACCTGAACGCATCGGGGAAAGGAACCGATAGCGATAGTATGTCACTTCGTACGCAAAATGCACCAGGTTTATTCTGCAAACCGACTTTATTCGCGATCCGATCTCAAAAAGATTCATTTGACCTGCCACTGCAAACACTTTACCCTTTGAATACCTGCCCGCTTCGATGGAGATGCGCATGTTGACTCGCCATCAAATGATTTTCACAACGACGACCCTTACCGTTGGAAGTGTTCTTACTACCAAAGCAATCGCCGAGGAATCACCGCGAATCTCCACGCTCACCGGCAAATCGACTGATAGTCGTCTTGGAGCGGCGAGAACGCTCAACAGCTATCACTCGTTTAACGTGCCGGAGACGTTGGCAAAATGGGAAGCGCGTAGCAAGGTACTCCGCGAACAGCTTCTAGTGGCGATGGGGCTTTGGCCGCTGCCGCTGCGCACACCGCTGAATGCGGTCATTCACGGCAAGATCGAGCGAAAGGGTTATACCGTCGAGAAGGTGTATTTCGCTAGCCAACCAGGACATTACGTCAGTGGGAATCTGTACCGGCCTGCGACGCCACTGGCTGCTGGTGAGAAACGACCTGCGGTACTTACGCCGCACGGCCACAACAAGAACGGGCGTTTTTGCGAGACGCCCGATGCCAGCATTCCCGCACTTCTGAAGACGAAAGCGGAATCGACGCCAGAAGCGGCGAAGTATCACCTGCAAGCCAAGTGTGCGATGCTCGCGCGGCTCGGATTTGTCGTGTTCCATTACGACATGGTCGGTAACGCAGACAGTTTGGCGATCGCGCACGGGGAAGGCTTTAAGGATGTGAAGGCGGAGCTTTGGTCGCAGAGTGCAATGGGCCTGCAAACGTGGAACAGCTTCCGCGCGTACGACTTCCTTGAAAGCCTGCCGGATGTCGATGCGAAGAAGATCGGCGTCACGGGGCAATCCGGTGGCGGGACGCAGACGTTCATACTCTGCGCTCTCGATCCTCGCCCTGCCGTGGCGTTCCCGGCGGTGATGGTTTCGACCACGATGCAGGGCGGTTGCGTCTGCGAGAATTGCTCGCTCTTGCGGACGCATACGGACAATGTCGAAGTCGCTGCATTGTTCGCACCGAAGCCAATGGCTTTATCGTGCGCCGACGACTGGACGATGCAATTCCTGAAAGACGGTTACGGCCTACCCGAGTTGAAGAAACTCTACGGCCTGTACGGCAAGGAAGAAAACGTTGCCGCGAAACTCTGGCCCGAGTATCCGCACAACTACAACCAACCCGCACGCGAGTTCATGTATTCGTGGTTCGTGAAGCACCTGATGGGCCGAACCGAAGACGTCAAGGAAACCTCGTTCGTGCCGATTTTGCCAAAGGATCTTTCGGTTTACGATGCGAACCACCCTCGCCCGCAAGACGAATTGAACGTAACCGCGTTGCGCAAACGCTGGACGACCGAAGCCACCGAAAACGCGAAGCTCAAGTCGCGCGAAGTCGCGATACCCGCTTTAAGGGCGATGATCGCAAGCGAGCTACCGAACAAGATTGTCACCCGCATTCTCCCTGTCGTGTCGAAACACGTCGGCTTCCTCATGCAACAAGTGGTGGTCGGCAGGGAAGGAGAGCAGGATGCGGTGCCGTTCGCCACTGTTCCTGCGACGGTCGAAATTGGGAAAGTGCTTTGGATTCATCCTCTAGGCAGGGATTCGCTGCTCGATGGCAAGGCGTTGGCGGCACCAGTCAAGTCGTTGGTCGATGCGGGCTATACCGTCGTGGCCCCGGACCTGCTCGGCACCGGCAATCAAATCCTCGGCAAGCCGTACGCGCTAGATCCCAAGTTCGCGGGTTACACACTCGGCTACAACCGCAGCCTGTTTGCGAACCGCGTTCACGATATCCTTACGGGCATCACGTACGCGACATCGAAGATGCTTCACGTGATCGCATGGGGCGAATTCGGCCCGCTCGCACCGTTCGCGAAACTGCTTGCGGGCGATGCCGTGTCGAAAACGGTGTGCGATCTAAATCAATTTTCGTTCGATGCAATCCAGTCGATCGACGACCCGATGCTGCTGCCCGGCGCGTGCAAGTTCGGTGGGCTGTCGACGTTCGTCGATCTTTGCGGGCCGATGTTTTTCGCACACAACTTACCGAAAGATATCATCGTAACGGAAGCGAGCCACGTGAAGGCGAAACTCAGCGATGAGCGTGCCGTGCAATGGCTGCTCGAAACGGCGAAGCCGTAGATCGATTTGGATTGTGTCCATAAGGCGGCATAGACTATTACGAACAGATGATTCCGATAACGTATTCGCTCCGAGGAGTAGCCGCCATGATTCGTCTCACAGCAGGGATGTTCCTTGCGACATTCTCGTTCGTTGCTGTTGCGATGGCCGACGATCCGAACCCGGCGAGCCTCGCGCCGACACCGGAGCAGATCGCGCTCGCGAAGCAACTGGTAATTCAGTTGGGCAGCCCCGTTTACCGTGAACGCGATGAAGCGACACGCGAATTACTCAAGCTGGGCCGCGTCGCGCTCGGGGTGATCGAGGTCACGATCAACGAGACGCCCGAACCCGAGATTCGCGAACGTTGCGAAATGCTTAAACCGACGATCGAGACGGCCGATCTGAACGCGAAACTGAAAGCGTTTCTCGCAGACAAAGATGGTCAATTTACCCACGATTTACCCGGCTGGACCAAGTTCCAGGAGATTACCGGCAACACGACGGGCGCTCGAGAACTCTTCGCAGAACTTTGGAAAAACAAGCTAAATGCAAACTTGCTTACGGCCACGAAACTGTCGAAGGAAGAGTTCGCAAAACGAGTGCTGATGCGGCGGATCGACCTTTACAACACGACCATGCGATTCTCGCCGCAAGGCCAACGCAGCCCTGCCACACTCGCCGATGTCGTGACGCTCCTGTTTGCGGAGTCGTTTGCAGGCGTTTCCACAGAACGACAGTATTACTACGTTGTGACGAACTCACTCAACCTACCGAATATCCGCACGGCACTGATCGATGAAAAGAATGGCGCACCGGCCCGCAAACTGTTAGTCAATTGGATGGACTCGCGTACCGAGATGTACGAGGTTTACAACACGATGACGCTCGCCGCGAATCTGAACCTCAAGGAGGCACCGATCGCGAAGTACGCTGAGAAAGTCTTGGAATTGAAGACCGCAACCGGCTATTACCGCATGTACGCACTGACGACTCTCGCAAGGGTCGGCGGCAAAGAACACCTCGGTATCATGAAAAAGTGGCTCAAAGACGAGTCCGTTCAGAAGGTCGTCCGCTTCGTCAATAACGTCCAGCAACAGACCGATGTTCAAGTCCGCGATGTGGCGCTCGGGATGTGCCTGCTCTCGACCGAACAGAAGCCCGAAGATTACGGTTTCGATGTGTTGTACGCGAACGCCAATCAGAACGTCGCGATGAAGTACAGCTACAACAATTACAGTTTTTCATCCGACGAAAAACGCAAAGCCGCCTTCAAGAAGTGGGAAGAATACGAGGCAAAACCGAAGAAGGACGAGAAGAAGTAGGCACGTCATTCGCACTGATGCCTTAGTCTCGTAGACGAAACATCTAGACGAAACTCGGCTTCGGTGAGGCCTTCGAAGAGTTCGTCTTGCACTTCCCAAACCTGGAACGCACCAGAAGCATCGACACGCCCCCCAACGAGAAAGCGACAACTGCATTCGATCAACACACGGAGTGCCCTTTCGCGTAACTCGCTTTCACCGGCGTAATATTTCAGATCGAGCATTCTTACCGCAGTATCGTAGCCAACCACAAACGTGCAGTTCGGGAACAATTTCGCCTTTTGTTCAAAGGTGGCCGCCCGCGTCAGCCACAACGGCATTCCTTCTGGGAAATGCGACATCCGCCGTTCGACATCATCGATTGTTAGGTTCGGTTTATCGACATTTTGAATGCTCAACTCAAAATCGACGGGATGACCGAGTCGCACAGCCGCCACGCGTGCGAGTTGTGTGTGACCGTCGTGAAGCAGGTTGAATGAACCCGGCATCACTGCCTTCGGGCGAGGCACATCAAAAACATACCGACCGGGTGAAATGCGACATAGCGTGGGAAGTTCGCCCGCAAAAAACGGATGCAGTTCCATAGTGTTTACCGATATCGGATGACGTATGATGAGGTACCTCACTCAACGGCATCGGAGCCAACCATGACGCTGCGCTCAATAACAATCGCTTTCGTGTCGCTGGCGTGTTTGCAATCTGCGAATGCGCAGATTAACGCCCCTTACGACAGGCCCGCCGGGTTTGGCGGTCAGTTCGGCACAGTTGGCGGCGGCTTTCCCGTTACCCCATTAATTTACCCCGGATTCGGCTACGGCGGTTACAACCCGTACTTCTATCAGCGAAGTTGGGGTGGATCGTTCGGCAATAATTCCTATTACGACACGCCGATCGTAATGGCTCCCGTAGCGGCCGTCGCGGCACTGCACCCGGCACATCTGAGCAGTTTTTTGGCCAGCCAGCGGATCGCGCAGACGGCCACATTTGTCAAGCTCGACACGGTACTTACCGTGGAACTTCCATTCGTCGGCGACGCATGGTTGAACGGTGTTCGCCAACCAAAGCCTGCGTCCACTCACGAACTCGTCGGCCCCGCAATGCAGCCCGGCCAGTCGAAGAAGTTCGCCGTCCGTGCCACTTGGACACGTAACGGCATCACGTATGAATACGAGCGGACCATCGAAATGCAGACTGGCGACCACAAAGGCATCGTCGTCTTCAATGGCACACCCGTCAATTCAAAATGACCGCAGACAAGCACTCAGTGGGCGGAACGCGGTGTTTCAATTCCGCGTTCCGTATTCCCCATCCGCATTTCCCCATTAGCCCCATGTGACTAAACCTGGCTCGAAGGCGTGTGGCAGATTTGGGTGCGATGGTAGCACGCGAATGCTGAAGCCGAACTGGCCGCTGGCCTGGCAGGCAACGGTTCCCACGAACGAAACGCGACCATCGGCGACGGTGCCGGCGGGCAGCAACGCTTTCGCTTTTGGATCGGCAATCTGCCCCATCGAATCGAGCAACCCGTAACAGAGTTGCACTTCGACATCGCTCGGCGAGATACTACCGAGGTGGACGCGAACCTTCACGTCGAGATCGCCGCCGACTCGCAGCGTGTCGCCGTTCGGCGCGTCGATTTGTTCGATTCGGACTTGCCCCCAGTCTCCGTTGATTTTGCGTCGCCATGCTGCGAGTTCAGTAGCACCCTTCAGGTGGTTTCCGCTCAGTTTCAGGAACCGGCGATGCGATGGCAGGTAGCAACGCTCGGTGTATTCTTCGACCATGCGGTTCGTGTTGAACACCGGCACGAGCGTCGCGATCGATCGCTTCATTCGTTTAATCCAGACGCGTGGCAGACCGTCTTTGCCACGGGTGTAGAATGCGGGCAGCACTTCCTTTTCGAGCAGTTCGTAAAGTGCCCGGCTCTCGACTTCGTCCTGGTACGCGAGGTCTTGGTACTCTTCGCCGGAGCCGATCGCCCAACCGTTTTCGCCGTCGTAACCTTCGCACCACCAGCCATCGAGAATGCTCAGGTTCAAGCCGCCGTTAACGGCGACTTTCATCCCGCTCGTACCCGATGCTTCGAGGGGGCGGCGCGGGTTATTCAGCCACACATCGACGCCTTGAACGAGCGTCCGGCAGACGTTCATGTCATAATCTTCGAGGAAGACGATCCGCTTGCGGAACTCTTCCCGCTTCGCATATTGCACTACGCGTGCGATCAGTTCCTTGCCGCCGATGTCCTTCGGATGCGCCTTCCCGGAGAAAATGAACTGGATCGGGCGTTCTTTGTCGTCGAGCAGTTTCGTGATCCGTTCGAGATCGCGAAACAGCAAGTCGCCGCGTTTGTAGGTGGCGAACCGCCGTGCGAAGCCAATGGTCAGTGCGTCGGGGTCGAGAATTTCCTCGGCTTTGTCGATCTCGGCGGGGGAGGTGCCACGACGTTTGAGTTGCGCCTTCAAGCGCGAACGCGCCATCGCCACGAGTCGTTCGCGACAACGTTCGTGCGTTCGCCACAGTTCCGCATCGGGGATCGATTCGACGCGCTTCCAGATCGCGAAATCGGTCGGTTCTTCTTCCCAGTGGATACCAATGTATCGGTCGAACAACTGGCCGATTTCCGGCGAGAGCCAGGTCTGTGTATGTACGCCGTTCGTGATCGAGGTGATCGGCACTTCGACATCGGGTAGCGTCGGCCAGATGCCGTTCCACATCTTGCGCGACACCACACCGTGTAGCGCACTTACGCCGTTACTGGTGTTCGCGAGCTTAATGGCAAGCACCGTCATGCTGAACGGCTCACTTTGGTTTTCCGGGTGAATCCGTCCGAGTGCGTAAAATCCCTGGCGGTCGATGCCGAGCTTGCTGATGTAATCGCCGAAGTATTGGTCCATGAGTTGCGCGGGGAACGCATCGTTCCCGGCGGGCACTGGCGTGTGCGTTGTGAAGCAAGTGCCTGCCTTGACGGCTTCGGATGCCGTCGCGAAATCGAGTTTCTCTTCCTCCATCAACATGCGGATGCGCTCGAGGCCCACGAATGCGGCGTGCCCCTCGTTCATATGGCAAACGCTCGGGTTTTTGCCGATGGCGCGGAGCGCCCGGATGCCGCCGATGCCGAGGATGATTTCTTGCTGAATCCGCATCTGCTCGTCGCCGCCGTAAAGCTGTGCGGTGATCCCGCGATCTTCCGGGCGGTTCGCGGGGATGTTCGCATCGAGCAAGTACAACGGCACGCGGCCGACCTGAATGTGCCAGATTCGCAGCGACACTTCGCGACCCGGTAACTGCACCGCGACGATCACCGGTGTGCCATCGGGCTTGAGTTCGGGCACGAGTGGCAACGTGAAGAAATCGTTCTCCGGGTAGCGTTCTTGCTGCCAGCCATCGACGTTGAGATACTGCCGAAAATACCCTTCGCGGTACATCAGACTGACGCCGACGAGCGGGATGCCGAGGTCGCTGGCGCTCTTGAGGTGGTCGCCCGCAAGCACGCCGAGGCCGCCGGAGTAAACGGGTACGCTTTCGTGCGTGCCGAATTCGGCGGAAAAGTACGCCACACACGTGCCGCTGTCGGCCTTGAAGGTTTGGCCGAACCACGTCGACGCCTTCATGTAATGATCGAGCGATTCGACGACGCGCTCCATGTGCGCGAGGAAGCCGCCGTCTTCGGAGAGTTCGTCGAAGCGCGTCTGTTCGGTTGAGCGCAATAGCCGAATCGGGCTGTGGTCGAGCGTTTCGAACAGGTCCGGATTGATCCGCCGGAACAGCGCGACGGCGTCGGCGTTCCAGCACCACCACAAGTTGTAAACGAGTTTTTGGAGGGGTTCTAGCGATTTCGGAAGGGATGGAAGAACCGTGTAGGTTCGAATCGATCGTCCGGGCATGAACAATCCTCGCAAGAGAAACGAAACAACGCGGGATCACCGAGTGAACCCGCACCGGGAAACGACGCCAAAACGCTTGCAGAGGAGATCTGCTCGCTAGCAATTTAGGAGGTCTGGGCCGAGTTTCAATTCGGCATGCCTAATGAGGGGGATCGATTCGCTTCATCGAGTCGGCGATACGATTCGCGATCAGCAGGGTGAAGTTGAATCGGTTCGAGGCCGCGCGACTTGGCTTCGCGAAACGCGCGATCCGCATCGGGTTTCTTCTGCGAGTTCATCGCGACGGACAGGTGGAAATATCGCATCGCGGTCTTCTCGTGTCTCAACGCCTCCGCCGCGTCCTTCTCGGCGAGTTCGTACTGTTTCGCCGAGATGCGAATGCGGGCGCGGGTGTCGAGAAGCTCGCCCGTCAGGCCTTTTTCCTTCATCGCACGTTCGATGAGTTCGTTCGCTTGCGTCGCGCGTTCGGGCATCGGGGCCAGCAACCACGCGAGGTTGTTGAGTGCCACCGCATTGCGCGGGTCGATCGTCAGCACTTGCTGATACGCTTTCTCGGCGGCAGTAAAATCGTTGCGAATCGTGTAGTAATCCGCCTCGTTTAGGCAAAGAAGAATCGAGTCTGGCTCTTGCGCACGTGCCGTTTGCACCCATTCGCGAACCCGCGCGGCCCAGATATCGGTCGCGCCGTTGCGGACCGCAGCGACACCGGCGAGTGCCTTCGTTCGCGGGTTCAAAGTCTTCGCAGACTGGATTTTCGCGAACGCTTCCTCCGGTCGACGATCCGTTGCCAACAGCGATGCGATCCGGGTGAGATACTCGGCCCGCGTGGGCAGCAGACGGTCGTACTTCGCTACAGCGGCATCAGTCAACATTCGTACCGCCGCAGTACCTCGTAGTTGGGGTAGCCGCGATAATCGGTCGTAAAGTTCGGCCGCCGCTAAAATCGTTTCGTACGTCTCGTTACCGTTCCGGTCGATCTCCTTGCAGTCGCTTTCGATCATCGCGATGGCACGTTCGTACTGGCCAGCCTTGCAGTAATAATTGGCGACGGACGTTACGATGCGGCTATCGTTCGGGCCGCGCACGAGCAGCCGTTCGGCGAACGCCTTCGCCGCATCGTACTGGTTGCCTTCGATCAATACTTCCATCGCGACGATCAGGTATTCGACGTTCGTCGGATCGCGATTCAGTAACATTTGCAGACAGTTAACGGCTTCGTTCGTTTTCTCTCCGGCACGATACGCCTGGCTCAGAATGAACATGTCGCGTGGGCTATTCGTTTCCTTGGCAATCTCGGCAAGCAATGAGATCGCACGCTCCAGCGCGGCCGTACGATCGGTACCGTCCAGGTAGCGATGTAACGACGATAACACGCCTGCCACGGCGCGACGTTCTTCTGCCGTTTGAAACAAATCTCGCTGCGAAATCAGTAATGCTGCCGCACGCCGCCGATCGGCAGTTTCGCCGCGCACGGCCAGTAACATCGTCAGATTTTGCGTCGCCCAGGCGCGATCCGATTGCGGTTCGTTCGGCTGATTCAGGTACCCTTGCAGCAACTCGATCGCGTTCGTTCGCTCCATCCGCGCGAGCATAATCGCGAATCGTTCGCGAATGTACATTCGCTGCGTTGTCGGCGAATCGAACGTCCTCTCTCGCTTGATTTTTGCCGCTGCATCGATCGTTGCCAGTAACGTGGCATACGCTCGTTCGTCGAGTTTTTGTTTCGCCAACTCAGTGATGCGGGTCGTTTCGATGTCTACTTGCAACCGAACGTAGTCGTCGACATTCGCGCCGGGTACTTGTACCGCCCGTGTGCGAATCGCCTGTGCTTCGGCCGTCTGCCCGATACGTTGCCAGCAATCGGCCAGCCATCCGAGGTGGCCTGCCAGTCGTTCGAGATGCACCGGACATGCAGCAAACAAACGTGTAGCAGCGGGTCGTTCGATCGTGCTTGCCACATTCCAGACCACACGTTGAAATGGCTCGCTTGCCCATCGCGGGTCGATCGACAATCGCAACAACATCGCCTTCAGTTCCACAGCGTTTCCTTTAATCGCGTGAAATCGTAGCAGCCCCTTCACCGCTTCGACGCGTGTCGGTTCGAGCGCAAATGCACGCCCATAAAATTGGACTGACAATGCCATGTCACCAAGGCGATCGGCAATCGTGCCGAGTGCGAGACACGCATCGGCGCTCGTGGGGTTGGCCCCGAACTTCGCGGTCAGTGCATCGCGAGAAGCGATCCACGTTGCGGCATTCCCGGACTTCACCGCCACGGCCGTCGCCACGATGATTTGGTACGCACCCGCATCGCCTTCGATGGCCTTCAATGCAGTCTTCGCTTGAGCAAGAATCGCGGTATCGTCGGCTTCGATGGCACGCATTGCCACCGCCTGCCAAAGTGCCGCATCACGCACGGTTTCGGTCGCGATGCGATGGTGTAATCGCAACGCATCCGCACGGTCGCCTTTGCGCTCGTAGATGTCGATCAGACCCGCGCATAACCGGTTCCGTTCGATATCGGGCCAGCTTTCGATTTGCGATTCGAGCATCGGTATCGGTCGCAATCCCACCGGGTCGCGGGCATACAATTCGGCCCTTGCCAATCGCAGTTCCACACTGTCGGCCATGGCACCTTGGGCTTCGTCAAGGATGGCGAGGCCGGCCGCCACGCCGCGCACATCGGCGATCCGCTCGGTGAGTTTCGTCCACAATCGCACATCGCCCGGCCGCTGCGATCGCTCGCGTTCGAGCGCGTTCAACGCCGCACCCGGCTTCCCGGACAAGTACGCTACATCCGCCAGAATCAGCACCGAATCGGC
>Ga0105048_10004896_pt1 | contig 21742 bp, 25 predicted proteins | sample MAT05_FD_78382 | JGI IMG/M metagenome (GOLD analysis project Ga0105048, IMG submission 78382) | Freshwater microbial communities from Lake Fryxell liftoff mats and glacier meltwater in Antarctica - MAT-05 | ecosystem: Environmental > Aquatic > Freshwater > Ice > Liftoff microbial mat | place...
ACCTTGGTTTTGTAAATTTCATTTGTTGGTATATCAAATAAATTTTGAGAAAATACTGTAATATCAGCAAAAAAACCAGCCATTATTCTACCCTTTATATTTTCTTCTTTTGAAGAAAAAGCACCACCTTGAATATAAGCAATCAAGGTATTTTTAACAGATATTTTTTGCTCTGGCACCTAGCCGCAAGTTGGTTCATCATTAATAGATTGGCGGTTTACAGCATTGTGCAAGCCCCTTATAGGGTCTGGTGTAAGGCAGGCAGGCCAATCGCTGCTAAAAACAAGGTGCACATTATTTTTTAACATGCTGGCCCATACAAAAGAATGCGGGAGTCTTTTTTTGCCAACAGCTTTAGCCCATACATCAATGGTTCCAGAATCGGCATGTATAGGCTCCATAAATGCCATTACGCCAAGTTTTGCAAACCGGGGCAAATCTTCCGGATCACTTTGCTCAATATGCTCTATTCGATGGGGTGCATCCTAAATTGTCGCAGTAACAAGTGGTCGGTGAGGACACCGACCACGGCTGAGCCTCGGTCGGTGTCCTCACCGACCGAAATCAGGAGCGACAATTTGGGATGCATCCATTCGATGCATTCTACCTGTACTACCGTTTATTTTTTGTACATTTTCATAAGCATTTAATGCTTCCCTTACGGATGTATCGCCAATGGCATGGGTATAAATTTGAAAACCTTCTTTATCAAAACAGGCTTATAAACTACGGTAGGTTGCCAGTGGTAAAGCAAAATCGCCGTTACTTTTTTTACTATAGGCAGGTACATCACTGTAGGGCTCCAGCATAGATGCAGTATGCGATTCGATTACGCCAGCCAACATAAATTTTATACAGCAGCCAGTAAGAAAATGGTTTTTATAGGTGCTGTTTTTTACCCTAATAAACTATTGAATATCCTTTTCGGTTGTTTTTTTTACCTGCGTTAAATGCTTTGGATGATCTTAGTGTTAGCTCCCCATTTTTAAATAGCGTTTGGTACAAACCAAACGCTCCAATATTGCCACTTACATTTTGTATGCTGGTAATACTGTGAGATTTTGCATGCGCATTCCCGCTCTCAATGCATTTAATTTTTCTGCGGTTGCAGGCACAGGAACCACTGCAGAAACCAATGACCGGGCACCCTCTGTTAAAGCTCCCGTTGGCTCCCCATTGGCTTCTTTAATTATTTCTCCAGAACCTATAAAGCTGGTTGTACTGTTAATACCTGCCATTTTTATTACTACACTGTTTACCCAAATGCTATGACCATCATAGGCATCCAGGTAAATCGGGTGGCCATTACTTATAGCATCTAACTGCTCTAATGCTTTTTTATCTCGCATGCCGATATCAAAAATATTGTACTGCCAACCCATGTCAGTAAGCCATCTTTTTTGAGGATTCGTTTTCACAAATTGATCAATGGCACCAAGGGCATCATCCAGGTTTTTACTTTGGTATAAATCTATTCCGGTAAGCCCTAAAGAAAACCTATAGAAAGTGAATGTGAGCATCGTTAAATACCTGCAGATACCAGTTTTCCTTTTAAATCTATCAAATTGGTTTGCTTACAAGCCAGCTTGTTTATTGCAGCGGTAGTGCCGGCTTGCAAAATTTTTTCTCCCTTTATGGCTACAGCTTCTACAAAGGCCGGATTTTCATTTCCTGTCCAAATACTACCGTTATACAAAATAATGCAAGCAGCTACAGAAGATTTTTTTTGAGCTGTTAGGGAAGACTAAAAAAGTACGGCTGTTGAAACTAGTAAAATTAATCTAAACATACTATTGATTAAAATGGGTTTAAACTTTTAAAAAGAAATCAACGTTAAACCAAAATAGTTTTTACTCAAATACAAAATATAAACCTACTAATATTACCAATATAGCCAAAGAGGTTAATCCATATAAAATTATAGCATACAAAGCTGGTACAGCATTTATTAAAGTAAGCACGCAACTAATAAAACCGAGGAAAGCACCTACTCCCATACAAACAAAGCCTTCAAATAGTCTTTTAGCATTTTTCAACCTGCGATATTCATTTAAATGGCTATTAATAGCAGTTTCATCATAACCGCTTGCTAGTAAGGCTTCTTCCACAGCTTTTGGCTCCATTTTGGCTGCAATCCATTTCTGTAAAATATTGGTATCAATAGTTGTATCGTATGGCATGGCAAGTATTTTAGCCTTGTTGTTAACTAATGTAAACTAGATTTTAAAGGTTAAAATCTATTGCGGCTTACATCTTCAACATTTAAACTTAAAAAAATATTATTCAAATTATAGAAAAAAAAGTAAACAGACAAATGAAAAAAAGAGCCACTGGTTATTTTCATAATAGGTGGTTTACGTTCATACACAAAATTTACTTTTTTAACCTTATACTGTTGATTTCATTTTATCTAAAGCCTTCAAATAATCATATTGCAAATCTTCGTGCATAGCACTAATTACTTTTTCAATTTTTTTTATTTGAGATTGGTATAAATTGGCAAGCGCTGTATTTTTCTTGAATGGAATACCTGATTGCTCCATTGTAGTGCAAAAGTGCATAAGTACCTGCACTTCTACCTCTTTGGATGCCGCATGTTTTATGTGCTTATTGGCAATTCTTAGTATTTTTCTAATCATTTTTTTTGCAAAATAAAGATTGGATTTATTAACTGAATCAAACTCATTGGTAATTGAATGCTTTACCATTTCTATAAAAGCCTGTTCATCATTTGATAAAAAAAGCAGGTAGTTTAGTAATTCTTTATTTTCTTTTTTGTATTTGGTTAATCTTACACAAAGAGCCAATAATTCTACTGCGGAAAGCGTACTAAGTTCCTGTTTTATTTCACTAATGGTTGCGGTCGTCATAACTATTTGTAGCTTTTGCTGATGGCTATTTCAATGCAACATTATATAAATATTTTAAAGCAACATAAAAGAGGATAATTTTATTTTAAATCCTTACGTTAATATTGTAAAAAAATTTACCGATGAAAAAACAAATCCTACTTTTTCTACTGATGTTTTTAGCTTTATTCTGCAATGCCCAATCAGGTAAGCCAATAAAGCAGGAAGGAGCTTTCAGCACTGCGCTATCTGCTATCATTATTGATTTTAAAAACAATTTTAGCAACATACAAAGTAATGAATTGGCAGGTGCTTCCAGCACCAATACCTATACCTCTAGCATTTGCCTTCCAGATGCGGTACATTGTACTGTAGAACGCTATAATTCAGAAGAGGACAAGTCTGCAAGCTGGCAGGCTTTGCTATTTGAAGGAGAAAATTACGAGGATGCTGTAAAAGCATATAAAAATGTTTTTAAGCAAGTGAGAACATCTACCATATCTGGCATTGATGATAAGCCCGTTGGATTTATAGGAGGTTTAGAAAAGCCAGATGAAAATATCCGATTTACAGTAAGTACATTAAGGCTTAGTGCTATCAATAAAAAGTACAAAGATTTTATTGCATCTATTGAACTTAACAACAATATGCTTGGATGGGAAGTTACCATTAGCCTGTATAGGAAAAAACCAGATACAGAGGGATCCATGATTCAATAAATTCACTTACTAAAACCCGGATTTTGCTGTTTAAAATCTATTAACAGCTTCCTACCGCAAAATCCGGGTTAAAATTAACAGCAAAAACCCCCTTTATCAGGAGGTTTTCCACAGACCATAAATATAAATTTATTTACAGTGTGTTTTTCAATAGTATTGGATATGTGGTGTAGGTTTCAGTATTTCTAATGCAAATTTCTATAATTATAATTGTATGAATTATAATTATAAGGTTAAAGTTGTTGTAGTAAACTTATTACATTTATGGGATTAAGTCCATAGTTCGCAAAGGCTTGCCGGTGTTGAGTTATACTCTATTTAATTTTTTTCCTCCCTATTTTTTCGGAACAGGTTGAAGAAAAAGTAACAAAAAAGATGAAGCCGCCCGGCCTGCTAATAAAAAGGCTCCCGACTTTTCGGCACTGGCGAAATTTCAACAGAATCCTACAATCAAGGAACTCGCCGCAAGTAGTGAAATACTTTGAAGTATCTGCCTGACTCAAACAACCCCGTCCGAATGGCTCAGGCCGGGCGGCTTGATTTGTTAGCGAATTCTTTTTAAATTTTTCAGCACTTTTTATTCCATGCCGTAGTAGCATTCATTTGCGCAGTATAGGCCTTATCCTATACATTTATAACTCCGCCTATTCATTTTACCTGCTACAAACCACTAAAACATTTTTCTTTAGTGGCAAGCCATTCATCATTAATAAAACTAAAAAACATAGAATTTCTTACAGTTTCATCATCATTGATTATGTGTTTTCTAAAAACTCCTTCTTCAACTGCACCGAGTTTTCGCATAGCCTTTTGCGATCTGTAATTTAAAACATTTGTTTTAAGCTCTACCCGGTTAAGCAGCAGGGTTTCAAAAGCGTAACTAAGCAGTAAGAATTTGCATTGCCTGTTAAACCCTGTACCATGTAATGATGTGCGAAGCCACGACCAGCCTATTTCTGTTCTTTTATGTTTAAAGTCTATGTTACCAAACCTTGTACTACCGGCAAATTCCTTGTTAATTTTATCAAATATTACAAAAGGATAAGATTTTTTTTGCTCCCGCTCCAGCAGTGCTATATCAAAATATACTTTAAAACCGGCAGCAGAATTTATTTTGGCTGTGGTAAACTGCCACAATGATTTATCCAATGCAATTGGCAGCAACTCATCAAAATGCTGAGGCAGTAACGGGCTCAATTGTACCTGCTCATTTTCAAGAATAATTTTGGTATCAAAAAAATTATCAAAATTCATTTAGTATTTTTTTTGCTTTACCATTTCTACCACTATTTTATCAAGCGGCAGCGTAACTGTATCAGCCGAAAAATTATCCCAGTTAACAAACCTGAACGTTTCAATTTGTTTGGTAACATTGTAAGTTGCAAGCTGGGCTTCATCAAAGTTAAAAGGCTTATCACGGAGCGGTACTGTAATTGGTTCAAGCGCTTTTACGAGGTAATAGATTGCAACAATCTGATAAGCATTGTTAAATGCACTTTGCTGATAAATATCGGTGGTATAAATATGCTCTCCTACTGCCACCTTCAGGTTCATTTCTTCCATAAATTCCCTTTCAAGGCAATCCCTTGTACCCTCTCCCAACTCAAGGCCTCCGCCCGGAAATTTTGTGTAAAAATCTCCTTTTATATACTCATCGCTTACCAGCACCTCGTTAGCTTCATTAATTAAAACTCCATAAACCCTTATTGTAAACATAAATTAATTTTAAAACCATTTTTTCTTTTGAAAATAAGCACTGATAATTACGGATAGCAACAATGAAATAATGACCGGCACATAAAAAGAATGCGGTAGCCCCTGGCCTGGTATAGGCACATTCATACCATATACACTTGTAACCAATACTGGCAACGAAAGTATAATGGTGATAGATGTTAACCGCTTTAAAACAGCATTGAGATTATTTGAAATGATACTGGCATAAGCATCTAGTGTGCTACTTAAAATGGTAGTGTAAGTATTGGCCATTTCTAAGGCCTGGCTTGTTTCTACAATTAAATCATCTAAAAATTCTTTTTCATCTTCGTTTAACTGTAAAATATTGGTACGCACCATTTTTATCATTAAAAGTTCATTGCTACGGAGGGCTGTAATAAAGTACACCAAACTTTTTTGTATTCTTACAAGTTCCAGCAGTTCTGCATTTCGGTTGCTATCATAGAGTTTTTGCTCAAGCAAATTTCTACGTTGGTTAATCTCTTTTAGATATTCAAGAAAATTAGTTACTACTTTTTCAAATATCTTCAAAACCATCATATTTTTTTTATCCGGACTGCGGTTTTGAAATGTGTTTAGAAATTTTTTGATGGCTTCATTTTCAAAGGAATTAACGGTTACAATATGATGGTGCGTAAGTATGATACAGATAGGGATGGTTATATAATAAGCATCACTTTCATTAAAAGAATTGTTTTCAGTAGGTGTTTTAATTACTATTAGTTTAGCATTGTCCTCTATTTCGTAGCGGCTACGTTCGTCAATATCTAATGAATCTTTTAAAAAGTCGATCGGGATATCCAACCTTTCACTCAGTTCGGTAAATTCTTCCTGCTTTAATGGTGGCAATACATTTACCCAGGTACCTGCTTCTGGTTTATCTACAGCAATAGTTTGATGTTCTATATTTTTAAAGTATTGTATCATACAATTTTCAGGTGGGTTACATTTTATAAAAGATATTACAGAGGCGGCTATTTCAAATTTGTCCAGAACTTTATATTTCAACCTCTCCTTTAAATACAAATACAGCAGGGCCACAAAGCCAGATGTTTTCAAAATGGTCATCATCAATTTTGTCAAACTGTACACTTAAGTTACCACCCTTAGTTTTTACATCTACTGTATTAAAACCATTTTCGTTGTGGGCAGATACAAGAGCCGCAGCAGTAACACCCGTACCACAACTTAAGGTTTCATCTTCTACCCCCCGCTCATAAGTACGCACGTAAATACTATCATCATCAATGGTTTCTACAAAATTTACATTAATGCCTTCTTTCTCAAAGTTACTGCTGTAGCGGATATCCCTGCCCGAAGCTACTACATCCACCTCTTCTACATTAGAAGCAAATTTTACAAAATGTGGCGATCCCGTATTTACAATTGCATAGCCTGCATGGTATTTTACCTGGGTAACATCTTTCATTTTTAGCCTTACAGTGCCATCGCTTTCAATTTCTGCTTCATGTGGCCCATCTACAGCAAGAAAATGATAATTGCTTTTACGAATACCCATTTGTAGGGCAAACTTTACCATACACCTGCCACCATTGCCGCACATGGTACTTTCATTACCATCAGCATTATAATACTGCATCTCAAAATCATACCCTTCTTTTTTACTCAAAAATATTAACCCATCAGCACCAATACCAAAATGATACTGGCAAAAATGCTTAATTTGTTTTGAGCTTAATACAGGCGCTTCCATATTAAAATTATCAAAAATGATAAAATCATTTCCTGCTCCATGATACTTGTAAAAAGTTACTTTCATTTACTATAAATTTGAATCTGCTATTACAGCAAGTGATTGTGCAATTAAATTTTCTACTGCTTTATTTCCATCGGCTGAAAACTCTTTTTTAACCCTGTTGGCTACAATTGCACTAATGCTAAGGCTATTGTGGCCCATGGCTCTTGCAAGGCCAAACATGGCAGCAGTTTCCATTTCAAAATTAGTTATCTGGTGGTTACCAAATTTAAATGAGGTAAGGCTATCTGTTAAATTTGGATAAGCAAGGCCAAGCCTGAGCACCCTTCCCTGCGGTCCAAAAAAGCCCGGACAGGTAACTGTAACACCATGATAATAATTTTCTGTAAAAAGCTTTAATAATTGCCCGCTAGCCATATAAATATAAGGCTGTATGGTAGCTGAACTTAGTTGTGTATGGTTATTAAAAGCCTGCAGCAGGGCTTTTTCTTCTGCATTAGTTTCTGCTGCATAAAAATGTAGCAGGTTATCAAGGCCAAGGCCATGCGTACTTACTACAAAGCTATCTACCGGAATACTTTGCTGCAAAGAGCCGGAAGTACCTAGCCTGATAATGTTTAATGCTGTTAAATGCTCTTTTATTTGTCTTGATTCAAAATCAATATTTACCAATGCATCTAACTCATTAAACACAATATCAATATTATCAGGACCAATACCTGTGCTTATGCAGGAAATTCTTTTATTGCCAATATAACCTGTATGGGTAACAAATTCTCTATGTTGATTTTTAAACTCAATACGATCAAAATGTTTACTTACGGCCTTTACCCTGTCGGGGTCGCCAACTGTGATAATGGTGTTGGCAATTTCCTCGGGCCGGCAATCAAGGTGATAAATTGCACCCCGGCTATTTATTATAAGTTCGGATTCTGCTATTCGTTGCATATTTTTTTATTGAACGCTAAAATTCGCATTTAGATTTTTAATTTGTTATAAATAATTACCTTATTTTCGCAATCTCAAAAATAAAACTACTTATTACACGTTTTAGGTAGCACTACCTTTTGATATAGCCGGTTCTGTGGCCGAGTGGCTAGGCAAAGCTCTGCAAAAGCTTCTACAGCAGTTCGAATCTGCTCGGAACCTCCTTAAACAACCCTCTCCATTTTGGGGAGGGATTTTTTTTATTAGCTATGAATACAAAAATTTTAAATATTGCAGGCCTGTTGGCATGTATTACGCTTTTAATTGCCTGCTTTTTGCCATGGGCCTATTATGCAGATTTGCAGGAGTCCTTTACCGGATTTTACTCTTACCGTAATCAATACGGTAAACCTGGTAAATTTCTATCAATTATGGCTGTGCTAGCGTTATTTTTAATGATTTTGCCTAAGATATGGGCTAAAAGAACCAACTTATTTGTTTGTGCATTGGCTGTGGGTTATGCAATTAAAAGCTACATACTATTTACATCATGTTACAATGCATATTGTCCTGAAAAAAAAGCAGGTATTTTTTTAATGTTGGCAGCTACAATAGTAATGTTACTTGCTTCAATATTTCCCGATTTAAAATTAAAAAATACAGAAAATAAGTAACAGCCTCATTTAAATTTTTCAGTACCGCAAAAGTAGCCATTACAATTTTTTAGCGGTAAAAAAACTGCAAATCCCTAAGATAGAAGTTTAAAAACTTGGTCAATTTATTTGTACAAGCATGCAGCATTCAATGTATTGCACATTAAAAATAGCTTTTTACTGCTCTTGCAGCATAAAGCATAGCAAGAATAAAATAATCCAATAATTGTTACTACAAAATAGCTTCACCTTATAAGCTGGTTATACTAAAGGTTCTAATTGCCTTATAGCAATTTTAAAAAATACCCCTATGAGTTTTGAAAAAGAATTACAAAAAAGAAGTGACTTACCTTGTGAATTATGTGGGTCAAATAATGCAAATCTTATGCAGTACCATCAAGCCCTGGTAACAAGGCTGAACATCATATTTGAATTTGCCCCACCTGCCAACAGCAAATGGAAAATATTGAAACTGCAGATGCTACTCACTGGCGTTGTTTAAATGATAGTATTTGGAGTGAAGAGGCAGCCATAAAAGTAGTATCGTGGAGAATGTTACATAAATTAAAAAATATAGACCGGGCAGCAGATTTGTTAGAAATTGCTTACCTGGAAGAGGATACATTTGAATGGGCTAAAGCTTCGGAAGATGATATTAATATGAAGGATATTGTAAAGCATCGTGACAACTTTGGGGCAGTACTAAAACAGGGAGATAATATTGTTTTAACAAAAACCCCTGAGGTAAAAGATGCTACTTTTAATACCAAAGTAAGTACAGTAGTGCATAACATAAGGCTGGTAGCAGACAATGCTGGGCAAATAGAAGGCAGGGTAAATAATTCAATGATAGTATTACTTACTAAGTATGTTAAAAAGCCGGCGCTTAACAGGCAGTAAAATTTTTGAATTAATCAAAATAACCTTTAAAAATTTTTACAGAAAACATAAAACGAAAAAAGCTCCGGTTTACTTCCGGAGTCTTTTTTTTGTGCTTGGTTTTTATGCTTTAGTTATCTTTTGCCTGCCAATAATACTTCCGTTCATTATTACTTCCATAATATAAACGCCACTCGAAAAGCCAGTAAGATCATCCATTGCCAAACTGTTGTTGCCTTTTATAACTGCACTATGTTTGGTGGTCATCAGCCTGCCGCCGAGGTTTATAATTTTTGTAATAACATAACCTGTAGTTGGTACATGCAGGTTGTAAGTAAAAGTGGAGGCAAATGGGTTAGGTACTACCCCTAGTGTGGTTGAAGGGTTTTGCGAAAGTGAAATTTTAATCAGTTTGCTATACTGTACAGTACTATCATTCCCATTTTGCTTTAAGCGATAGTACACTATATCATTTCTGCGTAAGGCTTCATTATTATCCTTATACTGATAGTTTATAGAAACATTGGTACTTCCTTCTGCTCCAAAAACAAGGGCGGTAACTTTAAAATTTACACCATCAAAAGATCTTTCTAACTCAAAATAGTTATTGTTAATTTCTGATGCTGTTGTCCATTGACAGATTACTGTTTTACCTTTTACAACTGCTTCAAAAGAAACAATTTTTACCTGGGAACCTGCTTTATTTTTCAAAAGACTATCCTTTTTAAGTAAGGGTTTATGATTACTAATTTTGCAAAAGGCTATTGTGGGAGTGAAAAAGATGAATGCTACAATAATAAAAATTTTCATGGTGGTGATGTTTGAGTACAAAATAATTGCTTGTTTGTTTATAGATAAACTCAAAGCATGCCAAATATTAAGTGATTGATTACTAGATAGTTAGTAGAAAAAATTACCTTTATAATTCCATTTGTTGGAACAGTAACAACTTTTTGAGAATAGTAATAAAATAAAGAGGACTTGTTACAATTTGAAGTAAGTGCCGATGTAAAAAAGATTGCTGCTATAAAAGTTGATTTTAGACTGCATTGCCAATTGATGTATTAAATCCATGCTTTACAATTAAAAAGAATTAAGACAATTTTAAAAAGCATTAGAAACAGTACAGCAATGTATTAAAACCCATTTTTAACATTAAAATAGCTTAAAGTTTCTTTAATTAATATACCCTGAAACATATACCAGCACTGTATTTGAAGCTTTCTAAACGATATAAATTAATTTTGTTTACAGTTAAAATCATCCTGTACATAAGCTTGTTAAGTATTAGTACAATTACGGCATAAGTTTTGGCAATGTAAATGAAATAGAAACTACTCATTTAAGAAAATTTTAAATAATTTTTCAATGACTAAATCTACAAATGGTTAATTTTTACTTAACTTCAAATTCATTTTTTGTAAAAAAATGAATTTGAAAACATTTTTATAAAATGATAAGAATATGAAAAATAAAGCCCTCGCCTTTTTACCGTTATTTTTAGCTGGGTTTACCAATAATATTAATCCACCTGCTACTTCTTCATCTAAAACAACCATCGAAATGCAAAAAGATGGCCCTTATGTTATTTACAGAAAAAAGAATGTTGTTGTTAAATATATTGTTGGAAGCGATGGTATTGATAAACTTCAAAGTGATAGTTTGCCGGTATCAAAAAAAAATGAGCTAACACTTAACGTATCTACAGATGAACCGGATAAAAAATTTACCGTTAGGTTAAAAGCGAAATTAGAAAATGAGAAACATGAATTTGATAAAGCAGAAAAACTACTGGTTATATCTGATATAGAAGGCAATTTTGCAGCATTTAGAAAATTATTGCAAAAAAGCGCTGTGATAGACAGTAATTTTAACTGGACTTTTGGTAATGGTCATTTGGTTTTGACAGGAGATTTTTTTGACCGTGGCAACCAGGTAAGTGAGGTGCTTTGGCTCATTTATTCTTTAGAAGATAAAGCAAAAGCCGCAGGCGGATATGTTCATTTTATACTGGGTAATCATGAAATAATGAATCTTAGTGGCGACCTGCGTTACTTACACAGTAAATACGTTCAAAACACTATTTTATTAAAAGAAAAATATGTAGATGGAATGTATGGTTCATTTTCTGAACTTGGCCGTTGGCTTAGAACAAAAAATATAGTTGAAAAAATTGGTAGTATATTATTTTTACATGCCGGTATATCTCCTGAAATAAACAGGATGGATATTACGCTTCAGCAACTCAACGATTTAACCCGCCCACACTATCCCGATAGCAATAGTATTTATAAAAATAAGAATATTGATACAATTTTTAGCGGTGCAGGGCCTTTCTGGTACCGTGGCTATTATACCCCAAAGAGTGGCAATATCACCGGACAGATAGATAGTACCCTAAAAAAATTCAACGTAAAGCAAATCGCTACAGGCCATACCGTTATTGGAGATACAATTACTGTGCTTGAAAAAGGTAAGTTAATTAATGTTGATGTACACCATGCATCCGGCCATTCAGAAGCCCTGCTTATTGAAGGCAACAAGTACTACCGCATTAATAGTTTTGGAGTAAAAAAATTGCTTATGCAATAGTTTTGTAAACGTATATTTTACATTGATTTACACGTATTATTTGAGAAATAGAGTGACTGGTTATCAAAAAGAAAATTTGCCTCAACCATTTATATTTTATACCTGTTTTAATTGTAAAATATGAATGGTAGCCGTAAAAAAAACCCGTTTGAAAACTATCAAACGGGGTGCAAATAAATATAAAATTAATTATTGTAGTAAAGTAATAAGCATTTGCTCTAATGCAGGACCACGCAGGTTTTTAGCCAGAATCTTTCCATCAGGACCTATCAAAAAATTTTGAGGAATGCTTTGTATTTGAAACTGTTGGGCTACTGCATTACTCCACCCCTGCAGGTCGCTTACTTGTGGCCAATACAATTCATCCATTTTAATTGCTTCTAACCATGCAGGTTTTGCTTTATCTAACGATACGCCTAATACAGTAAAGTTCTTTTGTTTAAATTTATTAAAATTTGCTACTACATTCGGGTTTTCCTGGCGGCAGGGTCTGCACCAACTTGCCCAAAAGTCTATCAACACGTATTTACCTCTAAGAGAAGACAGGGATAAAGGTTTACCTGTTGTATCTGCTTGCGAAAAATCTGCCAGTACAGTACCAATTGCATTTCGCTTAGAATCAGTTACTTGCTTTGCCAGGTATGCACCAATCGAAGAAGCCTGTACAGCAGGAGTTAAAAGATTAAATAGTGCTTCCGTTTTAAAAGGATCATCCGCTAACTGACTATGCCTGATGATAGCGAGTGGCGCAATAAATGAGGCGGGATTTTGCTTTACAAAGTCTTCAGTTGCTTGTAATGCACCTGCTACTGCGGTAGGTTCATGTGGTGCATTTTCAGCAAATTCAGCCTGGTAGGGCGCTATAGCAAGATTGAATTTTTCAAAATCTTTGTGAGAGGCAGACCCTGTAACTACTGCCTTATCAAATGCTTCTTTGGTGCCTGTAATTTTCACCTTACTATTATCCAAAAAAATGGTGAGATAAGGTGGTTTTTTATCAACTATAATAATTTTAAACTCCGGGTCAGATACCTTTCCATTAAATGAAAAATGGTTGTCTTTAATGGCTGATTCTGCATCAGGTGCGCCTGTTTGTCCATTTAATATTGATATGGCTGTTCCTTCAGGGAAGCCAGTTATAATTCCTTCAATTAAAAATCCATCAACGGCTTTTGCCATTTTGTTTGTTGGTGGTAGTACTTTTTTGGGTTTTAACTGAGCAATACTACAAACGGGTATCAATAAAGCGAGGTACAATAATCTTTTCATATTAATTTTTGAAATTGCAAAATAGCCCATTTTTATTAAAATGATTAACCTAGAATATTTTTTAGGAAATCTTTAGTACTAGCAACTACGTTTGTATTTTGTTGCAGTGCTTTAATATAAGCGCTTCCTATAATTGCACCATTGGTATAAGTGCAGGCCGCTTCAAATGTTTGCTTGTTATTGATGCCAAAACCAACCAATAATGGATTTTTCAATTGCATATTTTGCAACTTTTTAAAATATCCCTGCTGAGCCTCAATGGGTTTACTATTGCCGGTAGTTGCAGAGGAAGAAACTGCATATATAAAACCACTACTGAGCGCATCAATTTGCCTGATACGTTCTTCACTAGTTTCTGGAGTAACTAAAAAGATAAAATTGAGGTTATGCTTTTCAAAAAGGGTTTTATACAGCGTTTCATACTCATAAATGGGTAAATCCGGCAGTATAATACCATCAATACCAACGGCTTCAGAGGCGGCACAAAATTTTTCAATACCATATTGCATTACAGGGTTCATATAGCCCATTAATATCAGTGGTACTTCAATACCTGCATCACCCGAAAGCCTGACATCTTTTAACTGATCAAATAATTTCTCAATCGTCATCCCATTATGTAAAGCCACGCTGCTACTAGCTTGTATTACTTCACCATCTGCCAGTGGATCACTATATGGCATACCAATTTCAATTAAATCAGCACCGTTTTGCTGCAGAGCCTGCAGCACTTCTCTGGTAGAATCCAATTGAGGGTATCCTGCTGTACAGTAAATATTGAGAATGTTTTTTTTCTTTTCAGCAAAGAGTTTTTGTATTCGTTTCATTTTACAGATTGAGTTACTAATTCCATTTTTAATGTGTGTACTTTTTTAATCAGCATCTTAAACCACCACTTTTATACAACCACATTCTTTACAAATAAAAAGCAGGGTTGATACTGCAAAACTACAATCATAATAATAATATTAAGGTTTCATTCGGTTGAATTTTCTATTCAGCTTAGTGCAGGCCTTTAGCTTAATTTTTTGGAAGTATAAGATGTTTTTTAAATGATTAACTCTACTTGCTGAAACCCAAAATGGATGCATTTCAAATTGTTACTCCCGATTATAGTTGGCAGGACACCTACCATGGCTAAAAAAACGTCAACCTCATTAGCTGCCCAATAAATCGTTATTGGTAAACAGCTATAAATATTGCATGTAAGTTGCTAAATCCTTATCTCCCCTCCCACTTAAACATATCACTACTACATCATCTTTTTTAAAAGTCATTTTATCGAGTACTGAGAATGCATGAGCCGTTTCAAGGGCAGGAATAATACCCTCAGTTTTGCTGATATAGAATGCAGAAGCAAGGGCTTCTTCATCGGTAGCACTCATAAAAATGCCCCTGCCGCTTTTGTATAAATGAGCATGTAATGGGCCAATACCAGGATAATCCAATCCGGCAGAAATACTGTGCGGCTCTATAACCTGACCATCGGCAGTTTGCATCAGCAAGCTTTTGCTGCCATGCAAAATGCCTGGTGTACCAAGTTGCGTTGTTGCAGCACTCATGCCCGTATTAATACCATGCCCGGCAGCCTCTACAGCTACAAGCTGTACTTCTGCATCGTTTAAAAAATGATAAAATGCACCTGCGGCATTACTACCACCACCTACGCAGGCAATTACATGTGTAGGCAACTCATTGCCAGTTTTTTCCAGTAGTTGCTTTTTAATTTCTTCACTGATAATACTTTGAAAACGTGCCACCATATCAGGGTATGGATGTGGCCCTACTACACTACCAATAATATAATGTGTATCAATCGGATGGTTAATCCAATCCCGTATTGCCTCATTGGTTGCATCTTTCAACGTTTTACTCCCACTCAATGCAGGCACAACGGTGGCGCCAAGCATCTTCATTCTTGCCACATTGGGGGCTTGCCTTTCAATATCCTTTTCACCCATATACACAATGCACTCCATGCCTTTTAAAGCACATACAGTAGCTGTTGCAACACCATGCTGACCAGCACCTGTTTCTGCAATAATCCTGGTTTTACCTAGCCTGCGTGCCAGTAAAATCTGCCCAATGGTATTGTTGATTTTGTGTGCGCCTGTATGGCATAAATCTTCTCTTTTCAGGTAGATATTAGTTTGATATTTACCGCTTAGACGCTCTGCATAAAACAAGGGTGTTGGCCTGCCTACATAATCTTTTAACAATTGATTGCATTCTTCAATAAATGCAGGTTCTGCCATTATTTGCAAGTACTGCTCTTTTAGTTGCTGTACATTTGGGTACAACATTTCGGGTATAAATGCGCCACCAAAATCGCCATAATAACCGTATTCATTTACAGAGAAATTACCAGTTTTTTTGATAGGAATAAATGAAGGAGGTTCTTGTATATTTTCCATTTGTATAAAATTAAATCCATTTTAAAACAGCTTATATACGCTGCAAAAATTATTATAAATGTTTTATAGTTAATAAGGGTACATTTCAAATTGTAACTCCCAATTCCGTTCGGTGACAACACCGACAGGGGGTTGAAAAATGATTATAAAATTTAATAGTTAATAAAAGCAACCTAACTTTTTCATCACAAGCTAAACCGTTAACCATTACCTAACCAAACCTTAATTAACAGGAGATAGTTCCAGAAATTTAAGATCCAACCACCTGCCAAATTTAAAACCTACTTCTTTAAAGTGTGCTACTTCTACAAAGCCAAATTTGTTGTGCAACGCAATACTAGTGGTATTGGTTGCCTCTATACCTGCAACAATTGCATGAAGCTTTAGTTCTCTTGCTGCATTAATTAATGGTGGCATTAATAAATTGGCTACACCCTTTCCCCTGCTGTCTGCTGCCACATAAATAGAGTTTTCTACCGTGTACCTGTATCCAGGCCATGGCCTAAAAGAACCAATAGTACTAAATCCATGAATTTCTTCTCCCTCTACGGCCACAAATATTGGAAAACCCTGCTGCTTTCTTAGATCGAACCATTCTTTTCGCATAGCCAATGTATGAGGCTCATCGTGCCAAACAGCCGTAGTGTTTACAATGATATCATTGTAAATTATTAGCATGGCAGGCAAATCGGTCTCCACAGCGTATCTAATTTCGATCATTGGTTCTAATTATTTTTAGGATTAGGCACATACTTTGCAAACGAATACTGCTGCGGCTTCGAAAAAAAAATTCCAGGAAATTTCAAAAGAATACGTTAAAAAATCAAGGCTGTTTGAGCCTGACAGAAACTTCAAAGTATCTTACTACTCTACTTGCGGCGAGTTCCTTGATTGCAGGATTCTGTTGAAATTTTCAGCCTTTTTATTCGCAGCCTTGCTTTTTTGTTACTTTTTTTGCATCAAGACAAAAAAGTAAATAGAGTTTAATTCAATACTGACAAGGCTTTGCCAACTAAGGACTTATTCCTGTTAATTTTTATTCAACTAAAAGTGTGATAACTAAACATGTTTTATCACTTGAGCTCCTGCTTCAATTTCAACACCAACCCCATATCTTTTACACCAGGCTCTTTTTCAAATTGACTATTTACATCTATACAGTAAAAATCAGGATGCTTTATTTTTTTAATTGCATCAATATCAGCCAAACTAATGCCTCCACTTAAAAAAAATGGCTTTTCAATTTTTGCTTTTAATAATTTTTTCCAGTCAAATTTTTTGCCGGTACCACCTGTGGCGCCATTGGCTGTTTTGGTATCAAATAAATAATAATCACACACATCATCATAGTCGGCAACCATCATATCAATATCTTTGGTATCATCAGAAATGCTAAAAGCTTTAATTACTTCTACTTCGGCTGATAAGTCTGCACACATTTCAGGCGTTTCATCACCATGTAACTGTACTACATCCAATCCATAATCATCAATAGCAGTAAGGATATCAATCATTTCTGCATCTTTAAAAACACCTACTTTTTTTATATCAAAATCACTATCCTTTAATGCATCGCCTGCTATTTTTTCACCCACAAATCTTGGGGAGGATGGATGGAATATTAACCCTGCAAAATCAATATTTAAACCGTCTAACTGTTGCAATTGTTTCATCTGCGTAATGCCGCATACTTTAATGTTCATTTGGTTTTACTTGTTTACTTTTTTAATAAAATCTTTAATTGCTTCCATATTTTTTACGCCGGCAATTTGTTCAAATTTGGTATTTATATCAATAGCAAATAACGCCTTTGCCTCTGGTAAAGTTGCAAATGTATTTAACTTATTCTCGTCGGCAGCCTCTATTCCACCACTTAAAAAATAGGGCTTGCCTACTGCTACATTGTGCAACCGCTCTAATTCAAATTTTTTGCCTGTTCCTCCATAGCCTGCTCCTTCTGTATCAAACATAAACATGTCGCAAACATTCATATACTCTTGTATGCGCCATGGAATATTATCATTTTCGCTCAACCTAAATGCCTTTACTACAGAAATATAATCGGCAATTTTTTCACAATACCTCGGTGTTTCGTCACCATGCAGTTGTACCATGTGCAAGCGACATTCATCAACCATTTGCAATACTTCCTCAATAGATGCATTTACAAATACCCCTACTTTATTGATGGCATTTTCTTTTTTTATCTGGCTCGTAGTCATGTGCCGCAACACATACCTCGGGCTTTTTGGATAAAAAATTAAGCCCCCAAATGTTGCACCAATTTCATGTAATCCGCTTAATTGTTCCTGTTGTGTAATACCACAAACTTTTACTCTCATATTTTTCCTCCTACCATTCCCGCTGGCAACAGGGAAGGAATTATTTTAGTTGATTTGTAAAATGAGCAAAAGCACTCATTGGGTCAGGCTCTTTCATAAAGTTTTCTCCTATTAAAAAACCATGATACCCTTCGCTTTTAAAAGTACGGATTGTTTCTATATTGTTAATACCGCTCTCGGCAATTTTTATTTTATCAGCAGGAATTTTTTTACTTAAAGCTATTGACCTGTTTATATCTACTGTAAAGGTTTTTAAATCCCTGTTATTAATACCTACAATTTCAGTTTCGTCACAAACATGCCCCAACTCCTCTTCTGTATGCAATTCCAACAAAACTTCCAACTGTAAACTGTTGGCATAAGCTGCCAAATCTTTTACCTGCAGGGGTGTTAAACAGGCAGCAATTAACAAGATTACATCTGCACCCATTGCCTTAGCTTCTGCAATTTGGTAGGCATCTATCATAAAATCTTTTCTTAAAATAGGGATATTGTTTACCCTTGCCTTCTGCAAATCTGCCGTACTTCCGCCAAAAAAATGTTCATCAGTTAAAATACTTAATGCACTTGCGCCATGCAGTGTATAAGCGGCAGTTACTTCTTCCACTAAAACCTTATCATTGATAATTCCCTTTGAAGGTGATTTTCGCTTAAACTCAGCAATGATGCCCGTTTTAGTTTCATCCAGCAAATATTGTTTCAATGAAAATACAGGCCGTTTAAAATTGGGTGACTGCTGCAATTCATATAAAGAAACCGCTGCTTTTGCTGCTGCTACTTCTACTTTTTTGTGTTCAATTATTTTATCGAGAATATTCATTGGTACTACTTAATTGTTACTACTTAATTGGTACTACTTAATTGTTGGTAATAATTTTTTGGCTGCATGTGTAAGCTTGGTTACTTATACTTATTTGTTACAAAGCTGTTGGCAATAATGTTTAAACAGCCTTTAATTTCTTTAAAGATTCCAGCGCTTTGCCACTTTCTAAACTTTCTACAGCTACCTGGTAACACTCATCGTAGTTACTGTATTTTCCAATACACTGTAATGCCATAGCGGAGTTTGCCAGTACCACTGCATTTTGTGCCCATGTACCTTCGCCTTTTAAAATGGTCATAAATATTTTAGCTGCTTCTTCAACCGTATTGCCGCCATAAATATCTGAGGCGGAAATGATTCGCCTACCCAATTCCAAAGGCGTCATTATTTTTTCACCTTTGTTGGTAATCACTTTGGTATCTCCGGTAAGTGAAATTTCATCATAGCCATCCAAACTGTGAATAATGGTGAAATTCATACCTGTTTGTTGCAATAAGTAATTGTAAATTCTGGCCATTTCCAAATTATATACGCCTACCAATTGATATTTGGGAAAAGCAGGGTTCACCATTGGACCAAGCATGTTAAAAAAAGTACGAACGCCTAAATTTTTTCTTATCGGGCCTACTACTTTTAATGCCGGATGAAACAAGGGTGCATGCAGAAAACAAATATTGGCTTCCTCAATTTCTTTACTCAATCTGCTGTTGTTGTTGGTAAAAGTATAACCCAATTGCTCCATTACATTGCTGCTGCCGCTAATGGAAGTAGCCCCATAATTACCATGTTTGGCAACTTTATTACCGGTGCCAGCTACAATAAAGCAACTAAGCGTAGAAATATTAAAAGTATTTTTTCCATCGCCACCTGTACCTACAATATCCATCAACTCGTGTCCCTGCAAATCTACCGGCACACATAGTTGCAATAAGGCATCTCTGAACCCCTGCAATTCTTCAATGGTAATGCTTCGCATGAGATAAACAGTTATGAAGGAAGCAATTTCACTTTCGTTATATGTGCCTGTAGAAATATTGATCAATACTTCTTTTGCCTTTTCTTTAGTAAGACTTTTATGTTCAAATAAATGCTGTAAAATCTTTTTCATATCCTTTGTTTTCCGCTGATGTAATATTTCTCCTAACGATGATTTTTTATTAGATCAGCCAGTTACGTATAATTTTTTCTCCCGTTGGCGTCAGTACACTTTCTGGATGAAACTGTACTCCTTGCACATCATATTTTTTATGTTGCAAAGCCATTATAAAACCATTTTCATCTTCTGCTGTAATTTCCAGTTCGGATGATGGAAAACCTTCTTTGTTTACAATCCATGAATGGTAACGACCCACTTCAACCGTATCGCCAAGCCCTTTTAAAATAGGAGCTTCTGTATTTAAAATTTTTATTGGAGTAGCAACACCATGATAAACCCTGCTTAAATTTTGTAAGGTAGCGCCAAATGCCTCGCCAATTGCCTGGTGCCCCAAACATACGCCCAGCATGGATTTAGTAGCTGCATACTCTCTTATCAATGGTAATAATAACCCAGCTTCTGAAGGCACACCGGGGCCAGGAGAAAGAATAATTTTATCGTACTCCTTTACTTTTTCCAAACTAATTTGATCATTGCGATACACATCAACTTTTTGATGAAGTATCTTTTCTACCAAATGAACCAAATTGTAAGTAAACGAATCGTAATTATCAAAAACCAATATTTTCATGCTGCAATTTTTTATTTTTTTTAAACTAAACCTTTAGAAGCAAAACATTGAAATACCTGTAAAACAGGGTCGTAAAAGAATACATTATCCCACCAAAGAAGCCGTTTCTACCGCTAATTTCAATGCATTTAATTTATTGTTAACCTCCTGCAATTCACTTTCGGGATTGCTCGAAATGGTAATGCCTGCACCAGCCTGGTAATACAACGTATTTTCTTTGCTTAAAAAAGTACGAATCATAATGGCATGATTGCAACTACCATCAAAACCCATAAAGCCTATTGCACCACCATAATAACTTCTGCTGGTAGGTTCGTACTGGTTGATTAATTGCATGGCTTTAAATTTTGGTGCGCCACTTAATGTGCCAGCAGGAAAAGTAACCGCCAACAATTTAAAAGGATTGGTATCAGCAGGAACGGTAGCCTCCACTTCGCTTACCAGGTGTATAACATGCGAATAATAATTCACTTTTTTGTACTGCGTAACCGCTACTTCATTGCACAACCTGCTTAGATCATTTCTGGCCAAATCTACCAGCATTACATGTTCTGCATTCTCCTTTTCATCTTGTTCTAATTTTATGGCAAGTGCTTTATCGGTTGCATCATCGCCTGTTCTTTTAAAAGTACCTGCAATGGGATGCACCACTGCTTTTCCATTTTGTATAATCAACTGACTTTCCGGAGAAGAACCGATTAATTTATAATCGCCATAATCAAAATAAAATAAATAAGGACTAGGATTAATGCTTCGTAAAGCCCTATACACATTGAATTCGTCGCCACGAAATGGTTGTTGAAATCGCCTGCTCAATACTATCTGAAACACATCTCCCCTATGGCAACTTGCTATTCCCTTCTCCACAATTTGCCTGTAATCTTCATCCAGCATATTGGATATTTCTGGCCCTGTAGTTGCAAAAGAATAAGATGGTACATCCCTGCTTTTTATCAAACTTTCCACTACCTGTAATTCACTTTCAATGCCTTCCAAATGATTTTCGCAGATAAACAATTCATCTTTAAAATGGTTGAAAATAATCACATATTGATACAGGCGATAACGCATCAGCGGCACTTGTACATTTGCAT
>Ga0105048_10004897_pt1 | contig 21741 bp, 19 predicted proteins | sample MAT05_FD_78382 | JGI IMG/M metagenome (GOLD analysis project Ga0105048, IMG submission 78382) | Freshwater microbial communities from Lake Fryxell liftoff mats and glacier meltwater in Antarctica - MAT-05 | ecosystem: Environmental > Aquatic > Freshwater > Ice > Liftoff microbial mat | place...
GTGCGCGTGACGCCGCGCGCAGTGCCGTCGGTCGAGCCCGAGATCGAAGAGAAGTTCAGAAGCTTCGTGCTGGCGGCTTTCGGGTTGCGCCGCAAGCAACTCATTCGCGTGGTGCGTACGGTCGCGTCACTCGATGCCGAACGCGCGGCGGCCGTGTTGCAGGAAGCGGGATTACCGAATGAAGTGCGGCCAGAAACGCTCACCCCCGCGGATTTTGCACGGCTGGTGCGCGTGCTTACGCCGCGCCCTGACTCGGCAGCGAGTTCGTAAGGGCGAACGACAGCCCTTCGAGTTCCATCGCCATGTTCACCGACTTGAGGGACACGTGCGGTGGCACGGTGATTTGGGTGGGGGCAAAATTCAGAATCGCCCGAATGCCGGCGCCGACGAGACGGTCCACGACATCCTGTGCATCGTCCGATGGGATCGCCAGCACGGCGATCGGCGCTTCCTCGCGCCGGATGTCATGCTCGAGATCCGTCATGTCGTGCACAATGGCCTCCCCCCACGGCTTACCGATCTTGTTCGGGTCGTGGTCGTAGACGCCAATGATCTTGAAGCCGCGCTGCCTGAAGCCACGGTAGTTCGCCAGTGCTGCGCCGATCTTGCCGGCGCCGACGATCACGACCTTCCACTCGTGCTCGAGCCCGAGAATCTCCCGAAGATGCGCCGTCAGCTCATGGACGGGGTAGCCGAGACCCCGCTTCCCGAACGACCCGAAGAACGACAGGTCCTTTCGCACCTGCGCCGGGGTTGTCCCACACAGATGCGCGAGCTCGTCACTGGAGGCCGTTTTCTGGCCTTGCGTGTCGAGATCTTCGAGGTACCGCAGGTACATCGAGAGGCGTCGGACGGTCGAATCGGCGATGCGTTTCACGGCAGAGTCGGTGGCTTGTGAAATACTTCACAAAGTTAGACTGCCGGGGGGCGATTTACCAGCGGGGCGGTGCCCGCTCGCTATCTTCCCCGCATGTCTCGCCCCACGACGCTCTCGGCCCGCGCCGCCCAGCGACTCGCGTCCGGTCCGCTCGATCCGGTCACGCTCATGTGCGACGTCTGCAACGTCGACCGCCTGCAGGCCGACGCCGCCGAAGGCATGGCGCTCGCCCTGCTCTCGAGTCACCCAGAGTTCGTTCGCTTGCCCAGCGGGCACTGGGCACTGGCGGCGACCGCCACGGCGCCGTCCGACGCGCCTCCCGACCACGGGAGTGCCGGCTCGCTGCTCGACGTGAGCTTTGCCGTGGTCGACGTGGAAACCACCGGGACGAGTCCCGTGGCCGGTGATCGCATCACGGAGATCGCGATCGCGCAGGTGCGTGGCGGCGAAGTCGTCGACGTGTACGCACAGCTGGTGAATCCGCAGCGACCGATCCCGCCCTACATCACGCAGCTCACGCGGATCTCGTGGGAGATGGTGCGCGATCAGCCGACGTTCCGCGAGATCGCGCCGACCGTGGTCGACCGCCTCGCGGGGCAGGTGTTCACCGCGCACAACGCGTCCTTCGACTGGCGTTTTGTGGGCGAGGAACTCGATCGCGGCATTGGTCATCTGCTGGCCGGGCCGAAGCTGTGCACCGTGCGACTCGCGCGCGTATTGCTGCCTGACTTGCCGCGCAAATCGCTCGACCATGTCACGCGATACTTCGGCATCGAGATCGAGGCGCGGCACCGTGCGGAGGGCGACGCGGTCGCCACCGCGCAGGCGCTCGTCCGCATGCTGCGCATCGCCGAGAACGAGGGCGTGCGTTCGTGGCCCGCGCTCGAGAAGTTGCTTTCGGCGCCGTCGCCCAAGCGTCGTCTCACCGCGAGCGACCGCCGCCGCCGCGCGTTCCCGCTTCCTGCTTCCGAGGACTACATCGCGTGAGCTTCCCTCAACCATTGCTCGAAACTCGTACCCTGGGCCGCTGGCGCATCCACGCCATTCAGGCGGGCGGCCAGCAACTCGACGGGGGCGCCATGTTCGGCGTCGTGCCCAAGACGCTCTGGGAGCGTCGTCTGGCGGCCGACGGCAGGAACCGCATTCCGTTGGGCATGCGCTGTCTGCTGGTCGAGCACGAGGACGGTCTGGTGCTGATCGACACGGGGCTGGGCAACAAAGAGAATCCGAAGTTCCACGAAATTTACGGCGTGGAGAACGACGGGGCCGAGGGGCGCACGGCGCTCGAGGACGGCATCCGCGAGTCTGGATTCCGCCCGGACGACGTACGGCTCGTGATCAACACGCATCTCCATTTCGACCACGCGGGCGGGAACACCTGGCGCGATCCCGCGGGTACGGTGCGGTCGGCGTTTCCCAACGCGCGATTCGTGGTGCAGGCCGGCGAGCGTGCGTATGCCGAGCGAGCGAATGAGCGGACCTCAGCCAGCTACTTCCTACCGAACTGGGCGCCGATCGTGGCGGCCGACCGGTTCGATTTCATCACGGGGAACCGGGAGATCGTGCCGGGGATCTCGGTGCGCCTGACGCCGGGACATACGCCGCATCATCAAAGCGTCATCCTGCGGTCCGGCGGCGAGACGGCCTGTTTTCTGGGCGATGTGATCCCTACCTCGCACCACCTTCCGTTACCCTGGATCATGGGGTACGACGTGGAGCCGCTGGTCACGCTCGAATCGAAACGGGCGTTGCTGGCCGATGCCCTGAAGGACGAGTGGCTCCTGATCTTCGAGCACGACGCCACGGTGGGTTTCGGTCGGGTCATGCACGACGGAAAGAGCTACCGCCTGGCGGAGTGAACCGGGAGCAGGGAATTCCACGTGGAATCCGACGTGGAGTTTGACGTCGAACTGGTGGCGCCCCTTGACGTTGCGCGCGGAGCGTCTAAGTTACTGAGGTTATCTCTGCCGTGGCTACAAATCGGCAGGTTCGAGGGTGAGATGTATTTCACCCTCACCAATTGAGAAGCGGACCGGCAGCGACGCCGGCCCCACCCTTCGGCCCTCACGTCAGGCTCAGTCCTGCGGAGGTGTGCTGTTGGAGTCGATCGACACCGTGTCTCTCGTTCGCGCCCAAGGTGGGTGGCGGGATGGGAGCTGCATGGTATGCGACGCGGACTCCTTCAGGGGTTCGCGTTTTTTGTTTCTTCTACTGGAGTTCGGCCTATTCAGGATTCGACGAAGCGTCCGCCACGGGTGAACCGGCAGATCCGGATCAGCCCCGTTCGCGTGATCGGCGCCGACGGAAGTCAGCTCGGTATCATGGAAGTCGACGTGGCGCTCGCCCAGGCAGTTGAGCTGGGGCTGGATCTCGTCGAAGTGGCGGCTGCCGCGCGGCCGCCCGTGGTCCGCATCATGGACTTCGGGAAATTCAAGTTCGAACAGGCCAAACAGGCACGAATCGCGAAGAAGAAGCAGCACGTGATTCATCTGAAAGAGGTCAAGTACCGACCGGGCATCGATGATCACGACTTCGAGACGAAGACCCGCCATGCGCGGCGATTCCTCGAGGAAGGCAACAAGGTGAAGGTGACGCTGATGTTCCGCGGTCGACAGATCGCCCATCCTGAGCTTGGCAGACAGGTGGTCGATAGGGTGTCTCAGGAACTTGCCGATCTGGCCAAGATCGAGAGCGCGCCGTCTATGGAAGGAAAATCGATGACGATGATTCTCGCGCCGAAGTAAGCAGCGCGTGATCGCATGCAGGGCCGCTTCCGCATCGGAGCGGTCGACCGTAGCCGTGAGCAAATTATGCCGAAGATGAAGACCCACAGTGGCGCCAAGAAGCGCTTCACCGTGACGGGATCGGGGAAGGTGCGGCGTATGAAGGCCTACAAGAGCCACATCCTGACCAAGAAGACGTCGAAGCGCAAGCGTAACCTCCGCCGTCCGACCACCATCGCAACGAACGGCGAAGTGAAGCGTATCAAGCGTCTTATCCTGGCCTGAGGACCTACCATGCCCCGCGTAAAATCCAACGTCGTCCGCCTCAAGCGGAAGAAGCAGATTCTCAAGCACGCCAAGGGTGCCTTTGGTGGCCGGTCCAAGCTCTGGAAGGCCGCCAAGGAAACCGTGGAACGTGGCTGGCGCTATGCGTATCGCGACCGCAAGAACAAGAAGCGCGATTTCCGCCGCCTCTGGATCGTGCGTATCAACGCCGCCGCCCGCCTGCACGACATGTCGTACAGCGTGTTTATCAACGGCCTCCATGCCGCTGGGATCGAGATCGACCGCAAGGTCCTCGCCGACCTCGCCGTGCGCGAGCCGGAAGCCTTTACGCTCATCGCCGAGCAAGTGCGTAAGGCGATCGAAGCCAAGTCGGCCGCCGCGTAAGTCACACCGACGGCAACGCATGAACGACTATGCCGTTCATGGTTAGGTTGTAGGGCCGGCATCGACGCGATGTCGGCCCTTCGTGCTTCCGCGGCGGACCCACTCCGCCATCCGTCGCGATCCCCCGATTTCCGATTTCGTCCCGTGCAACTTTCCGAGTATCTCGCCCAGGCGAATGCCCTCGCGCAGGACGCGCGCGCACTGCTTGACGGGCTCGATCCCGATACGCGCCTCGATGTCGCCAAGGGGCAGTTGAATGCCCTCAAGGACGACCGGCTCGCCGCCCTGCAAGGCGCGCTGCGCGCGCTGCCGGCCGACGATCGCCGCGCCGCCGGCACGACCTTCAATACGCTCAAGCAGGGAATCCAGGAGGCCCTCGAGGTCTTTGCCGCGCGACAGGCGTCCGCGGCGGGTCCCTCCGCGTTCGATGCGACGATGCCGGCGCGTGGCGTGTGGCGCGGCTCGTTGCATCCGGTCACCCTCGTGATCGACGAGATCTGCGAGATCTTCCGCGAACTCGGATTCACGATCGCGCTGGGTCCCGAAGCCGAAACAGAGTGGTACAACTTCGGCGCGCTGAACTTCCCGCCCGATCATCCGGCCATGGAGTTGCACGATACGCTCTATCTCGGACAGGACACGTTGTTGCGTACGCACACATCGCCCGTGCAGGTGCGCACGCTGCAGCAGTACAAGCCGCCCGTGCGCGTGCTCGCGCCCGGACAGGTGTATCGCCGCGACTTCTTCGACGCCACGCACGCGCCGGCCTTCATGCAGCTGGAAGGACTCGCGGTGGATGAAGGCATTTCCTTCGTGGACCTCAAGGCGACGCTCGCCGAATTCGCGCGCCGCTTCTACGGCGCCTCACGTCGCGTACGCTTCGGTCCGTCGTATTTTCCGTTCGTCGAACCCGGCGCGCAAATGGATGTCGAAGTCGATCTCAACGACGGCAAGGGTCTGCGCTGGGTCGAGATTCTTGGCTGTGGCATGGTGCATCCGCAAGTGCTCGAGGACGCGGGCCTCGACAGCGAGAAGTTCACCGGATGGGCGTTCGGCATGGGGCCGGCCCGCATCGCGATGTCGCGCTACGACATCAGCGATATCCGCGTGCTGTATGATTCCGACGTCCGTTTCCTGGAGCAGTTCGCGCGATGATCGTTTCTCATGAATGGCTCAAGCAGTTCGTGCCCCACACACGTACCGCACAGGACATCGGTGATGCGTTGAGTCGCCACTGCGTGACGCTCGACAACATCGAGCGGCTCGGTGCCGAACTCGCCTCGTTCGTCGTGGCGCAGGTCGTCGAAGCGGCACGTCATCCGAACTCCGATCACCTGTGGGTCACCAAGGTCGATGACGGGAGCGGTACGCTGCTCGATGTCGTCTGTGGTGCCCCGAATGTGGTGGCGGGCACGAAATATCCTTTTGCGCGCACCGGCACGACCATGCCCGGTGGGCTCAAGATCGAGAAGCGCAAGATCCGCGGCGAGACGAGTAATGGCATGCTCTGCTCGTCGCGTGAACTTGGCCTCGGTCAGGAACACGACGGCATTCTCGCGCTCGACACCGCCGCGGCGCCGGGTACGCCGATCCTCGACGTGCTCCCGCTCGCCGATGCGCGTCTCGATCTCGACGTGTTGCCGAACCGTCCCGATCTGTTGTCGCACGTCGGCGTGGCGCGCGAGATCGCGGCCGTGCTCGGCGTGCCGATGACCGCGCGTCCGACCGACATCGCGCGGGAGGCGCCGAACGTGCCGGTGCACAGCGCGCCGTCCAGTGCCGCTGGCGCGCACGCCACGGTGCGAGTCGATGATGCCGTCAGCTGCCCGCACTACATCGCCGCCGTCATTACGGGCGTGCAGGTCGGCCCCAGTCCCGATTGGTTGCGCCAGCGTCTCGAGAGTATCGGACAGCGCAGCATCAGCAACGTGGTCGATGCCACCAATTACGTGCTGCACGGACTCGGACAACCGGTGCACGCCTTCGACCTCGCCAAGCTCACCGGTAAGAGCATCGTGGTGCGGCCTACCGTCGAGGGTGAATCCATCGTGACGCTCGACGGTGCCACGCGTACATTGGCAGCCGGCACAACGGTGATCTGCGACGGGGAACGCCCGGTGGCACTGGCCGGCGTGATGGGTGGACGAGACAGTGAAGTCACGGCGTCCACCACCGACGTACTGCTGGAAGTCGCCGTGTTCGAGCCGCGTTTCGTGCGTCGTGTGCGTCGGGCGGTCAATCTCTCCACCGACGCCTCCTATCGTTTCGAGCGTGGCGTGGACGGTGGCCACACGCTCGAGATGGCGCGCACCGCGGCGACCTTGATCACGCAGGTGGCGGGTGGGCAGGTGGTCGAGTTCATCGATGTCGGTGAGCCGACGGGCTCGCGGAGCGCAGTGACCGTGCGTCCGTCGCGTCTCGCGCGCGTACTCGGCGTGATCGTCCCGCCGTCGGAGATTCGTCATCGTCTCGAGTCCCTCGGCTGCACGGTGGTCGATGATGCGCACGGGTTGTTGGTCACGCCGCCTACGTGGCGACACGATCTCCTCATCGAAGTCGACCTGATCGAGGAGGTCGCGCGACTGGTCGGCTTCGACAGCCTCCCCGATGAGCTGCGTCCGTTCCGCCCGGGCAATGCGCCGGATCATCCGCTGCATCTCGCTGGTCGTCGCGTTCGCGATCTGCTGGTCGGTATGGGACTGGCCGAAACGCGACCGATGCCGTTCACGAGCACGGGCGATGCACACACGCCGCGCGTGCGAAATCCGCTGGCCGACGACGAGCCGTTCCTACGCGCGTCGATCCTCGACACGCTCGCTCGTCGTGCGGAGTACAATCTCACGCGGATGCAGGGCAACCTGCGGCTGTTCGAAGTCGGCAACGTCTTTCTCGGCACGTCGGATCGACTCCCGCGCGAGGAAGTGCGCGTGGGAGCATTGATTATGGGCAGTCGACGCCCGGCGCATTTCACAGAGCCGCAGCCACCTGCGTTCGATATGTGGGATGCGAAGGACATTGCTGAACGCGTGCTGGCGGCGGCATTCCCGGGCACGCGCGCCACATTGGTGTCCGGTGCCACTCCCGCCATTTGGACGCTCGCCGTTGATGGCCTCGGCGAAGTCGGGCGCGTGGAGACGGTCGCGCTCGATCGTCCGGTGTGGGCCAGTGACGCGTTCGGCATCGAAGTCACGCTTGGCGTGATGCCGTCGGCTGATGTCGCGGCGCCTCGCACGAACGGCCACGATGCTGCCCCGACCGAGCGCGAATCTTCGGCGTCGGCGAGTATCCGTTTCAAGGCGCTGCCGACCACGCCGGCCGCCGAAATCGATCTCGCTCTGCTGGTGCCGGACGGCGTTGAGGCCGCGACGGTAGAGCAGGCACTCCGCTCGGCCGGTGGCGAATTGCTCGAGCGGGTCAGCCTGTTCGACGAATTCCGTGGGGCCGGCGTCCCCGACGCCTATCGGAGTATTGGTTGGCGGTTGACGTTCCGGCATCCGGAGCGCACCCTGCGAGACAAGGAAATCGAAGGCCGGCGCGCCCGCCTGCTGGAGCTCCTCGACAAGGAACTCGGGATCCGTCCACGTGCGTCCTGATACCGCCGCGTTTCGTGAACTCGATACGCTGGTCCGCAACCTCAGCGACCAGCTGGCGGGATACCGTCGACGGGCGCTGGCCGCCGAGTCGCGTACCCGCGAGCTCGAGCAGGTGGTCGCTGAGCGTGACGGCACGCTGATCGAGGTGCGAGCAGACGGACAGCGCTCGAACCAGGCCCGGGCGCTGCTGGAAGCCAAGGTTCGCGAGCTGGACGCCAAGGCCGAGCTGGCCAAAGCCGAGGTAGTGCGAGTCCAAACCGCGTTCGCGGCGGCGGCGGAGGCCGCTACGCCGCAGGCCGTCGACAGCGAGCTGGCGCGTGAGAATGCGCGGCTGCGCGCCCGGCTGGCCGAGGCGGGCGAGAAAACGGCGCAACTTGGCGAGCGTGTGCGCTTTCTTCGCCAGCAGATCGGACACGGGGCGGAACGATGATCGACAACAAGTTGGTGGTGAAGGTCCGTATTGTCGGCGAGGAGTACACGCTGCGGACGGAGGCCTCGCCCGAGCACACCAAGTCGGTGGCGGATCACGTGGACCGGACGATCAGGGCCATCATGGGCGGCGGATCCACCGTGGAAACGCAGAAGGCTGCGATTCTGGCCGCCCTCCAGATCACCGACGAGCTGTTTCGCGAGCGCGCCGCGGTGGAAATGATGACGGCGGACATCCGGCAGTTGGCCTCCGACATTCGCCCGCTGCTTCCGCCCGCCAAGCGTGGAGATGACGGTAATCCGGTCTGAATGACGTCTCGACTGCGGAAACGAGCGGGCGGGACCACGGCTGTCTGAGGCTCCCCGTTGCGGGCCTCTCGACGCGTCCGTACGTTCTGGAAGTCAACAGCATGCGCGCACCCCTGTGCCGCGGCAGCGGAGGTCGCTCCTTCTCCGCCAGCCGCGGCGCATCGTGACAGTCGCCCGTGCCGTGCGCACGATAGATCTGATGGAAAACGATCAAGAACCCGCGCGTAGCTGCGGTGGAGCATAGATCCTCATGGGCGAGATTCCCGCAGCGGCGCTAGTTGGCGCCCTTGGGTTGATCGCGGCTGTTGTCGCGTTCGTTGTCGGGCGACAGTCGTGGCGGAAGGTAGAGACCACAGAGCAGCAGCGAGCGCTGGTCGTCGCCGAAGAGGGCGCCGTTCGCGTGCTCGATGAGGCGAAGCGCGAGGCGGAAACGCTGCGGCGCAGTGGGATCGTCGCGGGTAAGGAAGAAGTGATGTTGCTGCGCGAGTCGCATGAACAGGATGTGCGGCAGCGTCGGGTCGAGCTCGAACGTGAGGAGAAGCGTGCACTCGAGCGTGAGTCGCAGGTCGATCGCGCGCGCGAATCGCTGGAGAGTCGCGAGCAGGAAGTGCAGCGGCGCGGATCAGAGCTCGGTCGGCGCGAGTCGGTCGCGACGTCGAAAGAACAGGAACTCGACAAGGTCATCGCTGAGGAGCGACGGAAGCTCGAACAGCTGGCCGGTGTCAGCGCCGATCAGGCGAAAGCCGAGTTGATTCGTCGGCTGGAAGACGAAGCGCTGGCGGACGCGGCCAGCCGTCTCCGCGAGATTCGTGAGTCGGCCAAGCGGAACGCCGATCGGGAGGCCAAGAAGATCGTGGCGCTCGCCGTGCAGCGCGTGGCGGCCGAGACGACGGCCGAGACCACCGTGTCGGCCGTTTCACTCCCGAACGATGAGATGAAGGGCCGCATTATCGGTCGCGAAGGGCGCAACATCCGCGCTTTCGAACTGGCGACGGGTGTGGACGTGATCATCGACGACACCCCCGACACCGTGGTGGTCTCCTGCTTCGATCCGGTCCGTCGCGAAACGGCACGGCTCGCGCTCGAGAAGCTCGTGAGCGACGGCCGCATCCATCCGGGTCGCATCGAAGAAGTGGTCGCCAAGGCCCGCAAGGAGGTCGAAGTGGCGATCATCGAAACGGGCGAGCAGGCCGCGTACGACGTGGGGGTGGCCGGTCTGCATCCAGAGCTCATCAAGCTCATCGGCCGCATGAAGTGGCGGACCAGCTACGGGCAGAACATCCTCGCGCACTCGAAGGAAGTCGCGTGGCTGGCGGGAATGATGGCGGCGGAGCTCGGGCTCGATGTCGCACTCGCCAAGCGCGGTGCGCTGCTGCACGATATCGGCAAGGTACTCACGCATGAGCACGAAGGCACACACGTGCAGCTCGGTGTCGAAGTGGCCACGAAGTACGGCGAGAATCCGCTGGTGGTGAATTGCATCGCCGCACACCACGATGACGTGCCGCACGAAAGTGAAGTGTCGGTGCTCGTGCAAGCCGGTGACAGCATTTCTGGGTCGCGCCCCGGCGCGCGGCGCGAGGCGTTCGAGACATACGTCAAGCGGCTGGAAGGGTTGGAGAAGATCGCCTCGAGCTATCGCGGCGTGGAGCGAGTCTTCGCCATTCAGGCCGGTCGTGAAGTACGCGTGGTCGTCACGCCCGAACAGGTCGATGACACGCGTATGACGGCGCTCTCGGAAGAGATTGCGCGCCGGATCGAGTCCGAGCTTCAGTATCCGGGGCAAATCAAGGTCGTGGTCATCCGAGAGAGCCGGGCAGTGGATTTTGCGCGCTGAGCTGATCGACGGAAAGGCCATCGCGGCGGCGGTGCGCGCGGAGGTCGCGCGCGACGTCGACGTGCTACGCGAGCGCGGTGTGGTCCCCGGCCTCACGGTGGTACTCGTGGGCGACGATTTCGCCAGCGCGACGTACGTGGGAGCCAAGGAGAAGGCGTCCCGCGAGGCGGGCATGTCCGGCGGCACGATCCGACTGCCGGCCGCGACGACACAGGCGGAATTGCTCGGGCTGGTGGAGCAGCTCAACGGCGATGCATCGGTGCACGGGATTCTCGTGCAGATGCCGCTCCCGAAGCACATCGATCCCGATACGGTCATCCGGCACATCCGGCCCGACAAGGACGTCGACGGTTTTCATCCGGAGAATGTCGGCAAGTTGCTGATCGGTCATATGGACGGTTTCGTGTCCTGCACGCCGGCGGGCGTGATCGAGATGCTGTTGCGCAGCAGTGTCGACACGCGCGGCGCAGACGTGGTGGTCGTCGGACGCAGCAACATCGTCGGGAAGCCGATGGCGGCGCTGCTGGTACAGGCGCGTCCTGGGGGCGACGCAACGGTCACGATCTGCCACAGTCGCACGAAAGATCTGGCGTCGCACACCCGTCGCGCCGATATCCTGATCGTGGCTGCTGGTCGCGCCGAGATGATCACCGGTGACATGATCAAGCCCGGCGCGGTGGTGATCGACGTCGGGATGAACAGCGTACCCGACGCCACGCGCGCGAAGGGAAGTCGGTTGTGTGGTGACGTGCATTTCGCGAGCGCCGTGGAAGTGGCGTCGCGCATCACGCCCGTGCCGGGCGGTGTCGGGCCGATGACCATCGCGATGCTGTTGCGCAATACGGTGCGTGCGGCCGAACGCACGCTGACCGCGCGCTGAGCTCAGTCACGTGGCCGAACGTCGCAGCAGCGGATATCAGAGTTACGGACCTCCCGACCCTTCGAGCGAGGCGCCGGGCAGCGCGCCCGAATCGGCGATCGCCGTGCACACGCTCACCAGTGCGGCGAAGGACCTGATCGAGGGCGCGTTTCCGCCATTGTGGGTGCGCGGCGAAGTCAGCGATTTCAAGGCGCATCGCAACGGGCACTGGTACTTTGCGCTGCGCGACGCCGAGGCGCAGGTGAAGTGCGTGATCTGGAGTTCGGCGGCCAAGCGTATTCCCGCGCCGCCCGACGACGGGATGCAGGTCCTCGCCTACGGCCAGATGACCGTCTGGCCGGTGCGTGGCGATCTGCAGTTTTCCGTGCGGGCGCTCGAAGCCGAGGGCGATGGCCTCTGGCGGAAGGCGCTCGAGCGTACCCGGCTGAGCCTCGAAAAGGACGGCCTGCTCGATCCGGCCCGCAAGCGCGCCTTGCCGGCCTTTCCGCGTCGGATTGCGGTCATCACGAGCCCGGACGGCGCCGCGATGCACGATATCATCACGGTCGCGCGCGCCCGCAGCGCCGACGTGGAGATCGTGATCGTGGCGGCCAAGGTGCAGGGGGACGGCGCCCCGGAATCGCTCGTGGCGGCCATCGAGCGCGTGGGCCGGTGGGGGGACGCCGATGTGCTCATCATCGGGCGCGGCGGCGGCGCGCGCGAGGATCTCTGGGCGTTCAACGACGAGCGGGTGGCGCGTGCGCTGGCCGGCTGTCCGATTCCGACCATCTCCGCCGTTGGTCACGAGGTCGACATCACCATCTGCGACCTGGTCGCCGATGTGCGGGCGGCAACGCCGTCGGCGGCGGCGGAACTGGCGGTGCCCTCGCGACGCGAGGTCCTCGCTCGCGTCGAATCGCTCGGTAAGCGCTTGGTGGTGGCCGCCCGTCGCCGCGAGGAGCGTGCGCTGGCGTCGCTGTCACAAGTGCAGAAGCGGCTGGGGCTCTCGGCCACCCGAATTGTGGAACGCCGGCGGTCGCGTGTGGAGTCGCTGGCCGGTCAGCTCAATGCGCTCTCGCCATTGAGTACGCTCGCCCGCGGGTTTGCGGTGGCGCGAACGCCCGATGGCGCTACTTTGAGCGGACGGGATCAGTTCGTACCGGGTGCCCCGTTCGACCTCTGGCTCCGGGACGGTATCGTCTCGGCGACTGCGGGCGCGGGGCGTCCGCTCCCCGAGTCGGTTCCCGGGTTTCCATCTGAGGAGGGCGTATGAGCTTCGAACTGTCACTGACCCGCCTGGAGGAGATCGTGCGTGAGCTCGAACGCAACGACGTGACGCTCGAGCAGGCCCTTCGCCTCTTCGAGGAAGGCATCACGCATTTGCGTTCGGCGGGAGAGGCCCTCAAGACGGTCGACGCCCGTGTGCAGCAGCTGGTCGAGGCGGCCGATGGTTCGTTCTCGGTCGTCGAACTAGGCGGCTGACGCGATGACGCCTGTTGGATCCGGCACGGAAATGTCCGCCCCCACCTTCGCGGCTGAGCGCGCGGCGGTGCAGCAGGCGCTCGACGCGTTTTGTGCCCGTTGGCTCGGCGATGTTGCCCCGCTCACCGCGGAGGCGATTCGCTACTCGCTGCTGGGGGAAGGCAAGCGACTGCGCGCCATCCTGCTCCTCGAGGCCTACCGCGCCTGCGGCGGCACCGGGGACGCCAGAGATCTGGCCGCTTCGGTCGAAGTCGTCCACGCGTACTCGCTGGTGCATGACGACCTGCCGTGTATGGATGACGACGACGTCCGTCGCGGTCGCCCCACCGTGCACCGTGTGTACGGCGTCCCGATCGCAACGGCTGCCGGACTGGCTATGGTGCCGATGGCCGCGCGCAGCGCCTGGCACGCTGCCAAGTCGATGAATCTCTCCGACACGGTGGCCGGCGACATTGTGCGCGATCTGATGGATGCGTCCGGCGCTGGCGGCATGATCGGTGGGCAGCTGCTCGACCTCGAGGCGGAAGGCGTACACCTCACGCTCGAGGCCCTGGAGCAGGTGCACCGCCTCAAAACGGGCGCGCTCATCATGGCCTCCGTCACACTGGGGGCCCGCGCCGCATTGGCGCCCGCGTCGCGGCGGCTCGCGCTGGCTCAGTATGGCGCCGCGATCGGACTCGCGTTCCAGATTGCCGACGACGTCCTGGACATCACGGCGACCACGGATCAATTGGGAAAGACGGCCGGTCGCGATATCGCGCTGCACAAGAGCACCTATCCCGCCCTGCTGGGGGTAGATGGAGCGATTGAGCGCGCCGTGGCGTTGGTTGAGGAGGGATGTCATGCACTGGCCGATGAGGGGCTGTTGACGCCCACGCTCGAGCAGTTGGCTCGGTTTATCGTCGAACGGCGTTCATAGGCCGGCACCAGTGCACTCGACTCCGTGTAACAGCAGTTCCGTACTTCGTCGTTCTTGATTGTCGTACCTGACCGCCGTGGACGTCTCACTCGGCGCACATCCTGACTCCGTTATGTCCATTCTCGAAGGCATCAACTCACCCGCCGATCTCCGTGGCCTGTCGCGCGACGAGCTACGCACGCTCGCGCAGGACATGCGCGCGCGCCTGATCGACGTCTGCTCGCGTACTGGCGGCCACATCGGCGCCGGTCTTGGCGTCGTCGAACTGACGATCGCGCTGCACACCGTGTTCGAGACGCCGAAAGACCAGCTGGTGTGGGATGTCGGGCATCAGGCCTACCCGCACAAGCTGCTCACGGGGCGCAACACCGAAATGGAGACGCTGCGTCAGGAAAGTGGACTCTCCGGCTTTCTCAAGCGCACGGAAAGTGAGTACGACACGTTCGGGGCCGGGCATGCCGCGACAGCGATTTCGGCGGCGCTCGGGATGGCGGCCGGTCGCGACGTGCTCGGTGAGCAGTTCAAGGTGGCCGCCATCATCGGCGACGGCGCGATGGGGTCGGGACTGGCCTACGAAGGGCTCAACAACGCCGGGCATTCGGATCGTGACATCATTGTCGTGCTCAACGACAACGAGATGTCGATCGCCCCGAACGTCGGGGCCATGCACAAGTATCTCACGAGCATTCAGCGTAATCCGCTCTACAACCGCCTGCGGTCCCGCATCGGGGAGATCGTCGACAACGCGCCCGCGCCGTTCACGGGTGTGAGCACGCTGGTGCGGAAGTGGGAAGAGAGCGTGAAGTCGCTGCTCACGCCGGGTGTCCTGTTCGAAGAGCTTGGCTTCCGCTACTTCGGCCCGATCGATGGACACGACCTCGACGCGTTGCTGGAGACATTCACCGCCGTTCGTGGGATGAACACGCCGCGTCTGGTGCATGTGATCACGCAGAAGGGCAAAGGCTTTCCCGCGGGCGATCACGGCGAGAAGTGGCATGCGCTGCCGCCGGGCCATGACCCGGCCACGGGCAAGCAGTTGGCCGTTTCGACGGCGAATCCCGCGTACACCACCGTCTACGGCAAGGGGCTCGTCGAACTCGGTGAAGAACGGAAAGACATCGCCGTGATCACGGCCGCCATGCCGACCGGCACGGGCACGGTACCGTTCGCGAACGCGTTCCCCGAACGCTTCTTCGATGTCGGTATCGCCGAGGGACACGGCGTCACGTTCGCGGCGGGCTTGGCCACGCGCGGCGTGCGGCCCATCGTGACGATCTACTCCACGTTCCTGCAGCGCGGATACGACAACATCATTCATGATGCGGCCTTGCAGAAGCTGCCCGTCGTGTTCGCGATGGACCGTGCCGGACTCGTTGGCGAGGACGGTGAAACGCACATGGGGCTGTACGACATCGCCTACATGCTCAGCGTTCCAGGTATGACCGTGACCGCGCCGAAGGACGGCACCGAGATGCTCGGCCTGCTGCGCGCCGCCGTGGAGCACACCGACGGACCGTTCTCTCTTCGTTACCCGCGCGATGCATCGCCCGATGTTCCGGGGGCGATGTCGCAGATTGCCGCTACGCCGTATGCGACGTGGGAAGTGCTGCGCCATGGCCGCGACGTCGCGATTCTCGCCGTCGGGACGATGGTGAATCAGGCACTGGCCGCCGCCGAGCTGCTCGCTGCCGAAGGCCTCGACGTGTCCGTCGTGAACTGCCGCTACATCAAGCCATACGACGAAGTCACGCTGAACGCGATCCTTGCCAGTCACACACACGTGCTCACGGTCGAGGAGGGCACGGTCGTGAACGGCTTCGGTGCATTCATCAGTTCGGTCATCCATCGTCAGGCGCCGACCGTGCGCACCGCGGTGCATGGCGTGCCGGATCGCATCATCTATTCGGCGCCGCGCAAGAAGCAGCTGTCGTCACTCGGACTCGACCCCGCTGGTATCGCAGATCGCGTGCGCGCGTTGCACGACTCCGAAGCACTCGCCGGTTGATGCGCGTCGGCGTCATCGGTCACAAGAGATACGTCGGACTCCCTGCGATCCTCGGCACGCTGCTGGACATCGCGCCGGAACTCGGACTGACGCTGCTGTTCGAAAACGACCTGTGGGAGATCGCCGAGGAGGGCGGGAAGCTCGAGACGCCCGAGGACGTCGATGCGTTGTTTACGCTGGGCGGGGATGGTACGCTGCTTCGTGGCGCACGGTTCCTGAACGGTCGCACCGTGCCCATCCTCGGCATCAATCTCGGTCGGTTGGGCTTTCTCACCGCGTGCAGCGGCGAGGAGTTCGAGGTTGGTGTTCGACGTTTTGCGGCCGGGGACTTCGTGTCGGAACCACGCATGGCGCTCGAGTCGTGCGCGCTCGACCGCGACGGCGTTGAACGGTGCAGCTGGCTCTCGTTGAATGACGTCGTCCTGCACAAGGGCGGATTCGCGCGCGTCGTGAAGTTCACCGTGTTCGTCGACGATGAAGCGATCGGTTCTTATTCCGCCGATGGGTTGGTGGTGTCGACGCCGACCGGCTCCACCGGGTATTCGCTCTCCGCGGGCGGACCGATCGTCGTGCCGACGGTGGAGAGCATCGTCCTCACGCCGGTGTCGCCGCACACGCTGGCCATGCGGCCGCTCGTGCTTCCGCCGCACGTCGAGGTCAAGGTGCGTGCCGATGATGGGCCGGAAGAACTTTTGGTGACGATCGACGGTCAGGTAGGTACTACCTTCACCGGTGGCGAAACGTTGGTGGTCCGCAAGGCGAAGAACGCGGTACAGATCGTGCGTTTCCCGGGCACCACGTTCTTCACGCGATTGCGCCGGAAGCTCGGGTGGGGTGGATTGTCCGAGCGCGACGGCGAGACGATTTGAGGAGGTAGGGCATGCTCGTCGAGCTTCGCATCCGCAATGTGGCCGTCATCGATACGGTGGTCCTGCCGCTGGCCGCGGGGCTGAACGTGCTGACGGGCGAAACGGGTGCCGGCAAGTCGCTGATCGTCGGCGCGCTCGGTATGCTGCTCGGTGAGCGGGCGGCTACGGATCGCGTGCGCAGCGGTGCTGACAAAGCAACCGTCGAGGGTGTTTTCGAACCCGGCGCCATGCCCGCGCTGCGGGCCATGCTCGACGAGCGTGGGATCGATGCCGACGACGAAACGTTGGTGCTCAAACGCGAGATCGGGAGCAACGGGCGCTCGCGCGCGTGGATCAACGGCTCGCCGGTCACCGCCGCCGTGCTCGCCGACGTGGGCGCGCGATTGGTGAGCGTGCTCGGTCAACATGATTCGCGACAGTTGGTCGATGCCGAGCATCAGCGCGATGTGCTCGACGCCTTTACCGGTGCGCTCGAGGCGCGCGCACGTGTCGCCGAGGCGTACGCACAGCTCGGTGCGTTGCGCACCCGCGAGCGCGAGCTCGAGGTCCGTCGTCAGGAGGCGGCCAAACGTGCGGATTATCTGCGCTTCGTGGCGCATGAAATCGACGAGGCCAACCCCGTGGTCGGGGAAGACGACACGCTCGACGGCGAGATTCGTCGACTCTCTCACGCCGAAGAGCTGCAGACGTTGGCGGCGCAGGCGGCGACGGCGATTTCCGGGGACGAGAGAGCCGCGCTGACGCGCTTGGCCACCGTGCGCCGTTCACTGGTTTCCCTCGAGCGGATCGATCCCGATACCGGCCGCTGGCAGGTGGGATTCGATGCGGCGGTGTATGCGCTCGATGAGCTCGTGCGCGAGCTCGAAACGTACGCGGAGTCGGTCGAGGCTGATCCGTCGCGGCTCCGCACGCTGGAGCGGCGTCGGGATCAGCTTCTCTCGCTCATGCGCAAGCATGGTCCGACGTTGCAGGAAGTGATCGATACCGGAGCCGAGGCGCGCGCCGAACTCGATTTGGTAGACGGGGGTACGCTCGATCTCGCCGCCATTGGCGATGCGCGCGCCGCGGCTGAAGGTGCGCTCGCCGAGGCAGCAGCGGAGCTGACCCGCCGCCGACAGTCTGGTGCGCAGCAACTGGCCCGCGCCGTCACGGAACTGCTCCCCGAGCTCGGTATGCCCGAGGGGAACTTGCAGGTGCTGCTCACGCCGGTCGATCACGTTGGTGCGTTCGGTGCGGAGCAGGTCACCTTCGTCGCCGCGTTGAATGCGGGGAGCGAGGCGCGTCCGCTCGGACGCCTCGCGTCGGGGGGTGAACTCGCGCGCGTGATGCTGGCGCTCAGTACCGTCCTGGCGCGACTCCAGCAGGTGCCGACACTGGTGTTCGACGAAGTCGATGCGGGCATCGGCGGCGCCGTTGCATGGCAGGTCGGGGCACTGATGCGCCGTGTGGCGAAGCACCACCAAGTCCTCGCCATCTCGCATCTCGCCCAGATCGCAGCGCGCGCGCACCACCACGTCGTCGTACGGAAGAGCGCGATCGGCACGGTCACAACGGCGGACACCACGGTTGTTCGCGAAGAGCCTCGCGTGATCGAAATTGCGCGCATGCTGGGCGGCGACGCCGATCGGGAAGTCAGTCGGGCGCATGCGCGCGAATTGCTGGAACGGGGTGACAATGAGGACAGCGAAACGGCCGTCGCCACCCCCGTGCGTCAACGCCGCGGAAAGCCCGTGTAAATGCGCAGTTCGAGCCGATCCGTCGTTGACGCAGGTACCGTCCCGCCGGATCCGGACAGCGACATGGTGTGGGAGTACAACACCTCGGCCGGAAAACGCGAGCGGCCCCGCACGTAGCTGGCCAGGGTCGAAAAGCTCACACCGAGCGCCGCAGCGTGCACGGTGCGTGATGGCAAGGTGTAGTCGCTCATGAGCGGCGTACTCGACGTGAGGTCGGTACTCTCGTAGCGATCCGCTCCCCAGCGGCGGGCCATATACGCCGCGGAGATGCCGAAGAACTGTCCGATCGACAGGCGCGGTGCCAATTCGAGCTCGAATCGCGAGCCGAGTGACCGCGTGGCCGTGCCCACCGTCACCGCATCGAGCCCATTCGCCTCGTTGCGGAACGGCAGCGCGACAGCGATCTCGTCGGACAGCGGCGCCACCGCGCGCACCGTGGCGCTCATCCAGAAGGTGCGCGTGAGCACGAAGTCGGTAGTGCTGCGCATCAGCAGCGCGTTGGCTCCTTCGCCGATCGGCACATCGAAGGGATCGTCGGTGCGGTCCGCGCCGGCGGTGCCGAGACGCCAACCGGCCGTCAGCATGCTGCGCACGCCGCGCGTTGGCGTCAGCAACCGACGTACCTGGTTGGCGTCGAAGCTGTCGAACAGCAGATACGAGGCCGTCAAGTCGATGTCGCCGATGCCCGCGCGACGCGTGTTCCCAAGCCGACTGTAGCCGAGCTTCCACGCCGTATCGCTCACGATGCGCGTCATGCCGCCCGGACCGTATACGGTGTTCGCACCGGCCGGCGCGGCACCGTCCGCGATGTTGGTCACACCGAACGCGGCGAAATCGGTACGGAGCGTGGCGATCGTCGTCCGCACGGCGGCCTGCGCGCTGCCGTTCTCGATCGGTACCACGGGCGCCCCACCCTTCGTCGCGTCGCCATACACCGACGCGATGGCCGTGCGCGTTGTTCCAGCGCGCACCAGCAGCGCCTGCGCCGTTGCCCCGTTTGCGCGGATCGCGTCACATCCGGTGGCCGCGGTCGACCCGCAACGCGTGATTTCGGCGGCCAGCTGCGTCCGCGCGAGATCGATCTGCGAGAGCACGCTGCCATTCGTGGAGCGGGCCCCGGCACCGGTGGCTGCGACATACGCCGGATTCATGCCGACGTTCGCCGTCGATCCCAAGCGGTTCAACAGCAACTGCGACGCGTCGCGTGACTCCACATACGGCACGAGGAGGCCCAGTGACAGGCGGCGCGAAATCCCCACATTGAGGCCCAGTGGGGCGATACTCTGCCGCACTTCACCGGTGGCATCGAGCGCGCCTAGCGAGAGCGCAAACGCCGGCTGACCCGTGAGCGAGCGCACCCCGGCTTCGGCGGAAACGAGTTGCGGGAAGACGGCAACGCCCGCCTGCGTCGTGCTCAGCGAGGCGAACAGGGGACGCTTGTTCGAGCCGCCATTCGCCGATCGCGTGTAGACGGCGTCCCAGTCGTTCCACAGCCCTGAGATCAGGAACCGCTTGCCTCCCTTGGGTAGGGGAATCGCATCATCGCCAAGACCGGCCACGGCTTGCGCCTGAACGATCTCCGGCTGCGCCACCGCGATTCCCAACAGCACGCCGCTCGAGACGAGTACGGTGCGAAGCGAGGAGGCAAGACGATGCGCGGAAAGCAAACGGTAAAAGGCCAAGGCGAGTTGTCATGTGCGAGGTGAAGCCCAACGTCCCGGCGCATCGCCCGTATCAGGCGTCGGTCGGACGCGTCGTGCACCGAACCGGCTAGATTAGCCGTTATCAGAGGGGGCGTCAACGAAACCCCTTGTCCCGTCACTCGAGAGCGTGCTGTGCATCTTCCTTCTGTCCCCTGGCAACTCACCGGCAACCACTGGCTGACCCTGCCGTGCATCAACCCGACGGATGGTGCGATTCATGCGCTCGGGGTGCTGCATCGCGGGGCGCGGGCCGCGATCGAGTTCGCTGGATCGCCGGATTTCATGTCCGGGCAGAGTACCCCGCTCATGGGCCCGGTGTTGCGTGTCGATGGCGAAGTTCGGGTGCTCGCGGCCGAGGGGATCGCGTGGGAGCGGTCTGTTGGTTGGCTACCGACGTTTACGTGCACGATCGGATCGCTCGTGGTGCGGGGGACCATCTTTGCGCCGTACGGCCGTGACGCCGATATGGCCGGTGCCGTCTACACGTTCTCGGTGGAGAATCGGGGCGCGACCGACGTGCAACTCGAGATTGCCCTCGAGGGGGCGCTCGGCCATCGGCAGCAGCGCGTGCGGACGCCGCGGCCGTTTGACGACGACCATCTCGTGAGTGCGGGTCCCGACGACGTGTTGTTGCTCGAGGGCGCCGCCATTCCGGGACTCGCGGCGATCGCGATCGGCAGCGATGGCCCCGCGACGCTCGAGGTCCCCGCGGCCGCGTCTCGTGATCCGCGTCCGTTTGCCATACGGCGTGCACTGGTGGTGCCGGCGAACGGTGCTGTGCAAGTGGCGTTCTATATCGCCGTCGGTCCTGAGCGGGATGGGGCACAAGCGACGGTCGCCGTACTTCGTCGCCGCGGCTGGCGCGCACTGCTGACGGCCACGCGTGAAGCCCTCTCCGCGCTCGAACAGACGACCGGCAGCGACGTGATGGATCGCATCGTGAACCGCAATCTGCTCTTCGCCTACTTCTACGGCGTCGGACGTGGTCTCGACGATGCCCATTACTACCTGGTGCGCTCACGGGCCCCGTGGCACTCGATGGGCTGCACCGTGCGCGACTGGGAAGCGCTGATGTGGACGTTACCTGCCGTGCAGTTGGCGGACACCGGACTCGCACGTGAGCTGCTGGTGCGCGCCTGCGAGCTCCATGGCTACGCGCCGGGGCAGGGGGTGCACTACATCGACGGCACGCTCTTTCAGCCCGGATTCAGCATCGAAGGACCGGCGGCCTTCGCCATCGCCACCGACCGTTACATCCGCGACTCGGAAGATGACCAGATCGTCGAGGATCCTGTCGTGGCCGATACGCTCTATCTCGCGTCGGAAGACATCACGGCGCGTCGGGATGCGCGCGTGCCGCTGTTCTCCACCGAAGTGATGCCGTCCGGGGCGCCGGCGAAGTATCCCTTCACGCTGCATGGCAACGCGGTCGTGGCGCTCGCGCTCGATGTCTTTCGTCGCACGCTCGACGAGGAAGCGGCCGCTGCCGTGGAAGATCCCGCCGCCGTCCGTGCCGCAATCCGACGGCATTTCGCGGTCGATCGCGGCGAGAAGGCCAGGTTGGCGGTTGCGGTCGACCTGACGGGCAACGCGTCGCTCGACGACGATGCCGTCGGGTCGCTGCTCTGGTTACCGTTGTACGAAGCGCTCGATCGCGACGACTCGCTCTATCGTCGCTCGGTCCGCGCGCTGCGTGCTGAGGGTGCACCCGAGGGCGCCGGCCCGGAGGCA
>Ga0105048_10004900_pt1 | contig 21733 bp, 21 predicted proteins | sample MAT05_FD_78382 | JGI IMG/M metagenome (GOLD analysis project Ga0105048, IMG submission 78382) | Freshwater microbial communities from Lake Fryxell liftoff mats and glacier meltwater in Antarctica - MAT-05 | ecosystem: Environmental > Aquatic > Freshwater > Ice > Liftoff microbial mat | place...
AGACCCATTTCACGCAGGGGCTGGACCCGCACCCTCGCGCACGTTCGGTGTTCGCCTTTCATCGCCCCGAGACGCTGGCCGCCCTGTTGCAGTACCTGCCGGCTTCCGGCGCCAATTTGCCCAGTGGCGCTGTCCACACCGGCACAGAGGTGCCGTCCGGTACCCACTTCGGGGCATCTACCTTCCTGACCCGGTTGCAGTCCATGCCGCAACTGGTCGAAGGCGGCCTGTGGCCTGCGCAGATTGGTGCGCGATCGCATGTTGACCCAACAGAACCAGCGCCGCTAGGCGAGTTACCGAATTGCAGATGACTCCCCCCAATTGCCTGGCGATCAAACCGATGGCGACGATAGGTCCCCCCAAAGCTCCCCCCAATTGGATCGGGACTCCCCCCGATTGGACCGATTGGCAGGACGGTCGCCAGATGCCAGGGCCCTGTTGCCGCTGGCGGAACGCGTGATCAATTTTGGTGCCTTGGCGGCGCCAATGACATTTTCCCAATACTACATACCAAGCCAATTTGGCTGAAGCATTTGCAAGAATGTCTGCTCGATGAGGGAACTGCGGCAAGATGTTGATACCGATCCGAAGACATTCCGCTCGAAAATGAGATCGTCACGGAGACCCCAACATGGACACCGACACAACCTTTGAATTGGCCACGCTGCGGTTTGACGGTGAGCGCTTCAAAGGCCATGCGCTGGATGTGGAGTGCACGCAGGAACTGATTGCCTATCGCGATCTGGTGCTGGAATGCGCCAAGTCGATCTGGCGATGCAAGTACCCGAATCGCTCGAACCTGCCCCGGGGATTCGAGAAGGGCTTTCGACTGCAGTTCGATCGCCTGGGTGATGGGTCTGCGCTGGTGCCTTTGCAACGTGTGCGCGCTGCGGATGCGCAGGCCGATCTGGACCTGGTGGACGAGTTCGACGAGGCGGTTGGGCTGATTGACCAGACCATCTGGGCGGCCCATGACGACGACTTGCTGCCGGTCGGGCTGCCGTCCTTCGTGATCCCGTTGTTCCGCGACTTCGGCAAGACCTTGCGAGACGACGAGGTGCTTTTCGTTCGCGGGCGAGACAGTGCTTCCGAAGCACCTTACACCGCGAAGGCACGTCAACGCCTGGCCGATTGGGTAGAGCCCAGCTACGAAGACACAGTGTCTGTGTCCGGGGAGGTTCGCATGGCCAACGTGGGACCTGGGCGTTTCGCGTTGCTGGTCGATCGCGTGGGAAGCCAAGCCGTTATCGAAGGACGGTTTTCGCCCGAAGATGAGTCGAAAGTGCTGGATGCGCTACGGCAACACCGGTCAGCCCGTCTCAAGGTGAAGGGCGTCGGCGAGTTCGGCACAGCGGATCGGTTGTTGAAGCGCTTTTCGAGGGTCGATCAAGTTGAGCTCGTGTCAGACGAAGGCGGATATGACGAATCGGTCGCGCCCATTTGGGAGCAAGTCAGCGCGATAGGGCAGCAGGCGCCACAGTCTGCCTGGGAAGCCGTTCCGACTGACCTGTCGGTGCGGTTGGATGAAATCGTCTACGGCGCCGGAGCGGCGCGCAAATGAAGACGGTCTTTGCCGACACGGGCTACTGGATAGCGACGCTCAACCCGAAGGACGATTGGCATGGCCGGGCCATCGACACCTCACGTGCCCTTGGCAAATTCCGGTTGATCACCACGGAAATGGTTCTGGACGAACTTCTGGCCGCGTTGTCGAAAGTGCCGGTGCGTGCTCTGACGATCAGTGGTGCGGATGCGATCCGCAACAACCCGAACACCGAAGTCGTTCCGCAGACATCACTTCAGTTCAGCGAGGCGTTCAACTTGTACCGGAGCATGCCCGACAAGGAGTGGAGCCTGACGGATTGCGCATCTTTCATGCTGATGCGGCAGCGGGGGATTTCGGAGGCGCTGGCGCACGATCACCATTTCGAGCAGGCGGGGTTCACTGCTTTGCTGCGTCTTGCTGGTGAAGCATGACCAAACTGCACACGCTGGTGGATCTGGAAAACGTGCATCCAACGATCGAGGATCTGCGCAAGCTGGTTCCCAGAATGACCGATGCCTGGGTGTTCCATGGCCCGAATCAGGCCAGGGAAGCTGCGCAGTTGAAGGCGGCGCACGATGCCATCACGCTGGTGCCGCATTCGGGCAAGGGCAAGAACGCGCTGGATTTTCATTTGTCGTTTTATCTGGGTTACGTGGCGGCCCGGCAGCCTGAGGCACACCTGGTCGTGGTGGCCAACGACCGGGGCTACGACTCGATGATCAACCATGCCCAGATCCTCGGGTTCTCCGTACAGCGCATCGGATTTCATTCCAAGACGGCGCCGGCTGCGGTAAAGAAGTCCGTGGCGGCCAAGAAGGTGGTGGCCAAGCCGCAAGCTGGCGCTGCAGCCACCAAGACACCTGCAACTGCGGTGGCACCGCCGGCCAAGAAGGCGGCTGTACCCGTCAAGAAGTTGGTTCCGGCCAAGAAGGCAGCTGGCAAGAATGCGCCAGCGAAAAAACAAGCTGTCGCGAACAAGCCAGCCACGACAGCCACAGCGCCAGCCAAAAAGCTGGGGCAGCCCGCGGCAGCGGCCGGTTCGGAGTCGAAGGCGTATCTGCGGGTCAAGAAGGCGCTGGCCAAGATGGGCAAGGAGTTTCCGCACAAGCTCAAGTCGTTCCAGCGCCATGTGCAGGCCATGCTGGGGAAAGACAGTACGGCAGCACAAATGGAAGAGGTCGTGCGCCATCTGGAGCGCGCTGGCATCGTGACCATTGCGGGGGATCTGGTCTTGTATCGGCAAACCGATGGCGGCGTAGTGGCTTGAGCGCCGCGGCGCCACGTTTGCGGGGTCCAGTCACGACAGGGTGCTGCTGGATTCCCCGTCGCTCATGTCTGGACAAGAGACTCGTTCGGCGCTAAAGTAAGGATTCCTTACTTTCGACCATTCGCCATGCTTGCCAAGATTACCTCCAAGAATCAACTCACGCTGCCCAAGAGCGTGACCCAGGCGGTCGGCGCGACGGAATATGTCGACGTGGAGGTTCGCGCTGGGCAGATCATTCTGACTCCGGTGCGCATCCAGCGCGGGGACGCTGTGCGGGCCAAACTGCTTGCATTGGGGCTGGGGGGGGCCGACATCGCTGATGCCGTTCGCTGGGCCAGGTCTACTGCGCCTGAGCCTGTGCTGGCAGCCGAGCCCGCAGTGGCCTATGGTGCGACCGCAGTCGACACCAAGGCCAAATCTAGAGCCAAGCCCCGCAAATGAGCGCTGCGCGGGGCCGCTCCCAAGCAAGCTCGCACCGCAGCCCGAAGGGCGAAGGTACTCCGGTGAGCAAACCCCTGCGGGTGGTGCTCGACACCAATGTGGTGCTGTCGGCCTTGGTGTTTGGTGTGGGCCCGGCCGGCCGCCTGCGGCTGGCTTGGCAGCAGCAGGCGTTCGTACCGCTGGCAAGCAGCGCCACCGTAAAGGAACTGGTGCAGGTGCTGGCCTATCCGAAGTTCCGCCTCTCGTTGCCGGAGCAGGAAGAGTTGCTGGCTGACTACCTGCCGTATGCCGAACTGGTGCGCATTCCCTCACCGGTTCCGTGGGTGCCAGATTGCCGCGACCCCTTGGATCTGCCGTTTATGCAACTGGCAGTGGCCGGCAAGGCCCAGGTGCTGGTGTCGGGTGACCGGGACTTGCTGGTCCTCGCGGTCGAATTCGAGAGGCTCTGCGATTGCCGCATCGTGCATCTCGATACATTTCTCAATCCATCAGTCACCCATAAGCCATGAACTCCGCCACCATCGTCCAGAAGCTCTGGAACTACTGCAACGTGCTGCGCGACGACGTCAGCACCGAGAAGGACGTGATCGAGCGCGACGACTTCTGGGCCACCACGTCAAACAAGCAGCTCAACTTTGTGCAACACATCAAGACGCTGCTCAGGCAACACGGCCGGGCTGCGGTGGTGTTGCCCGACAACGTATTGTTCGAAGGCGGCGCTGGCGAGACCATCCGCAAGAAGCTGCTGCATGAATGCGACGTGCACACCTTGCTGCGTCTGCCTACCGGCCTGTTCTACGCCCAGGGCGTCAAGGCCAACGTGTTGTTCTTCGAGCGCAAGCCGGCCAGCGAGACACCATGGACGAAGAAGCTATGGATCTACGACCTGCGTACCAACCAGCACTTCACGCTCAAGACCAACCCGCTCAGGCGCGCGCACCTGGACGAGTTCGTGCAGCTGTACAACCCGGCCAACCGCCACGACCGAAAACCAAGCTGGAGCGCTGTTCAGCCGGGCGGCCGTTGGCGCGTCTACGATTACAACGAACTGATCGCCTGCGACAAGGCCAGCCTGGACATTTTCTGGCTCAAGGACTATGCGCTGGCTGACAGCGACAACCTGCCACCTCCAGACGTGATCGCGCAGGAGATCGTCGATGATCTGGAGGCAGCGTTGGAGCAGTTCCGGCTGATTGCCGCCGACCTGCAACCGGCCGATTCGGCTGATTGACAAGCCGTGGCGGCCCGAGCGACCGATCCGTTACCACCCATCCCCGAGCATCCAGGAACCCCGACCATGCCCCAGCCGCGCAAAGTCCTGTTCATTTCTGCCGACCAATGGCGCGCCGAGTGCCTGTCCGCCGTGGGCCACCCGGTGGTCAAGACGCCGCACCTCGATGCGCTGGCGCGTGACGGCGTGTTGTTCAAGCGGCATTTCACGGTCACCGCGCCGTGCGGGCCGGCGCGCTCCAGTCTGCAGACCGGTCTGTACCTGATGAACCACCGCTCGGGCCGCAACGGCACCCCGCTGGATCGGCGCCATACCAATATTGCGCAGGAAGTGCGCAAGGCCGGCATCGACCCGATGCTGTTCGGCTACACCGACACTTCGGCCGATCCGCGTGGCCTGGACCCGCAGGACCCGGCCCTGCGCTCGTTTGAAGGGCCGCTGCCTGGCTACCACGTCGGACTGCTGTTTCCCGATTACATGGCCGCCTGGATGAACGATCTGCGCGCCAAGGGATACCAATTCGAGGGCCGGCATGACGTCTACAGGCCACGTCCCGGTTTCGAACAGCCGCAGGACCGCGGCCATCGGTTTATTCCGACGCTGTACAAGGCCGAGGACAGCGACACCAACTTCATGGCCAGCCGGGTCATCGAATGGCTGGGCGATCACCCACAGGACGACTGGTTCATGCACTGTGTGTTCCTGCGCCCGCATCCGCCGGTGATCGCGCCCGAGCCTTACAACGCCCTTTACGACCCGGCGGACGTGCCGCTGCCGCACCGCCAGGCGACGCCGGCTGACGAGGTGGCGCAACACCCGCACGTGGCGCAGTGGATCGAATCCTTTGCGCGCCCGAACCACTACGACGAACACAATCCGAACCATCTGATTGACATGCCCGAGCTGGAGTTGCGCCAGATGCGCGCCTGCTACTACGGCATGATGAACGAGGTTGACGACGCGGTGGGTCGCATCGTGGCCCATCTCAAGGCCACCGGCGAATACGACCATACGCTGATCGTCTTCACCTGCGACCACGGCGAAATGGGTGGCGACCACTATGGCTGGGGCAAGGAGATGATTTTTGACCCGAGCTTTCACATCCCGCTGATCGTGCGCGATCCGCGTGCGGCCAGCGATGCTGGCAGGGGTAGCCAGGTCGACGCCTTCACCGAATCGGTCGACCTGATGCCGACCATGCTTGACTGGCTGGGACTGGAGATCCCGGCCCAATGTGATGGCCGGTCGCTGCGGCCGTTTCTGGAGCACCGCACGCCGGACCAGTGGCGCCAGGAAGCGCACATGGAGCTGGACTTCCGCTCGGGGCCTTACAGCGGCATGGATGCCGAGGCGGCGCTGGGCCTGATGCCTGACGAATGCCAGCTGGCCATCATCCGCGGTGTGCGCTGGAAGTACGTGTTTTTTGCCGCCTTGCCACCCTTGCTGTTCGATCTGAGCATCGATCCATGGGAGATGCATGACCTGTCGCGTCACCCGGCTCACCAGTCGGTGATGCTGGAGATGGCGCACAAGATGTTGTCATGGCGGCTGTTGCATCAGGAGCATGTGCTGACAAATCTGCATAACGGGCCGAATGGGGTGGAGGATCGGCGACGGGTGCGGGGGTGAGCAGCCGACATCCGAAAAAGTGTGGGTGCCCGAGCAAAAAATTGCTGCGCAATTTATTGATCCGGCACACAAGGTGGACAGCCGACATCCGATGAAGTGTTGGAGCCAGAGCAAAAATTGCTTTGCAATTTCTTGGTCTGGCACACAAGGTTTCAGAATTTCTCAAAAGGCGCCAGGTAGCGCCACTGGCCAATTGGCAGAGCCGCCATCGCAATCCGGCCGATGCGCAGGCGCTTCATCGCCACCACCTGCAGGCGGGCTGCGGCGCACATCTGCGCGATCTGCCCTGTCCGGTGGCCCTTGACGGCAAAACGCAGGCCGGTGACGCCGTCCGCCTGGCGGTTGATGCTGACCCGGGCCGGCAACATCGCGCGGCCATCGATCACTGGTGCGCGGTTGAGTTGTTCCAGCTGCGCGGCTGACACGCCGCCGCGTACGTCGACGGTGAGTTCGTGTTCGACCAGCGCGGCGTCCTGAACCAGCTTGCGTTCGACACGCCAGTCCTGGGTGAAGACCATCAGCCCGCTGGCGTCGGTCTCCAGCGGCGTGGCACTCGATTGCACATTCAGGTGGCGCTGCAACATACGCGGCGCATGGTGGTTGTCACCCGACCAGTGGTTCTGCGGCACCAGCAATTGGCGCGCAGGAGTGGTGCTGTGATCCCAGGTCAGGCCAGGCGGCTTGTGCAGCAGCAGCGTCACGGTGGCAGCCGGCTCGAGCCGCGCCTTGGCGTCGAGTTCGACGGTCTCAATGGACACCTTGAATGCCGGTATCTCGACCACCTGGCCGTCAACCCGCACCCAGCCGCCCTCGATGTACAACTCAGCCTCACGACGCGAGCAGCCCTTCATATCGGACAGGCGTTTGGACAGGCGGACCGGCTCGGTCATGGGGAGATACTATGCATCAGGCCCTGCAGTGTAGAGCCTGCCGGCGCATGGACTACAGCTTGACGCTGCCGTAAACAGGGCTGCGGACAGGGGTGACAGGAGGGGGGTGGTGATGACTGACTCGGGGAAGGTGCTGGTGCTGCTGGGCGCCGAGTCGACCGGCAAGTCGTGGCTGGCCAAAGCCTTGTGCAAGGCTTTGCTGGACGAGGGCCATGATGCGGTGGTTGTGCCCGAATATCTGCGCCTGTTCTGTGAGGCCCATGGGCGCACGCCCCGCGCCGACGAGCAGCCTGGCATCGCCGACGCGCAGACGCAGCGTATCGCGCAGGCCGCAGGCAACCACGCGGTCGTGATTGCCGACACCAGTGCCCTGATGACCGCGGTGTACAGCGCGCACCTGTTCGCGGACGCCAGCCTTCATCCGCTCGCTATCGCCACGCAGCGGCTTTATGCCGCAACGCTGCTCACCGCACTGGACCTGCCTTGGGTGGCGGACGGGTTTCAACGTGACGGGCCGAAGCCGCGGCAGCAGATCGACAACGATCTGCGCGCTGTGCTGGTCGAGCATGGCCTGCCATTTTCGGTGATCCACGGCGCTGGCCCGGCGCGACTGGTGTCTGCATTGGCGGCGGTCCGGCCGGCCCTGTGCAAGCCGCCGGACGTCGTGGCCGGGGAGCGCTGGCGCTGGACCTGTCCAAACTGCGATGGGGAGCCCTGCCTGCCACTTGTGCGGCCGCAGGCAGCGCCAACCTGACGGCTGGCAACACACCAACGCGGTGAAGTTTCAGGCGGGTTTGTTGCTGGCACGCGGCTCAAGCATCTGCAAGGGATCGACCCAGGCATCGAATTGCGCTGGCGTCAGCTCGCCCAGGTCCAGCGCTGCCTCGCGCAGGCTGTTGCCCTGGTGGTGCGCATGTTTGGCGATACGACTCGCGCGGTCGTAGCCGATATGGGGCACCAGGGCGGTGACCAGCATCAGCGAGCTTTGCAGCAGTTGCCCGACTCGAGTCTCGTTCACCTGGATGCCGGCCACGCAGTGGCGCGCAAAGCTGCGCATCGCATCGGCCAGCAGTCGCAGGCTGTCGAGGGTGTCGTAGGCGATCAGCGGCTTGTACACATTGAGTTCGAAATGCCCCTGGCTGGCGGCGAATCCGACCGCTGCGTCATGGCCGAAAACCTGGGCGCAGACCATGGTCAGCGCCTCGACCTGGGTGGGGTTGACCTTGCCCGGCATGATGGAACTGCCCGGCTCGTTCTCCGGCAGCTGCAACTCGCCCAGTCCGGCGCGCGGCCCGCTGCCCATGAGGCGGATGTCGCAGGCGATCTTGGTCAGCGCGATGGCCAGCATTCTCAAGCCTGCGTGCAAGGCCACCAGCGCTTCGTGACCGGCCATGGCGGCAAACAGATTGTCAGCCTGGCGCAGCGGCAGACCCAGTTGTTGTGACAACATGGCAGCGACACGCGTGCCGAACTCGGGATGGGTGTTCAATCCGGTACCCACCGCGGTACCACCGATGGCCAGCGTGTGCACCGCCTGCAAGGCATGGCGGATCTGCTGCTCGCACAACTGCAACTGCGCCTCGTAACCGCCGAATTCCTGTCCCAGTCGCACCGGGGTGGCGTCCTGCAGATGGGTGCGACCGATCTTGACGATGTCGGCGAATAGTGTTGCCTTGGCTGCCAGCTCACTGCGCAGCAGGCTCAAGGCCGGCAGCAGGTCACGCGTGGTCTGGGCGGCCACCGCGATGTGCATGGCGCTGGGGAAGACATCGTTGGACGACTGTCCCATGTTCACGTCGTCGTTGGGATGCACGCGCTTTTGCGATGGGTCGGACGCGACCAGCGCAAGAGTGGCCACCGTGGCGATCACTTCATTGACATTCATGTTGCTCTGGGTACCCGATCCGGTCTGCCAGACGGACAACGGAAACTGATCGTCGAACCCTCCTTGGGCCACCGATTGCGCGGCATCTGCGATTGCCTGGGCACGCATGGGCGCGAGCAAGCCCAGTTCGCCGTGAAACTGGGCTGCGGCCCATTTGATCCAGGCCAGCGCATGGACCAGTTGCAAGGGCATGCGCTGTTGGCCAATGGCGAAAAATTGCAGACTGCGCGCGGTCTGCGCGGCCCACAGCGCGTCCGCAGGCACCTCGATAGGACCAAAACTGTCGGATTCGGTGCGGGTGGCGGTCATATCCAGTTCTCCGGGCCGGCTCAGAAACGCGGGAGGTTGGCGAATGCCGGGTTGCGCGGTTTGTTGCCGCGCACCAGTTCGCGACCGTACTCGGCACAACGTTGCAGCGTGGGAATCACCTTGCCCGGGTTGAGCAGGCCCTTGGGGTCGAATGCGGCTTTGACCCCCAGCATCTGGGCATTCTCTTCGGCGCTGAATTGCACACACATGGAATTGAGCTTCTCCACGCCCACGCCGTGCTCGCCGGTGACGGTGCCGCCCATGGCGACACTGGTTTCCAGGATGTCGGCGCCAAACAGTTCACAGCGGCGCAACTGGTCGGCGTCATTGGCATCGAACAGAATCAGCGGATGCAGATTTCCGTCGCCGGCATGGAACACATTGGCGCAGCGCAGCTGGTATTTCTTCTCCATCTCCTGGATCGCCAGCAGGATGTCGGCCAGGCGCTTGCGCGGAATCGTAGAGTCCATGCACATGTAGTCGGGGCTGATGCGCCCGCTGGCGGGAAACGCGTTCTTGCGGCCACTCCAGAAGCGCAGACGTTCGGCTTCGTCGCGGCTGACCGCAATCGCCGTGGCGCCGTTCTGCGTGAGCACGTCGGTCATGCGGCCGATTTCTTCTTCGACCTCCTCGGGCGTGCCGTCGCTTTCGCACAGCAAAATTGCCTCAGCCGTGAGGTCGTAGCCAGCGTGCACGAAGTCCTCGACCGCGGCGGTCATGGGCTTGTCCATCATTTCCAGCCCGGCCGGAATGATGCCGGCGGCTATCACCGCGGCCACCGCATCGCCGGCCTTGCGTACGTCGTCGAAGCTGGCCATGATGCAACGCGCCAGCGTGGGTTTGGGCACCAGCTTGACCGTAACCTCGGTGATCACGGCCAGCATGCCCTCGGAGCCGACCAGCAGCGGCAGCAAGTCGTAGCCGCCGACATCGAGCGCGTCGGACCCGATCACCAGCTCCTCGCCATCCATGGTGAAGCCGCGCACCTTGAGCACGTTGTGCAGTGTCAGGCCGTATTTCAGGCAATGCACGCCACCCGAGTTTTCGGCCACGTTGCCGCCGATGGTGCACGCGATCTGGCTGGACGGGTCGGGCGCGTAATACAGACCCAGCGGCGCCGCTGCCTCGCTGATGGCCAGGTTGCGCACCCCACTCTGGACTCGCGCGGTGCGTGCCAGCGGATCGAGTTGCAGGATCTTGTTGAATTTGGCCAGGCTCAGCGTCACGCCCAGCGCATGGGGCATGGCGCCACCCGATAGCCCGGTGCCAGCGCCGCGCGCCACCACCGGAACGTCCATACGGTGGCAGATCTGCAGCACGGCCTGCACCTGCGCCAGCGTCTCGGGCAGGGCCACAACCAGTGGCCGCTGGCGGTAGGCCGTCAGGCCGTCGCACTCATACGGCGTGGTGTCTTCGTTGTTCCACAGCAGGCAATGCCCGGGCAGAGCTGAACCCAGCGCCTGCACCACGGCCTGCTGGCGCTGCGAGCGTTGGGATGGCGTTGTTGTCGGTGAGGTGTAGGTTTCGGTTGACATGGTGGTCGGGACTCCTGAACGTTCCGCTGCGGTCATGATAGTGCGGCGGCCGGGAGCCGGGATGGATGAAATTTGCAGCGGCGCGTGAATCGGATGTGCGCCGGGAACAGCGCGGGCCCCGGCTGCGATCGCGCACCATAATCAAGCCATGTTGCGCCTGCATCTCCGACCCCATGGCATGCGAATGCGCTGTTGTAGACCCCAGTGCTGGGCGCGGGGATCACGATGAAGGCGTCTACCGGGCCAATGGATGACGTTGGCGCGCCCCCGGCCGCCGTCAGCTTGTCGCAGGCGTTCTGGTTCTGGCTCAAGCTCGGATTCATCAGCTTTGGCGGCCCGGCCGGGCAGATCGCCATCATGCATAACGAACTGGTCGAGCGCCGGCGCTGGATCAGCGAGAAGCGTTTCCTGCACGCGCTGAACTACTGCATGGTGTTGCCCGGGCCCGAGGCGCAGCAGCTCGCGACCTACATCGGCTGGCTGATGCACCGCAGTTGGGGCGGTCTGGTGGCAGGCGGACTGTTCGTGTTGCCGTCGTTGTTCATCCTGATCGCACTGTCGTGGATCTATATGGCATATGGCCAGTTGCCGGTGGTGGCCGGCATCTTTTACGGCATCAAGCCGGCGGTGACCGCGGTGGTGCTGCATGCGGCCTGGCGCATCGGCAGCCGGGCGCTGAAGAATGCCTGGTTGTGGGCCATTGCCGCGGCGGCATTCGTGGGCATCTTCGCCTTGCAGCTGCCTTTCCCGGCCATTGTGCTGGGTGCGGCGCTGGTTGGCTACTTCGGTGGCAAGCTTCGCCCCGCCGCGTTCGCGGTAGGCGGTGCGCACGGCGGTGGCGACAAGGGCTTCGGTCCGGCGCTGATCGACGACGACACACCGACTCCGCCACACGCGCTGTTCTCGCGCTCCAGGCTGATCCGCATGGCGCTGATGGCCCTGGCGCTGTGGGCCGTCGCGATAGTGGCCCTGGGCCAGCTCTGGGGTTGGCAAGGCGCTTTGTCGCAGATGGCTTGGTTCTTCACCAAGGCGGCTCTGCTGACCTTCGGCGGCGCCTATGCAGTGTTGCCCTATGTCTATCAGGGGGCGGTCGAGCAGCACCAGTGGCTGAGTGCGGCGCAGATGATCGACGGGCTCGCTCTTGGCGAGACCACCCCTGGGCCGCTCATCATGGTCGTGGCCTATGTCGGATTTGTCGGCGGCTGGATCAAGCAGGTGCTTGGGCCGGACTCGCTTTTTCTGGGCGGCGCGCTGGCAGCCACCGTGGTGACCTTTTTCACCTTCCTGCCGTCGTTCGTGCTGATCTTTGCGGGTGGGCCGGTGATCGAGACCACCCATGGCAACCTGTCGTTCACCGCACCCTTGACGGCCATCACGGCGGCGGTCGTCGGCGTGATCCTGAATCTGGCCCTGTTTTTCGCCTGGCATATCTGGTGGCCGCAGGGCCTTGCGGGGTCGCTCGACTGGGTGTCGGCCGTCATCACCGTTCTGGCGGTTCTGGCGCTGTTTCGCTTCAAGGTCGGCGTGATGACACTGATCGCGGCCTGTGCGCTGGCCGGGCTGGCAGTCACCATGCTGCCCTCTCTCTTGCACTGAAAGGAACACGGACATGGCACACGCAGACGACGACACCGAGGCGCTGGGCGCTGAGCAGGACGAAATTGCAGGGGCGGTGCTGATCGACGTGCGGCGCCCGCCCGCGTTTGCGCAGGCACGCCAGATGCTTCCGGGCGCGGTATGGCATGACCCGCAGGCTGTGACGGATTGGGCGGCCCCGCTCGATGGTTCCCGCGCGGTCGTGGTCTATTGCGTGCATGGTCACGAGGTCAGCCGCAACACCGCCCGGCAGTTGTGTGCGCTGGGTTTGCATGCGCGTTTCCTGCGCGGCGGGTTCGAGGCCTGGAAAGACGCAGGACTGCCGTTGGTGGACAAGCCCGGTGCGCCCGCACGCGACCACTGAAACGCTGCACCTGCGCGCCCATGCGCGGCATGGCGGGGCGCGTTGCTAGCTATTTGCAGGTCGGCTTATTTCATCATGCCGACTTTCGATCGTGCGTGCGGTGCACGTCGGGTTCCTGCTGGTGCTGGTGTTCGTGTTGCATCCGCCGCTGCGCCAGCGCGCGCCGTATCGGTGGCAAGTGTCAGCGTTTGACGCTCTGGTTGCCGATAACTGCAGGGGCGACGACGCTGCGGTCTTGTGTTTCAGGCTGATGCAGGTCCGTTGATCTTCTTGACGTGGTCCACTCACACTGAACTCGCATGCGCCGGCATTTGTGGCATCGGACGATTGTGGTTCGTCGTTACCACCACAATTCCGCACACCGTCGTCGCGACACCATTTTTTCAACCAAGCCGCTATTGCCGAGCGCTCCCCAACGGCAATCGTGCTGTTATCCAGTCGCAGCGTCCATACCTTGCAACCACAGCCACATGTGAACCTTCGCCTTGTACCCGCTTGGCGCGAGTATGGCCATGGGCTCCGTGCCGAACGCAACGAAGCCAGCCTCACGATACAGCTTGATGGCGGATTCGTTGCCTTCGGTGACGGTCAACGTGATGACAGATGTTCCCGCCCTTGCACGGGCGAACCCGATTGCTGCCCGAACAAGCTGCCTGCCCGCACCCGTGCCCCTTGCCTTGGGACACACGTACATGCCAATGAGAAGGGCCTTGTGTTTCGTCTTGTGTTTTGCCGAGAACTCCAATGCCGCTGCGCCGACAAGGTGCTGGTCGACAAAGACGCCGAACACAACTGAAAGACCCGAGGAATCCGCAATACGCATGACCCACCATGACTCGGGCTCTGCTGCGCGTTCTTGCGGGGTAGACGTGAATGCGTCCGGCGCCTGGGCGTAGGCTTCCAGCATGAGGGCCCGGTACTGCCGCGCATGCGCGGGCTTCAGAAGCTCGATCGTCGTTTGCATCTGTGGTCCAACTTCGGCGGGCCGTCACCCTGCTGTCCCGATGCTCTTTTGCAGCCACTGCGAAAACGCCGAGCATTCCCAGCGCTCCATCGTTCCAGCGCGCCAGCATAGATAGTGCGCATGCGGGCTGGGCACGTCGTGGCCGTATAGCCGTACCAACGTGCCGTTCTCCAGCCAGGGCGCGCCGAGCTTGAGGCGGATCAGGCCCACGCCCATTCCGGCGGCGGCGGCGTCGCACATCAGGCCAATGTCGTTGAACTGCGAGCCCTCTGCTGGTTCGGGCCAGTCAAGCTGTTGCGCGCCGAACCAGGTGCGCCAGGGTTCGAGCGGGCTGCGCAGCAAGGGAACGCCCTCCAGATCCTGCGCTGTCTCGAACGGGCCGTGCTCACGCACGAACGCAGGTGAGGCCATCGGCGTGACCTCGTCCCTGAGCAGGCACAGATGTTCCACGTCGGCGTAGCGACCAGTGCCGAAGCGCACCGTCAGGTCACCGTCTTCGGCCACTACGTCGAGCAGCGGAATCGACACCTGCAGTGTCACGTCGATCTCCGGATACGCCTCGGTGAACTGGCGCAGTCGCGGTATCAGGATCGAACGCGCGAAGGTCGGGGTGACGGCCAGGCGCAGCTTGCGCTTGCTGCCCGTGGCGCTGCGACCCGGGAATTTCTGCAGTGTCGCCAGGCCTTCGCGCACATGCGCGAGGTACTCGCTACCGTCGGTGGTGAGAGAAAAGTCGGCGCGCCCGAACAGCTTGGTGCCGATGATCTGCTCGAGTTGCTTGACCCGGTGGCTGACCGCGCTGGGTGTCACGAACAATTCATCTGCGGTCTGCGTGACACTGCGCAACCGCGCCAGCGCCTCAAAGGTCAGCAAACACTGAATGGGCGGGATGCGTGCGGTGGACATGCCGCGATTGTCACGCCATGGGCGTTACAACTGCTTGCGATCAGACCCGGTCGATATAATCCGCAACCTTTTGCCAACCCGTGGCCCTGCCGCCGCCCACGCCGTGTCTGACCGATCCCAAGTCCTGTCCCAATATCTGATGCCCAAACGGCTGATGACCCAATTTGGTGGGCTGATCGCATCCATGCAGGCGGGGGCGCTGACCACCGCGATCATTCGCTGGTTTGTCGGCAAGTACGGCGTCAACATGCAGGAGGCGGCCGATCCGGACATTCGCAACTACGCCAGTTTCAATGATTTTTTCACCCGCGCGCTCAAGGGCAACGCGCGGCCGCTGGAACGCGCGGAACTGGTCTGCCCAGTGGACGGCGCAATCAGCCAGTTCGGCTCCATCGCGCACGACCAGATCTTCCAGGCCAAGGGACACCACTATTCGACCACCGCGCTGCTGGCGGGTGACGCGGCGCTGGCCAAGAGCTTTGACGATGGGCTGTTCGCCACCTTGTATCTGAGCCCGAAGGACTACCACCGCATTCACATGCCCTGCGCCGGTCGCCTGGTGCGCATGGTGTATGTGCCGGGTGACCTGTTTTCTGTCAATCCGACCACTGCCCGTGGTGTGCCGGGGCTGTTTGCGCGCAATGAGCGCGTCGTGTGCGTGTTCGAGTCGGCCAAGGGCCCGTTCGTTCTGGTGCTGGTGGGCGCAACTATCGTGGGCAGCATGGCCACCACCTGGCATGGCGTCGTCAACCCGCCACGCAGCAGCAAACTCTGCAGCTGGGACTACGCAGGACAGGCGATCGACTTCCAGCGTGGCGACGAGATGGGGCGCTTTCTGCTGGGCTCCACGGTTGTGGCCTTGTTTCCCAAGGGCCGCTTCGAATTCAACCCCGAGTGGGCGCCCCAACGCAGCATTCGCCTGGGTGAGGCCATGGGCAGCGTCGCCAGGCCCGCGTGATCCCGCGCGCGCAGCGGCCGCGTCGCCCACGACGCCACCTCCCTGGCAGTCTGCTTAATTGTTCTATTGACAGAACAATATAGGCATTTGATACTTTGCCCGGGCGGCGGCTTTGCGCAGGCCACGAGTCCTTCCATCACTTGGAGGCAGCAGCGCCCCACGTCTCAAGGTCCCCACATGCCCAGGCCTGTCAGCCCCATTACCCCATCTGCAAAAGGACCCCACTGATGCCTGAATCCACCTGCTTCCTGCGCCGACGCGCCTGCCTTCTGGCGATGGCTGCGTTGCCGCTGCTGGCCACGGCCCAAAGCCAGCCGCCGATCAAGATCATCGTCGGCGCAGCGCCAGGCGGCAGCACCGACACGCTGGCCCGCGAGATTGCGCCCGAGATGGGGCGGCTGCTGGGGCGCACCGTGCTGATCGAGAACCGCGCCGGTGCCGGTGGTAACCTGGCGGCCGAGGCCGTTGCCAAGGCTGCGCCCGATGGCAACACCTTGCTGCTGTCCTTCACCAGCCACACCATCAACGCCACGCTTTTTCCGAAGCTGCCATTCGACCCTGTGGCGGATTTCACGCCGCTGACCATGGTGGCCACGACACCCTCGGTTCTGGTGGCCCATCCTTCATTGCCGGTGTCCAATATCAAGGAGTTGATAGCCTATGCCAAGAAGCGGCCGGGCCAACTCAATTTCGCGATTGGCGGTATTGGTTCGTCGCTGCACCTGGCCGGTGAGGCATTCAAGATGCAGGCGGGCGTTTTCATCGTCAACATTCCCTACCGCAGCACTGCGCCGGCGGTCACCGACGTGGTGGGCGGCAATGTGCCGCTGATGTTCGCGGCGGTGGGCAATGCGCGTCAGCTCATCGCCACCGGCAAGCTCAAGGCGCTGGGAGTGACCAGCCCGAAACGGCTGCCGCAACTGCCTGACGTGCCCGCGATTGCCGAGACCCTGCCTGGCTTCGAGTCGTCGGCCTGGTTCGGCTTGTTCGGCCCTGCCGGCATGGCCCCTGATCTTGTCAAGCGGCTCAGCGATGCGGCGCGTGCCAGCGTGCGCAGCGACGCGATGCGCCAACGGGTCGAAGCCGACGGTGGCACGGTGGTGGGTAACGATCCAAGGGAATTTGCGGCCTTCGTCAAGGCCGACGTCCCGCGCTGGGCCAAGCTGGTCAAGTATTCAGGCGCGACCGTCGATTGATCTGGCGCGCAGTGCTCAGCTGGGTCAGCCTGAACCTCCAGGTGCTGGTGGCGTCGTTTGCCGGCTTGCTGGCCGGGTTCTGACGGCCGCGCCACTACCTGAAAACGCGCCGTCGTCGGAGAATCAGCGCGCCGGTCTGACACTGCGCGCCTTGGCAGCCGCTGCGGTGAATCTGCAAAGGGACGAGAATCGGCGATCGCATTCTGGTGCCCGGCATGCAGCAATTCCTTTTCTCGGTCTGGCGCATCGCGCTATCGGATCTGGCGTTGCTTCGCCGTTTTCCGCGTTATGCGCTCGCCGTGTTGGCGATTGCATTGGTGCCGGCGCTGTATGCTCTGATCTACCTGACCAGCGTCTGGGACCCGAATGCCAATACCCATGCCTTGCCAGTGGCGATCGTCAATCTGGATGCCGGCCTGCAATACCGCGGCCGGGCGGTCAATGTGGGTGAGGAACTGATCCGCGGGCTGGTGGAGTCCCGACGTTTCGGCTTTCGCACCTTTGCCGACGCCGCCACTGCGCGCGAAGCGGTGCGCCGGGGTGAGCTGGCGTTTGCCATTGTCATTCCACGTGACTTTAGCGCCAACGCCTTGCCTGGCATGTTGCCCGGTGCCGGCAAGGTGACGGTGATCCTGTCCGAAGGCAACAACTACGCGTCGGCAGGTTTCGCCCGACGCTTCGCTGAAGACCTGGGGCATCAGGCCAATGAGATTCTCAATGAGCAGCGCTGGGCGCAGGTGCTGGAAAGTGCGGACGGTTCCGGCCGCAGCCTGCAGGACCTGCGCGACGGCATCGGGCAATTGAGCGTCGGCTTGCAGCTACTGGAAGACGACCTGAAGCGGCGCAACAACGCGCTGATACAACTCGGTGATGGGTTGCGCCAGTCCGGCGCCGACTTGCGGCGGCTGGAAGCGGCGTGGCCGCCCGATGCCGACCTCCGACAGCTGCGCAACGGGGTGCAGCGGCTGGGCGCGCGTCAACGCGAGTTGGCGCTAGGTCTGGACCAGTCGCAAAGTGCTGCTGTCCGCCTGTCGGAGGGAATCAATGCGTGGCAGTCCCATGATGCGGGCGGCGACGTACCAGCCGGATCCGGTGCGGACAGCCCTGGCGCGGGGGACATGGCTGCGGGTAGGGTCCAGCTCCAGCAAGGTCTGGCGGCGACCATCGAATCCAATACCCGCCTGGGGCAGGGACTGGGTCGGTTCGAGCCGAACTTGGCTCGGTTGGTCGACAGCCTGGCAGTGACTGGTGCGGGCCTGCGCGGCGTGGTGGCGCAAATGCCGCCCGGGCCGATGCTCGATGCCATTCCTGTGGGAGGCAAGTCACTGGTCGATGCCACTGCCCGATTGCGCTTTGGCGTCGAGAGGGCGTATGCGGTTTTGCCACCGGCTGCCGGGAAACCCGACGGTAGTGCGCGCGGACTGGCTGATTCCGTCGAACCTGCGCTGGAGGTGCTGGCGCCGGTCGCCAACAACGGCAGTGCATTCGCCCCCAACATGGTTGCGATGGCGTTGTGGTTGGGCGCGGTGATGATCGTCTATGTGTTTGCCATGCAGACACTGGGCGCCGAACATGCCGGCGCCCAGCTGCTGGCACGCGTGTTGGGAAAATTCCTGTTGCCCGCGACGACGGCCGTGGTGCAGGTGATCCTGATCCAGCTGATGCTGGTCGCCGGACTGGGCGTGCTGATGCCCAACCCGGTGGGGTTTGCAGCCACCATGCTGGTGTCAGCATGGGCCTTTCTGGCCATCGTCTTTTTGCTGCTGCGGGCATTCGGCGAAGCAGGCAAGTTGCTGGCGGTGTTGCTGCTGACGGTGCAACTGGCTGCCGGCGGTGGCGTGTTACCGATCGAGCTGAGCGGGGGCCTGTTCAAGGCCATGCATGCATGGTTGCCATTCACCTGGGCCGTTCGGGCCCTGCGCGTCAGCCTGTTCGGTGCCTTCGACAACAACGGCTGGCAGGCCTGGGGCATTGTTGCAGGAATAGGCGCCTTGGCCTTGCTCGCCTGCGTCTTCTTCGGTCGCTGGCTACTGATCGAAGACGCCCAACGGCGCCCGCCACTCGACCTGTAACCTCGGTCGACTTGCCGACGTCAGCGCCTGAGGGCGAGCTGCGGTCCAGCAAAGCAACCGTGGATCGGTGGTGCTTGGATAGAAGCCCTCAATTTCACTCAACCATCCATTGACCGCGATCCTTACTAGTCGAATAATGATCCCTTAGTGAACCAACGTTTCACCAGCTGAACAAATTATCCCGCACATCAACCTTGGACAGAAAGTTGTACCGGCATGGAACCAGACGATTTGAGCCTCGATTGGCATGACGTCGCTTCGCGCGATCAGCTCGACCCGGACTTCCCGTTTGGCGTCGAAATCAACGGACAGAACGTGGGCCTGTACCTGCAGGACGACCAGGTGCATGCGTTGGAGGACATCTGCCCGCACGCATACGCCCTGTTGTCGCAGGGTTTCCAGGAAAGTGGGCAGATCGAGTGTCCGCTGCATGCGGCGCGGTTCGATATTGCTACCGGCAAATGCCTGAACGAGATCGGGCAGCACGACATCCGCTGTTTTCCGGTCAAGGTTGAAGACGGCCGGGTGTCGATCCGAATCCCGATCAAGGTCGAGTCGGCCTGAGCGCCACGCAAAGGTCCATGACATGAAACAGTACGCAGTTCCCGCAGGTGTTCCGGCGATCGAATTCATCGGCGTCGAAAAACGTTTTCCTGCACGCGGCAAGTCCAGGGAAGTGCTGGCCGCGCGTGATGTGAGTTTTTCCATCGCGCCAGGCGAAGTGGTGTCCATCATCGGGCCGTCGGGTTGCGGCAAGAGCACCTTGCTCAACATGGGCTCGGGCTTGGCCCGCACCAGCGCCGGCACCGTCAAGGTGGCCGGGCAGGTGGTCGAAGGACCGAACGAGCATGTGTCGTTCATGCTGCAAAAGGACTTGCTGATGCCATGGCGCTCGATCGCGCAAAACATTGAACTCGGACTGGAGTTGCGCGGCGTCAAGGCGGATGCGCGCAAGGTCATCTCCGACCGCCTGATCGAGCAATGCCATCTGCATGGCTTCGGCGCGCACTACCCGAACCAGCTCTCCGGCGGCATGCGCCAACGCGCCGCGTTGGCGCGTACGCTGGCGGTCGATCCACTGGTGCTGCTGATGGACGAGCCGTTCTCCGCACTGGACGCGCAGACCAAGATGATCCTGCAGCAGGACCTGGCGCGTACCGTGGCGACGGAGGGCAAGACCGTGCTGTTCATCACCCATGATCTGGCCGAAGCGGTCGCGCTGTCCGACCGCATTCTGGTCATGAGCGAGCGACCCGGCACCATCATTGAGCAGATCACTGTGGACATCCCCGGCCGCGACGACCCGATGCGCCGGCGCAAGCACGACCGCGTCGGACCGCTGGTCGGGCAATTAATGGACCTGCTCAAGCTCGACGCCAACACCGAAGTCCATTGACGCCACAACGCTCTGATCGCTTCCGATTACCACCCACCCGCACCCCAGGAGATTCCATGAAAACCAGCATGTCCATGAGCTTCACACGGCGCGCCTGCCTTGCGCTGTGCGCCGCCGCCACCTTGTCTGCCCCGATGGCAGCGCAGTCCCAGGCATTGCAGGAGGTCACCTATCTGCTGCCGGCCCCCGGCACCTTGCCGGCGTTCGGTCCCTGGATGCTGGCGCAGGCCAAGGGCTATTACAAGGCTGAAGGTCTGGAGGTGAAGTTTGTCACGGGCCGCGGCGGTGTGGACGTGGCCAAACAGGTCGGCGCCGGCAATGCCGTGATCGGCGGCGCCATCGGCGATACGCCCATCATCGCGCGGGCCCAGGGGATCCCGGTCAAGGCTGTCGCCGTTCTCGGTGCCGGATCGTTGATGCAGATGGTCACGCACAAGGACTTGCACATCGAGAGCCCGCGCGAACTCAAGGGGCGCACCGCCACCGTGCTCGCCTACACCGACACGACCTACTACGCCTTGCTTGGCATGATGAGCAAGGTGGGTCTGACCAAGGCCGATGTCAACATCCAGGCGGCGGGACCGGCCGGCGTCTGGCAGCAGTTTGCGGCGCGCAAATCCGATGCCATGGCCAGCACGCCGGACTGGACCGTCACTGTGATGGAAATGGGCGCACAAGTCGACATCCTGCCGGCGGACGTGTACTTCAAGAGCATGGCACAGGCCATCCTGGCATCGGACGAGACGATCCAGAAAAACCCGCAGCTGATCCAGAAGCTGGTGCGTGCCACCCTCAAGGGTATGAAGGACATCATGTCCAACCCCAGGGAAGCGGCCAAGGCATATGTCGCGCATGTGCCGACGCACAAAGGCAAGGAAGCCTCGATCGAAAAAATGTTCGAGATGTACAACAAGTACGTCTACGCCAACCAGAAGGTGCCCGGCATGATGGATGAAGCGCGACTGGATGATCTGCAGAAGTTCTATGTCGCCAATGGTGTGGTCCCCAGCGCAACGCCGGTGAAAGATCTGTACACCAATCAGTTTGTCACCGGCAAGTAAGCGAACCATCGAGGCTTTCGGAAATGTCAGACAACACATCGCCGCTGGTCACCGCGGCCTGGAGCTTCGCGGTCTTGGTGGTCTTCCTGCTGTTGTGGGAGTACGGCCCGGGCTGGGTTGGCATGCCGGAATTCGTGCTGCCACCGCTCAGCCGCGTGGCGCAGGAGGCGGTACGCATCTGGCAGAACGAGCGGTTGATGTGGCACGCCGGCATCACGGCGCTGGAGGTGGTGATCGGCTTCGTGCTCGGCTCGGCACTGGGGGCATTGATCGGTTATGCACTGGGTGTATCGCCGCGCGTGGAGGCCATCCTCTCACCGTATCTGCTGGCCCTGCAAATCGCACCCAAGGTGGCGTTTGCGCCCCTGTTCGTGATGTGGCTGGGTTACACCATCTACCCCAAGATCCTGGTGGCCATCCTGATCGTGTTCTTCCCGGTGCTGATCAATGTGTTGTCGGCCATGCGCGCCATGGACCACGACATGAT
>Ga0105048_10004901_pt1 | contig 21732 bp, 16 predicted proteins | sample MAT05_FD_78382 | JGI IMG/M metagenome (GOLD analysis project Ga0105048, IMG submission 78382) | Freshwater microbial communities from Lake Fryxell liftoff mats and glacier meltwater in Antarctica - MAT-05 | ecosystem: Environmental > Aquatic > Freshwater > Ice > Liftoff microbial mat | place...
CAGACGCACGTGAAGGACACGCCCAAGATCCTGGAACTGGTGCAGGGTGAAGGGGACAACTATGGTGCGACCGAGGCGCCTGCGCTCGGCACCCCCGGAGGTATTAAAATCGCGATTCCCGAGCCGCCTGCCCCCAAACCGGTCGCACCTACACCTCCCGCGCCGACGCCGCCCGCACCCGTGGCTGCGGTGGAACCTGATCCGGTCCCCGCCCCCGTGAAAGCCCCGGTCGAAAAGACGGTGCCCAAACCCCCGGCCAAAACCGCCGAGCCGAAGCCGCCCAATTTTTCCAATCAGATCAAACGCAAAATCATCCGCGCGGAGTCGAAGGCCAAGGCGGAGATCAAGAAAGAGCGCCTCGCGGAGGAGAAACGCCTCACCAAGGCGGAGTTCGACAGGCTGAACAAAGCCCGCAAGACCGCCGCCGCGGGCAATCCGAAGGTCAAGCACGTGGACACTGAAGGCATCGCCGTCGGAGTGGAGGGCGGCTCGACCCGGAACAAAACCGGTGGCGCCGGCGGCAAGGCGCTCACAGCAGAGGAGCACGACCTGCTCGACGCGTATTTCGCGATCGTGAAGCAGCGGCTGCAGGAAGGACTCGATAAACCGCCGGGCTTGGGCGACGCCGTTTACGCGATCGCGGAATTCCGCCTCAATGCCGACGGCTCGATCACCAGCGCGCGCATCACCCGGGGTTCCGGCAGCGATGAATTTGACCGCGCCGTGATTGACGACATCCGCCGGTACAAGCGCATCAGTCCGCCCAGCGCCTGGAGAGGCGACACCGTCAGCCTGACCTTCCGGATGAAGGAAGAGGATGGGGAATAGCAGACTCAGGGGGTTTTGCCGCGAATTCGCACGAAATGGCGCAAATCCGGATAAAGTCGGATGCCGCATCGATGCAAAATTCGCGTTCCTTGGCGTCCATTCGCGGTTACCTCTGTCCCCGAGGCACGCAATTGGCGGTTAAAAAACTCCTTGCGTTCGGGCGCGGAACTTTGATTTTCCTCACCCCTCACAGTGGGAAAGGGCTCTTAGCTCAGTTGGTAGAGCGCCTCAATGGCATTGAGGAGGTCAGCGGTTCGAACCCGCTAGGGTCCACCACTTTAGGCGTTTCGGTTGATGACGGAATATCGCGTCACCCGATTGCGATCCGCGGCGAATGGGAACCAACCGCCCGGTGGAGTTACGAAGGTTCGTCCTTTCCGCCTCGTTACGGCATTTCGACGAGCACACTCTTCACGCCCATACCCGATGTCACTCCCTCCCGACATTCCGGCGCCCGTGCCCGTCCCGGTGCCGCCGCCGGAACTGCTTCTCGCCTCCATCGTGGATTCCTCCGGCGACGCGATCATCAGCAAGACGCTGGAGGGTGTCATCACGAGTTGGAATCGCAGCGCGGAGCGCATCTTTGGCTACACGGAGGCCGAAGCCATCGGCCGCCCCATCAGCCTGCTCCTGCTGCCGGCGGAGCGCTGGGCGGAGGAGGACGATATCCTCCAGCGGGTTAGGCGAGGGGAACGCGTGGATCATTTTGAGACCACGCGGAAGTGCAAAGACGGCTGGATGGTGGACATCTCGGTGACCATTTCACCGATCCGGAACTTCGACGGGAAGATCGTCGGCGCGTCCAAAGTTGCCCGCGATATCAGCGATCAAAAGCGCTTGGGCGAGCTGGGACTGCTGCTGGCGGCCATCGTGAATTCCTCCGACGACGCGATCATCAGCAAGAGTCTCGACGGCATCATCACGAGTTGGAATACGGGGGCGGAACGGGTCTTTGGTTATACCGCCCAGGAAGCCATTGGGCAGTCGATCTTGATGGTGGTGCCCGCCGACCGGAAAACCGAGGAACCACAGATCATCGCACGGCTGCGCCGCGGCGAGCGCGTGGAACATTTCGAGACGATCCGCGTCCGCAAAAACGGCGAACATTTCCCCATTTCCCTGACCATCTCACCGATTAAGAACGGGGCCGGGATTGTGGTCGGTGCCTCCAAGATCGCGCGGGATATCACGGAGCTGAAACGCGTCATGGCGGAACGGGAGCATTTGCTCGAAGGCGAGCGCGCCGCCCGTGAAGAAGCGGAGCACGCGAACCGGATGAAGGACGAATTCATCGCCACGGTTTCGCATGAGCTGCGCACGCCGCTCAATGCCATCGTCGGCTGGACCCAGGTGCTGAAGGAGTCCGCGGACCGCCCGGACGAGGTGGCGAAGGGCATTGAGATCATCGAGCGCAATGCGTTCGCCCAAGCCCAGCTGATCGAGGATATGCTCGATTTGGGACGCATCACCTCCGGCAAGCTCGCGCTGAACCTCCAGCCGCTAGACCTCGGCTCGGTCGTCTGCGACGCCGTCACCTCCGTCCGGCCCGGGGCCGAGCTGAAGGGTGTCCAGGTGGAAGCCACCCTCCATAACACCGGGCGCGGCATGATGGGCGACAAGCATCGCCTGCAGCAGGTGGTCTGGAACGTGGTTTCAAACGCGATCAAGTTTACGCCGAAGCACGGCACGGTGACGGTCACGCTGGCCCAAAAAAATTCGCTGATGGAAATCACCGTCGCCGACAATGGCCGGGGCATCGCGGCGGATTTCCTGCCCCACGTTTTCGAGCGTTTCCGGCAGGCGGACGCCTCCACCACGCGGCAATCTGGTGGCCTCGGCATCGGGCTTGCGCTCGTCCAGCAGCTGGTCGAGCTCCACGGCGGTACGGTCCGGGCCGAAAGTCCGGGGTTGAACCAGGGCGCGAAGTTCACGATTTCCCTGCCCCTGTTAGCAACCCAGTCCGAGCGTCCACCTGCGACGATGCAACCGAGCGGGGAGGCAAACGGTTTCGGCGACGAGGATCTGACCGGCATCACCGTGCTCGCGGTGGACGACGACAAGGATTCGCTGGAGGTCGTCAGGCGCATTCTCACCCACCGGCGCGCGGTCGTAAGGACCGCGGCTTCCGTCGGGGCGGCGCTGGAGATTTTTCCTGCTTTTCTTCCCCAGGTCATCCTGAGCGATGTCGGCATGCCGGGACGCGATGGCTACGACCTGATCCGCAGCATCCGCCAGCTGCCGGGCGGAGCAGTGGTCCCGGCGGCGGCTCTGACCGCGCTCGCCCGGCCGGAGGACCGGATGCGCGCCCTCCAAGCCGGCTTTCAGACCCATGTGGCGAAGCCGATCGCACCACGCGAACTGGTGGCGGTGGTGCGCAGCCTAGGGGCGCTCCACTCCGCCCGCAGCGGTGGAAAGCAGTCCGGGTAACCCCGCCGGTCTACGGACCGAGCATCGGCGGCTCTTCAGCGATGCGCGGAGCCTGATGAAGCCGGCTCGCCATCGCACGCCAGTGGGCATCTTCGAGCTCGCGACGCTGGACGGCGCGGTATTCGGCGTCGCCGGCGGCGTAGATGAACGCGAAGAGAAAAGCGGTGAGGTAGTTGTGGAAGTAGAGCGCCGAGATCAGCCCCGCGCCCACCGCCAGCACCTTGCCAATGGTCGCTGCCCAGAAAGTCGCCCGCAGGTAGGGCAGGCGGGTGGCAAGCAGTGCGCGCAGGATGCGGCCGCCGTCCATCGGGAAGACCGGGAGCAAATTGAACAGCCCCATGATGAGGTTCCAATGCAAGAGGATCTGCACCAGCCCCGTGATCGTGTCAGGAAAGTCATGGAAGCCGAGCGGGTGCCAGCCTTCCGGCAGTCCGACCACCATCCACAACAAGGCCGCGATGGCGAAATTTACCGCCGGGCCCGCCAGCGTGATGAGCAGTTCCCGCCCGGGCTCGCGTGGAATCGCGTCGAATTCCGCCATGCCACCGATGGGCATGAGCAGGATGCGCCGCACCCCGATTCCAAAATGACGGGCGGTGAACGAGTGCCCCAGCTCGTGGAGCACCACACAGACGAAAAACAGCAGGACCATCGTTACGTTCAGCAGCAGTCCCACCCAGTGGCCCTCCGGCCAGGCCTTGAACGCGACGTATGCGAGCAGCAGGAAAAAACTCCCGTGCACCGCGAGTTGGATGCCGCGAATGCGGAACAAGTTGATTGACCAGCCTAGCATGTGGGGTAATCAAAGCCCGCTTCGTAAAATCGCCAGCGCTCTTTTGCCGGTCGCGGTTTTCTCCTCGTCCCATGCCTGAAACCAACGCCACGCCCCCGTCCATCCTCGTCATCGATGACGACACCGAGATCCGCTACTCGCTCACGCGGGTGTTCTCGTCGCGCGGCTACAAGGTGACCGAAGCGGCCAGCGGAGAGGCAGGCCTCGCACTGGTTAAGAAGGGGCCGACCCCGGATTTGGTGTTTCTCGACGTGCGCATGGGTGGCATGGGCGGGATCGAGGCGTTGCGGCTCATCCGCTCGGCCAATCCTCGCCAGCTCGTGGTGCTGATGACGGCATTCGGCACGGCGCAAACCGCGATCGAGGCGATGAAATACGGCGCGTTCGACTATGTGATGAAACCCTTCGATCCCCCGAAGGTGCTCGCCCTCGCCGAAGCGGCGCTAAAGACCCACGCCGCGCTCCAAGCCACCGGCGACTACAAGCCCGGGATCAATACCGAGGATTACAAGGAGGGGATCGTCGGCAGCTCCCCCGTCATGCAGGAGGTCTTCAAGATCATCGGCCAGGTGACCGCCAGCGAGGTCACCGTCATGATCACGGGTGAAAGCGGCACGGGCAAGGAGCTCGTCGCGCGCTCCATCTGGAAGCACAGCCACCGTGCCGCCAAGCCGTTCATCGCGGTCAATTGCGCCGCTATTCCCGAGAATTTGATCGAGAGCGAACTCTTCGGCCACGAGCGCGGGTCGTTTACCGGCGCGACCGGCCAGCGGCTCGGCAAGTTCGAGCTCTGCGACGGCGGCACCATTTTCCTCGATGAGATCGGCGACATGGCGCCGGCCACGCAGACCAAGATTCTCCGCGTGCTGCAAGCCGGCGAGATTCAGCGCGTGGGTGGCACGGACACGATCAAGGTGGACGTGCGCGTGATCGCCGCCACCAACAAGGACCTGGAGGCGATGGTGAAGGCGAAGACCTTCCGCGAAGACCTTTACTACCGGCTCAACGTCGTGCGCATCCGAATGCCCGCACTCCGCGAACGATCGGTCGATATCCCGCCGATCATCGACTTTTTCCTGCAGAACCTGGCCAAGCAGCGGAAAACCCGCGTGACGCGCGTTTCCACCGAGGCGCTGGCCGTGCTCGGACGCTATCCCTGGCCGGGCAACGTGCGCGAACTGGAGAACGTGATCTATCGCAGCGCGATCATCGCCCAAGGCGACGCCATCCTCGTCAACGACCTCCCGGCGGAAATCCGCAGCGCCACGAGCACGGAGACAGTGCTAAGCGCTGATACCGACGCCAGTATCTCACCCTTCGACAACATCCGCACGGCCAACGCCGAGAGCGTCGCGCTCGCCAGCGCCAAGATCGCGGCGGAGAACATCGCTTCCGGCGAGCCCGCGCTGACCGCGGACCGCGCGCTCGATTTCCTCCATGCCAACTTGCGGCATGGCAATGAGCCGCTGCTGGCGCGACTGGAGTCGGAGATGATCAAGCGCTCCGTGGCAGCAACCAGTGGCGACCTCAAGGGCGCCGCGGCTGAACTGGGACTGACGCTGGCCGCGCTGCAAAAGAAAATGAAAGTGTAGGTCGCGACGTGGGGCGCGGCCGCGAGCCCGGGAATCCGATTCCTAAATCGGTGTAGAATCATGGGTCAGGAGATCCCCGTGCCACCTCAGGCGGGGTTTGGCGACCCCGCCCTACAAAATCACTTTTGGTATCCGCCGGGGTGCGCCGAGTGCCACTTCCAGGCGGTGGCCACGATGGAATTGATGTCGGGGAACTTGGGTTTCCAGCCGAGTTCCCGCTGCGCCTTGGAGGAATCGGCGTAAAGCGCGGCGGGATCACCGGCTCGACGGGCACCCTCGACGACCTTGATCTTCTGGCCCGTTACCTTCTCGACAGCACGGATCACTTCGCGGTTCGAGGTCGGGTGGCCAGTGCCAAGATTGTAGAACAGCGCCGCACCCGGGGTGCCGAGTTTGTGGAAAACCGCGATGTGCGCCCGGCTGAGATCGTCCACGTGCACGTAGTCGCGGAGGCACGTGCCGTCGGGCGTGGGGTAATCGGTGCCGTAAATCTCGATCTGCGGACGCCGGCCGGTGGCGGCGTCAAAGGCGAGGGGGATGAGGTGTGTCTCGGGCGAGTGGTCCTCGCCGATGACGCCGTCCTCGGATGCGCCGGCGGCATTGAAATAGCGGAAGGCGGCGAAGCTCAGCCCGTGCGCGTGCGCGACGGCCTTGAGGGCGTTTTCGACGTCGAGCTTCGTCTGGCCGTAGGGATTGATCGGCGCCTGCGGCATCGTCTCCACAATCGGGAGTGTCGCGGGCGTGCCGTAAGTCGCGCAAGTGGAGGAGAAGACGAATTTCTTCACCCCCGCGGCGAGCATGGCGCGAAGGAGCTGGAGGGTGCCCACTTCGTTGTTGAAATAGTATTTGAGGGGGTCGGTCACCGACTCGCCGACGTAGCAATAAGCCGCGAAGTGCATGACCAGTTCGATCTTCTCGGCGCGGAGGAGTTTTTCGACTGCGGCCTCGTCACCGAGGTTGAGCTGATGGAACACCACATCCGGCGCCACGGCGGCGCGGTGGCCGTAGACAAGGTTGTCCAGCACCACGGGGCGATGCCCGGCGGCGATGAGTTGGCGGACACAATGACTGCCGATGTAACCGGCGCCCCCGACGACAAGCACGTTCATGCGGTGAGGCTTGTATTGCTTTCGGGCCGGGGTTGGCTAGCGATTTCCTTTCCCAACGAATGAAGCCTTCCCGCATCGTCATCACCGGAGTCGGTTTGACTGCCCCCAACGGCAATTCCCTGACTGAATTCCGCGCGAACCTGCTCAAGGGCGTCGCGGGGATCGAGCGGATGGAAATCCGTTACATGGGCTCCCAGCTGGCTGGCGTCTGCCATTACGATGCGCTGCGGCACCAGACGAAAAAGGAGGTCCGCGTCGGCACCCGCGCCGGCAGCATCAGCGTGTATTGTGCCCGCGAGGCCCTGGCCGACAGCAAGATTGACTGGGCGGCGCAGGCCAAAGAACGCGTGGGCATTTACATTGGTTGCACCGAGCACGGCAACGTCGAGACCGAGAACGAAATCTACAACATTTCCAAGTTTAGCTACGACACTAAGTTCTGGTCGCACTACCACAACCCCCGCACCGTCGCGAACAACCCGGCCGGCGAGGCTTCCCTCAATCTCGGCGTCACGGGTCCCGCGTACACCATCGGCGCGGCCTGCGCCGCCGGCAACCTGGGCCTGATCCACGCCGCGCAGATGCTCCGACTCGGCGAGGTCGACCTGGCCCTCTGCGGCGGCGTGAGTGAGAGCATCCACACCTTCGGTATTTTCGCCGGCTTCAAGAGCCAGAACGCCCTCGCCACCCACGCTGACCCCGCCAAGGCCAGCCGGCCGTTCGACAAGGCCCGCAATGGCATCGTCGTTTCCGAGGGTGGTTGCCTCTACACGCTAGAACGCCTCGAGGACGCCCAGACCCGCGGCGCGAAAATTACGCGGAGATCGCAGGTTATCACGTCAACTCCGATGCCAGCGATTACGTGCTGCCCAATCCCGTGCGCCAGGCCGAGTGCGTCCGCGCGTCGATTCGTCGCGCGGGGCTGACGCCGGCAGACATTCATATCGTCAACACCCACGCCACGGCTACGCCGCTCGGCGACATCCAGGAATGCGAAGCCATCCGCGCGGTCTTCGGTGAAGGGTGCCCCGACACCCATATCAACAACACCAAGAGCTACATCGGCCACTGCATGGGGGCGGCGGGGGCACTGGAGCTGGCGGGTAATCTGCCGTCGTTCGACGATCTGACCGTTCATCCGACCATCAACGTGGACGACCTCGACCCCGCCTGCGCGCTGCCCGGATTGGTCCTGAATCAGACCCGGACGGTTGCGAAAGTGGATACCATCCTTAATAATTCCTTCGGGATGCTGGGGATAAATTCCACGTTGATTGTTAAACGCTTTGCCCCCTAAGTCCCGCGCTACAGCCCATATATGACCAAAGACGAATGCAAGAAGGCGGTGCTCGACATCATTGCCGACATCGCCCCCGACGAGGATTTGACCAATGTTAAACCTGACGTCCGCCTGCGCGACCAGCTCCAGCTCGATTCGATGGACTTCCTCGATATCGTCATGGAGCTGCGCAAGCGCCACAGCATTGAAGTCCCGGAGGCTGACTACATCCAGCTCGCGTCGCTCGACAGCTGCGCGGAATACCTGACACCGAAGTTCAACGCGCTCAGTGCCAAAAGCTGAGTAGCGGGAAACGAACGCTGCGAACCAGGCCGGGTGCACTCCCGGCCTGAATTATTTTAAGAGGGAAGCCACGAAGCCAGGAATTTGAGAAGGTTGGGTCTTTCCTGGTTTCCTGGCTTCCCCCTTCCTCATTCCGGTGAATCCACATTGGTTTCAGGCCTGCATGGTTTCCTGGCCGCCCGCCGCAGCGTCGGCGAAGGCGGGGCTTTCCCTTTCATCCCACCGGTGAATTCCCGCTCGCACTACGACGTCGCCATTATCGGCGCGGGCATGTCCGGTCTCGCCGCCGGCATCCGGCTGGCGCACTTCGGCAAGCGCGTGTGCATCTTCGAGCGGCACAACACCGTGGGCGGGCTCAACAGCTTCTACAGCATCGGCGGCCGCAAGTTTGACGTCGGCTTGCATGCCATGACCAATTTCGTGCGGCCCGGCGTCAAGGGTACGCCGCTCACCAAACTCCTCCGGCAGCTGCGCATCACCCGCGAGGAATTAGCCCTCTGCGAGCAGAAGCAGTCACGCATCGCCTTCGGTCCGCACGGCGAAACGTCACTGCGGTTCACGAATGATTTTGCGGTGTTGGAAGGCGAGGTCGCGCAGAAGTTTCCCGCGCAAATCGACGGATTCCGGCGACTCACGGCTTTGGTGAAGGCCTACGATGATGTTTCCCTCGATGCGCAACCCGTTTCGGCGCGCACGCTGGTCCGCCAACACCTCACCGAACCACTCCTCGAGGAGATGCTTTTTTGCCCGGTGATGTACTACGGCAGCTCATCCGAGCACGACATGGAGTTCGGGCAGTTCGTGATCATGTTCAAAGCGTTGTTTCTCGAGGGCTTCGCTCGGCCGTTCGAGGGCGTGCGGGTCATCCTGCGCGTCCTCCTCGACAAATACCGTTCCGCCGGCGGCGAGCGCCGGATGAAGTGCGGAGTGAAACACATCGTCGCCCGCGAGGGCCGCGCGGTGGCACTCGCGCTCGACAACGGCGACGAGATCACCGCCGACCACGTTATCTCATCCATCGGCGCGCCCGAAACCGCCCGGCTCGTGCTATCCGGTCACGCCCTGCAACCGGCACCCGCTCCCGGACGTCTGTCATTTGTGGAAACAATCACGATCCTCGACCGGCAGCCGGCGGACCTCGGGTGGGGGAGTGACACCATCGTTTTTTTCAACGACTCGGCGAAGTTCGACTACGCCTGCCCGGACGCGCAGGTGGACCCGCGCAGCGGTGTGATCTGTATTCCGAATAATTTCAATTACGGTCCCGACCTGCACTTGGCGGAAGGCGTCTTTCGCTGCACCTGCCTCGCCAACAATGCGCAGTGGGCCCATCTGCCCGAGAAAACCTACCGCGCCGACAAACTGCGCTGGTATGCCACACTGCAGCAGAGCGCGCAGCGTTTCCTGCCGAAGCTGTCCACGCCGGACGCGCTGAGCCGCGCCACGGTGAGCACCGACATGTTCACGCCGCGCACGATCACGAAGTTCACGGGCCACTTGGGCGGGGCGATTTACGGTGCAGCTGAAAAGAACCGGCATGGTCGCACCGATCTCGCCAATCTCTACCTCTGCGGGACCGACCAGGGATTTCTCGGCATCGTCGGCGCCATGCTCAGCGGCATCTCCATGGCCAACTATCACATCCTCGCGAAAGCCTAGCATATCCGGCACAAAGATTTGCCCACATTGTCCAAGCGAGCAGACCGCTCCAGCGGTTTCCCCCCATGAAAACCCCCGTCGCGTCCGCCCTCAGCCTGCGTTGCCTGCTGGGGATCGCCCTCGCTTTCGCGGGCTCCCTACGCACCGCGCACGCCGACGAAGATCCGCCGCTGAATCCCCAGCTGTTGGACCAGCTCCTCGGCCCCATCGCGCTTTATCCCGACGCATTGGTCGCGCTGATTTTGCCGGCTTCGACGGTGCCGGCCGACATCGTGCTCGCCCAACGTTTCCTGACCAGCGGCGGTGACACGGACCAGATCGACAACGAACTGTGGAACGAAAGCGTCAAGGCCCTCGCGCGTTACCCCCAGCTGATCCAGTGGATGGATGAAAACCTCACGTGGACGCGCCAGCTCGGGACTGCCTTTCTCAGCCAGCCCGACACGGTGATGGAGTCGGTGCAACGCCTGCGCACCGTCGCCAAGGCCAACGGCAACCTCACCAGCACGCCGCAACAGAAACTCGTGCTCGATGGTGACGACATCCAAATCGTCCCGGCACAGCCGGACGTCATTTACGTGCCGTATTACAATCCCAATCTCGTTTATCGGAACCCGGTCTATTATGACGGCCCCCCCTATGTCACCTTCGGCGAGGGTTTCTCCGTCGGCTACTGGCTGAGTTATGATTTCAACTGGCGCCGGCGCGCCATCATCGTCGGTGACCGCCACCACAACTGGCATGAAAACCGTGATTGGAACCGGCACCCGGTCGCCGGCGGCAAGCCGAATTATGGCAACAACTGGCGTCCGTGGACGCCGCCGCCCGGTCGCCCGCCGTATTCGCGTCCCAACTCCAACCGGCCGAACCGAGGGGTCATTCAGCCGCGGTCCTATCCTGGCTCGCTCTCGTACCCCGCCCCACCGGAGCACCCGCGCACAGTGATCAATTCCCGGCCCGACGATCACAACCGTGCGTCTACGCCGCCCAAAAACCCGGGATGGAATCGGGACAATCACACCCAGCGTTCCCCTTCCGACGCGGCGTCGCGCCCTGAGCCACGGCCGAGGTTGGACAATCGCTCACGTCCTCCCGAACCGGGCAACCCGCCGTCAGCCGGCCCGCGCCCAGAACGCGAAACTGCAGCACCGCCGCGCCCCGCGCCTTCAAACAATTCTCTGCCCGTGCCCCCGCGCTCGCAGCCATCGCGCCACGGGGAACCGCGCCCCGGCGTCATTCCTCCGCCGCGCCCCGCCAATCCACCGGCCCCCCCGGCCCCGAAACCGGTCTCGAAAGATGGCCCGCGCGACGAGAAGATCGAGGTTCAGCGCTGAAGCTCCGTCCAGGACTTCGCACCGCCGCAACAGGGCAGGGCACAAACCCGTTGCTCCGGGCTTTGGGTCCAAGGAAGTTCCGACGCTCGCGGCGGGCCTCGAAGTCTACTCCAAACATCCGCTGGTCCACGCGATTTTCGCGGAGGCGAAAACCGCAGGGCTTTCGTGTAAGTGGCGTGCGCCGTGAGCGAGGCGCTGGGTCAGTGCCCGCGCGGCACGGTTGCCTCGCGCTCGGTGCATATTACCCGCCGCGGAAAACCCAGAGCGCAGAAACTCCCGGGCACGGAACCCCTGCCGCCGACGGTCGGCAGATTGGAATTCATGGTGGTGATCGACGAACGGTGGGCCGCGGCGTTCCGGCTCCGCGATGCGCCGCGCGCCGTGGGCGGTTCGTTTATCCGCCACCCTCCGGCCGAACATCAGTTTCAACGCATCATGCTCGTTTCCGAAGATCATGAATTGGAAGTCCGCTACCTCGCCAAGCAGGTAGGAATCACTGAAATGCTCGCCGAGAAAAGCCCCGAGGAAAAACTCACCATCGTCCGCGTCGAAACGAGTCGCGCCAAAACGCTCCACGTCGGCGACGGTAGGCATGGCCGTCGGGAAACCAGCGACGTGACGGCACGGCCGGCGTCGCGATGATGGATAATTCCCTGAAAATGGTGGATGCATTCATGCACATCAGGCGGCGGATGCGCACCATCGCGCTCCAGGAGCGCCGGGGCTGGAATGGGGCTAAGGCTGGAGGGCTTGATGTTTGCCGCGACCGGCCACTTGAGTCCGGTCGCCGGGGCCATCTGTCAGGAAGGCATCGATGTGCTGGCGGGGCTCAACGCGTTGCGGGCTGCATTCCCACCCAAAGTCATTTCTGATCCCAGCGAATGAAGCCGATACCAGAGAAACCATCGCATCACTCCGCCTCCAACGAAGTCTTGCGACAGCTCGGGGTCGAATTGATCAGGGGCCTGGCCGCCGATGAAGTCACGCGGCGACAAGCCGAATTCGGCCCGAATCGGGTTACCGCACGCCCCGGCATATCGGCATGGTGGAAGTTTCTGCGGCAATTCAACCAGCCTCTCGTCTACATCCTCATCGCCGCCGTCGGGGTGACTTCATCTCTCGGCGAATGGGTCGATGCCACCGTGATCCTCGGCGTCGTGATCGTGAACGCCTTCTTCGGCTTCCTGCAGGAGGCGAAAGCGGAGAAAGCCATCGCGGCACTTGCCCTTATGGTCGTCAGCGAGATCACCGTGCGCCGTAATAGGCGCAAACAATGCGTCCCCTCGGCCGGACTGGTGCCGGGCGACATCGTACTGCTCCAGCCCGGCGACCGCGTGCCGGCCGACCTGCGGCTCATCCAGCTGAAGAGTCTGCACATTGATGAATCAGCCCTGACCGGGGAATCCTTGCCCGCGACTAAGCACACGGATGTGCTCGCCCTCGACACGGTGCTCGCCGACCGGTGCAATCTGGCCTTTGCCGGCACACTCGTCACTGCCGGCGAGGCCCAAGCGGTCGTTTACGCGACTGGGGATCGCACGGAAACCGGCAACATTGCGCGGCTCATCGCTTCGGCCACGGAACTTTCCACGCCGCTCACCAGGAAGATCAACCAGTTCAGCCGGCTCGTGCTTTGGGTCATCCTGGGACTCGCCGTCATCGCCTTCGCCATCGGCGTCGCGCGCGGGGAAAAGGCCGGAGAAATGTTCATGACGGCGGTCGCGCTCGCGGTCGGCGCGATTCCCGAGGGGTTGCCCGCCGCCGTGACGGTCGTGCTGGCCATCGGCGTGTCGCGCATGGCGAAACGAAAGGCCGTCATCCGCAGACTTCCCGCCGTCGAAACGCTCGGCAGCACCACGGTCATTTGCTCCGACAAAACCGGCACGCTCACCGAAAACCAGATGACCGTCCGCGAAATTTGCGCCGGGGGAAGACGATATGACGTCACCGGGGGAGGCTACGAGGCGAAGGGTGAAATCCAGGTGGGCGGCGAACGAATAAACCTCGCCGAACATCCCGCACTCGCCGCGTGCCTTCGTGCCGGAGTGCTCTGCAACGATTCGCAGCTCGTATCCAACGAAAACGGACGCATCAAGGTGCAGGGCGATCCCACCGAAGCGGCGATGCTCGTCGCCGCGACGAAGGGTGGCATGAGTGGCGATGAACTGCAAAGGGCCTCGCCCCGCGTTGATATGATTCCTTTCGCATCCGAGCACATGTTCCGCGCCACACTGCACAATGCGCCCGCGGGCCGGGTAATCTACCAAGTGGGTGCGGTGGAGCGTCTCCTTGAACGCTGCGCCGATACCCTCGATGAACGCGGAGCCCCGGGGCCACTTGACCGCGAGGCCGTCCATCGCGCCGTCAACCAGATGGCCACGCGCGGACTTCGCGTGCTCGCATTCGTCCAACGCCACGTGGGTTCCGAATTCGCAAAGCTCGACTCGCAGCATGTTGCGGTTGACCTCACCTTCCTCGGGCTGCAGGGGATGATCGATCCGCCACGCCCGGAAGCGATCGAATCCATTCGCCGCTGCCAGCAGGCTGGCATTGCGGTGAAGATGATCACCGGAGACCACCTCGTCACCGCCCGCGCCATCGCCATTCAAATCGGCCTCAAGGGCCGGGAGGAGCACGGAAAGCTTGTTGCCCTCACCGGCCGGGAATTGGGAAAATTTCCCGACCGGGAACTTTGTAATATTGCCGAGAGCACCGCCGTTTTCGCGCGCGTCGCACCCGAACAAAAACTTCGTCTCGTTCGCGCGCTCCAGGCGCGGGGTCATGTCGTCGCGATGACGGGCGACGGGGTGAACGACGCCCCCGCGCTCAAACAGGCCGACATCGGAGTCGCCATGGGCCTCAGCGGCACGGACGTGGCAAAGGGCGCAGCCGCGATGTTGCTGATGGATGACAATTTCGCGAGCATCGAGGCCGCGGTCGAGGAGGGGCGCGGTGTTTACGACAATCTCACCAAGTTTATCGTTTGGATTTTGCCGACCAACCTTGGCGAGGCGCTCCTGCTCATCTGCGCGATCTTCCTCGGCCTGCCGTTGCCGGCGCTACCCCTGCAACTCCTCTGGATCAACCTCACTGATACCGTGCTTGGACTGCCGCTGACGGTCGAACCGAAGGAGAAGGATTTGATGCGCCGCCCCCCGCGCAATCCCAAGCAGCCGTTGCTGACGTTGCCACTGGTGATGCGCACCGGACTTGTGTCGCTCATCATGGTCGCGGGCGGCCTCGGTTTGTTTCTGTGGGAATTTCGCGTCGAGCACACGGGGCTTCCGGCCGCCCGAACGACCGTGGTGAATGTTATCGTGCTGATCGAAGCGATCTATCTGTTCAATTGCCGCTCGCTGACTCGCTCCCCGTTTGCCATCGGCCTGTTCAAGAACCGCTGGGCCATTGCCGGCGCGCTCGGGATGGGCGCGGCGCAAGTGCTCTTTACCTACGTCCCGATCATGAACCGGCTGTTCCACAGCGCGCCCATCAGCGGCCACTCATGGCTGCGCATTCTCGGGGTCGCGGCTGTGGTGTTCGTCATCGTGGAGATGGAGAAGTGGCTGCGGCATGGCCAGCAGCGTCATGATTCCCCGCTCCCGGAACACCTGCCGGTGAAACCCGCATGAAGGCCGGCGATCCGCCTCTGCGGCCGGCCGAGCGTGGCGTGACCTTTTCCCAGGAACTGGGCCAGCTGGCCGGGCAGTTTGCCGAGCGCCCGGTTCGACTCGGCGAGGTTCTGGACGCCACCAAGGGCCGGGGCTTTCACCTCCTGCTTGTTTTCGTTTCGCTGCCTTTTCTCACTCCGATTCCGTTTCCCGGATTCTCCATCCCGTTCGGGCTGGTGGTCGCGGCCATCGGCGCGCGCATGGCCTTGGGTCAAAAACCGTGGCTGCCGCAAATTTTGCTCGCGCGCGAACTGCCCGCCGGGTTCCTCGTCAAGGTTCTCGCCGGAGCGAGCCGCGTCTTGAAATTCATGGAGAAGTTTCTTCGCCCCCGCCTGATGTTCCTGCACGAACAACCGTTCTACCGCCGTCTGGCCGGCGTGCTGATCGCCTTGTCCGGCCTGTTATTGCTGCTGCCCGTGCCGGTGCCCTTCAGCAATGGACTGCCCGCCTGGACGGTGCTGCTGCTGTCGGTGGCCGCGCTCGCGCGCGACGGTCTGTGCTTCCTCGCGGGATGTGTCATGTTCTTGGTCGCGGCAACATTCTTCTTCCTGCTTGCCGTGGGGGGAGCCCAAGCCTTCGAGCACCTTCGCAGGGCCTTTCTGGGAGCTTGATCGATAGGCTCCCACGTCCCACGCGTCACGCTGAGTGAGACATAGCAGTGGTTGCCTATCCGGCAAACCTGGACTCGAGTCGGATCACACAAACAACGGGGATGAGATCTTGGTCTCTTACACAGCGGCCTGAACCGGAGACAGGTCGCGACATGATGACCTCCCTGGAGCGGGAACAGCTGAAATGGTGCACGTTCTTTAGGTTGGCTTTGTTTCCGGGAGCGGCGGCGGTGGGTTGGGCGGGGTCTTTCATGGTGACTTCCTTGGCTGGGTGACGCGCCACTATGGCTGGCGTTTGCGCCGGCTTCGCGGACGTCGGCGAGGGGTGCGCATGTCTTGTCATTGGCGTCGCGGGCGCTCAATATACGCGCGTAATCATGCAACTGATGCGGAGCGACCTGCAGAATTCCTGCGATACTGGGCCATGGCACTGACCCTCAGAGAGACGGCGAGGCAGAACGGGCGGATAATCTATCTCGAGCTCCTCGTGCTCGTCCTCTCGCTCTATTCACTGGGCGCGCTGACGGCGGAGTTGCTCCTGCCGCTGGACGCAGCGACGCTGCAGTTGCTCTGGCGAGTGGATGACTTGGTCTGCGGCGTCTTTCTGATGGACTGTGCGGTGCATTGGTGGAGGGCGCCCTCCACTTGGGGCTTTCTGCGCACGGGCTGGATCGATGTCCTGTCGAGCATTCCCCAGATTGGCTGGCTTCGGTGGGGCCGGGTCTTCCGGATCTTTAGGATTCTGCGGGCCTTGCGCTCCTTTCAGGCCGTCTATGCGCATTTTCGGGCCGATCGTGCCCGCGGTGCCTTCGTGGCGGTGGGACTCATGTCGCTGACCGCCGTGTTGTTTGCCACGATCGCGGTTTATGAACTGGAGCGAAACCAGGCCGGGGCCAATATTCATTCCGGCAGCGACGCCCTCTGGTGGGCGTTCGCGACGATCACGACGATTGGCTACGGGGATTATTTTCCGGTGACAGCCGCTGGCCGGGTCGTCGCCGTTGTGCTCGTCATCTTTGGGCTGAGCTTTCTGGGGACCTTCACCGCTTATGTGGCCAGCTTCTTTCTCGAGAAGGCCCAGATGAAGGAGGAGTCAGAAATCCACCATCTCATTCGCGAAGTGCGCCTGCTCCGGGAAAAAATTGAGGGAATGGAGCATCGGGACCTCACGCCATCAAACTCAACCAACCCGCCGGAATGAGCCCGGGTTGGGACGGATAGCCAGCCGCGCCCTGCCGTCTTGGCGCTGGCGACCGCGCTGGAGTTTCAGGTCGCTTTCCTGCCAAGGCGCCGATGCGAGCCAGACATCGCTCGCGAGACCGGCTATTCCTGTTCTCAAGCAAGCCGATGAGGGTCACGCGGATCGGGCTGAACCCGCAAAACCAGAGGAAGCTGCGTTCGAGCCCCATGATGATCTCCAGGCGGTGCATGCGGGCCTGCCCGTTCTGGTCGTCTCGATGCACGAGGAGCTCGTGTACGCGGAGCGGGCGCTGCGCTCCGGCGCGCCCGGCTACATCATGAAGGAGGCCGGGGTGAAAGCCTGCTGGTCGCAATCCGTCAGATCTTGAATGGCCAGGTGCATCTCAGCCCACGGATGGCCTCGCTCCTGCTCGGCAGCTCTTCCCGCCGGAAGCCCCGCGACTCCAACTCGCCGTTTGGCAAGCTGACCGACCGCGAGTCGAAGTCTTGCAGTTGATCGCGCAGGGCCGGAGCACGCGTGACATCGGGGTGCAGCTGCACCTGAGCACCAAGACGGTCGGCATGCACCGCAGCCATCGCCAAAAGGTCGAGTCAAAGGAAATGACGGCGCGGGGGCTCGACCGCATGCCACTGGTCCGATGCAACCGGCGTCATCGCGGTGAAAACAGCGCCGCCAAATTGGCTGGAGTGGGCGGTACGACGCGCAGCAAAGCGACGCGCTGGTGCTGCAGCGCGGCGCGCTGCGCTTGCAGCCAGACCCCGGTTCGCGGGTGGCGCGCGGCAAGTTTTTCCAAGCGCAGCAGGAGCACATCGAGATCGTGAACTTCGCCCATGGCGGATTGGATCGTGTGCAATTGCCTGAGCGCTCGGGTGCGCGCGGCGCCCAGCCGCGCGGTCTCGGCCATGTAGCGGACTCTCTTCAGGGCCACGCGCGCATGGTGCAGGGCATTTGCCTCGCCGTTGCGGGCGTCGCTCAAGCGGCATTCCAGGCGCGCCAGCGCCCGTCTGAATGCGTGCCGCATCGCGGCCTGAAGCCGGCGTTGCCAGAGCAGCCCCGGTGTTTCCAAAAACTCCTGCAGTTTGACGGACCGGAGCCGGGTCGGCCGGCATTTCAACACCTTCACCAGTTTACGGGCCTGGTGCCGGGTCCTGGCCTCGAGCTGGCGGAGGCATCGCCGCCGTTCCGGATGGTTGTCGTTGCGGAGCAAACGCGGGAGCAGTCGCAATTGCACCTGGGCATCGCGCGTCGCCGCCGTCGTCCGGATCAATACTTTCAGCTTCCGCCGGGCCCGCGAAACCGCGGCCGGCAGACTGGCTGTGCCCAACAGGTCCAGATGAGCGAGCAGCCTCCGGACGGCGATGCGCAGCTCGTGAATGTGCTTCTCCGATGGATTCCGCCGGGCTTGTCGGAACGCTCTGCGGAATTGGAGGCGATGTTCTTCCCATGAGTTGGCCAGGCGCCGGCCCAGGGAAACGGTGTTGTCGGCGGCAGGAGGAGTGGGCGTATTGGGCATGGCAAGGCTTCGGACGGCAGGATGGTAGCCAGAGGCGTCGGTCGGTCAAACTGGGTGAAGCGGTTCCGCGGTCGGCTTGAGACGCTAGCTTTTCGGTCCGCGCGCCCGCAACCGCTGTTGCGCCGCTCCGGCCGCGACATCGGTCCGCGCATCATGGCTGGACGCGGGTCCGTGGAAGTTATGAGCAGGGTCGGTCTGATGCGAAGCGAGGGTCTTTCGAATGGAGAGACGAGTGGGCTCGGGCAGGCCTTGGGGATCGGCGGAAGTAGTCTTAGTTTTCATCGGAAGCGGACGGGACGGTGGTGCGGCGGCGGGGCCGGCCTGCAGGATGATGCGGGCATCGAGGGCCAAGGGACGCCCATTCAAGGTGATCAAAGGGTTCATCTCGATTTCCTTGATGGCCGGCTGGCGCAAGACGAGTTCGCTGAAGTTCACGAGTAACCGCTCCAAGCGGGGCAGATCCACCGGTGGCCGGCCACGCGCGCCGGGGAAGGCCGCGGAGATTCTTGTCCGGGCGATAAGCCGGCGGGCGAGACCGCGGTCGAGCGGCGGGAGTTCGAGTGCATAGTCCTTGAACACCTCGACGAGGCACCCGCCCGCGCCGAACAGCAGCACCGGGCCAAATTGGGGGTCGAGGCTGCTGCCGAGAATCAATTCAAAGCCATCGGAAACCACCATGGGCTGAACCGTGACGCCCAGAAAATGTCCGGGACCGGCTTTCGCGCGGACCGTCTGGTCCATGACCTGCCAGGCTTTCCGCACGCCAGCTGCGTCGCGCACGTCGAGCTGTACGCCGCCCACGTCGGATTTGTGGGTGATGGAATGGGAATGAAGTTTGATCGCTACCGGGAATCCCAGCTGTGTGGCCGCAGCGACCGCGGAATCTGCAGTCAATGCGAGACGGGTCTCGACGGTGGCGACGCCATAGGCTTCCAGTATCTGCTTGGATTCATATTCGGAAAGGACACTGCGGCCTGCGTGGTGCGCGGCTTCGATCAGCCTGCAGGCTTTGCGAATCTTCGTCGCCGGAGCGGTTTCAGTTACCCACCCGGGAGCGCGGCTTTCGGCCAGAGTACGCTGCAAATCGCCAAACCGCCAGAGGCCATTGAATGCGCGGATCGCAGTTTCAGGATACACGAAAGTCGGAATTCCCGCCTCATGCAGGATGCGACGGCCATTGGCGACCGCATCGCCGCCCATCCAGCAGGCGAGAAGGGGCTTGGCGTTTTGGCGCGCGACGGCCGTCAATTTTTCCGCCGTGCCGCTCGGGTCGCTCATGGCTTGGGGGGTCAGGATGGCAAGAACCCCATCCGTTTCCGAATCACGGAGAGTAAGCCCAAGAGTTTGGGCGAAGCGGGTGGGACTGGCATCGCCGAGGATGTCGATGGGGTTGCCATGGCTCCACTGCGCCGGAAGCAGGCCGTTTAAGGCTGACATCGTTGTCGGAGAAAGTGCAGCCAGACGGCAGCCACCAAGGATGAGCGCGTCGGCCGCGAGCGCACCGGGCCCGCCGGCGTTGGTGACAATGGCCAGGCGGGGCCCGGCGGCGGCGGGCTGACTAGAGAGCAGTTCTGCCAGCCCGAAGAGTTCGGCCACCGTGTCCACCCGCAGGACACCGGCGCGACGCAACGCGGCGTCGAAAACATCGTCCCGCCCCGTGAGTGCCCCCGTGTGCGAGGCCGCCGCCCGCGAGGCCTCAGCCGTTCGCCCGGCCTTCAGCACGATGACGGGCTTGATCCGGGCGGCGGCCCGTGCCGCAGCCAGAAATGTGCCGGCATCGCCGACCGACTCCATGTAGAGGAGGATGCTGTGGGTCTGCGGATCTTCCCGTAGGTAATCCAGCAGGTCACCCCAGCCAACATCAAGCATGGACCCGACCGAGGCAAAGGCGCTGAAACCGACGTTCTCGCGCAGGCTCCAGTCGAGCACGGCGGAGCAGAGGGCTCCGCTTTGGCTGATGAAGGCGACATGCCCGCGCTGGGCCGGGGTCGCGGCGAACGCCGCGTTCAGGCCCACGTGCGAATTGATGACGCCCAAGCAATTGGGCCCGATGAGCCTGAGAGAACCGCGCCGGGCCTCGGCCAGGACCTGCTGTTCCAACGCGGCGCCGGCAGCACCGGTTTCCCGAAAACCCGCGGAAATGACAATCGCGGCTGCCACGTCCGCTTCCACGCATTCGCGGACGAGCCCAGGTATGGTCGGGGCCGGGGTCGCAATGACGGCGAGATCAATTCTTTGGGGAATGGACGCAATATTTGGGTAGGCTAGCCGATCAAGAATGACGTCATGCCGGGGATTGACCGCAAACAACGGGCCAGGGAAGCTGCGCAGGTTCTCCAGCAGCGCCCGTCCGACACTGCCCGCTTTCCCACTGGCACCGATGAGGGCGACGCTTTTAGGCGCGAAAAACGGTGCGAGAGAATTTCGGCTCCGGTGACCGGGCGCTGATCCGAAAGCGGGGCTGGGTGTGGGTGGTAGCATGGCAATCAAGTCGCGGATACCCTCGATGCCGAATCGACCCGCCCGAACGCGGGTGGCGTGGCACGGGGTGGCCGCACTTCGTTATGAATCCGGGAGCGTCCGTTGCGGGGCAAATTGCGCCTGAAATGATTGGAAATTACCTGGGCCAAGCTTTCGCTCCTGACTCGGGCGTATTGGGGTCGTTATCCACCATGCCCAAAAGGTGACGATGGAGTCGGGGAGGAGAGCGATGCGGCGGAATGTTGGCCTTCAGGTACGCGCAGGCTTCGAACCAATTGTCTTCGTCGTGGCCGGGGGTGCAAGCGTTCTGCTGGTAGAGGTGATGGCATAATCGCGAATTTCATCTTCGCTGGGTTCCTGGCGAACCGAAGGGTTGGCGGATGGTTTTTTCATGGGGTTTGATTTTTTCGAACGCGTCATCTTAGCGGAAGCTAATCGCTTCCGCTACGCAGATTTGGCGAAAGTTGCGTCGCATTTTGCCCGCCGTTGGCCGGGGATTTGCGCCCCCCCCCTAGGATACCAAATCCCGAATCGATCGCGGGCGTCCAATCGGAACCTCCGAGCGACGGGATGCCTCCCAGGATAGGCGGCGAGCGAGAGGAGCCGACTGCCGGAGTGTGGGGCCGGGACCGGACGCCGATGGGATCGTTTCGGGAGTTGGTGAGCTTAGGGCAGGTGAGTCGATGAGGGCGGGTTAGAAAATGGGCGTGAGTAATCTGGCGGCGCCCTCGCGCAACGGCCCGGTGAGGTGGCGGGCGTCGCATTGCGCGAAAGTGGTTTCGTGGCTGTGCTGCAATCGTGCATTGAACCCATCAGCCAGCGTCCGGGCCAACCCGGTGTCGTCGCAGTTCACGTTGAACCCAAAGTTCAGCCGAAGACTGCGGGGATCCCAATTCGTTGAGCCGACCAGGGACCAGCACTCATCCACTCCAAA